>Ga0224510_10001918_pt1 | contig 13072 bp, 11 predicted proteins | sample SF_May12_sed_USG_FD_170161 | JGI IMG/M metagenome (GOLD analysis project Ga0224510, IMG submission 170161) | Sediment microbial communities from San Francisco Bay, California, United States - SF_May12_sed_USGS_4_1 | ecosystem: Environmental > Aquatic > Marine > Sediment | place: USA: California... | reverse complement strand
GTTTGACAACTTCGTGATCGCACCGGGGCGTTCCCCGATCCGCCGGCTCCTCAACCCGGAGCCGATGCAGATCGACGCGATCATCGTGCAGGCCGACAACCAGGCAGCGCTCATCGAGGCGCAGGAGCGCGTGCGCGCGGTCATGCGGACGCGGCACAGGTTGCGCCCAGGAGTGAATGACGACTTCACCCTCGAGACCTCGGCCAGCGCACTCGCATTCTGGGACAAGATCGAGGGTTACCTCGTGATCGCGGGCGTGGCCCTCCCGGCGATCGGCCTGGTGGTGGGAGCGATCGTCATCATGAACATCATGCTCGTCGCGGTCGCCGAGCGGACGCACGAGATCGGCATCCGGAAGGCGCTGGGCGCCAAGCGACGCGACATCCTCGCGCAGTTCATCGTCGAGTCCGCCACGCTCAGCACCCTGGGCGCGATCTTCGGCATCGCGCTCGGGATCGGCCTCGCACAGCTGATCGCGGCGCTCACGCCACTGCCGGCGAGCGTGGCGCCCTGGTCCATCGTGGTCGGTGTGCTCGTCGGTGGCGGCGTCGGCGTCATCTCCGGCGTCTATCCGGCGAGCCGGGCGTCCCTGCTCGACCCCGTCGCCGCCCTGCGGCAGGAGTGAGGACGGTGCGCCTCTCCCTCTCCTCCCGGCTCTACCAGATCACCGAGGGCGTGCGGATCGCCGTCGAGGCGATCATCGGCAACAAGGTGCGCGCGGGCCTCACGATCCTGGGCGTTGCGGTGGGCGTCTTCGTGGTCGTCGTGATCTCGGCCGCGGTGCACGGCATCAACCAGAGCGTGGCCCAGGACTTCGAGTCCACAGGACCGACCACCTTCTTCGTCTCGCGCTACCCGATCGTCTTCGAGGCCTGCGACGGCACCGAGGACACCTGCACCTGGCTCCGCAACCCGCCCATCTCCTGGGGGGACATCGCGGTGCTCGAGCGGCTGGAGAACGCCGCCGCGGTCGGCGTGCAGATGCGCTGGAGCGCCGCCTTCAAGTATCGCGACAAGTTCCTGCCTTCCGCGCCGATCGAGGGCTACTCGGCGAACTGGGCGATGTTCGGCGCGCCAGACATGCAGCCGGGCGGCCGCGTGTTCACGGAGCAGGAGGTGCGGGGCGCGGCCCGCGTGATGGTGCTCAACACCACGGCCGCCGAGCGGCTCTTCGGCGACTCCGATCCACTGGACAAGAGCGTCGCGGTGAATGGCACGCCCTTCCGCGTGATCGGCGTCTACAAGGACAACGCGAGCTTCCTGTCAGGCGGCGATTCCCCGAAGGGCGTGGTGCCGGTGACGGCGCTCCAGCGCGCGCTCAACGTGCGCCGCTCCGACATGGGTGTGGTGGTCAAGCCGCGCGCCGACGTGCCGCGCGACGTGATGATCGACGACGTGACGGCCGCCCTCCGCGCAGTGCGCGGCCTGCGCCCCAACCAGGAATCCAACTTCGCCGTCATCACGCAGGACAAGCTGAAGGAGACGTACGACAGCATCTTCGGGATGTTCTTCCTCGTGATGATCGCCCTCTCCGCGGTGGGCCTCATCGTCGGCGGCGTGGGGGTGGTGGCGATCATGATGATCTCCGTCACCGAGCGCACCCGCGAGATCGGCGTGCGGAAGGCGCTCGGCGCGACCCGCGCCACCATCCTGTTCCAGTTCCTCGTGGAGGCGGTGACGCTCACCGGGATCGGGGCGATCATCGGGCTGGCCCTCGGGTGGGCCGCGGCGTTCCTGTTGCGCTCCACCACGCCCATCGCGGCCGCGATCCCCCCGCTCGCGGCGGTGGCCGCCCTGGGGGCCAGCGCCGTCACCGGCGTGCTCTTCGGCATGATCCCCGCCGCGCGCGCCTCGAAGCTCGACCCCGTCGAATCGCTCCGGCACGAGTGAGCGAGGCGCCCTAGTGCCCTTCCTCGAGGCCGTCCGGCTCGCACTGCAGACCATCCGGGTCCAGAAGCTCAAGAGCTTCTTCACCCTCCTCGGCGTGATGATCGGCGTGATGTTCCTCATCGCCGTGGTCTCGATCGTGGAGGGGATGGCCGACTACGTGGAGAACGACTTCGCCGCCAAGATCATCGGCGTGAACACGTTCGACGTGCGCCGGTGGCCGAACTTCAACCCGAACGAGGACGACGAGGACTGGCGGGAGCTGATGCGCCGGCCGCGCCTCCACGAGAACGACGCGCAGCTGGTGCGCGAGACCCTCTCGGCCGACTTCCGGACCGCGATCGTCTCGGAGACGTTCCTCTATGCGAACGCCCCGCAGGTCCGGCCGCGGATGGTGCAGGCCATCGCCACCGAGGCGAGCTACTTCGACATCAAGAAGTTCGCCCTCACGCACGGGCGCGCCTTCGCGCAGCAGGAGGTCAACACCGGCGCCCGCGTGCTGGTGATCGGCGATGAGATCGCACGGTACTACTTCGCCAACCTCGACCCCCTCGGGCGCGAGCTGCGCATCGGGGGCCAACCCTACACCGTCATCGGCGTGATCGAGCCGCAGGGCTCGGTGTTCGGGTTCTCGCTCGACCGGATGGCGATCGCGCCCTACACCTCGCCGCTGGGCCGCGCGATCCGCCCGCGCGGCGACATCGCCTACATCACCGTGCAGGGCCCCACCCGCGAGGTGCTGATGGACGGGATGGAGGCGGTGCGCTCCGCCCTGCGCGGCGCCCGCCGCCTGGGCCCCGGCCGCCCCGACAACTTCGCCCTCGAGACCTCCGACGCCGCCCTCAGCTTCTTCGACGGCATCAAGAGCAAGATGGTGCTCTTCGGCACCGCCCTCCCCGCGATCGGCCTGGTGGTGGGCGCGCTGGTGATCATGAACATCATGCTGGTGGCGGTGGCCGAGCGCACGCACGAGATCGGCATCCGCAAGGCGCTCGGCGCCAAGCGACGCGACATCATGATCCAGTTCCTGATCGAGGCCTCCACGCTCTCGCTCATCGGCGCCGCGATCGGCGTCGCCCTCGGGATCGCGATGTCGCAGACCATCGCGGCGCTCACGCCCCTGCCGGCCTCGGTGGCACCCTGGTCCGTCGTGGCCGCGCTGATCGTGGGCGCCGGAGTCGGGATCGTCGCCGGGATCTATCCGGCGAGCCGCGCCTCGCGGCTCGACCCCATCGCAGCCCTGCGGCAGGAGTAGCGATGCGCTTCTGGGACAAGGTCATGATGAGCCTGGAGGGCGTGGTGATCGCCCTCGACTCGCTCCGCGCCAACAAGGTGCGCGCCGCGCTCACCATCGCCGGCGTCGCCGTGGGCGTGTTCGTGGTGGTCGCGATGGGGGCGACCGTGCACGGCGTGCGCACCTCGTTCCAGTCGGACATGGACGAGTTCGGCACCGCGACCTTCCAGATCCGGCGCCGCAACCCCGGCTTCAACGGCTGCGACCCGAGCGTGGACGACTGCCCCGAGCGCCGCTACCCCGGCGTCTCCCTCGCCGAGTGGCGGGCGGTGCGGCAGCTGCCCGAGGTACAGCACGCGATGGCCTGGCTCTTCGGCAGCGCGACCATCACCTACCGTGGCCGGCAGGTGAAGAGCGTCGGCTACGACGCGCAGAGCACCGAGTGGATCCAGACCGACCAGGCGGACATCTTCCCCGGCCGCACGTTCACCGAGGCGGAGCACGAGGCGGCCGCGCTCGTCGCGCTGGTGAACGAGAAGCTCGCCACCGAGCTCTTCGGCGACTCCGACCCGATCGGCAAGGAGATCGACATCGACGGGCGCCGGTTCACCGTGATCGGGGTGTTCCACACCAAGGCCGGGTTCCTCAAGGCGCTGGATGGCCGCGGCCCCGAGAACCCGCGGGCCGTGATCCCGATGATGACCGCCTACCGCCGGATGGGTGTCTGGCGCCGCAGCATGATGGTGATGGTGCGCCCGAGCGCGACCGTCACGCGCGACGACGCGATGGACGCGGTGACCGCCACGCTCCGCGGCATGCGGGGACTCCGACCGAGCGAACCCAACACGTTCTTCCTCGTCGGGCAGGACAAGATGATGGAGACCTTCGACTCGCTCTTCGGCGCGATCTTCATGGTGGGACTCGGGCTCTCGGCGGTCGGCCTCCTCGTGGGCGGCGTGGGCGTGGTGGCCATCATGATGATCTCGGTCACCGAGCGCACCCGGGAGATCGGCGTGCGCAAGGCGCTCGGCGCCACGCGCGGCACGATCCTCTGGCAGTTCCTCGTGGAGGCGGCCACGCTCACCAGCATCGGCGCGCTGCTCGGCCTGGCCATCGGCGCCGGCCTCGCCTGGGTGGTGCGCGCGAACTCCCCCATCCCGGCGTCGGTGCCGCTGAGCGCCGTGGTGACCTCGCTCGCGGCGGCGGCGCTCACCGGCGTGATCTTCGGCATGCTCCCGGCCACGCGCGCGTCCAGGCTCGACCCCGTGGAAGCGCTCCGCCACGAGTAGCTTTCGGCGTGCGTTACGCCGACGTGGTGCGCATCGCGGTCGCGCAGATCCGCGGGAATCCCCTGCGGACCTTCTTCACCCTGCTGGGCATCATCGTCTCGGTCGCGTTCCTGGTGGCCGTGGTCGCGATCATCCAGGGGATGAACGCCTACGTGCGTGAGAACATCGCCGGCGCGGTGGTGGGCACCAATGCGTTCCAGGTGCGGCGCACGCCCATCCAGGTGGGCTTCTTCGACGACGAGGGCTGGGCGAAGGTCCAGCGCCGGCCGCGGATCACCCTGCGCGACGCCGAGGCCGTGCGCACCGCGCTCCCCGAGGCCGATGCCGTCGCCGTGCAGACCGGCTGGCCCACGCCGTCCAGCGACATCTTCTGGCGTGGCCGCGAGGTCGGGAACGTCCTCGTCTTCGGCATCACCCCCGAGTACCAGGTGGTGCAGGACTACCGGGTCGCGAAGGGCCGCGCGATGAGCAGCGTGGACGTCTCGCAGCGGATGCCCGTGGTGGTGCTCGGCGCCGAGGTGGCCGACCGGCTCTTCGAGAACGTGGACCCGATCGGCCAGGAGATCCGCGTGGCCGGGGAGCGGTTCACGGTGATCGGGGTGAACGAGCCGAAGGGCCGCGTGCTCGGGCAGTCGTTCGACTCGTTCGTGCTCCTCCCGTTGCCGCGGTTCGAGATGCGCTACGGCCGCCGCCTCACCACCACGATCTCGGTCAAGATGAAGGAGGCCGCCGACGTGGCCCCGGCGATGGCCCGCGCCGAGGAGGCGATGCGCCTCTCGCACGGGCTCCGCCCGGCCGAGGGGAACGACTTCTCGATCGAGACGGCCGACGCCCTCGTGGACTTCTGGAAGAGCCTCACCCGCGTGCTCTTCGCCGTGATCCCCGCCGTGGTCGCGATTGGCGTGGTGGTGGGCGGCATCGTGATCATGAACATCATGCTGATGGCGGTGAACGAACGCACGCGGGAGATCGGGATCCGGAAGGCGGTCGGCGCGCGCGCGCGCGACATCGAGCGCCAGTTCCTGGTGGAGACGATCGCCCTCTCCGCCCTGGGTGGCGTGGTGGGCGTGCTCGCCGGCTGGAGCTTCGCCTTCCTCGTCTCGGTGGTCTCGCCGCTGCCGGCGCGGATCACGTGGTGGTCGGTGGCCGTCGCGCTCGCCCTCGGCGCGGGCATCGGCGTCATCTTCGGCGTCTACCCGGCTCGGCGCGCGGCGCGGCTCGATCCGATCACCGCGATGCGGTCGGAGTAGGCGCCATGCGACTCGCCGTGTTCGACCAGTACAAGGAGAACCTCGGCATCGCGATGGAGACGCTGCGCGTGGCCAAGCTGCGCTCGGCGCTCACGATCCTCGGCGTGGTGATCGGCGTGGCCACCGTGATGACGATGGCGTCGCTCGTGGAGGGGCTGCGGGCGCAGATCATCAGCACGGTGGAGATCGCGGGGCCCTCCACGTTCTACGTGGTGAAGGTGTACTCGAGCACGCCGCTCAACCCCGACAACCTGCCGGCCTGGGTGCGCATCCGCCCCGACCTCTCGACGGACGAAGCCGAGTTGATCGCCCGCCTGCCGGAGGTGCGGTACGCGGCGCTCTGGGGCCAAACAGCCGCACGGCTCGCCTACCTCGGCGAGCGTACGCAGCTCACCGGCGTGTTCGGCGCGGATGCCGGTTTCACGGAGATCCAAGGGGGCGGCCTCGTGGATGGCCGCTGGTTCACGCGCAACGAGGTGCAGACGGGCGCCAGCGTGGCGGTGGTGCAGGAGGCGTTGGCGCGTCGACTCTATGGCCGGGTGAACCCGATCGGCCGGACCATCCAGGTCGCTGGGCGCCCGATGGAGGTGATCGGGCTCTACGTACCGCCGGAGAACATCTTCGCACCGCCCGGGCAGGAGACCGGCGTGATCCTCCCCTTCCGCCTCCTCGACGCGCAGTTCCGGATCGACAAGACGAACGCGCTCTTCATCCCGGTCAAGCCACGCGACGGCGTGACGGTGGCGCAGGCGCAGGAGGCGGTCACCATCGCGCTCCGAGAGGCGAGGCGCCTTCGTCCGGCGCAGCAGAACTCCTTCGACCTGATCACGCAGGAACAGATCCTCGAGATCTTCAACCAGCTCACCGGCGTCTTCTTCCTCGTGATGATCGTGCTCGCCTCGGTCGCGCTCCTGGTGGGCGGCATCGGGGTGATGGCGATCATGATGGTCTCCGTCACGGACCGCACGCGCGAGATCGGCGTGCGGAAGGCGCTCGGCGCGTCGCGCGGCGACATCCTGGTGCAGTTCCTGATCGAGGCCGCGACGCTCACCGGCATCGGCGGCGGGATCGGGATCGTCGTGGGACTCGGCGCCGGGATGGCGGTCACGCGCCTCCTCGGCATCAGCGCCTCGCCGCCGCTCGGCCTGACCCTCATCGCCGTGGTCGTCTCGGTGGGGATCGGCGTGGTGTTCGGCGTGCTCCCCGCGCGCCGCGCGGCGCAGCTCGACCCGATCGAGGCGCTGCGCTACGAGTGAGGCGCGGCGGCGCGGGCGCGGCGGCGCGCCGTGCGTTCAACTGACCATGATGTACGGGATGCCGCGCTCCTGCGCGCGGCTCACCGCGATGATCAACGCCGGCACCACCTGCACCTGCGGGAGCGTGCCCGCGAGGAGCTCCCTGTGCAGCGCTGCCGCGTCGCCACTCGCTCCAGCGAGCTCGCGCGATAAGCGCAACAGCGAACGGTTGCAGGCGAGCACGTGCACGCCGCGCGCGGCGAGGCCTTCGACCGTGGCGGGACTGCCCGCACGATAGGGGTTCGCGGTCGCGGCGGCTCCGGCCGCGGTCCTCACGCCGAGCCTCACGCCGAGCGCGTACTTGGCCCAGAGCGCGTCGCCGAGCGCGAGCGCGATGGCGCCCCCGTGCACGCCCGCCACGGCGCCGAGCCGCGCATCGGGCACCCTGAAGTCGGAGTTGTAGACATCGAGGAAGTTGAGCATCCGCCGGAAGCCGGGGACATCGGCGAGCGTCCCCGTCTCGACGAAGATCTTGTGCTCCATCTGGGCCGTGGCCTCGAGCCACCGCTCATCGGGCCCCGGCGGCAGGTCCTCCTTCACGGCGGCGTCGAGCGACGTGAACGACGCGGGCACCGCGCCGAGCGCGAAGAGGGCGCCAAGGCGGCCAAGGAAGGAACGGCGGGGCGTGGTCACGGGCGACCTCTGGTGGATGGAAGGGCGGGAGCGGGGCGCGTGCGTGCAGACACGGGTGTGGGCGCCGCAGTGCAACCAGAATGCGCGACCGACTAGCTTTCGCGCAACGCGCGTGCCCCGTCGGGATCGCGCCGCACGCTGCCCGCGCCCGATGCGCGCGCGACGGTACCTCCGACCAGCACAAATGAACTTCGACTCCCTCGGCCTGGACCCCACGCTCCTGCGTGCGGTCAAAGACCTCGGTTGGCCCAAGCCGACCCCCATCCAGCTCGACGCCATCCCACCGGCCATGGCCGGCCGCGACGTGCTCGCCTGCGCCATGACGGGGAGCGGCAAGACCGCCGCCTTCCTGCTCCCATTGCTCCACCGCCTGCACGACGCCCCGACCCGTGGCACCCGCGCGCTGGTGATCACGCCCACGCGCGAGCTCGCTGCGCAGGTGCACGCCGACCTCCAGGACCTCGCCAAGCACACCGGCCTCACCGGCGCCGCCGTCTTCGGCGGCGTGGGCCTCGGGCCGCAGGAGGCCGCCTTCCGTCGGCAGACCGACGTGATCATCGCGACCCCCGGGCGCCTGCTCGACCACCTCGGCCAGCCGGGCCGGTACGTGGACTTCCGCGCCCTCGAGGTGCTCGTGCTCGACGAGGCGGACCGGATGCTCGACATGGGCTTCCTCCCCGACATCAAGCGCGTGCTCTCGCACCTGCCGAAGAAGCGCCAGACCTTCTTCTTCAGCGCCACGTTGCCGCCGCCGATCGTCGCGCTCTCGCGCGAGATGCTGCACGACGCCGCGCGCATCAACGTGGAGCGCGTGAGCACGCCCGCCGTGGGCATCGAGCAGGCGCTCTACCCCGTGCCCGAGGCGCTCAAGGCCGACCTCTTCATCGCGCTCGTCAAGTCGGACACGATCGGCAACGTGATCTGCTTCACGCGCACCAAGCACCGGAGCAACCGGCTCTCCGACGTGCTGACGCGCGCGGGGATCCCGAACGCGCGCATCCATGGCAACCGCAGCCAGGCGCAGCGCACCGAGGCCCTCGCGCACTTCAAGAGCGGGAAGGTGCGGGTGCTCGTCGCCACCGACATCGTGGCGCGCGGCATCGACGTGGAGGCACTCGAGCACGTGGTGAACTTCGACGTGCCGCACGTGCCCGAGGACTACATCCACCGCGTGGGCCGCACGGCGCGCGCCGAGGCCACCGGGGAGGCCTTCACGCTCGTCTCGCCCGAGGAGGAGCAGGACCTGCGCGCCATCGAGAAGGCGATCGGTCGCAAGATCCCGCGACGCATGGTCGAGGGCTTCGACTACAAGCACCGGCCCGCCGAACGGCTGGAGATCCCGATCGCCGAGCGGATCGCGGCGATCCGGGCCCGCAAGGCCGAGGACAGGGCGCGGGCCAAGGCCAAGGCCGCCCGCCGGGAGGCCCATACGGAACGCGAGAGGGAACGGCCGGCTGCTCGGAAGGGCCCCGCAAGTCGGGGCCGGCGCGGGCGTTAGCCGGTCAGGGGCGCGCTGGTCAGGCGCTGCCTGACGCTTGCGGCGGGCGGCGCGGAGATGGGATGGGGCCTTCCGGGCAGATCTCCGGGAGGCCCCGTTGTCATCGGCCGGTCACCCCGCGGGCCCTTCGTGCGGAGCGGACGACCAATGGCCGGGCAGACCTGCTAACGGTTTCCGGTCGACCGGCGTTCATATCAGCGCGGACGGCACTCGCCGCCCGCTACAGTCCACATTCGGAGGAGCGATGCAGGCGATTCGGATCCTGGCGGCAGCGGCACTGGTGTTCGTGGCCTCGACGGCGGCGGCGCAGGGTGGCGGCGGTGGGGGCCAGGGCGGGATGGGGCAGGGCGGCGCGGCACGCATGAACGAGATGCTCTTCAAGGGCATCACGCTCACCGACGCGCAGAAGGCCAAGGTCGACTCGATCCAGGCGCACGCGCGCGAGCAGATGATGTCGATGGACCGTTCGGATCCGGCCGTGCGCGAGAAGATGACCGAGATGCGGGCGAAACAGAACAAGGACATCCGCGAAGTGCTCACCGCAGACCAGCAGGCGATCTTCGACAAGAACCTCGCGGAGATGCCGCAGGGTGGCGGTCGTCGTCCGCCGCCACCGCGCTGACCAGCCGGCGCTGAACCGCAAGCGCTCCGTAGCCGCGCGGCGAGCGCCGCGCCGGCTACGGACGCGCGTCGGTCCTGAGCACCGCGTACTCCACCACGTCGCGGGGCGCGCCGTCCCGGAAGAAGGCACCGCGCCGCGTTCCCTCCGCGCGCATCCCGGCGTGTGCCATCACGCGACCGGACGCCGGGTTCTCGACGAAGTGGTGCGCCTGCACCCGGTGCACCCCCAGCTCGTCGAACGCGAACGCGAGGAGGCGCTTCACCGCCTCGGTCGCGTACCCCTTCCCCCACTCCTCGTGCGCGATCCAGTAGCCGAGTTCGGCGCGCTGGTGCACGAGCGTGAGGTTCAGGCCCACCGCGCCGAGCAGCACGTCATCCGCCGCACGGACGATGGCCCACGTCCCGCGCTTCCCTTCCCGCCACGCCTCGGCGTGCGACGCGATCCAGGGCATGGCCGACCCCGGCGGATACGGGTGCGGGATGGTGAGCGTGTTGCGCGCGATCGCGGGGTCGGCGAGCAGCGCCTCGAGCGGGGGACCGTCCCCGGGGACGAAGGTGCGCAAGCGCAGCCGTTCCGTCTCGAGCGCGGGCTGTTCCGCCGCGAAGAGGGCATCCGGGGATGGCATCGCCGGGAAGATGCGTGAATCGCGGCGCCACGGCGACACCGGTAGATTCCCGGGATGACCGCACCCGTGGACCTCCTGGCGATCGCCGCCCATCGCGACGACGCCGAACTGACCTGCGGCGGCACCCTCGTCAAGCACGCCCGGAAGGGGCATCGCGTGGGGATCCTCGACCTCACGCAGGGCGAGATGGGCTCCCGCGGTTCGGCCGCCATCCGCGAGGCTGAGGCGCAGGCGGCCGCCGAGGTGATGGGCATCGCGGTGCGGCGGAACCTCGGCCTCCCCGACGCCGGCGTCGAGAACACGCCCGCAACGCGCCGGGCGCTGGCCACCGTGATCCGCACCCTCCGCCCGCGCACGGTCATCGCGCCGGCGCCGCGCGGCCGGCACCCCGACCACTGGGTCGCCGCCCAGCTCGTCCGCGACGCCTGCTTCCTCGCCGGCCTCGTCAAGCTCGATCCCGACACACCGCCGCACCGGCCGCACAAGCTCGTCCACACCATCACCTACCGCGAGGACCACGAGAAGCCCACGTTCGTGGTCGACATCAGCGCGGAGTTCGAGGCGAAGCTCGAGGCCATCCGGTGCTACGCCTCGCAGTTCGACGGCGCCACGCAGGCAGGCGAGGTCTACCCGACGGGCGAGTCGCTCTACGACGTGGTGCGGCACCAGGCCGCGCACTACGGCTCGCTCATCCGCTGCCGGTACGGCGAACCCTTCCTCACGCTCGAGACCCTGCGCGCGGACGACCTCCTCGCGCTCGAGGGATCCACCTTTTGAGCACGCCGCGCGAGATCTCCTACCCGACCTACCTCAAGCTCGACCGGCTGCTCGACCTGCAGCACCCGGAGAGCAAGCCGGAGCACCCGGACGAACTGCTCTTCATCGTGGTGCACCAGGCCAGCGAGCTCTGGTTCAAGGTGATCCTGCACGAGTTCGACCGGTTGGTCGACCGGCTTCAGGCGTTCGACACGGAGGGTGCGCTCACCGTGATGCAGCGCATCAACACGCTGGTGGACCTCGTCGCGCACGAACTCTCCGCGCTCGACACGCTCCCCCCGCAGCGGTTCATGCAGTTCCGCGGCTACCTCGGGACCTCCAGCGGCTCGCAGAGCGCGCAGTTCCGCGCGATCGAGGCCACGAGCGGCCTGCGCGACGCGCACTTCATGGCCGCGCTCAAGGAGCACGGCCCGCTCCCCGCGCCGGTGGCGCGCGCCCTCGAGCGGCCCACGTTGCAGGCGCTCTTCCTCGCGCTGCTCGCGCACGAACGCGTGACCCTCGAGGCGATCTACACCGAGCCGGGACACACGCTGCTCCAGATGCTCGCCGAGGCGTTCCTCGCATACGAGCAGGGCTTCGCCCGCTGGCGCTTCCTCCACGTGCAGCTCGTGGAGCGGATCATCGGGCCCGACACGGGGGGCACGGGCGGCACCCTCGGCGCGCGGTATCTGCAGAAGACCATCAGCCAGCGCTTCTTCCCGGAACTCTGGGCCGTGCGCGCCCGGCTCTACGGACGCTGAACGCCCGGTGGCGACCGACCGTAATCGAGCGACGATCCCCTTCACCATCAGCCGACTCCAGACTGTGTCCACTCAAGTCCTCGTCACCCGCCTCCTCCGTTCCCTGGGCGCGCTCGCCGTCGTCAGCTCGCTCCCGTTCGCCGCGGCCGCTCAGGTCGGCACGACGGGTGGCGCGCCGCGCACGGTCTGGCCCGATGAGGGTCCGCGCAGCTGGGCGCCACGCCCGACCGAGACGGAGATCACGGCCAACGACCTCCGCACGCGGCTCTACCAGATCGCGGACGACTCGATGGCGGGGCGGCGCATCGGCGAGCTGGGGAACCTGAAGACCACGGACTACATCGCCCGCGAGTTCCGCCGGCTCGGGCTCAAGCCCGCCGGCGACAGCGGCACCTATTTCCAGGTGCTGCCGTATGGTCCGCTGGGCTTCGACGTCGCGGCGCTGCGCCTCACGGTGGACGGACGTCCGCTCGCCCTGCGCTCCGACTGGGTGCCGATCACGCCCTCGGCCGCGAACGGCCTCACGGGCACGACCGATGTGCGCGGGGTCGCGGTCTTCGCCGGCACCTGGGGCGACACGAGCGTCGCGCTCGATCCCGTGCGATTCCAGGGCAAGGTCGCCGTCTTCCTCGCTGATCCCGCATCCGCCGCGGCCGCGCGCGGCCCCGGCCCGCTCATGAGCTGCGCCGACGTGCCGAACAAGTTCGGGGCGCGCGCCGCTGCCGAGGTCGAGGCGGCGCAGCGGGCGAACCCGGCCGCGGCCGCCCGGCGCGGTCCTGCGCCGGCCGCGCGTGACCGCCGCGCGGAGACCGCGGGCGCCATCGGCGTGCTGGTGATCGGACTCGACTCCCTGAGCGACGCCGCACGCGGCGCCGCATACGCCCCGCGGTCCACGATGCGTCCGGCCGGCATCCCCGGTGAGGCGTCAACCCTGTTCGGCGCCACGATCTCCGATGCCGCGGTGGATCGGATCTTCGGGCGCCCCGCCGCGCGACTGACGGTGGGCACCACCGGCCGCACCATCGCCGCGACCTACACCTATGCGTGGCGGCCGTCCCCGTACGCGGCGCGCAACGTCATCGCGGTGCTCCCCGGCTCCGACCCGGCGCGCGCCGCGGAATACGTGCTCGTGGGCGCGCACAACGACCACGTCGGCACGGCGTCGGCCGGCGTGGACCACGACTCACTGCGCGCCGTGAACGCCGTCACGCGGCGGCAGGGC
>Ga0224510_10001916_pt1 | contig 13076 bp, 12 predicted proteins | sample SF_May12_sed_USG_FD_170161 | JGI IMG/M metagenome (GOLD analysis project Ga0224510, IMG submission 170161) | Sediment microbial communities from San Francisco Bay, California, United States - SF_May12_sed_USGS_4_1 | ecosystem: Environmental > Aquatic > Marine > Sediment | place: USA: California... | reverse complement strand
CCAGCCTGAAGATGCCCCCTCATCTTCTAGAACTTTTTTTTCGTTGACGGCTCACCTTGGGAAAAGGTCCCTCTCCCTCATCCCCGACTTTGGTTAGTGGGGATCCATCTCGACCAAGGGGAGAGTCTCCTCCCGTTGCTTCAGGGGCGGTCGCTCTGTCTGTTTTCCTCAACGAGCGAGCGAAACAGAATGAGGGCATCCTGGTAGCTGCCGTCGTTCCTTCGCACCGCATGGGGAAGGGTGCCGAGTAGCTGAAAATCCAGTTGTTCCCACAAACGCCGCGATGCGTGATTTTCCGCAAACACCAGGTTGAAAATCACACTGCGAAAGGCCAGGGCCCGGGCATGGTCCAGCATGGTCTCTCCGAGTAGGCGGCCTAACCCTTTTCTGCGCCATTCAGGCGCGACCATGAATCCGGCGTTCGCGATATGGCTTGAACGCCCCGGCCAATTCGCTTTCAGATAATAGGCTCCTGCCAATGCCCATGGTCCTGTTTTGGTCTGTACGGAGGCCAATACGGTGCCACAGCCTCCGAACCAATAGGCCTGAAAATCTTCATCGGAAGGCATCTGCTCATGCGGGAATGAGGCCCCCTCATCGACAATCACCTCGTACAAGCGGCGGAGCGGTTCGATATCCTCGGGTTTGGCCAACGCCAATCGCACGGCCGAGCTATCCTTCAGTTGTGTGTCGATGGGAAACTTGATCGGCATCGTGTGTAAAACCGAAGATATGACTTCTCAGGCCGTGTCTGATGATAGTGGATTACAGAAGGAGATCGATCAAACAGATTATCCAGTGGGGGTATGTTCGAAGACCGACAAGTCATTTCCAGTCAGTGTGTACGCTTTGCCAAACCCCATCACAAACTGTCCACTCTTTGGTTGTAACTGAAACAGAATAAAGTCCGGCAGCTGCCGTAACAATCCCGCCATCTTGCCATGCCGTTGCTGATAGTCATCCAGCACCGATGCATAATCGGAACTATCGGGCGCGATTCGTTTGGCCTCACACAAGTAATTGACCCTCCTCCTGGCGAAAATCTGTGACGTCGATTGTTCATCGGCGATGATCATGATCGCGACAGTCCCGTTTGCCAGCAGATGACGTGTATGAGCTGCCAGCTGACTGACAAAGATGTAAAAGCTGCCGGGAGCCCGGTGCAAGTAGGGCGTATATCCACTGTGGGGAATGCCGTCCATCCCTACGGTGGATAGCTGTAGACTGCGCATATCCTCTATGAGACGGGCGCAGACTTTAGCCGGTTGCTCATCGTTCATGGGAATCGACTTCCTCCATTTTTTACGGTCGAGGGCAAGAGTCGGGAAGCGAATGACGCCTTGCGCGCTTCTCCTTGAAATCCGGTTCTCTGGCAAAGACTCATAGAGACGAAAAGATGTTAACTGATTGCCTGCCTTATCCGGCAAGGGCTGAGAACAATTTCAATCTATTCATAATATTGCCGTGTAAGAGTTGGCAGGAGGCGTAGGGGGAGCGGCGCAGGTCTGACGCGACTTTTCAGTATCCGTCGTCTGCAGGCTCTGCATCTCCATTAGCTTCCTGCATCATTTTCATTTCAATTTTCCATTAAAAAAGTAGGAGGATTTGACGACGTTCCCCCATCTTTGTGCTCAGTATCCCCGTCCGGTGCTCCCGCCTCTCATGCTCCCCAGCGGGAGCGCCTCATACCGTTGCTTCAGGTCCGGATGTTCATTGAGATAGCTCTTCACGGCGGCGTCATCGGCGAACACCGCCGGACTGCGTTGGCGATATTCTTCGACCGTCAGATCATATTTGGATAACAGCGTGCTCAGTTTCGCGTTGATATCCGCTCCCATTTCGCGCATCGCCTCGGGCGATGGCCGTTGTCCGTCTCCATAACCTTTTCCACCTTTGAAGTAATTCGTCATCATCTCGCCGATCTCAATACGGGCCTTCACAAATTTCTCAACCTCAGCCGGTTCTGTGGCAAAGCCGGTCCCTGCAAAGAGCACGATGCTCAAAGACATTCCGATCATGATGCGTGTCAGATTGCTAGCCATAATTTCTCCTCAGAATGTGATGAAAAGATTCGCTCGCAATTCATCATAGCATCTTGGTCGGAGGGCATGCAGCTTAGGGGCAATTTACATGGCGTTCCTTTCGCAATCACAGCAGCGAGGGCTCACAACCCCCTTTCTTTTTTCCTGAAGAGTGTGAGCAGGAATGGCAAAACAAAAGGATGGATCCCTGATGACGAATGTCGGGGGTGATGGAGAGAGTAAAATGTTATGAAAGGTGAGCCGTGAAAAGATGACGTTCTGGAAGATGAGGGGCACCTTCAGGCTGGGCCCAGATTCTTCGGCGGGGCCTCAGAATGACAGGTCGGGGGGTGGCTCGGATGACATATCTCGTGGGGACTGCCACGGTAACAAGATACGCTTATTTTTGGGGAGAGTGTTTGTTGGGTGATTTCATGTTACCTGAGGGGTGGATGACATGCCAGGCGCGGAGGACTTCGGCGACGGTCCAGGCTTGGGCGATGCATCCCTTCGGGGCGAAGGGCGGTTGTCCATCAAAGATTTCTCCCAGGGTTCCCAGTCCGTAATCGTTGAGTTGGTGGGCCATCGGTTCGAGATAGGACAGGGCCGCGTCTGGGTTGCGATACACCCGATAGTGTGCCAGCACGAAGGGGCCGAGTAGCCAGCCCCAGACGGTACCTTGATGATAGGCGCCATCTCGTTTTCGGATATCTCCTCCATACCGTTCCACAAACTGAGGATCTTCCGGTCCCAGGCTGCGTAACCCATATGAGGTGTAAAGATGTTGGGCGCAATAATCGACCACAGCTCGTTGCTGTTTGTCTGTGAGAGGACTGTGCGGTAAGGAGACCGCGAACACTTGATTGGGGCGTGGAGCCGGATCATGGCCATGGGGTCCGTCCAGCACGTCATAACATCGGTGTAAGGGTTCGTGCCAGAACCGTTTGAAGGAGATTTGAATGGCCTTTGCGAGTTGCAGAAATTCTTCATCCGACTTGTTCAAGGCTTTGGCCAATTGTCCCATTGTGAGCCACGCGTGATACCAGAGCGCATTGATCTCAATCGGTTTGCCGATGCGCGGGGTGACGACCCAGTCTCCCACCTTGGCATCCATCCAGGTGAGTTGCATTCCTGGTTCCCCGGCATACAGCAGATGGTCTGCGGGATCCATGCCGATTCCAAAGCGGGTGCCCTTGCGGTACCAGGCCAACATGTCCAACAGCACGGGGAAGATCGTTTTGAGAAATGTGCGGTCGCGGGTGGCCTCAAAATATTGGCGGACGGCCTCGACAGACCACAGTGTGGCATCGACCGTATTGTATTCGGGTTCTTCTCCGGCATCGGGAAAACGATTGGGCAGCATGCCTTGCTTGGCATAGTGGGCAAAGGTCGACAGGATGCTGCGAGCAATGTCAAAGCGCTTGGTGGGCAGGGTCAGGCCGGGCAGGCTGATCATGGTATCTCGCCCCCAGTCTCCGAACCAGTGATAGCCGGCAATGATCGTATGGCCCCTATCGTTTGATGCAAGCGGACGGGATGCGATGAATTGATCCCCTGCCAGCGTGAGTTGTTGGATCCAGTCAGGCAGAGGCGGCGTGGATTTTTTGGTTGTTCGTCGGGTTGCCAACAAGGCCTGTTCATGTTTTCGGCGTGACTGGATAGCGGATGCGGTCGGCTGTGACGGTTGCGGGTTGGTGCTGGCCATCCAGGTGATTTCTTCGCCTGGTTTTATATCGATGACCCATGTGCCTATGTGCAGATGATGCTCCCGATCCGGTAACCCTCGCTCCCGTTCGAGGGACAGATCGTAATTGTGGTACCACGTACCGGCGACTTCAACCGAACCTCCCGAGGCAGACAAGATGAACGGAGGGCCTCCTGTGGGCAGAATGCGAAGTCCATTCCGAATGGAAGTCGTGGAAAATTCCGGCCGGTTGTCCAGCGTGGTCCCATGATACTCGCGATGATTGATGAAGGCCCGCAACCGTAACCGAAGGGGTTCAATGCTGCGAACCAGGGCATACGAGACATAGGTGGTATTTTCCCCGGGCTCCATCCAAATACGTTTTTCTAATTGCCCATCGGCCACGGCAAATGTCCACACCGGCGTCGTTCCTTCCAGGTGGAAGCGTTCCAGGTATACAAATCCGGTGGGCGCAATCACTCCCCCCTGCCAATGGTTGGTCGACAGTTGAACAATCTGTCCCTGATATTCTACGGTTTCATCCAATGTGCTGACCAAAAACGTGCGTTCGAGGGGTGGCTTGAGTGCGGCGATCAACAGGCCGTGATACCGTCGAGTGAGCGATCCCGCCACGGTGCCCGAGGCGAATCCTCCGATGCCGTTGGTGACCAGCCATTCCCGCCGTTCTGCCGTGTTCAAATCTCCGCACATCTCCCTTCCGAAATCCACGACCTGAGGCCAGGGTGTAGTGCCCTTGGATGGGGATGCGCTGCGGATAGTTCCTTTTGGGGTGGGTGCCATGGGTTTATTCTCCTGATTGTTCTAAGAGTTTGGCGACGAGTCCGGTCCAGCCGGTTTGATGGCTGGCACCCAGGCCGGCACCATTATCGCCATGAAAGTATTCGTGGAATTGTATGAGATCCCGCCAATGCGGGTCGTGTTGGAACATGGTCAGATTTCCATACACGGGACGCCTTCCCGTGTTGTCGCGAAGAAAGATGTGATTGAGGCGCCGGGAAATTTCCGCCGCGACCTGCCAGAGTGTCTTGTGAGACCCTGAGCCGGTCGGACATTCCACGGTCAGATGATCCCCGAAGAAATGATGGAATTTTTGTAACGCTTCAATAAGCAGAAAATTCACCGGAAACCAGATCGGTCCCCGCCAATTCGAATTTCCGCCGAACATGCCTGTGTTGGATTCGGCCGGTTCATAATCCACGCGATGGGTGGTGCCGTTGACGTGGAGGATATAGGGATGCTGTTGGTGATACTTGGAGAGCGCACGAATGCCATGCGGGGACAGGAATTCCTCTTCATCCAACATGAATCGCAGCACACGGGGGAGTTGTTCTTGGTCGACGATGGACAGCAGCCGTCGGACGGAGCCGTCCGGCAGACTGGTGCTGCACACATGGCGGCGGAATTCCGGCCGGTTTTCGATGAACCACAGCATCCGGCGCTTGAAGCCGGGTAGGGCATCCACGATGTCGGATTCCAGGGTCTCGACCCCGAACAACGGGATTAAGCCCACCATGGACCGGACCTTCATTTTCTCATGATGACCGTTGGGACAATGCAGGACATCGTAGTAGAACCCGTCTGATTCATCCCAGAGGGGAATGCCTTTGTCATTTTCCCCGCGATGATTCATGGCATGTGAGATATAGACGAAGTGTTCGAAGAATTTACTGGCGACATCCCCATAGGACGGGTCGTGACGGGCGAGTTCCAGCGCGATAGCCAGCATGTTGAGACAATACATGCCCATCCAACTCGTGCCATCCGATTGATCGATGTGCCCGCCTGTGGGGAGTGGCGCGGACCGGTCGAACAGACCGATATTATCCAGGCCGAGAAAACCGCCTTGGAAGATATTTCGACCTTCGGCATCCTTGCGGTTCACCCACCAGGTAAAGTTCAGGAGAAGTTTATGGAAGATTTTGGCGAGCCAGATCCTGTCGGCCTTGCCCCGGATGCGTTTCTCGATTTTATACACCCGCCAGGTGGCCCAGGCATGCACGGGAGGATTGACGTCTCCAAATTCCCATTCATAGGCGGGAATCTGTCCGTTGGGATGCATGTACCACTCGCGGACCAGTAGCCGGAGCTGGTCCTTGGCGAAATCCGGGTCGACCAACGCGAGAGGGACACAATGAAAGGCCAGGTCCCATGCCGCGAACCACGGGTATTCCCATTTATCGGGCATGGAGATCACGTCATCGTTATAGAGATGTTCCCAATCGCGGTTGCGGCCGTGTCGGCGTTCTTTCGGCGGGAGCGGTCCCGCGGGATCGCCATGCAGCCAGGCCCGGATATCAAAATGGTAGTGTTGTTTGCTCCACAATAAACCGGCAAAGGCCTGCCGCTGTACCTGATGCGCTTCCGGTGACAAATCCTCAGGGGCCCGTTTGGCATAGAACTCATCGGCTTCCTGTCGTCTGGCAGGAAATACCGTCTCAAATTCTTCCCCGACCATCCCTTCCGTCGGAGGCATATTGGTGAGCCGTAAGCGGTAGGTCATGCTTTGGCCGGGAGGCACCATGGCCGGATAGTGCGCCGCCGCTTTGGTCCCCAGCTCTTGGGGATTGATGGTATCGGATTTGCCGGACACGATGTACTCGTGAAAACTGTCTTTGACATAGGGCGTAGCATTCGGGATACCCCAAAGGCGTTGGGTATTGGTCTCATTCTCCGTGAATAACAAGGTTGGGGTGCCTTCGCACACGAGCCAACGCGATCCGTATTGTTCATGCTGCACATGGATCACGCGTGCGTCGCCGAGATCCTCGTCATGCTGTAGCGTGGGACGAGTCGCATGTGGAGCCCAGGACCAGGTATTCCGGAACCAGACGGTCGGGAGAAGGTGAAGTTCGGCGACATCCGGTCCACGGTTGTGCGCGGTGATCAGAATGAGGATATCTTCGTGCGTCGCTTTCGCATATTCCACAAACACATCGAAGTAGCGATGGTCTGCAAAGATACCCGTATCCAATAGTTCATATTCCCAGTCCTGTTTCCCCCGCCGGCGATTTTCTTCCACCAGATGCTGATAGGGGAATGGTCGTTGGGGGTATTTATAGAGGAACTTCATATAGGAATGGGTCGGCGTGGAATCGAGGTAAAAGTAATATTCCTTCACGTCTTCGCCATGGTTGCCTTCATGGCCGGTGAGTCCGAACAGGCGTTCTTTCAGAATCGGATCTTTTCCGTTCCAGAGAGCCAGCGAAAAGCAGATCAGTTGATGCCGGTCGCAGATGCCGCCAATTCCGTCTTCTCCCCAACGATAGGCGCGTGATCGGGCATGATCATGAGGAAAATAGTCCCAGGCCTCGCCATTCGGACTGTAATCCTCACGGACCGTGCCCCATTGGCGTTCACTCAGATAGGGACCCCATCGTTTCCAATGGACGGTGCGTTTTCGGGCCTCTTCCAGCCGGAGTTCTTCTTGAGTCAGGTTGAGGGGTTTGGTTTTCGACATCGCAGCGGCTTTCTTAACGATGTGCAGAGCCATAACGACTCACAGTTTTGAGCTTGATGCCTAGTGTACCATGGAATAACCCTAAACTGGTGCGGGATCTCTCCGGCTATTGTCGCTGAATACCCGAAAGAGGAGGCGAAGCCTTAGCTGTCTCTGTTCGAGTTTTGGGACGGCTGATGTTTAAGCTTGCCTCCTTTTTCCCCTATGGTAGAGTAGGCGGTCCGTGCAGACGTGATATGGAGAGGAGGCGAACGGATGATGGAAGAAAAAAACAACCGGATAGGATTCGTTGGGGTGGGGCGAATGGGGGCGAATATGGCTCGTCGGTTGCGTGAAGTGGGGTATCCCATTTCGTTGGTCTATGACGTGATGGCAGAGAAAGCTCGATCTTTGGCGGAAGAGTTAGGCTGTGAGGTCGCGCGGACTCCGGCTCGAGTGGCGGAAGTTGCTCCCATCGTCTTAACCGTGGTGACTGACGACACGGCTATGCGTGGGCTTTTTGCTGCCGATGATTCAACGAGTTTGTTAGCACATGCCACAGGGCGCTTGTTCGTGAATTGCGCAACGGTTTCGCCTGAGGTGCATATTGACGTGGAAGCCCTTGTTGAACAGCATGGCGGCCACACGCTTGAAGCCTGTATGGCCAGCAGCATTCCTCAGGCTCGCGCCGGGACCTTGTATCTTATGTGTGGTGGAAAGCCGGAAGTGTTTGAACGGGCTAAACCCCTCTTAGAAGTCCTGAGTGCGAATCTCCGATACATTGGTCCGGCCGGTCAGGCTGCCAAGGTGAAGGCCCTGGTGAATATGGTGATGAATATCAATACGGCAGGATTGGCAGAGGGCTTGGGGCTTGGGGAGGCGCTTGGGTTGGATCTGGGGATGTTGCGAGAAGTCTTCAGCCAAACCGGGGCGGCGTCACGGGTGTTGGAAACCGACGGGGCCGATATGCAGAACCGAGATCATGAATGTTACTTCTCCGCTGAGCATGCAGCCAAAGATTCCGGCATCGCCTGTGCGCTGGCCGAATCCGTGGGCGTGACGCTGCCTCTGGCTAAAGCAACCTGGGAACAATATCAGCGACTGGTTGCGCTGGGAAAAGGGGAGTTGGATAAATCCGGTGTTGCCGAACTCACGTTTAAAGATCGCTTTCCGCGCCAATAGTAACAAAAGCGATTTTCCAGCATCCCCTCGAATCCCTCCGTCGTTCTTTCCGCATGTTTCTGCCAGAAATCCGTCCGATTCTGCCATTCCCGACATGAGTCATCGGGAATCCATCTGGTCTTTCTTTCGGATGGATCCCCGCTACCGACCTGCGGGAATGACGAAGGGACGGGAAGGATTTCCGCCAACCACTTGCCGGGATGACGAAGAATAGGGTGTCATGCCCGACATTCGTTATCGGGCATCTATCCCGGGTTTTTTCGGTTAGATTCTTGTCGACGATTGGGAGGGATGCAGCCGCCTCCACTCAAACTGTCATTCTGAGCCCACGGCGAAGAACCTGTGCCCAGCGAGAAGACGCCACGGCTCAGCGAGATCCTTCGTTTCACGCAGGAGGACAGGTCGGTTGAAGACGATGGCAGTCATACCTTGATCACCCAGCGATTGTTAGCCCAATAGCGTTTTGCCGATTTCCCTGGCTTGTTGCACCAATTGATCAACTGTTTTTAAAGCTTTCCCCACGTTTTTCCCAACCGTTTTTCCGGCCTTTTTGGCTGTCCGCCGAACCGCGCTTGTGGCTGTTCCTGTTTTCCTGGCGATGGATTTTGACGCTGAGGCAACTTTCTTCGCGCCTTTCTTTTTTAATTGGCTCACGGTTTTTTCCCCACGCGAAGACAGGTTGGCTGATTGCTTGATGGCTTTTTTCTTAACTTGGGAAATTGTGTGCGTTGCTTGTTTCGTGGCTTGAGAGGCTTTCTTGAGTCCCGTTCGTGTAGCCTTCTTGGTCTTTTTGGCCGCAGTGGCTGTTTTTTTCTTTGCCACTGATGTCATTTGAGACGCTTTCTTTGATGCCTGCCTGGCCGTGCTCTTCACAACGTTTTTCATAGCCATCCGGGACTCCTTTTGTTTGTAGGGTTTGTAGGAAAGAGGGTGATTGATACACCTGATGAATGGAATGTAACCTGGAAGACATGAAATCTCAAGCCAAAGAATCGACGAGGAATGGTTTTGTCACGGTTCGTGTCGGGATGTATGCGTTTCCTTGATTGTGTCTGAATAAGGAATTTACCTGTAACAGTCTGTCGGCTTCTTTATTTTATTTGGATTCTGAATATCCGGCATGATTCTCAATACGCCATATCCCGCGGAACATGCTTTCCGACCATTTACCCCTCCCAAGAAGTAAAGGAAAGGGCGTATAATACAACCACATGATGAGAGAATGTTTGCAGATCACCATGTGGCGTATTTGTCTAACAGTCCTGTTGTTGGGGATGAGCGGATGCGCGGCCTTTTCCTCATCGCCTTTTAATCAGGCATTGGAAGAGCAAGTGACAGCCGGCGTGTTGTTTCCTCAAGTAGCGCAAGATCCCTCCGGGCATAGAGAACGCATCCTCAAGGTGGGAGGGGTGGTGCTATCGGCGAAACGTCTTGTGGACCGGACAGAAGTCATGGTTCTTCAGATACCCTTAGATGATGATTCTGTTCCACAATGGGATCGGACCAAGTCGCAAGGCCGATTCCTTGCGACTCAGCAAACCTTTCTTGATCCGGCCACGCTGCCCAAAGGTACCCGGTTAACGATCATTGGAAAAGTCACCGGGCAGGCGTCTGTCCAAGTGGATGAGGAGCAAAAATTTTACCCTGTTTTGGCCATTCAGGCGTTGAAAGTGTGGCCGCTGATACCACGGGGCATGTATGGGTATCGTCCTTATTGGGGCCCATATTGGGACCCGTATTGGGGCCCCTGGTATTATCCTCCCTCTCCGTTTTATTACGGTTTTCCTCCACCAGGCCGTCACCGAAGACATCGGTAACGATGTCCTTGGTATCTCTGGTAAAGCCATGGGCCTTAGGTCTCAATAGTCTTTGACCAATGGCAGGGCCATCCCCTCTCAATATGCAATGAGGGGGCGCAGTACCATGTCGTCAATCAGAGTGACAACACAGGAGTGAGAGGTCTCTCAAATCTAACGCTGAGGACCACGGGCGTGAGCACTTGGGGATCTACCCATGGAGTGGATGATGGGATGAAGGAATCAATCAGAAGTGTTTCCATAGGTAGACGATTGGGCGATGAGGCCTGAATTGACAGACTTCAAGGGAAAGAGCAGAATTAATTGTTTATTCCTCATTCACACCCCCTCATATTCTAATTTCAAGGAGGTTTCGTTATGAAGAAGCTCATGGGCATGGTGGCAACGAGTCTGTTCTTGACTGGATTGGTCAGTCTGTCTTTAGCCGGTGGCATGATGGATACCATGAAGGGAAAAGCCGATGAGGCCAAAGGGGCTGCAACTGAAGCTCACAAGGGCATGGACATGAAGGCGGTTGAATCCGGAAAAGCCATCGACGCTACGAGTGCCACCCAACCAGAAGCCGGTGGCATGATGGACCAGGTTAAAGAAGGGGTCAAGGGAGAAGTCGACAAAACGGGTAAGTCGGCCAAGGATACGATAGACGCAATGGGTAAATAAGACGTCAGCCTGGTCTTTGACGACGTGGTTCTCTGGCCGAATGAGCATGGAGCCAGGGGTGAGGCAGACTCAGCGGCCTGCGAAGAGGTTTCCTCTCTGCAGGCCGCTTTTTTTATTCACGGGAGAAGGGGCCATTCACTTTGTTTACCCACGTGTGGACCGAGGCAAGCTGACGATAACGCGTTCCTTTTGATATGGTTTCCCTAATCAACAGGGGACAGGGGAGAGTGAAAGTCCACGTGAACAAGTGGTGGATCATGCACCCGCAATGTGACCTCACTATTAAACCAGGCATCATAAAAAATTTGTAAGGAGGTGAATATGAGTGTGACAGAATGCAACAGGAGAAGGATCCCGGTGAAATTTTTGAAAATTGGAATGTTAAGCCTCTGTGCGTGGGGTCTTTTTAGTTCGGGAGCTGCAGCTGTGGAATTACCAAGAGAGGCGGCATTGCCTGTTTCTCTGGCAACGAAGGCTGCGCTGGCGGCTATGGAAAAATGCACTGCCGATGGCTATCGGGTAAGTGCGGCGGTGGTAGATCGGGCGGGTGTTCTGAGAGCTCTGGTGAGAGAGGATGGAGCCGGTCCGCATACGGTGGATAGTAGCCGGAAAAAGGCCTACACGGCGGCCAGTATGAAACGACCAACGGGAGAGTTGGCTGAATTGGTGACCAAGATGCCGGCCATCGAGGGGATACGGGATATGAACGACAGTATTCTCATCCTGGGTGGGGGCTTACCTATAGAAATGGGTGGAGAGGTTGTCGGTGGAATCGGGGTTGGAGGGGCTCCTGGAGCGCATTTGGATGCTGCCTGTGCTCAGGCCGGTTTGGAGAGCATCGGTGCCGCGTCCAAGGTGCAAAAGGATAAGTGAGATCAGGATAGCGGTTTGAGCATAGGGGCGCCGATTTTCCGCAATGGAGAATCGGCGCATAGCCTATGCTCCACACCGATGTTCCTGCGTGATGTCTTTCAGATCCGGCCGGCGAGGGATCTGTCCAACCCTTTCGGCAAAGACTCTCTCTTCCTTTTGCGAACCGCCTCTACTTCTGAGAAACCACTTTGCATTCAGCAACATCGTGGGGTCTGCCGGGAGATCGCTATGGACAAACGGGGATGATCATGGCTGTAGTCACATGAGAAAGGCAGCGTTGCGATGGAAGACAACATGGATGCTTTGGCGACTGGAGCGTTCCGCCTAATGAGCAGGAGGGGCTATTAACTATGAAAGCGCACTATTTAGGGCATGTGGTTTTTTACGTCAAAAATCTTGAAGGGTCTTTGAGCTTCTACCGTGATGTGGTGGGTTTTCAGGAAATCGGACGCATTTTTGATGGGAAAGCCGCAGCTCTCACGTCCGGCCGGACGCACCATGAACTGCTGTTGATTGAAGTCGGCGACGTGCCGGGACCGCCTTCCGGAATCAGGCGTGGCCTCTATCACATTGGCATTAAAGTTGGAGATAGCCTTGATGACCTTCGTACAGCCAAACAGGATCTGGAGCGGGCCGGTATCCCGATTTCGGGTATGAGTGACCACACGGTCAGCCAAAGTCTGTATCTTCATGACCCCGATGGCAACGAAGTGGAACTGTATGTGGATGTGCCGGATATGGATTGGAAACGTGACCCCAAAGCGGTGTTAGCGCCGGTCAAGCCCCTCGTGTTGTAATCTTCTTGCATAGTCCGTCCGAAGGGGCGCAAGCCTTAGTATTCGTTTTTTCTTCAAGCTGCGTGACATAGGAGAATACATGACGACCATGAAATCACCTGAAGGACCGTCACCGGCATTATTTTTTCAAACTATCAATGCCCATATGCGCACAGCGGCCTTGAAATCAGCTATCGAACTGGACGTGTTTTCGGCGATCGCTGAAGGCCACCGAAGCCCTCAAGCGCTAGCGCAACGATGCAAGGGCTCGGAACGAGGTCTGCGAATGTTGGGAGATTATCTGACGGTGGGTGGTTTTCTGAACAAACACGGGGATGAGTATCGGTTGACTTCAGATTCGGAATTGTTCCTCACAACCGCGTCTCCTGCTTATTTAGGACCGGTTCTGGACTTTATGTTGTCATATCCCCTCGTTGAAGGATTTAAACAGCTGACGGGGGCTGTTCGTAAAGGTGGGACGGTGGTAGGAGATGAAGGGACGTTAGCCCCGGAACATCCGGAATGGGTGACCTTTGCCCGCTCCATGGTGCCGTTAATGAAAGGACCCGCTGAGTGGATTGCCAACTGGGTCAGGCAGGAGGCTCC
>Ga0224510_10001914_pt1 | contig 13103 bp, 12 predicted proteins | sample SF_May12_sed_USG_FD_170161 | JGI IMG/M metagenome (GOLD analysis project Ga0224510, IMG submission 170161) | Sediment microbial communities from San Francisco Bay, California, United States - SF_May12_sed_USGS_4_1 | ecosystem: Environmental > Aquatic > Marine > Sediment | place: USA: California... | reverse complement strand
GCGGCGACGGCGGGAGCCAGGGCAATGGCAGCCACGATCCCCCACTCCGGCGCGTCGAGCGCAGAGGCCCGGAAGGCGTCTGCCACGGGTGGAATGAACGGGATGGCCACCTGGATCACGACCGCCACCAGGCAGGCGATGGCCAGGAACCCGTTTATATGCAGCCTGAACACCGAGAGCGAGAGGCTGCGATTGGAATACGCGCGAACCAGCTGACCCATCACCAGCGCCGTGTAGGCAAGCCATCGGACATGCTCTGCGCTGCCATCGAGCCACTGCATGGCGGCCAGTGCTGCCAGCGCCGTGAATGAGCCGGCCAGCGTGATCCGCCCAAGGAGCGAAACGGTGAGCAGCGGCTCGCCGCGAGGGCGCGGTGGGCGGCGCATGGCGCCCGGCTCCTCGCCCTCTCGCTCGAAGGCAACCGAGGTGGCCAGGTCGATGAACAGCTCCAGCCACAAGATCTGGAGTGGCAGAAGTGGCTGCCCGTAGCCGACCAGCGTGGCCGCCAGGATGAAGCCCAGCAGCGCGATGTGGGTCGAGACGAGGAAGACGAGTCCCTTGCGGACGTTCTCGACCATGCGACGACCCTCACGCAGACCACCGAGCAGGGTGGCGAACGAGTCGTCTCCAAGCACCAGGTCCGCGGCCTCGCGCGCGACCTGCGTGCCGCTCCCCATCGCGACCGCCACGTCGGCCTGGTGCAGGGCGGGCGCGTCGTTCACGCCATCGCCGGTGACTGCCACGGTGCGCCCTGCCGTCCGCGCCGCCAATACGAGACGCAGCTTCTGCTCCGGGACCGCGCGCGCGACGATGCGCATGGCCGGCAGCTCGGCAGCGAGGCGGGCATCATTCCAGCCGTCGAGCTCGGTGCCGGTCACCACGTGGTCCGTCTCGAGGCCCGCGTCGCGGGCGACCGAGGCGGCGGTCCGCGGGTGATCGCCGGTCACCACGATCGTCTGAATCCCGGCGCCGCGCGCGACAGCCATCGCCTCGCCAACATCGGCGCGCAGCTGGTCGGCGAATACGAGGATGGCGCGAGGTTCCCAGGCTGCGCCGGATTCGCGGCGCGCCAATAGGAGGAGCCGGCCGCCCTCGTCAGTCTCGCGTGCGATCGCCTCGTGCCAGGCGGGCGACTCGCTGCCGCACAGCCGCAGCACCGCCTCCGGCGCACCCAGCGCCAGCTCCTCGCTGGCGGTGCGTGTCACCGAGTAGGGCGCGGCGTCGCTCGGTGCCTCGGACGCAAGGAGCGCGGCCGGATCGAGAATCGGCGGAGGCCCCTCGATCGCCTCGCTGATCGCCCGGGCGAACGGCCCGGCGACGCCTCCGGCCGCCACGTGCCAGGCGTCATCCTCGGCGCGCAGCGCCTCGACCAGCAGCGGGCCGGCGAGCCGCGGCTCCATCGATCCTTCTGGCGTGACGACGCGTGCCACCGCGAGCCGGTTCTCGGTGAGCGTCCCCGTCTTGTCGGTGAGGATCAGGTCCACCGCTCCGAGCGTCTCCTGGGCATTCAGGCGGCGAACCAGCACGCCCTTGCGCAGCAGCCGATACGCCCCGAGCCCAAGGATCACCGCGAGCAGGATGGGAGGCTCCTCGGGGATCGCGGCGATGGCGGCGCTGATCCCGGCCAGCAGGTTGGCGCCCGCCGGCTGCCCACGGATGAATCCCAGCCCCACCGTCACGGCGATCAGCGCAAGGGCAGCCACCAGCAGGATGCGGACCAGCCGATCCAGTTCGCGCTGGAGCGGTGAGCGCCGGCGATCGATCACCGCCAGGCGGCCGGCGATGCGTCCGATCTCGGTCTTCTGCCCGCTGGCCACCACCAGCCCCAGGCCACGCCCGCCCACGACCGATGTCCCCGCGTAGGCCATCGAGCGGCGATCGGCCAGGGGGCTGTCCTCGGGATCCGCTGTGACGGATCCCACTTCCGGAAGCGACTCCCCGGTAAGGGCGGAGCGATCGACGAGCAGGGCATCGGTCTCGAGCAACCGCAGGTCTGCCGGCACCACGTCGCCGGGCCGCAGCAGCACGACGTCGCCCGGGACCAGCTCGGGGGCCGGCACATCGCGCGCCTCCCCGCCGCGGCGAACGCGCGCCACCGGCGAGGATGCGGCGTGCAGCGCCTCGAGTGCGCGCTCGGCGCGGAAGCCGGTGATCACGTCGGCCGCCACGATCGGCACGAGGCCGATCATCACCAACAGCCCGTCGCGCACTTCACCGAGGACCACCGCAAGCGAACCGGCGCCGAGGAGGAGCAGGATGAATGGCTCGGTCGCAGCGTCCCAGACCATGCGCCACAGCGGCGGTGCGGTTCGCTCGGCCAATTCGTTGGCGCCTGAGGCGGCGAGGCGGCGTGCGGCCTCCGCATCGGTGAGGCCAATCTTGGGCTGGACGCCGAACGCGGCGGCCACGGCCGCCGCATCGGTCGAGTGGGGAGGGGTGGAGATCACCGCCCCATCATCGGTCATTGGCGTCTCCGTCTAGACGCGCCCCTTCGGCACGGTGTGCCAGTAGGTCTTGTTGAAGACGATCTTACCCAGGTGCCAGAACCGGTTCGGCTTTGGCGGCGTCGGCGGGGTGTTGTAGTCGAACTGCAACAGGGTCCCCTTGCCGTCTCCGACTTCGAAGAAGCACATCACTTTGCCGGTATAGCTCGCATGCTTGCCCTCCGGCTCACGACCCTGAACGGCCGCCGTGATCCGCTCGGCAACGATCGGCGCCTCGAAGTGAGCGGTCGAGCCAGCCTTCGAAAGCGGCAGGTCGGTCGCGTCGCCGAGCGCATAGACGTTCGCTCGGCCTCCGACCTGGAGGGTGTGGTGGTCGGTCGGCAGCCAGCCACTGGCCGGTGACAGTCCGGAGTCGATCACGACCTTGGCGCCCCGGTGCGGCGGCACCAGGATCAGCAGGTCGTAGGGCATCTCCTCGCCCTCGAGGCTCTCCACCACTTTGCGCGCGGGGTCGATCGTCTCGACATTGAAGAAGGTGTGGAGCTCGATTCCCTTCTCCTCGAGGATGGGGGTCGCCATCTCGCTGACGCTCTCGATCGTGAAGGCGCGACCGATGGGGCTGCAGTAGTGGATCTCGCTCTTGTCCCGCAGCCCGCGCTCGCGGAGCTCGGACTCGATCAGGAATGCCACCTCCAGCGGCGCCGGCGGGCACTTGTAGGGCATGCCGGCGATCCCGATCACGACCCTCCCGCCGGTGAAGGCGTCGAGCGCCTCGCGGAGACGGAGCGCGGCGGCCGGGGAGTAGAAGTGGTGCGCCTCGGTGTCGAAGTGCTCGATCTCCTCGGGAACGATCCGCGAGCCGGTGGCGATCACCAGCTGGTCGTACTCGAGATGGCTGCCGTCCTCCAGATCGACGCGGCTGTTCGCCTCGTCGATCTTCACCGCGCGCGCGACGTCGAGGATGACTCGGTCGTCGAGCAGGCTGCGCTCGGGGCGAGAGAGATTCTCCGCCTTCTCGCCGCCCATGGCGATGTACATGAAGCCCGGCTGGTAGACGTGCTGTCCCTTCTCGTCGACGAGCGTGACGGTCGCCTCGTGGCGATCGATCTGGCGGCGCAGCTTGCGCACCAGCAGGTTGGCGACGAGGGTTCCCCCGACGCCGCCGCCCAGGATGACGACCCGTTGCATGGCCATCCTCCTAGCGCAGCTTCTCGACGAGGATCTCGTCGTAGCCTTCGCGGGTCTCGATGCCGATCAGGCGATGACCGGCCTTCTCGATCCACTTGGGAATGTCCAGCTTGGAACCGGCGTCGCTCGACCAGACGGCGATGACGTCGCCGACCTGGCCCTCGCGAATGGAGCGGATCAGCTCCATCAGCGGTCCGGGGCAGTAGCTGCCGCGAGCGTCGACGGTGCGGGTGATGGGAGTGGTCTGGGTCTGCATCGTGGTTTCCGTCCTTCTCTCGATGCTCAGATGAACAGGCTTGCGTCGGCGTTGGTCATCAGCTCGAGCGCCGTGGCGGCGCCGACAGCCGGCTCAACGCCGTCGATCAGTTGATCGGCGGTGATGCCCATCATGTCCATGGTCATCTGGCACGGAATCAGGCGCACGCCAAGGGCCTGGGCCATCTGGAGCAGCTCGCGCGGCTCGGCCACGCCGTACTGCTTGGCCAGCTTCTTCATCATCCACGGGCCCATGCCGGCGAAGTTGAGCTTGCTCAGCTTGGCGTGGTCGATGCCGGGCCGATTCATCATGGCCAGCATCTTCTGCATCCAGTTGGTGCCGGTCAGCCGGACCTCGGGTCGGACCAGCGTGAAGAGGCCCCAGAAGGTGAAGAAGATCGAGACCTGCATCTCACCGGCGGCGGCTGTGCTGGCCAGGATGGTGGTAGCCCAGGTGCGCTCGAGGTCGCCACTCTCGGCGACGATGACGAGCTCCTTCGTCTTGACGGCGCCGTCAGCCACCGGCTCGTCGAGCTCATCGGCGAGGGGGGTCGGCGCTTCGGGCCTGGTAAGTGTTGCGGTCATGTCGCGCCTCTCACTTCTTGCGCAGGATGTAGCGGAAGACCTTGCCGTCGACGGTCGATTCGACCAGTTCGTGGCCGGTCGTCTTCGACCATGCGACGAAGTCCTTGGTCGAGCCGGGGTCGGTGGCGAGGACCTCGATCATGTCGCCGGAGCCGAGCTCCTTGATCGCGAGGGCCGTCTTCACGATCGGCAGCGGGCAGGAGAGGCCACGGGCGTCGACGGTCTTCGTGACGTTGGTGGTGACAGTCATCGGTGCGGTCCTTTCGTTCGCGGGGTCAGATGAAGACGACCTGTCCATCGCTTGCGGCGAGCCAGAAGGAGGTCACGCCCTCCACGCCGTCGACCAGCGGATCGAGGTCGGATTCGGTGATTTGCAGCAGGTCCATCGAGAGTGAGCAGGCCTGGATGTCGACCTCGCCGAGCTCCTTGGCCTGGCGCAGGGTCTCGTGCCAGGGCGCCTGGCCGGCGGCGGCGAGCGCATCGACGGCCCTGCGTCCCGCGTCGCCGGCCTCGGGAGCGAGCCCGTGGTCATCGGCGATCCGGTCGGCGCGGAACGAGTCGAGCGCCCAGTACTGCAAGAAGATGTGCACCGGCCGCCCGATGGCCGCCGCCCCGGCAGTCATCACCGCCGCGGCATTCAGCTTGTCATCGGTGCCGGAGAAGAGGACGAGTGCGAGGTTCTGTTCCATCGGTTCCTACCTGTGCCCGGCGACTGCCGGTGTGGGGACGCTGCGACCGCTGGCCGAGAGAGCGGCGAGGCGGACCAGACGTCGTTGGAGCGCTGCGCGCATGAGCCCGCAGGCGACGATGAAGTCGATGTCGGCGAGGCGATAGCGGATCTCGCGACCATCTCGCTCGGACTCCAGCACGCCGGCGCTGCGCATCAGCGCCAGGTGTTGGGAGACGTTCGGCTGGCTGACCCCGAGCTTGGCGACCAGCTGGCTCACCGTCAGCGGGCCATCCGCCAACAGGTGCGCGATCTCCAGCCGCCTGGGGTTGGCCAGTGTCTTGAGGATCTCAGCCTGGAGGTCGTAGATCGGTTCCATGCTCAGATGGTCCGACATATGCGCAGATGCGCATCAGTGCCGTGAGAACCGAGCCGGCGGGCCGAGACACCCTCGGGCGCGGGACATCCGGCCCGCGGTAGACGGGACATGCCGTCATCGCAGGCGCGACCGCCACCCGGTCAGGCGATGGCCACCCCGACCAGGCGCCCGATCCCGAACGTGATCGCTGCCGCCGCCAGGCCGAACGCCAGCTGACGGGTCCCCGAGACCCAGATGCTGCGCCCGGTCACGTAGGTGATTCCGGCGCCGACGGCGAAGAGCGCCAGGCCGGCGAGGACGGCGGAGAGCGCGATCGCGGAAACCCCGGTCATGAAGATGAACGGCATGAGCGGGATGATCGCCCCGACAGTGAAGAGCAGAAAGGAGGTACCAGCCGCGACCCAGGCCGAGCCACCCAGTTCGTCCGGATCGATCCCAAGCTCTTCGCGTACAAGCGTGTCGAGGGCGACGGCCTGGTCTCCGGCAATGATGTGGCTGGCTATTTCGGCCGCCACAGCGGCCGGAACCCCCTTGCGCTCGTAGATCTCGCGCAACTCCTGCTCCTCCTCATCCGGGTCGGCGGCCAGTTCCGCCGCCTCGACGCGGATCTGGTTCGCGTAGAGCTCGCGAGCGCTCTGAACGCTCAGCCACTCGCCGAGGGCCATCGAAAGAGCGCCGGCCAGCAGGCCGGCGAACCCCGCGATGACGATCGCCGCGCCGCTACTGTCGGCGCCGGCAACGCCCATCACCAGGCTGAAGTTGCTGACCAGCCCGTCGTTGGCGCCCAGCACGGCGGCACGTAACGCGTTGCCGCCGATAGCACGATGCCGCTGGCGCTCGGCCAGAAGCCTCACCCCGGATCCGAGGCGTCGGTTGCCGCAACCGCCGCAGCAGGCTCCATGCCGGACATCTCCTGGAGCGTGCGCCAGTTCGCCAGCCGATCTGCCTGCGTCGCCAGGATCTCCTCGCTGGGTCCGTCCTTCGTGAAGTGCGGCGCGAAGCGGCCCTCGGTGCGGGCGAATGACAGGAAGTCCTGCACCGTGCCGTCCGGCGCGGTGAACCAGTCTTCCTTGGGTGCCGGGTTGCCCTGCAGGCTCAGCCGCGCGGCGATCGTCTCGCCGCGTCGCGGGTCGTAGGTGAAGAGCGGGAAGGCACGGCTGGTAACCGCCAGTTTGGCCTGTGCGCTCGACGAGTCGTCAGCGATCCCGTGCTCCGGCTGGCACGGCGTGTAGACGACCACCACCGCGGGGCCCGGATACGCATTCGCCTCGATCACGGCGCGGTAGAAGTGGTTGATGTGCGCCGGCGTGGTCTGCGCCACGTACACGTCCCCGTGGCCGATCAGGATGCGGCCGAGCTCCTTGCGCGGCTCCGGCCGGCCGTGCAGTTCGCGCCCGAAGGCGGAAAGCTTGGTCACCTGGCCGCCGAAGCTGGCGGTCGAGGCCTGGCCACCGGTGTTCGAGTAGACCTGTGTATCGAGCACCATCACCTTGATATCGGCGCCCGAGGCGACCATCCGCGACAGCGCCTGGAAGCCGATGTCGTACATCGCCCCGTCGCCGCCGAGCGCCCAGATGCGGCGCTCCGGGTGACCTGCCTGGTCCCACCGGGCGCGGATCCCCATCGCATCGGCCGGGGCGTTCTCGAAGAGCGAGTTGGTCCACGGCACCAGGAACGGGTTGTAGGGATAGGTGCTGCCGTACACGGTGTTGCAGCCGGTGGCGGCCACGATCCCCATCGAAGTCGGGCCATGGACCTGCCGGGTCGCCGCCAACAGCATGCGGATGGCCGATGCCTCGCCGCAGCCGGCACAGCTGCCGGCACCGCCGACGTAGCCGAAGGCGTGCTCGCCCAGCATCAGGTCGGCCAGCGCCTTCTCGTTCCGATACGCCTCCGGCGTTGGAGGAAGCGATCGGAAGAGGGCCATGTCGCGACTGAATCGATCCAGCGTGGACTCGCCCGATGCCTCCAGCGCGACCTTGTCGGCCATGCGCAGTGCGTCGTAGCCGAGCGCGTGGCAGACCTCGACGCACTCGCCGCAGCCCTTGCAGTGGACCGGGTCCACGAAGATGCCGAAGCCGGCCGGCTCGTGACCGCGCTTGGCCGGGACGTCGGCGTACTTGGTGGTGCGGGCGAAACGGCTGCGAGCCGTGGCGCCGGCGAGCTCCGGGTCCGGCTGCGTCGCCGCGAACGTCGAGACGAGTCCGTCGAGCTGGGTCTCGGGCAGGGCGATCCCCATGATGGCGCTGTCGGGGCAGGCGCTGACGCAGGTCATGCAGCCGACACAGCGCGCGGCATCCAGCTCGGGTATCTGGGGCGCAAGGTGGCTGAAGTCGCGGACGGCGGCAGTCCCCGGCGGGATGATGCTGCGAGCGACGCCTGCATCCGCCGGCAGCTCCGCGTCCGCGATGCCGCGCTTGTATGCCGGAACGATGGCGCGGTTGAAGTCGTCCACGTACCCATGCACGTCAAAGAGGGGCAGCGTGGCGCTCAGGCGCGACTCGTGAGCCTCCTTCGACTCGCCGGCCTCCTTGCGCAGGTCAGTGGTCATCGAGCTCCTCCAGGATCTCGACCAGCGCACGGACCAGATCGGTCGTCGAGATCACGCCGATCGCGTGCTCGCCGTCGGGGGCGACCACCACCAGCCGATGCACGTGGTACTGCTCCATCATCCGGGCGGCGGTGAGCAGGGTCTCGTCGAGCCGGATCGTCAGGGCCGGGGCGGTCATCAGGTGGCGGACCGCCAGGCCGGGCCAGTTGGCAAGCGACTGGCCCGACGCGTGGGCGCGCACGATATCGGTCTGGCTCAGCACGCCGATAAGGCGCCCGACTCGGTCTACCACCGGCAGCCCGGTGACCTCGCGATCGATCATCAGACGCTCGGCTTCGGCGACCGTCTCGGTATCCGCGATCGTGACGGGCTCGATGCTCATCAACTCGCCGACGGTCGGGCCGGTGATGCGGGTCTTCACGGGAGCACCTCCTCAAGGAGCAACGGCGCGTCGGCGCCGGTCAACCTGGGGGGCTGCCCGTCCCCCTCCGGGTGACGCTCCGAGCCGAGCGCCGCGGTCACGTCGATCACAGAGTCATAGGCGGCCGCGATGACGGCCAGGTTCGCCGCTACGACGGCGCTGCCGCGCTTGCCGAACAGGCGCTCCAGGCGGGGCTCCACCGCCGCGAGCAGCGCCGCGCGGTCGAGTCCGGCCCGAGCGGCAAATGGCGCGATGCGCAGGAAGACACCGACCAGCGCCACACCCTGCATGCGAACCTCCAGGTCCGGCCGAGGGGCGTGCTCGCGGGCAAGCGCTGCGGTGTCGAGCGCGAAGACGCGGATCTGGCGGGCGACGATCTCGCCGCGAGCTGCACTCGGGATGGCAGCCCAGATCGCCTCGGCGTCGGTCAGGGCCGATTGCAGGAAGAGGGCGCCGCCGTCCACCAGGCCGGCCAGCGGAGCGCCGTAGCGGAACGCGGCCGCATCGTTGACCGGCACGAAGTCGACCCGCTGCAGCTCGGCATGCTGGCGGATCGGCTCCTCGGCGATGGTCAGGTAGTAGGTGGTCGGCAGCCCCTTCTTCTCCGAGCCGTAGCGGGGATAGGCCTGCACGTACCGATCGAACAGATCGGCCACCACGGTCGCGATCAGCCGGTTGGTGGTCACCGAGCCAAAGCCGCCCACCGAGTGGCCGCGCAGGCTGTAGGCGCCGGCAGGCGAGAGGTCCAGGGCGACCGGGGTCAGGGCATCGGGGTGGACCACACCGAGCACCGCCCGCGGGGTTCGGCGCATCGCGTCGGTATCGGCCAACCAGTCGAAGACAGCGGCCAGGTCGCCCACCGATACGTCGCGCGACCCGAGTCCCGCGGAAGCCGAGACGACCCGCGGCAGCGGGGCCCCGTCGACGGCTGCATCGGCCAGTGCGGCCTTCAGCTCACGCGTGAGCGGGTTATCCGCGGCGGTCGGTTCGTCGGTGCGCTCGACAACTCCCACGGCCCGAACGTCGCGCAGCGCGGCGGCCAGCTGGGCCGCGGGGAACGGCCGGAAGGAGGTGACGGCCAGGCACCCGACCCGGCGTCCCTGTCCTCGAAGGTGATCGACCACGGAGATCGCCGTATCGGCGATCGTGCCCATCGAGACCAGGACCGCCTCGGCGTCGTCGCAGCGGTGGGTCACGATGGGCGCATGGTGGCGGCCGGTCAGCTCGCCCCAATCGGCGTAGGCGCGGCCGAGCGACTCGCTGAGGCGTCGCGCGAAGTCCCGCTGCGCGATGCGTCCCTTCATGTAGCTGTCCTGGTTGGCGACCACGCCGGTCATGAGCGCCTCGTCGGGATCGAACAGGTCGCGCAGCCGCGCGCGGGGGTCGCCGACGAAGTCGCGGAGCAGCTCGTCCTCGGGCAGGAGCGAGTTCTCCAGGGTATGGGTGGTCAGGAAGCCGTCCTGGCAGACCAGAATCGGCGTCTCGCTCTCCTCGGCCGCGCGTCGCGCGATGGCCGTCAGGTCGGCGGCCTCCTGGGCGTTGCGGGCGAAGAGGATCCCCCAGCCACAATCGGCCACGCCCATCACGTCGTCGTGCCCCGCATGAATGTTCAGCGCCTGGCTGGTGAGGGCCCGTGCTCCCACGTGGAAGACGGCGGGGAGCCGCTTGCCGGCGATGACGTACAGGACCTCCTTCATCAGTATCAGACCCTGCCCGGCGGTGAAGTTGGTAACGCGTCCGCCGGCCAGCGCGAACCCCTCGGCGGCGGAGGCGGATGAATGCTCCGATTCCGGCTCCAGGAACCGCAGCGGCGTGCCCCACAGATTCGTCTTGCCATCGGCCACGGCTGCCTGGTACAGCGCGGCCATGGTGGTCGATGGGGTGATCGGGTACGCGCAGGCACCCTCGCTGATCCGTGTCTCGACGTGGGCGATCGCCTCCGACCCATCCACGATGGCGGGGATTCCGGGGAACGGCGGAACGGCCTCCTGTTTGCCCATGGCTTGCGTATGGTGGCGCGCGCAGGTACCGACCGATGAGTGCCGCGCGGACCCTTAACTACGTGACCTCCGGCCCCCCGGCTTGGGACCCGTGGCAGATCCGCGCCTCGTTACGCCCGCGGCTGCGGGGGTCAGGGCCGTGAGGCGTAGACTCGGCAGACGATGAAACGCAGGGCTTCCCAGGAACGCGACGAGGTCGATGCCCGCACGCAGGCCGATGCCCGGCGTGAGGCGCTGCTTGCCCAATTGCGAGACCGTGAGACGAGCAAGCGAGATGGGCCGGTGGGTCCGATGCCGGATGCCGCTCCGGTAGAGCCGGAATCCGTGCCGGATCCAGACGGCTCTGCGGATGAGCTCGCCCCCTAGCAGGCCCGCGACCGCGCGAGGGCCGGCGACCGATGCGCGCCGCCACCACGTGGAAGGCGAGCGCCGTGTGACAATCCGGCCGGCCGCCACTGGCCGGCGGGAGTCATGAAAAGGAGACTCGGCATGATCGCCTGGAATAGGGCCGCTGGACTGTCGTTGGCCCTGCTTCTGACGAGCGCGACCAGCGTGACCGCTGTCGAAACGGTCGACATCGAAGCGGGGCTGTTCGTGGACTACGTTGCCCCTGACGCCGGGGCACTGACCCCAGGCAGCATCACCTTCGGCTTCTATGGCACGCCGGAGGTCATCGCCGCCGACGCCGTCCTCGTTCCACCGGCCGACACCAACCTGCCGTTTCTGGCGAGTGGTGCGCCAGTCTGCCTGCAGGTGACGCGCGACTTGGGAGAGATCACAGCAATGACCCTGATCGCGGAATGCACGGTGACAGGGCCTGTGACCCTGGTCCCCGACGCCTTCGGTCCGGGCGTGGGCGCCTATCTCACCAGCGACCGGGTCATCACGCCGGAGTCTCTCGTCTTCGCCTTTCCAGGGCTAGAGACCCTGATGAAGACCACGGCCGACAGCGGGGGAACGCTCAGCATCACGTTCACCTCGGATCCCTCCACCGGGATACCCATCTCGCTGGTGGCGACAACCGAGATCGCAGGCCCGGTCACCATGCTCCCGGGAGGCGACGTCACCGTCGGATCGGCCACACTGCCCGATGAGGTCATCGATGCGACGGCTCGCGCCCTCCTCCAGCAGGCCGCCGACCTTGGCTATTCGGCCACCGTCTCGATCGCAGGATCGAGTGTCATCGATCTGACTGGCGAGACGGCGATCGTGGACATCGTGCTCCTGGTGACACCCACCGACGGGGGTGCGCTCCCGGACACGGCCCAGCCGCAACGCACGCCACTGCCATTCGCTGCGAGCGGCTGGCTCCTGCTCTTGAGCCTGCTGGCTTCGGTGAGCCTTGTCCGCACTGCCACGCGGAGAAGCAACATGCGCGATCGGGCGCGGTAGCGGAGGGACGGCCGGATGCCGCTCCCCCCGAGCCGACACCCGCCGTCGAGGCGGATGGCACGGACGCGTCGGATCAAGGCGAATCCGCTCACGATGATTCGCTGGAGGAATCCCAGGCCGGGCAGAAGGGACCAGCGGAAGGGTCGGGCTAGCTGGACCTCGGCGGAACGCCGAATTCCAACTGTGCCGCCAACTCGACCTCCTCTGCATCCGTCAGTCTCTGCATCCGTCAGTGCCTCCTCGAGGGCGGGCGCAAACAGCTCCTCCTCCGCCAGGTGGACCTTGAGGAGTGCGAACAGTTAGTAGAGAGCGCGCCGAGTTTCCAACAGCCATGCGTCGCCGACCACGCCGGCAGGCTCGCTGAGCGCCCCGAGGGCGTCGATCAGCCCACGGATCTCGTTGTGGGTGTCGGTGAGCGGAATCCGCGGGTGGCGTTCCCGAAGGAGGCGCTCCATGACCGGATGCAGCGTTGCCTGCTCGGTGTCCATGTGCGGGACGAAATTCCGTGCCAGGAACTCGTGATGTCCTGGGCTTGGCTGGGGCGGAAGGATTCGAACCTTCGATCTCCTGATCCAGAGTCAGGCGCCTTACCGCTTGGCCACACCCCAGCGCATTCGCGCTCGAATCAGGCGTCCGACCTGGCAGAGGCCTGACCCACAGCGCCCATTGAGCGTATCACGACCCGGGCAGGGCAGAAAAATATCCCTGTCGGGTCGCTCCACTCGACGGGACTCGTACACTCAGCCGATGGTAGTTCCCGGCCGTCCGCGCGGCGACCTCCCCGGGGGAACCGTCAGTCTCCTGTTCACGGACATCGAGGGTTCAACGCAGCTCCTTCGCCGGCTCGGCCCCCTGTATGCCGGCGTTCAGGAGAATCATCGGCGTCTGTTGCGGGACGTGTTCTCCCGGTTCGATGGACGGGAAGTGGACACACAGGGCGACGCGTTCATGGTCGCGTTCCAGAGCGCCCACAACGCGGTGAGCGCCGCCGCCGAGATCCAGAGACAACTCGCGGCAGCGCCCTGGCCCGACGGGGCGGAGGTGCGCGTCAGGATCGGCATTCACACAGGACAGCCCGAGCGCGGCAGCGAGGGATACGTCGGCATCGACGTGGTCCGCGCAGCCCGGATCTGCTCGGTGGCCCATGGCGGCCAGGTGGTCGTCTCGGAGGCGACAAGGGAGATCGTCGCCGAGGCCGGCACCGAGACAATCGACCTCGGG
>Ga0224510_10001913_pt1 | contig 13106 bp, 14 predicted proteins | sample SF_May12_sed_USG_FD_170161 | JGI IMG/M metagenome (GOLD analysis project Ga0224510, IMG submission 170161) | Sediment microbial communities from San Francisco Bay, California, United States - SF_May12_sed_USGS_4_1 | ecosystem: Environmental > Aquatic > Marine > Sediment | place: USA: California... | reverse complement strand
CCGCGATGCCGTCGATCAGGGTCTGGTCGCCCGCCTTCCACAGCCCGGTGCCCAGCACGCGCGCCCCGGCGCCGAACAGCCAGGCGTAGAGCTCGTCGAAGCCGTACTTGCGCTCCACCACCGCGTAGAGCGGCCCGAGCGCGATGGCGATGCGCTTAGGCAGATCCGTGCGCACGAGATAGAGCCAGAATGCCGTAGCGATGCCGGCCGCGGCGAGCCAGAACGGCAGCGAGGTGAAGCCGTGCCCGATGAACGCCCACAGGCCGTGGAACTCGCCCGCCGTGGGCGGCAATGCGCTGCCGAAGAAGTCCCCGTACACCACCGGGCCGACGACGTAGCCCGCCACCACCGACGGGATGGCGAGGAGCACGAGCGGCACGGTCACCACCGCGGGCGACTCGTGCGGGGGATGCGCGGGGTCGAAGCGCGGCCTGCCATGAAACGCCATGAACACGAGCCGGAAGGTGTACGTGGCGGTGATGAAGACGGTGATCAGCACGCAGAGCCAGGCGAACAGGGCCCCGGGCGTCGTCGAATGGCGCACCGCCTCGATGATCGCGTCCTTGGAGAAGAAGCCCGCGAACCCCGGGATGCCCGCCGAGGAGATCGCGCCGAGCAGCAGCGTCCAGTAGGTCCAGGGCATGTACCGTTTCAACCCGCCCATGCGGCGCATGTCCTGCTCGTGGTGCAGCGCGATGATCACCGAGCCCGCGGCGAGGAACAGCACCGCCTTGAAGAAGGCGTGCGTCATGAGGTGGAAGATCGCTGCCGAGTACGCCGAGGCGCCGAGCGCGACCGTCATGTAGCCGAGCTGCGACAGCGTCGAGTACGCCACCACGCGCTTGATGTCGTACTGCGTGAGCGCCACCAGCGCCATGAAGAGCGCCGTGATGCCGCCGATCACCAGCACCACGCCGCGCGCCGTCGGCGACAGCTCGTACAGCGGCGACATGCGCGCCACCATGAAGATGCCCGCCGTCACCATGGTGGCGGCGTGGATCAGCGCCGAGATCGGCGTCGGGCCTTCCATCGAGTCGGGCAGCCACACGTGAAGCGGGAACTGCGCGCTCTTGCCCATGGCGCCGACGAACAGCAGGATGAGAATCAGGGTCATCGGCGCGGCCGCGGACGACGGCGCCGCGCCGAACACCTGCGCGTAGTCCAGGCTGCCGAAGTGCGCCAGCAGCAGCCCGATGCCGAGCAGGAAGCCGAAGTCGCCCACCCGGTTGACGAGGAACGCCTTCAGGTTCGCGTGGATCGCCGTGGGGCGCGTGTACCAGAAGCCGATGAGCAGGTACGACACGAGGCCCACCGCCTCCCAGCCGAAGAACAGCTGCAGGAAGTTGTTCGCCATCACCAGCATGAGCATGGCGAACGTGAACAGCGAGATGTAGGCGAAGAAGCGCTGGTACCCGGGATCCTCCGCCATGTAGCCGATGGTGTACACGTGCACCATCAGGGACACGAAGGTGACGACCACCATCATCAGCGTGGTGAGCGGGTCGATGAGGAAGCCGATCTCGAGCCGCACGCCGCCGCTCGTCAGCCAGGTATAGACGCTGCCGTTGAACGTGTTGCCCTGCTGGACGTCGGCGAAGATCCAGCACGAGGCGAGAAACGACGCCAGCACCGCCAGGATCGTGACCCAGTGCGCCCCGGCGCGGCCGAGCGCCCGGCCGCCCAGGCCGGCGAGGAGCGCCCCGGCGAGCGGCGCCAGCGGTACGAGAAGATAGAGGGCCTTCATCCCTTCAGGGTGTCCAGGTCTTCGGCATTGATGGTGGCGAGGTTGCGGAACAGCACCACCAGGATCGCCAGGCCGATGGCCGACTCGGCGGCGGCCACCGTGAGGATGAAGAACACGAACACCTGGCCCGCGAGGTCGCCCAGGAAGTGCGAGAAGGCGATGAAATTGAGATTCACGGCGAGCAGCATCAGCTCGATCGCCATCAGCAGCACGATGACGTTGCGGCGATTGAGGAAAATGCCGACCACGCTGACCGCGAACAGCAGCGCGCCGAGCACCAGGAAGTGGTTGAGCGAGAGCGCGCCCATCAGCGCTCCTTCTCCGCCGGCATCGACACCAGGCGCACGCGCTCCTCGCGCCGCGCCGCCACCTGGCGCGCCGGGTCCTGGGACTTGGTGTCCTTGCGCCGGCGCAGCGTCAGGGCGATGGCGGCGATGATCGCCACCAGCAGGATCACCGCCGCGATCTCGAACGCGTACACGTATTGCGTGTACAGCACGCGGCCCAGCTCCTTGGTGTTGCTGTAGTCGGGCGGCACCACGCGCGTGCGCGCCGCCGCGCCGAAGTAGCGGTGCGCCAGGACCGCCACCATCTCGAGGGCCATGATGCCGCCGACCACCACCGCCATGGGCAGGTTCTTCCAGAAACCCTCGCGCAGGCGCTCGAGGTCGACGTCGAGCATCATGACCACGAACAGGAACAGCACCATCACCGCGCCGACATAGACCAGCACCAGCGTGATGGCGAGGAACTCCGCGCGCAGCAGCAGCCAGATGCCGGCCGCGGTGAAGAACGCGAGCACCAGGGCGAGCGCGCCGTGCACCGGGTTGCGCGCGGTGATCACGCGCAGCGCCGAGAGCAGCAATATGGCGGCAAAGACGTAGAAGACTACGGTCTCGAGCATGCGTCAGTCGTGTCTCGTGTCAACGGAAGGCGGCGTCCGCTTCGCGGTCCTTCGCGATCTGCGCTTCGTAGCGATCGCCCACCGCCAGCAGCATGGGCTTGGTGTAGTACAGGTCGCCGCGCTTTTCGCCGTGGAACTCGAACACGCGCGTCTCGACGATGGCGTCCACCGGGCAGGCCTCCTCGCAGAAGCCGCAGTAGATGCACTTGATGAGATCGATGTCGTAGCGCGTGGTGCGGCGCGTGCCGTCGGCGCGCTGCTCGGACTCGATGTGGATGGCCAGCGCCGGGCACACGGCCTCGCACAGCTTGCAGGCGATGCAGCGCTCTTCGCCGTTCGGGTAGCGGCGCAGCGCGTGCAGCCCGCGAAATCGCGGGCTCTGCGGCGTCTTTTCCTCGGGGAACTGCACCGTGATCTTGCGCGCGAACAGGTGCCGGCCGGTCAGCGCCAGGCCGCGGACGAGCTCCAGCAGCAGGAATGCACGGAAGAAGTCGATGATCCGCTGCGTCATCGCCACAGGCTCCACGGTGTCTGCATCCACAAGCCGATCACCGCGATCCACACCAGCGTCAGCGGGATGAACACCTTCCAGCCCAGGCGCATGATCTGGTCGTAGCGGTAGCGCGGGAAGGTGGCGCGGATCCACAGGAACATGGACACGATGACGAAGATCTTGGCCAGCAGCCACAGGATCGGCGGCACGGCGTCGAACAGCGCGCTCGACACCGGCGCCTGCCAGCCGCCGAAGAACAGGATCGCCGTGAGCGCGCTGATCAGCAGCATGTTCATGTACTCGGCGAGAAAGAAGAGCGCAAAGCTCATCCCCGAGTATTCGATCATGTGGCCGGCGACGATTTCGGATTCGCCCTCGACCACGTCGAAGGGCGCGCGGTTGGTCTCCGCCACGCCGGAGATGAAATACACGAGCAGCATCGGCGCGAGCGGCAGCCAGTTCCAGGAGAGGAACGTGAGCCCTGCGTCGGCGAAGCGGCCGCGTCCCTGCTGCGCGACGATGTCCGAGAGGTTGAGGCTGCCCGAGACCATCAGCACCACCACCAGGGCGAAGCCCATGGCGAGCTCATAGGACACCATCTGCGCCGCCGAGCGCATGGCGCCGAGGAAGGCGTACTTGGAGTTCGAGGCCCAGCCGGCGATGATCACGCCGTACACGCCCAGCGAGCTGAGCGCCAGCACGTAGAGCAGCCCGGCGTTGATGTCGGCGAGCACCAGCTCGGGGGCGAACGGAATGACGGCCCACGCCGCCATTGCCGGCATCAGCATCATGATCGGCGCCACGACGAACAGCGCCGTGCTGGCGTTCGTCGGGACGATGATCTCCTTGAACAGCAGCTTTAGGCCGTCGGCGATCGGCTGCAGCAGTCCGAGCGGGCCGACGCGGTTGGGGCCGATGCGGATCTGGATCCAGCCGATGAGCTTCCTTTCCCACAGCGTGAGGTAGGCCACGGCGACGAACAGCGGCGCGACGATGGCGACGATGCCGGCCAGGTTCCAGGCCGTGTCGACGAAGGCGAGGCGCCAGTCCATCTAGGCGGCCTTCTCCGCGCTGACCTTCTCGAGCTCGACGGTGCCGAACATCGGCCCGAGCGTCGCGGTCGACGCGTGCGCCGCCGCGATGCGCACGCACTCATCCGGCAGCCGCTCGTCCAGCGCCGCCGGCAACTGCGCGCTGCCCTCGCCCTGGCGCACGCGCACCGGCTGGCCGTCAACCACGCCGAGCTTCGCCAGCAGCCGGGCGTTCATCCAGGCGCGCGGTGCGCGCGCGTCGCGCGTCTTTTGCAGCGACGGCGCGCGGCGCACCAGCGGATCGGTGAAGTATATCGGCACGTCGGCGATGCGTTGCAGGCCGGCTGGCGCGCCGGCCGCAGCAATCGGCGCCTCGATGCGATTGTCGAGCAGTCCCGCCACGTCGCGTCCGCCGAGGCAGGCATCGCGCACCTGCTCGATCGTGTCGAAATCGAATCCCGGGCGGCCGAGCATCGTCCCCAGGACCCGCAGCACCTTCCAGGCCGGGCGCGCCTCGCCCTGGGGCAGCGCGCAGGCCTGGAAGCCCTGCACGCGTCCCTCGGTATTGACGAAGGTGCCGGGCGTCTCGGTGAACGGCACGATCGGCAGCAGCACGTCGCCGACGCCGGATTTCCACGAGGTCAGGTTGACGATGAATTTCGCGCGCGCGGCGGCACGCGGATCGGCGCAGTCGAGTGCCGGCTCCACGTTGAGCAGCACGAGCGCTGCCTTGCGCAGCACCGCGGGCAGCCCGCCGCCGCCCGGCAGTCCGGCGACGTAGCCGCCCACCGAATTCGCCGCTTCGCCGAGAAAGCCGAGTCTCACGCCGAGCGCCTGCGCGGCGGCGTGGATCGCCGCCGCCTGCGGGTGCTGCTGCGCGAAATTGCCCAGAAGCACGGCCGGGTTCTTCGCGCCGGCGAGCTTGTCCTGCAAACCGGCGACAGCGCCGGGCAGCGCCGACGGCGCAACGATCGTCTTGCTGGCGATCGGCATCAGCCAGTCGTCATCCACCGAGTGCAGCACGTGGATCTGCGCGCCGCGCTTCGCCGCCTGGCGCAGGCGGTGCGCAATGAGCGGATGGTCCTTGCGCAGGAACGAGCCGACCACCAGGACGCAATCGAGCGCGCCGAGCGCGGCGATCGGCATGCCCAGCCACGGGATGCCGGCGCGCTTGCCGTCGGCGGAGAAGTCGCAGTGCCGCAGGCGGAAATCCGCCGGGCCCAGCTTGCCGGCGAGGTACAGTTCTTCCAGCGTGGCGTGCGGCGAAGCCAGCACGCCCGCATCCTGCAGGCCGGCCGCGGCGCGCTCGAGCGCCGTCTCCCACGCCACGTCCTGCAGACGGCCGTCGATGCGCGCCATCGGCCGCGTCAGGCGCTCGGGCGAATTCAGGCCTTCGTAGGAAAATCGGTCCTTGTCCGAAAGCCAGCATTCGTTGACGGCCTCGTTTTCGACCGGCAGCACGCGCAGCACCTTGTTCTGCTTCACCTGCACGACGAGGTTGGCGCCCAGGCCGTCGTGCGGCGAGATGCTGCGCCGGCGCGACAGCTCCCAGGTGCGCGCGGCGTAGCGGAACGGCTTCGAGGTCAGCGCGCCCACCGGGCACAGGTCGATCATGTTGCCGGAGAGCTCCGAGTCGACGCTGCGCCCGACGAAGGACACGATCTCCGCCAGTTCGCCGCGGTTGATCATGCCGAGCTCCATGACGCCGCCGATCTCCTCGCCGAAGCGCACGCAGCGCGTGCACTGGATGCAGCGGCTCATTTCCTCGGCGGCGACCAGCGGGCCGAGGTCCTTGTGCAGCACGACGCGCTTTTCCTCCTGATAGCGCGAGGCGGAGCCGCCATACCCCACCGCCAGGTCCTGCAGCTGGCACTCGCCGCCCTGGTCGCAGATCGGGCAGTCCAGCGGGTGGTTGATGAGCAGGAACTCCATGACGCCGTTCTGCGCCTTCTTCGCGGCGGGCGAATGCGTCCACACCTTCATGCCGTCGGTCACCGGCGTGGCGCACGCCGGCAGGGGCTTGGGCGCCTTCTCCACTTCGACCAGGCACATGCGGCAGTTGGCGGCGATGGAAAGCTTCTCGTGGTAGCAGAAGTGCGGCACGAAGATGCCGAGGCGCTTCGCCGCCTCGATCACCGAGGTGCCCTGCGCCACCTCGATGGGCTTGCCGTCGATCTCGGCCTTCAGCATCAGGCGGCTTCCTTCACGGCGGGCAGCGCATGCGCGCCGGCCCTGCCCCACTTGGGCTCGGTGTCGGCTCCCTGCACCAGGCAGCGCCGGTGCTCGATGTGGTGCACGAATTCGTCGCGGAAGTGCTTGATGAAGCTCTTCACCGGCAGCGCCGCGGCGTCGCCCAGCGCGCAGATGGTGCGCCCGGCGATGTTGTCGGACACGTCGTCGAGCAGCGCAAGATCGTCCATGCGCCCCTGCCCGTTCTCGATGCGGTGCACCACCCGGTACAGCCACCCCGTGCCCTCGCGGCAGGGCGTGCACTGCCCGCACGATTCCTCGAAGTAGAAGTACGACAGGCGCTCCAGCGCGCGCACCATGCAAGTCGTCTGGTCCATGACGATTACCGCGCCCGAGCCGAGCATCGAGCCGGCCTTGGCGATCGAGTCGTAGTCCATGTCCGTCTGCATCATGATCGCGCCGGGCAGCACCGGCATCGACGAGCCGCCGGGGATGACGGCCTTCAGCTTGCGCCCGCCGCGCACGCCGCCCGCCATCTCCAGGAGCTGCGCAAACGGCGTGCCGAGCTTCACCTCGTAATTGCCGGGCCGGTTGACGTGGCCGGTGACGGAAAAGAGCTTGGTGCCGCCGTTGTTCGGGCGGCCCAGCGCGAGAAAGGCGTCGCCGCCCCGGCGCAGGATCCACGGCACGGCGGCGAGCGTCTCGGTGTTGTTGACTGTGGTGGGCTTGCCGTACAGGCCGTAGCTCGCGGGGAACGGCGGCTTGAAGCGCGGCTGGCCCTTTTTTCCCTCGAGCGATTCGAGCATCGCCGTTTCCTCGCCGACGATGTAGGCGCCGTAGCCCGCGTGCGCGTACAACTCGAACGAATAGTCCGAGCCGAGGATCTTCGCGCCGAGGTAGCCCGCCGCGTAGGCTTCCTGCAGCGCCGACTCGAACTGCTCGTACTCCGCCCAGATCTCGCCGTGGATGTAGTTGTATCCGGCGGTGGCGCCCATGGCGTAGCCGGCGATGATCATGCCTTCGATCACCGCGTGCGGGTTGTAGCGCAGCAGGTCGCGGTCCTTGCAGGTTCCCGGCTCGCCTTCGTCGGAATTGCACACCACGTACTTGGGTCCCGCGTACTGCTTCGGCATGAACGACCACTTCAGGCCGGTCGGAAAGCCCGCGCCGCCGCGCCCGCGCAGCGCCGACTTCTTCACCTCGGCGATCACCGCGTCGGGCGTGATCTTCTCCCTGAGGATGCGCCGCAGCGCGGCATAGCCCTCGCGCGCCTCATAGTCCTTGAGGCGCCAGTTGCGGCCGTCGAGGCCGGCCATGAGGATCGCGTCGGGGCCGTAGTCGAGCATGTCAGGCCTTCCTCGAGAGCTCGTCGACCAGCGCGTCGAGCTTGTCGTGGGTCATGAAGTCGCACATGCGCTTGTTGTCGACCAGCACCACCGGCGCCATGGCGCAGGCGCCCATGCACTCGCCCTCCTTCAGCGTGAACCAGCCATCGGGCGTGGTTTCGTTGAAGTCGATGCCGAGGCGTTTCCTGAGGTGGTCGGCGGCGTCGAGCGCGCCCTGCAGCCCGCAAGGCAGGCAGGTGCACACCGTGAGCTTGTGCGTGCCACCCTGCTGCCGGTTGTACATGGTGTAGAAGCTCGCCACCTCGTACACGGCGACCGGCGCCATGCCGAGGTATTGCGCGACGAAGTCCATGGTCTCCGTCGACAGCCAGCCCTTCTCGTCCTGGGCGACGATGAGCGCCGCCATCACCGCCGACTGCTTGCGCTCGGGCGGGTACTTGGCGATCTCGCGGTCGATCTTCTTCAGGGAATCGTCGGACAGCATGTGCGTTACCGGTCGATCTCGCCGAATACGATGTCCAGGGTGCTGATGATGGCGACGGCGTCGGCCAGCATGTGGCCGCGCGCCATCTCGTCCATGGCCGAGAGATGGGTGAAGGCCGGCGAGCGCAGCTTCATGCGGTAGGGCTTGTTGGCGCCGTCGGAAATGAAGTAGACGCCGAACTCCCCCTTCGGGCCCTCGACGCCGGCGTAGGCCTCGCCCTCGGGCACGTGCATGCCTTCGGTGAAGAGCTTGAAGTGGTGGATCAGCTCCTCCATGTTCTCCTTCATCTCGAGGCGCGAGGGCGGCGCCACCTTGTGGTTCGGGGTGATCACCGGTCCCGGGTTCTCGCGCAGCCAGTCCACGCACTGCTTGATGATGCGGTTCGATTGCCGCATCTCCGCCATGCGCACGAGGTAGCGGTCGTAGGTGTCGCCGTTCTGGCCCACCGCGATGTCGAAGTCGAGCCGGTCGTACACCTCGTAGGGCTGCTTCTTGCGCAGGTCCCACTCGACGCCCGAGCCCCGCAGCATCGGGCCGGTGAATCCGCGCGCCAGGGCCCGCTCCGCGGACACCACGCCGATGCCCACGGTGCGCTGCTTCCAGATGCGGTTGTCGGTGAGCAGCGTTTCGTAGTCGTCCACGCACTTGGGGAACCTGCGGGTGAAATCGTCGATGAAATCCAGCAGCGAGCCCTGGCGATTGGCGTTCATCTCCTCGAGCGCGCGCGCGCTGCGCGTGTGCTGCGCTTCGTACTTCGGCATCGACGCCGGCAGGTCGCGGTAGACCCCGCCCGGCCGGTAGTACGCGGCGTGCATGCGCGCCCCGGACACCGCCTCGTAGCAGTCGAGCAGGTCCTCGCGCTCGCGAAAGCCGTACAGGAACACGGTCATCGCGCCGAGGTCGAGCCCCAGGGTGGCCACGCCGAACAGGTGGTTCATGATGCGCGTGATCTCGTCGAACATGACGCGGATGTACTGCGCCCGGATCGGCACCTCGATGCCGGCAAGCTTCTCGATCGCCATCACGTAGGCATGCTCGCTGCACATCATCGAGATGTAGTCCAGCCGATCCATGTAGGGCAGCGACTGGATGTAGGTGCGCGACTCGGCGAGCTTCTCGGTCGCGCGATGCAGCAGGCCGATGTGCGGGTCGGCGCGCTGCACCACCTCGCCGTCCATCTCCAGCACCAGACGCAGCACGCCGTGCGCGGCCGGATGCTGGGGCCCGAAATTGACCGTGTAGTTCCTGATCTCCGCCATCAGCGAGGCTCCTCGCCGTAGTTCGTCTCGCGCACGACGCGCGGCGTGATCTCGCGCGGCTCGATCGTCACCGGCTCGTAGACCACGCGCTTCTGCACCGGGTCGTAGCGCATCTCGACGTGGCCGCTGATGGGGAAGTCCTTGCGGAACGGGTTGCCGACGAAGCCGTAGTCGGTCAGGATGCGGCGCAAGTCGGCGTGGCCGTCGAACACGATGCCGAACAGGTCGAACGCCTCGCGCTCGAACCAGTTCACGCCCGGCCAGACCTCGACCACCGAATCGAGCATCGGCAGCGCGTCGTCGGGGCAGAACACCCGCAGCCGCAGCCGCCAGTTGTGCGAGACCGAGAGCAGGTGCAGCACGACGGCGAAGCGGCTGCGCTCCCATTTGCGGTCGCCGTAGGTCGAGTAGTCGACGCCGCACAGGTCGATCAGCTGCTCGAAACGCAGGTCCGGATGATCGCGCAGCTTGCCGCAGGCCTCCCGGTAGGCCGGCGCCTTCACTTCGAGCGTCAGCTCGCCGAGCCGTTCGACGGCAGCGACGCCGAGGACCTTCTCGAGCGCATCATGCAGACGTTGCAGCTTCGGGGTCATCTAGCGCGCAATCGTGTTGGTGCGCCGGATCTTGTTCTGCAGCTGCAGGATGCCGTAGAGCAGCGCTTCGGCGGTCGGCGGGCAGCCCGGCACGTAGATGTCCACCGGGACGATGCGGTCCGCGCCGCGCACGACCGAATACGAGTAGTGGTAGTAGCCGCCGCCGTTGGCGCACGAGCCCATCGAGATCACCCAGCGCGGCTCGGCCATCTGGTCGTAGACCTTGCGCAGCGCCGGCGCCATCTTGTTGCACAGCGTTCCGGCGATGATCATCACGTCGGACTGCCGCGGGCTGGGGCGGAACACGATGCCGAAACGGTCCAGGTCGTAGCGCGCCGCGCCCGCGTGCATCATTTCGATGGCGCAGCACGCCAGGCCGAACGTCACGGGCCACAGCGACCCGGTGCGCGTCCAGTTGATCACCGTATCGAGCTTGGCGGTGACGAAGCCCTGCTGCATCACGCCTTCAATGCCCATGGCCTACTCCCATTCCAGCGCGCCTTTCATCCATTCGTAGACGAATCCCACCACCAGGATGCCGAGGAACAGCATCATCGCCACGAATCCGGCGAGGCCGATGTCGTTCAGCGCCACCGCCCAGGGAAACAGGAACGCGATCTCCAGGTCGAACAGGATGAACAGGATCGCCACCAGGTAGTAGCGCACGTCGAACTTCATGCGCGCGTCCTCGAAGGCCTCGAAGCCGCACTCGTACGGCGAGAGCTTTTCCGGGTCCGGGCGATGCGGGCCGAGGAGCTTCCCGAGCACCATCGGCGCCACGCCGACCGCCAGGCCGACGAGGATGAACAACAGGATTGGAAAGTACTCAGCAAGCATAGTTGGTGCCCACGAGCAGACTCGAACTGCTACGGCTGTTTAGGCCACTAGCCCCTCAAGCTAGCGTGTCTACCAATTTCACCACGTGGGCCTGCCCTTCAAGTCGAATTATCCAATAAAAATCATTTCGGTACGCCGGGCGCCTGCGATCCGGAATCGCCGCCCGCGGGCGGCAGCGCCTGCGGCTTCGGGATGTCGCCGGCCGCCGGCGCCGCCGGCGGCTGCGGCTTCACCGCGTCCATCACCGTGCCGGCTTCGCTGCGCGGCTTTTCGCTGGCGAGATAGGCGAGCCCGAGGCTGGTGAGGAAGAACACCGTGGCCAGCGCCGCCGTGGCGCGCGACAGGAAGTTCGCCGACCCCGTTGCGCCGAACAGGCTGGAGGAGGCGCCGCCGCCGAAGCCGGAGCCCATGTCCGCCCCCTTGCCGTGCTGGAGCAGCACCAGGCCGATGATGGCGAGCGCGATCAGCACGTGCGCCACGATGATCAAGTTGGTCCACTGTCCCATGTCTTCAGCCTTTCCGTTGCGCCACCGTGCAGATGGCGATGAAGTCCTGCGCCTTGAGCGATGCGCCGCCGATCAGGCCGCCGTCCACATCCGGCATGGCGAATATCGCCGCGGCATTGTCGGGCTTGACGCTGCCCCCGTACAGGATGCGCGTCGTCTCGGACAGGCGCTTCCTGAGGAATCCGTGCACCGCCTGCACCTGCTCCGGGCTTGCCGTGCGGCCGGTGCCGATCGCCCACACCGGCTCGTAGGCCACCACGGCATCGCCGATATCGCCCTGCGCCAGCACCGCGTCCAGCTGTCGCGCCACGACATCCTGCATGCGCCCGGCTTCGCGTTCCGGCAGCGTCTCGCCCACGCAGACGATCGGCGTGATGCCCGCATTGCGCGCGGCGACGGATTTTGCCGCCACCTGGGCGTCGGTCTCGCCGAAAAGCTGCCGGCGCTCCGAGTGGCCGGCCAGCACGTAGCGGCAGCCGAATTCGCTCAGCATGGCCGCGGATACTTCGCCGGTAAACGCCCCGGACGCGTGCTCGCTCAGGGTTTGCGCGCCCCAGGCAACCCGCGTTCCCCGCAGCCGCTCCGCCGTCTGCGACAGATACGGAAACGGCACGCACACTGCACATTCCAGGTCCGCCGCCACGATCGCATCCAGCAGCGCGCGATTGGCCGCCAGGCTGCCGTGCATTTTCCAGTTGCCGGCGACGAGCCGAGCGCGCATCTCGTAACCGTTCCTTGAAAGGTCGAATTCTACCCGTTTTGCCCTGCAGCATGGGCTGTCCGCGTGAGCGAACGCGCGGCCTGGCGCATCGCTTCCCGCAAGTGCTGCGCGATGCGCTCGCGCAGCGGCGCCAGCAGCATCGGCAGCCGCACCGCGTGGCTGAGCGCCTCGGTTTCTTCGGCATACATCTGCAGCATCTCGAACAGCCGGCGCTCGAGCTCGCCCGGTGCGAACGCCTCGCGCGCGCGCCGCTTGCCGCGCCAGGCGTCGAGCATGCGCTGCGCCGTGTCCAGGCCGAGCTCGATGCGTCGCAAGCGCAGCGGCTCGATCCGGTCGTAGGGAATCTCGATGCGCACCGGGAGATCGCCGATGCGCGCGAGGAACTCGCGGTCGATGGCGCGCGCGGCGGCGAGCAGCTCGCGCGCGTCGCCGGGGGTCCGCCCCGCGGCCGCGCGCCGGATGACCAGCGCATCCTTGCGCACTTCCTTGGCCACGTTCTCCGCGAGGAAGGGCTCGAGCACGGGCAGCGCAAGCCGCAACGGCAGTGCCGCGCGCAGCGCAGCGGTGGTGCGGCGGCTGAATTCCCGCAGCAACCGCCCGTGCAGCGCCGCCAGGGCCTCGACCCGATTCAGGCTGCAAGCGGCTTCACGGCGCGGTGAAAGCCGAGCATGCCGGAGAACACCGTGCGCGACGTGACGTCCTGGAAGCCGACGTCCTCGAGCATGTCCGTCAGCTCCCGCGCCGAGTAGAACATCTGCAGCGCCTGGATGAAGTACTCCTTGCAGTTGAGCGCCGCGGGCCCGCTGCGGAACACGAACCCCGTGAACCACAGGCAAAAGCGCAGGTACGCGTAGTACAGGCGCTCCACAGTCGGGTTGCCGGGGCGCAGCATGTCGCAGTGGTAGAAGCGGCCGCCGGGCTTGAGCACGCGCCGGATCTCGGCGGCGACGCGGCGGATGCGCAGGTGGCGTGAGGCGAACTGCAGCGTCGCGACGTCG
>Ga0224510_10001912_pt1 | contig 13113 bp, 2 predicted proteins | sample SF_May12_sed_USG_FD_170161 | JGI IMG/M metagenome (GOLD analysis project Ga0224510, IMG submission 170161) | Sediment microbial communities from San Francisco Bay, California, United States - SF_May12_sed_USGS_4_1 | ecosystem: Environmental > Aquatic > Marine > Sediment | place: USA: California... | reverse complement strand
TTTATCATCATCATCATCATCATCATCATCATCATCATCATCATCATCATCATCATCATCATCATCATAATCATTATTATTATTATTATTATTATTATTATTATTATTATTATTATTATTATTTATATTTTTATTATGCTACTTTGTTTGTAAATAGTCGAGTGTTGAATGCACGACGCTCCTTTCACTACATATATTTAACAATACGTTGTGTGTGTTTTTGTGAAAATTACTAGTTATAATTATGTGTTTTACTACTGTATTTACGAAAGTCTTAACGCGTTCTGCATAAGTTTAAATTAAGCATTTTATTTAAGAAATACTATGAAATTACGACTGGGCTGAATCAATAAAATGATGCCATGTAACGAAATGCGTAGACAAAAACGCAATTCGATATGTTTTCCCGTAATTTTATATCATCGCTGAGTTAGCGACTTCAGTATTTATTGTAGGAAATGTGCAACATTTTATTTACAAGCAGCGAAACTAAAACAGGGTGATTAATTGAATAAGCTGAAGTTAACTAAATATGTTGAAAGAGATTTTAACTTCCGTCTATCAAAAGTGCAGATTACAAGCATCGTCTGCGTGAAACGGCGGCGCGACGTTAGTCGCGTTTTTAAGATTTGCTTGAATGTAAGCGTCAACTTTAAAACGCTATAACTCCCTTTTTAATTTTTTGAAACGAAATAAAAAATAAAAACAAATAAAAACCAATGGAGTACTTGAAATTGTAAAAAAGTAAAACTGTTTTTTTTACCCTAATGGCCCTTTTCCTGCGTTGCGCGTCATTTTAACCACACGTTTAATATGATTTATAAGTTTCAACGATTTTCTACTTCCCAGCTTTATAACTAAAAACTGCCAAAAAGTGTTGCAATATTGAATTGTAATATTTCACAATTTTGGACCATTCACAGTTGTGAGCAATACATGTATTTGTTTCCAAAGTCTATACTTCGGTTGCATTCGACAACGGTATCCTAATCTTGTTATAATGATGCTTAATAAAATTAACGTCACTAAACACAAACGTCTATTTCCAAATACTTTTTAATTAAAACCATTAAATTTCCTACAGGTTGCACGACGCTTAATTTGAGCGTGCATGTAAGTAATCAGTAAATGTTCGATAAAAAAACACAAAAATATGCAAAGACAGAACAACAGCAAAACTCTTGTTCTTTTTTTGTTTTTTTTTCCCCATGGTTTTCCTAATAAAGCCATGGATATAAATACAAAAATATTAAATTCGCTTGAGAAACTGAGAATGAATAATATGCAACGAACAAGTGCTATTGCAGTTGCTGCAGTCTTGAGCGAGTGTGTTTTTACCTCAATCACTGTCAGAGTCTGGCTTAGTTTCATCCTTGTAAAATCGGTTGGGCACCGTACGGTGCCCGACTAATGTCTTAAAACGCATCGGCCGATGTTGTCATTAACCGACGCCGGCCGGCGGCCGTACGATTTATGATCACGCAAGGTAAACATATTAAAAGTCGTCTGGTGCCCGGCGATTCTCAAATGCGCAATTTGCAAATCGCTGTCGGCAGCTTTATTTGGGGCCAAAGCATAACTGTAAACGAATTTCGGGGAATTCGGAATCATCCATTGTTTAACATTTCGCGCATACGACCAAAACAGTGTTCCATACGGACAGTCACGTTTACATCATGAGAATGCTCTTTATCAAAATACAATGTTATTGAATATCTGTTACTTAGATTTAATTAAAAGCTAACCATCTAGGTGATATAACGCTGAACATTCCGATGGCATTTAATTTGTTTAAAACCCCACACCATCTTAATACAATTAGCATGGCCGTCGGCCATTTTTGATAATTGTTTGTCCGAGGTGGTACTTAACGGGCAGCACCTGTTTGTATTGTGGCTAAGAAGCGTCGGCAGATCTTCAGATAAGATCTTTCCAAATTCCCACCTTCCGTAAGCACAGTAGACAACATAAAAGACATTAAAACATTAAAGAAAACATTATAACAATTACGTATAAAAAACTACCTAAAGCTAAGGTGATTGAACCATGTTATGCAATACAACAGTGTATTGTTAAAAATAAATACAATGTTTTGTGTTCACCTTTTTAATGTGTCTGCTCTTTTACTTGTGGCGCGCAAACTAACTGTATGCGTATTTTAAGAGTTGTTATTTCTCCTTCACAATAACGTGGTGAACGAATTGTACGGCACGTGTTTAACAAATATGAGAACCTGTTGACTTACTCTGACAGGCGTAGTAAGAAACAGGACAATTGTAACACCGCTTTAACACCGTAACGTCCTTAAGATAGGCGCCTCACCGAATCTCTGCAGCGGCGCTGCGTATATGTCCGTATAAAACGTACGTCTGCCACCGAGGAACGCTTTTCTCTTCAACCCGCCGTCGAGCAAACGTGCGTTACTTCTGACGTTTGGACGGAAAGACGGTGCTTCACCGTTCGCCAACATCTGAATCTGGATTATCGGATTTTGGTTGGTAAGTTGAGGAATTATCATTTTAAATGTAATGTGAGAAAGCTTTCTTCAGCAACTCGCAAAAATAAAGTAAATACTAAATAAGCTTGTTTATTTTATTTTTTAAATTTAATTGGCGTGTCGCGTATCTGAGCTTGATCTGACTTTATACACTATAATTAGTCACATATTTCTCAAACCAGTTGTGTTGTTGATTAATTTCAAATAATTTACAGTTAAATTTTATTTTGTATTGCTTTTTTCACAAATAAAAACAAGATAAATTATATGTTAACAAGATAATTATTCCTCACATACCGCCATATAATAGACAGCGGTCCCTTTCATCCGTAAACATCAAAACTACAACATAAACAGTATGTGTCACAAAAGCTTCTGTTTTTCACAAAATAAAAAAACACCAAAAAAAACGTTGTGAACAAAGTTAATCCAAGTTTATTTGAACATTCGCATTTCCAAACAAATTATTGTATGTTTAAAGCGGGTTAAAATACAAATACATGGCACTTTCATTTTTTAAAGAGTCTGTATAGTGTTTTTTTTTTAGATATGTCAAAGATAAATTAGTTAATAATTACATATAATTAAACAAATATTTCTTATATAATAATGAAAAAATATATACAAGTTTTCGAAAAAAGCAAAAAAGCTATGACCAAATCAAATGCAAACATGTATGCATTGTTAAATAGACACGCTTGTTCATATACAACAATAAATTAATCTTTTACACGATATCAGTAGGTTTAATTTGTGTTTGATTTAACGGTGTGAACACATATTATAATCATACAAAAGATACAATAGATCATAAGGAATAGGTTTAATAAAATAGTTGTTCAGCATAAAATGCTCAATTATTACTGTAAATCTACACTCCATAACGCGATTACGATGTAAACATGTTATCATCAAAAAACTGATGCTACATTATATTGCTCATAACGCTGGTTTGTTTGTAAACATTGTTGTTAGAATTAAGATAAACAACTTATATTGTAAATCTACAACTATTAATGCGATAACGATACGGAAGATTTAATTTTACATTTATCGCATAAAACTGTTCCCTAACAACAAGACATATAACATACGAGCTTGCGTATTTTGAGCTGTTGCACGTGACATTTCAGCTAAGATAAATGAGTTTCGAAATATAGATTTTTAATGGAAATAAAAATAAAATCAATAAAATTATGCAAGAAAATATTGAACAAAACTAGTTGAACGGGAATCGACCTGGGAATTGAGTCAATGAAATAAAGACCCAATATAATAATTAAACAACATTACTTGATAAAAACTATATATCACAGACACATATATGCGTATAATAATGTAAATAAAAGGAGACTTCAACTGACATTATTTCACGCAGCAGCTTCAAGTTTTTATTATAAAAGTAGTTTTATTCCTCTAAAATATTCGCCTTAACTAGTTAAGCACATTTTCTTAACTGAAAATCATTGTTTAGTATACCGCAGTTTTTGGAAAATTCTTCGAATTTCCATAAGGTAGTTTTATTCCTTTAACCTATTCGTCTTAACTATTTTTGTATTAAGCACTTTTCTTAACTATCAATTAAAGTTTAGTTGACCGAAAATATCGAAAATTCTTCGAATTTTCATTATAGCATTTAAGCGTTTATTTCATAAGGTATTTGTATTCTTCTTAATAATTCTTCCTAACAATCACCAACCTTAATCATTAATCATTTAGGGCATATTTTAGCAGACCGATAAAAAATAAAAATGCTCAGGAATCCCGACCACAAAGTACATTTACGTTCACGAGTTCAGTGCATCCAAGAAAAACCAGCGTGCGTGGTTGACAAATGTGCTATAATTTGTCTTATGAGTGAGCGGCTCATCATCTGATATACCGGTAATAACTGAAACGATGATCACCCTGGGGCAACAAATTATGATAATCACATACATGCATTTTTTATATGTATACATGTATACCTTAAAGTTTATAACCTGAAAAAGCCTGTAGATTATTTTTGAAATTATCTTGTTCTTGCTTTTTTATATATCTATACGGAAGGCATCCACTTATAGGTCCATGATTGATTGACCGTCATTTCGATATACTTTAAATATACTTTTATATCTTAATTGAAACCTCTCTTCTTACAACACTGATTAATTTTCAGATTGATTTATTGATATTACATTCTTTGCCTTTAGAGACACGTTTAATGATTTAAAATATGCAATATTCAACCTTTTATCTTGCCTAACTTAAACATGTAATTTAATTTACAAAATTGTTTTATTTGTTTTCTATAAAATGAGCTTTATATTTTTATTAAGTAAATATATCATTAATAAAGTGTTTTCGAAGTTTATACTGTTTCAATGTAACCATTATTCTATGATATAAATGATACTTTCATTTATATTTTGTTTATTTGTTTCAAAAACAATTCAAAAACTCTGCTTTGAAAAGTATTGCATTTTTCGGCCGTACATATACCGGTATTGCACGTGCGCTTGTTGTCTGTGCCCGCCTACTCTTCCGTATGGCCTTTCCCCTATCCGCCTTTCCACTTTCCTTCCACCCGTCCGTCCGATACTGACCGAGTTATACAAAAACAACTTTAATTGTGCTTTAGTTGCAAAATTAAATTTCTTGCAGTTTGATGTCTCAGCGTTTTTATCTTTCATTCACCCATTTTGTGAACTTTTACCTTTAAGAATGGTTATAATTTATTCGTGCGTGAAAGAAATTTGATTACCCCCCCCACCACCACCACCAATACGGCGTTATTCTGGAAGCAAATACTTCGTCATATAAAAAGGCACAATCATAATAAAAAAATTGACCACTGAAACCACTTCAAGTAGACAATGTGGTGAAAGAAGTCGATGCGCATTGGTCATCAAAAGCTTTATGACATCACATCTGTCTGATAAATATACAATTTTTACATTCTATTTGTGCCAGCCACAAGCAAAACCACATTTCTTTTACGTTTTGTTCGACGCGAGATATAATCAGCTCATTGTTTCCTTGACACAAGCAACTGTTGATTTTTTGTTCTTGCCTAGATAAACGCATCTTGCAAATACACTTAGAGCATGCACATAAATACTGCATATAAAACAAACAGTAAACAATGTTGTTTATGTGACGTTTGTTGCACTTGACTACATGAATCATTCTTTTTATACACTTGAATCTGAATGTTAACTTAAAGAAATGCAGAGCACGAGAATATTCGTTCCTTGACTTTTCATAAATTGCCTTAAAAGTTGTTTTATTTCCTGAAAGTTATAAACGTATAATGTCATTTTCAAATTGGGTTATTAATAAAACATTTTGTAATTTCATACCAAGACGCAGTTGTTTTTACTTAGTACAGGTGACAACAAAATTTATTAAGGTTTTATTTACGTAACAAGTGCGTTATAAAAATAGAAAAAAAACCCATCACAATTGATTAAGATCTGCACTTAAAATAACAGTGCGAATCTATTAATGCACAACTAGGTATAATTCTTCTTAAAATGTATTTCCTCTTATGCCATCGTCTGCCCGGTCAGCGAAACAGAGCAGATATATGAAACAAAACCAGTGGTTAAGTGGATGAACTATCGTCCAATGAACAAGGGCGTCTTTCAAAGATGAAGAGAACTGTCACTGTGCGCCATAAACTACTAAATTTATGCATACGTTGACAGAATGCTAAATCCGTTTGGGCACAATTTACCAAACTTCCTTTAATTAATCATTTTCCCAGCAGTCTTTATATTTGGTTTTCTTGCTAAATAAGTAATAAGTTGACAATAAAGGAATTATACCCTTGAATTAAAAGAAAGAAATGTCATAAATGTCATATATGCTCAACCTCATTAACATATCACAAAGTCCTTCAAATATTTTCTAAAGTTGTAAAAACACTTTACAGAAACATTTCCAATTTCAACTAAAGATTTTGGTATTGTGCGTTTAACTTCAGTTTAAAACAGCAACCAAAAGACACGGAACTTTTTATTATTTTAGTGAGTAATTATAATCACACTGACGGCTGTCGGTATGACAAGTGAAGCCGTCAACCACGTGTCAGATATTAGTGGCAGGTAATAATAATATGTTTACCATGATGATAGATGGACCAACGCAAATGACCAGATCATCGACATTACAAGCTGAGAACATCTACCGTGACCGCTCGGCACTCCTAGGCACACATTCCCCGCGCGCTCTGTTCTTAATCAAACAATAATATTTCTTTAACGGAATGTGGTTAATATAAAATGCGGTGATAAATTACAGGCACTGAAGTATGTTTAAATACTTTTTTTCTGTTTTGAATTTGATAAACTTGGAAACGAATTTAAATGCAATTGAAAGAAGAAATATATAGGTACAATGTACATGATAATCGAAAAAATGATAAGGATTTATTTTTTATCAAATGAGCTAACAATGCGAAACGTTTATCATGTTCTAAAGTTACTTTGCGCGATAATGTAAATGTAAAAGTTTTTTCCGGAAAAAGCATTAAAATTGTGTTTCCTGAAAGTAAATTTGTACTTTTTTTTGCGCGCCGAATATAAACATCGCACGAAGGAAATCAGCTGTGTGTATATACAATATATAATTTTGTTTTTCATGTTAATGACAAGACAAAATATACATGGTCTTATTAAGTTAAAATTAAAAAAGACAATAATATAAATCGAAGAGATCTTCAAATATAAAATGTTGTAAACAATGTAGACATGTCAAAGTTAAAGTCACCAGAGCACGGTTTGTGCATTACCATGGGAACAAATTAAAACTATCCCTAAAAGTCTAAATAACTGCGTAATAGGGCATAAACAGTAGGTACCATGTGCTAGTTTTGAAGAAAAATGTGCACATACCAGGACATTTCCAATATACCATTCATTATGAGGGGAAATCATTATCTTGTCCATGGACACAAAAAGTATTTACCTCATATTACAAGCATTTTTCATCTTTAAAAATATTAAGTCAAATTTATTTTAGTGTCAGCCAATTTACATCACATTTCTTTGCTAAGACTCTTACCTCAATCATATTTTAAGATAAGTACTTTTCAACCAAATTTTCTGTGCTCTAGCTCCTTTAAGGGCACCGTGACAACACGGTCCCTACAAAATCAAACACATAGAACAACACAAAAACACGCAGAACAACAAGACGTAACAGTCATTCAGAAGAAACTATTTTTGTGTGTTTTGGATTTTTCATTTGTTATTTTAGGTTACTTGAAATAAATTCTCCAAGAAATGTTGAGTTACCGCCTTGGTACGCTAAATGACTTTCATTGGGGTTTAAACCAGTTTACCGCTATAGCAAACCTCACACTTACTCCACATTCATTTGAGAAGAAAATGATACCAGGTAATCAAAAAAGACAATAACAATTGCATGGTAACATGCACATCTAAATTGGCATATAAAGCAGTTAGTACAGAATGGATGCGAATTTTGAAGAATTATACAATTTGAAAATATATAATTAACTGTCAATCCAATGCATGTTTAAAAAGGCCTCACAATATAGAAGTGCTTATACATGGTCTCTCTTCTGAATAATATGCAAAAGGGTTGCGGTTCTTGTGCACTACTCAATTCACTATATAGATTCAACTGATAACTTAAATACTTTTAAAGACATATTCCATACAAAGAAGACATGTTAAATACAAGAGAAGATAATAACTTCATAATTATAATAGTGAGAGTAAGAGTTCCTAGAATACATTTTGTGCAATAAATTAGACTCAGATTGAGATTATTGTACCTCCGTGGTTTTAAGACGATACATGAAACTAAATTTAAATTTAAATAGGGACTTAATTTTCATTGCAACGGTCGCGAAGAGGGCATTTAACTGCCTCGGCATCTCGTATTGCTCTCACGTGATGTCACTGCTAGATACCTTGGTTAATGAAACGTAAACTCGAGTTAACGTTTTCTGTGTCACTCCTTATGTAACGAAAACTTGTCAGTAGGTTTACATCATTGTTTAGTGCAGGAAAGTGGCTGTAAGTTCCGCGAGAAAACACGAACAACTTCCCATAACACAGCTGTTATTACTTGTAAACGTAGACCAAACCCAACCCTTAAGTAGCAAACAAGATTGCCCTCAAACACTTTTACAACCTGAAGCACGTATATTGATGACTGTTAACATGTTTACTTAACAATTTAAGACTTAAAAGCATTTTAATGTAAGAATTATTAATATATAAAACATACAAAAAGTAAACTGATACATTTAACTTAACAAAAAGTACATGTTAACATATAAAAGTAATGCATTTAAGTAATATTCAGTGTAAACTGGTAATTTAATCAATAACAATGACTGTTCCTAGAAGACCTTTGTTATGGATTCACAGATTTGCAGCTAGGTAGAATGTTCAAAAACTTTATTTTATTGAAACATATGTCATTTACAGACGATCCACCGGACCGCTTTTCACATTTTTTTTTCTTTTTTTGATTTTATAAACAAGATTGAAATTTTTCATTCTATTCATATTAAAAGGAGATAATAAGGTGTAAAATTACTTCCCTTTAATTTAATTTAAGCAAATAAAGGAAACTTGCATTTAAAAAAAACATTTCAACCGTTGAAAAGTTAAAGCATAATATATATCACATTTTAATGAAAAAATCTTGTTTATATTTTGATAAAAAATACAAATGTGTATCCTTCATAGTTAAGTTGTTTTTTACTTTAAACGGTAGTACCGTTAAATGTCGTGTTCAAATCTCAGGAAGCAGGATCTCTTATTATCTAAAGAAACAAAGTGATAACTCACAAAATAGATGCTTGAAAGTGTTGGACAAATTGTTTCAATATTAAATGATGGAAATGTCTCTTGAGAATATTGACTATTTAGATACTTGCTGACAAGCAGACAACAGAGCAACATGGCATGTGACATAGTTTTGAATAATAAAATTGACCAAACAATTAAAATAATACTTAATTAATAAGATGCAATATAGTAATGTGTATATTCTACACTATTATTGCTAACACTAAGTTTTTTAGTATTTTTATTTTGTGTTTTAACATTTGAAGCTCCTTTACCGAAGTCTTGCAACATACTAAGTCAAAAAAAGCATTTCTAGACATTTAAGTTAGTTTTTAAGACAGTGTCATCTTTGGAAAGATTCGAAACCAGGTTGGTTTTCGTTGGTTCGCTGGTACTTCACAATAAAAATCTATTAAAGTATGTATAGTGAGTGTGTGCTTTATAAATATTCTGATCAGTAATATTATAATTTGCTAGATGCCAGATGGGCAAAAACCGCACAACATCTTTCCTATGTGCACTGACGAACATATGACATAGATTTTATGCTCGTCGTATTCCCTGGTTAGCGACCTGCACAAATCAGATGTAGTTTAAGTTAACTACGCGACCAAAACAAAACACCCTGCGGCCAAAATGTCTTGTAAAAATGTGCGGTCCTCATGGTAAGTTTGATGATGGAAGTATTTTTACGACTTTCTGGTTTGGGAAATGTTATACGTTATGAATTCTAAAACATTGCATATTTTACGTTTTGTTACTTTCGTGATTTACTTTGACGCTTCCTATAATGCTTCTTTTTCTTTTTCTTTTTCAGTTCAACATGTCAAACCCCGGGGCGCGATCGTCGTCGCTAGATGCCACGGCGATGGCCATGAACACAAAGCGTCTTAGCGGCACTCGCCGTCTCTCAGGCCCTTTGATCGAGAACGTAGTTCTCATTAAGCGACCCCCGTTCACCCAGGCTGCATTCGACGAACTGCATCTGAAAAGCGACGAGGAAGATAGCAAGTCCATTGCTGAAAGAGTCAAGGATCGATGCAACTGCTCCACACAAAAAGTCTTCAAGTTTATGTCGGGGTACCTTCCAATAATCAAGGTTATTCGATACTACAACTTCAAAGACTTTTTCGTCACTGACCTTTTGGCTGGTATCACTATTGGAATTCTCCATATTCCACAAGCTCTTGCTTTTGGACTGCTCACATCAGTAAAGGTGGAAAACGGTCTGTACACATCAATCTGGCCCGTGATTTTGTATATCTTCTTCGGGACATCGGCTCATGTGTCAATGGGAACAAGCGCTGTTATTTGCATAGTAACGGCTTCCATCGTTGACAGACAGGCTGACACTTTTAAAGCAAACCACCCAGGTTTAAATCTAAAAAATGATTCTGTAACTGTAAATGGAAGTAAAACATGGCACATGGATGAAGTTCCATGGGTCGATATCGAAGAGTTCATGGACTACAAAGAATCTACCGCAATGGGAGTAACGTTTTTCACAGGGCTGATATTGTTGATAATGGGTGGACTGAAACTTGGCTTCATCACTGCTTACCTCTCTGATTCGTTCTTTAGCGCATTCACGTCTGGAGCAGGTGTCCACATTGCAACGAGCCAAATTCCAGCAATTCTCGGACTAAAGGTACGGAGATTTGGAGGATTATTCAAAATTGTGTACACGTACGGGGCAATTTTCGAAGCAATTCCAGGCGTCAATTGGGCATCACTTGTAACAGCACTTCTTTCTGGCATTGCTATTCTCTTTGTCAAGGACTATTTGAACGAAAAACTGAAAGGAAAAATACCAATTCCTATTCCGATTGAACTTTTTGTCGTTATTGTTGCAACTTTAGTGTCCTTTTTAGTCGGCATGCACGATCTTTGGGGCGTCGACATTGTTAACATAATACCAAATGAAATTCCGGCACCTATCGTGCCATCATTTGACGGAGTTTCAACATACTTCGTTGATTGTTTTGTTTTGGCCATCCTTATCTTCGCAAACACCATAGCCATGGCCAAAATCTGCGCTAAGCGACACAACTATGAAGTTGATGACAGTCAGGAACTAATCGCATACGGAATGTGCAACTTTGTGTCTTCGTTCTTCAAATGCTTCCCGTCAGCTGTAGCTCCACCTAGATCAATGGTGGCAAGCACGATGAACACTAAAACAACCATCTCCGGCGTTTTCTCGGCTGCGTTAATGCTTCTCCTGGTTTTGGCCATGAGCCCATTGTTTGAGACTCTTCCAAAAGCAGCTCTAGCAGCAATTATTGTCGTGTCGCTTAAGGGTTTGTTTATGCAAATGAGGGACTGCGTAAAATTCTGGAAAGTAAACAAAATTGATTTTGTTATCTGGTTCTTTACCCTTTTCAGTGTCGTCTTCCTAGATATCGACTTTGGTCTAGGAATAGGCGTCATTGTCTCGTTAATAACAGTTGTATTCCAAGCTCAATTTGCTAGAGGTTACAGGGTCGGAAAGACAATGAAGGATTCAACACTGGTTGAGCACAAGCGATATGCAGACTCGATTGAAATATCAGGAATTCGAATGTACAGATTCCATTCAAATCTTTTCTTTGCCAATGCTGAAATCTTTAGAACGTCGTTGTACCGATCTACGGTCAATCCACGTAAGCTGTTGAAGTTCATAAAGAAGCAAGAAGCAAAGAAGGCTAAGGAAGAAAAGAAAGAGAACGTTAAAATGGAGAGTTATACACTTAAACCGGAAGGCCAAATGCATATTGAAATACCAGGCATTACTGTTAATGGCGACGAAAAAGAGTCTCATGAACTATCTACCGCAACTAACGGCAAAAATGTTGTCAAGCGACTGGACAGTACCTCGTCTACAGGATCAAGAGGCTCTCTTGGAGGTGTCGAGAACCCAGCTTATCAACATGGATCAAATCTTGATATTCCAAATGAATACAATTTGAATCGACGCAACATGAGTGTTGCTACTATCTCAAGTTTCACTTCCTTCGACGACTCCATTGACCCCGAGGATGGCCAAGAAGTTGTCACAGAAGACAAAATTAGACGCATGCGTCGTGTGCACCACATCATCATTGATTTCTCAACTGTTAACTACCTGGACATATCTGGCGCAAATGTTATCAGTCACATTTACAAAGAGTACGCCCATGTCAACATTAAAGTGTTTATCACAAACGTTTGTTTCGATGTTCGTCAAACAATGATGCATGCAGGCGTCTTTGACACAATTCCGCAGGAAAACTTCTTCGTCGATCTGTGGGACGCAGTTGCTGTTGCTAAACTGGAAATGGTGGTACCCATTCCAGAAGAAGGTCTCCAAGAATTCTCAATGGAAGAAGCCGCGGAGGACAAATATGTCACACATATTGGTTGATCCTATTACGGGAAGTACAATGAAGATGTCTCCTACGATAAAAGTTTGAAGCGAAAGGTGAGGCTGATAAACTGACGTTAAACGATATGCTGCTACGTAGTTCCTCACTTTTCTTATATACGGACACAATTTATTTAGAAATACTGTATATACATGTATTGAGTATTTAAACAAAACTCAGATGTGAACTATGTACGATACGCATACGCTTAAGACAGAAGATACAAGCGCAATGTGTGATAATTTGTTATTTCTCTTCATGTTTATTGTTATGATTGCAAATTATGCCTTACAACCATGTACATGTTAGGTAAAATGCATTGTGGTGGTTTTTAAATAACACAATTAAGATCAAAGTTATATGTTAATAACGTTCTGTGCGTTTATAAAACATGTTATGCATTACCTACAGAAACACCTCA
>Ga0224510_10001911_pt1 | contig 13116 bp, 15 predicted proteins | sample SF_May12_sed_USG_FD_170161 | JGI IMG/M metagenome (GOLD analysis project Ga0224510, IMG submission 170161) | Sediment microbial communities from San Francisco Bay, California, United States - SF_May12_sed_USGS_4_1 | ecosystem: Environmental > Aquatic > Marine > Sediment | place: USA: California... | reverse complement strand
GCGCCTCGGCGCGGGCGGCATCCTCGCCATCCTCGAGGCCTACTTCCCGGTGGGCGACGAGGGCGTGTTCACCTACTTCAAGGCGATCGCCGAGGCCGTGTCGATCCCCGTGGTGCTGTACACCAATCCGAACTTCCAGCGCTCGGATCTCTCGCTGCCGGTGATCGAGCGCCTGTCGCGCGTCGCCAACATCGGCTACATCAAGGACGCTTCGGTCAACACCGGGCGGCTGCTGTCCATCCTCAATCGTGTCGAAGGCCGCATGCAGGTATTCGCCGCCTCCTCGCACGTGCCGGCCTGCGTGATGCTGCTCGGCGGCGTGGGCTGGATGGCGGGCCCGGCCTGCGTCGCGCCGCGCCAGAGCGTCGAGCTGTACGAGCTTTGCCGGCGCGGCGAATGGGCGGCGGCGATGGACAAGCAGCGCCCCCTGTGGGCGCTCAACCAGGCCTTCGCCAAGTACAACCTCGCGGCGTGCATCAAGGGCGCGCTCGCGCTGCAGGGCTACGCCGTGGGCGCGCCGCTCGCGCCGCAGGCGCCGCTCTCCGCGGAGGGCGTGGAAGACGTGCGCCGCGCGCTCGCCGCCATCGGCGCGCTCGGCTGACCGGCGCATGGCTTCGGCGCGCGACCTCGACCATCGCAACGCCGCGACGCACGCGGGCCTGCTGTACGTCACCGACGGCCTCGCCGGCATCACGCGGAAGCGCGTCGGCAAGGGCTGGGCCTATTACGCGCCCGACGGCACGCGCATCGCCGAGCGCGAGACGCGCAAGCGCCTCGACCGCCTCGCGATTCCCCCTGCCTGGACCGACGTGTGGATCTGCCCCGACCCGGCGGGCCACATCCAGGCCACGGCGCGCGACGCGCGCGGCCGCAAGCAGTACCGCTACCACGCGTCCTACCGCGAGGCGCGCGACCAGTCGAAATTCCGCAGGATGCTCGAGTTCAGCGAGGCGCTGCCGCAGCTGCGCGAGCGCGTCGAGCGCGACCTGCGCGGCGAGGACCTCGGGCGCCGCCAGCTGCTCGCCACCGTCGTGCGGCTGCTCGACCGCACGCTGATCCGCGTCGGCAACGACGAGTACGCGCGCGAGAACCGCTCGTTCGGCCTGACCACGCTGCGCCGGCGGCACGTCAAGGTGGTGGGCGACAGCCTGCGCTTTTCCTTCCGCGGCAAGAGCGGCGTGGAGCACTCGATCTCGGTGAGCGACCCGCGCCTGGCGCGCATCATCCAGCGCTGCCAGGACCTGCCCGGGCAGGAGTTGTTCCAGTACCTGGACGGCGACGGCCGGCGCCAGACCGTGACTTCGGACGACGTGAACGCCTACCTGCGCGAGGCGAGCGGCCGCGACGTCACCGCCAAGGACTTCCGCACCTGGGGTGGCACCATGCTGGCAGCCGTGGAGCTGCGCGCGATGGGGCCCGCGGCCAGCCGCCGCGAAGCCGATCGCAATATCGTGCGCGCCGTCGACGCGGTGGCCGCGCGCCTGGGAAACACGCGCGCCGTGTGCCGCAAGTACTACGTGCACCCGGCGCTGCTGCAGGCGTACCTGCTCGGCCACACGGTGCCGCAGCCGGCGGCGATGCCGAAAGGCGCGCGGCGCGAGGCGCGCCGCGGCGGCGCGCTGCGCCGCGACGAGGTCGCCGTGCTCCAGTTCCTGCAGGAAAAGGTGCCCGATTGGATCCCGCCTTCCAGCTCGCCGACGTCAGCGCCGCCCAGCTCGTCCTGATCGGCGCGGCGGCGCTCGGCGGCTCGGTGCTCGGCGGCCTCGCCGGCTATGGCACGGGGCTGGTGGTGCCGATCTTCCTCGCGCCCGTGGTGGGCGTGGCGAACGTCGTGCCGGTGATGGCGGTGGGCATGATCTTCGCGAACGGCAGCCGCGCCATGGCGTTCTGGCGCGACATCCACTGGCCGCACGCCCGGCGCGTGCTGCTGTTTGGCCTGCCGGCCTGCGTGGCGGGCGCCTACAGCTATACGCTGCTCGAGGCGCGCTGGGTCGCGCTGCTGCTCGGCGGCTTCTTCGTCGCCAGTGTGCCGCTGCGGCGCGCGCTGGCGCGCTCCGGCTGGGCGCTCGGCACGCGCGGCGTGGCGGCCGCCGGCGCGGGCTTCGGCTACCTCAACGGCACGATGACCGGCGTGGGTATGCTGCTCATTTCCCTGCTGATGGCCGCCGGGCTGCAGGGCGCCGCGGTCATCGGCACCGACGCCATCATTTCCGTGATCATGGGCTTCGCCAAGATCGCGCTGTTCGGCGGCGTGGCGCGCCTCGACGCCGAGCTCGCGCTCGCCGGCGTGCTGATCGGTCTGTGCACGGCGCCGGGCGGCTTCATCGCCCGGCGCCTGCTCGCGCGGATTCCGCTCAAGGTGCACACTGCGTTCATGGACGCCATCGTGCTGGCGGGCGGGGCGAGCTTCCTGTGGCGCGGGCTTGCATGAAGGACGACACGCAGGCCATCGCCCGCTACGTGGCGCTAGTGCCCGAGGCGCGGCGCGAGCGCGCGCTCACGCTGCACGGACTGATCCTCAGCCTCTTCCCGCAGGCGGCGATATCGATGCAGTACCGCATGCCGACCTACCGGCTGGGCGAGAACTTCGTCGCCTGGGCGAGCCAGAAGCGCCACCTCGCGCTCTACACGTGCTCGGACCAGCGCATCGCGGGCTTCCGCGCGCGGCATCCCGAGGTGCGCGCCGGCAAGGGCTGCCTGCGGTTTCGCGACGGCCAGCGCCTGCCGCTCGCCGACCTCGCGCAGGTGGTGAAGAATGCGCTTGCGCCGGGCCGCGCGATCCTCGCAAGGGAGAAACGTCGATGATGGACCGCTTCGCGCACCTCGATTGGCCCTTTTTCGATCCACCCCACGCGGCCTTATCGCGGGGGGTGGAAACCTGGGCGCTGGCGAACCTGGAGGATGCGCATGGGGAGGATGCAGACGCCGTCTGCCGCAGGCTGGTGAAGGAACTGGGCCAGGCCGGCTACCTCGAGTACTGCGTCAACGACAACCCGGACGTCAGGAGCATCGCGCTGATCCGGGAAGTCCTCGCCTACCACGCTGGCCTCGCCGACTTCTCGTTCACCATGCAGGGGCTGGGCAGCGGGCCGATCATGCTCGCCGGCACCGACCGGCAGAAGAAGGACTACCTGCCCAGGGCCGCCGCGGGCGAGGCGATCGCCGCGTTCGCGCTCTCGGAGCCCGACGCCGGCTCCGACGTGCAGGCCATCACCACCACGGCGAAGCGCAAGGGCAGCGACTGGGAGCTGGACGGCGTCAAGACCTGGATCTCCAACGGCGGTATCGCCGATTTCTACGTCACGTTCGCGCGCGCGGACGAAGGCATCAGCGCTTTCATCGTCGACGCGCGGGAGGTGGACGCCACCGAGCGCATCGACATCGTCGCGCCGCACCCCATGGCGACCGTGAAGCTGCGCGGCGCCAGGGGCGCGCTGCTCGGCGAGGCGGGGCAGGGCTTCAAGCTGGCGATGAGGAACCTCGACATCTTCCGCACCACGGTGGCCGCGGCGGCGCTCGGCTTCGCGCGCCGCGCGCTCGCCGAGGCGCTGGCGCGCGCCAAGGAGCGCAGGATGTTCGGCCAGCGCCTCGCCGATTTGCAGATGACGCAGGCGAAGCTCGCCGACATGGCGACGGCGGTCGAGGCGGGCGCGCTGCTCACCTACCGCGCGGCGTGGCTGCGCGACGTGCGCAAGGCGCGCGTCACGCGCGAGGCGGCGATGGCGAAGATGCACGCCACCGAGGCGGCGCAGGAGGTGATCGACGACGCGGTGCAGATCCTGGGCGGGCTGGGCGTGACGCGCGGGCACGCGGTGGAGCGCCTGTACCGCGAGGTGCGCGCGCTGCGCATCTACGAGGGCGCTACCGAGGTGCAGAAGCTGATCATCGCGCGGGAGCTGCTGAAGTGAAGGCGAAGAGCGCGCATCTCGACACTTTTGCGCGGGACAACCTGCCGCCGCGCAGCCAGTGGCCCGAGTTCCTGCTCGAGCGCCCCGAGTTCCGCTATCCGCTGCGCATGAACTGCGCCACCGAGCTGCTCGACAAGATGGTGAGCCGCGGCTTCGGCCACCGGCCGCTGATCCGCGCGCCCGACGGCGGCTGCACCTACACCGAGCTGTACGCGCAGGCGAACCGCATCGCCCACGTGCTGGTGCGCGACATGGGCCTGAAGCCCGGCAACCGCGTGCTGCTGCGCGGCCCGAACAACCCGATGATGGCCGCCTGCTGGTTCGCGGTGATGAAGGCAGGCGGCGTGTGCGTGGCGACCATGCCGCTGCTGCGCGCCAAGGAGCTCACCGAGATCGTGCAGAAGGCGCAGATCGGCCTCGCGCTGTGCGACAAGCGGCTCGCCGGCGAGCTCGAGGCGGCGCGGCCCGCCTGCCCCACGCTGCAGGGCGTCAAGTACTGGTACGACGACGCGCGCGATTCCCTCGACGCGCTGTGCATGCGCGCGCCGCAGGTGTTCGCCAACGTGGACACCGCAGCCGACGACGTGGCGCTCATCGCCTTCACCTCGGGCACCACCGGCAGGCCCAAGGGCACGATGCACTTCCACCGCGACGTGCTGGCGATGTGCGACGCGTTCCCGCGCTCCTGCCTCGGCGCGGCGAAGGACGACGTGTTCTGCGGCACGCCGCCGCTCGCCTTCACGTTCGGCCTGGGCGGCATGCTCGCCTTCCCGATGCGCGTCGGCGCATCCACGGTGCTGGTCGAGAAGCTCACGCCCGAGACGCTGCTCGAGACCATCCAGCGCTTCAAGGCGACGGTGTGCTTCACCGCGCCCACGATGTACCGCGCGATGGCGGGCCTGGCGCGCGGCCAGGACCTGCGCACGCTGAAGAAGTGCGTCTCCGCGGGCGAGGCGCTCCCGGACGCCACGCGCCAGCTGTTCAGGGAAGCGACCGGCATCGAGATCATCGACGGCATCGGCTCCACCGAGATGATCCACATCTTCATCTCGCACACGCCCGAGCGCGTGCGCCGCGGCGCGACCGGCTACGCGATTCCGGGCTACCGCGCCACCGTCCTCGACGAGGAGGGCAACGCCTGCAAGCCGGGCGTCGTCGGGCGGCTGGCGGTCAAGGGGCCGACCGGCTGTCGCTACCTGGCGGACGACCGGCAGCGGAACTACGTGCAGAACGGCTGGAACGTGACGGGCGACGCCTACCTGATGGACGAGGACGGCTACTTCTTCTACCAGGCGCGCACCGACGACATGATCATCTCGGCGGGCTACAACATCGCCGGGCCGGAGGTGGAAGGGGCGCTGCTCGCGCACCCGGCGGTCGCCGAGTGCGGCGTGGTGGGGGCGCCCGATGCCGAGCGCGGCACCATCGTCAAGGCCTACGTGCGGCTCAAGCCCGGGAACGACAAGTCGGAGGCGATGGCGAAGCAGCTCCAGGAGCACGTGAGGAACGTGATCGCGCCCTACAAGTACCCGCGCGCCATCGAGTTCGTGGACGCGCTGCCGCGCACCGAGACCGGCAAGCTGCAGCGCTTCAAGCTGAGGAGCCAGTGATGCAGATCCTGCAACCGCCTTCCTGGGCGCGGCCCAAGGGGTTCTCCAACGGCATCGCGGTGAAGGGCGGCACGACCGTCTACATCGCGGGCCAGGTCGGCTACACCAGCCAGGGCGAATGGAAGGAGCGGACCTTCGCCGGCCAGTTCCGCCAGGCGCTGCAGAACATCCTCGAGGTGCTGGCGCAGGCCGGCGGCCGGCCCGAGCACCTGGTGCGCCTCACGTGGTACGTGCTCGACAAGGCCGAGTACCTTGGCGCGCTCGGGGAAGTGGGCGCCGCGTACCGCGAGCTGATGGGCAGGCACTATCCGGTGATGGCGGTGGTGCAGGTGAGCGCCCTGGTCGAAAACCTGGCGCGGCTCGAGATCGAGGCCACGGCGGTCATCCCGGGAGAATGACATGAAGGTCACCGTCATCGGCGGCGGGCCGGGCGGCCTGTACTTCGCGCTGCTCGCCAAGAAGGCCTGGCCGCGCTGGGAGGTCACCTGCTACGAGCGCAACCGCCCGGACGACACCTTCGGCTTCGGCGTGGTGTTCTCCGACCAGACGCTCGACACCTTCAAGGCCTACGACCCTGTCACTTACGAGCGCATCCGCCGGCGCTTCGCCTATTGGGGCGACGTCGACGTGGTCTACAAGGGCAGGACGCTGCGTTCGGGCGGCAACGGCTTCTGCGGCTGCTCGAGGAACGCGCTGCTCGCCATCCTGCAGGACCGCTGCCGCGAGCTGGGCGTCGAGATCCGCTTCCAGACGGAGGTCGAAGGCATCGAGTGCTTCGCCGACTCGGACCTGATCGTGGTCGCCGACGGCATCAACTCGAGGATCCGCGAGCAGCACAAGGACCACTTCAAGCCGGGCGTCGACCTGCGGCCGAACAAGTTCACCTGGCTCGGATCGACCAAGCCGCTCGATGCGTTCAAGTACTTCTTCCGCGAGACGCCGGAAGGCATCATCCTCGCGCACTGCTACCAGTACGAGGAGGGGCGCTCGACCTGGGTGATCGAGACGGACGAAGCCGCCTGGAAGAACTTCGGCTTCGACAGGATGAGCGAAGCGGACATGCTGCCGGTGCTGGAGCGCGTGTTCGCCGAGGAGCTGGACGGCCATCCGCTGATCGCCAACCGCTCGATCTGGCGCAACTTCCCCACCATCGTCAACGAGACCTGGGTCATGGGCAACGCGGTGCTGGTGGGCGACGCGAAGGCGACCGCGCACTTCTCCATCGGCTCGGGCACCAAGCTCGCGATGGAGGACGCGATCGCGCTGTACGAGGCGCTGAGGAAGGAAGGCGAGGTGAAACGGGCGCTGGCCCTCTACGACACCGCGCGGCGCGAGGAGGTGGAGAAGACGCAGCACGCGGCGAACGTGTCGCTTGCCTGGTTCGAGCACATGAAGCGCTACTGGGGCATGGCGCCCGAGCAGTTCGCCTTCGGCGTGATGTCGCGCTCCAAGCAGATCACCTGGGAGAACCTGGAGCTGCGCGATCCGGCCTACGTGGAGAGCGTGCATCGCTGGTTCGCGCAGCAGGTGAAGGCGCAGGGCTTCGACATCGACATGCGGAACCCGCCGGTGCCGATGTTCACGCCGTTCGCCCTGCGCGACATGGTGGTGGCGAACCGCGTGGTGGTTTCGCCGATGGACCAGTACTCGGCGGTGGAGGGCGTGCCCACCGACTGGCACTTCGTGCACCTCGCGAGCCGCGCGATCGGCGGCGCGGGGCTCGTATACGTCGAGATGACCTGCACCTCCCCCGAGGCGCGCATCACGCCGGGCTGCACGGGACTGTGGAACGAGGCGCAAGCCGCGGCGTTCAAGCGGATCGTCGATTTCTGCCACGCGAACTCGAAGGCCAAGCTCTGCATGCAGCTCGGGCACGCGGGAAGGAAGGGCTCGACGCAGCTCGGCTGGGAGCGCATGGACCATCCACTCGAGTCGGGCAACTGGCCGCTGGTCTCCGCCTCGCCGCTGCCCTACCTGGAGGGCGAGTCGCAGGTGCCGGCCGAGATGACGCGCGCGGAGATGGACCGCATCCGCGACGATTTCGTGCGCTCCGCGCGGTACGCGGAGCAGGCGGGCTTCGACATGCTCGAGCTGCACATGGCGCACGGCTACCTGCTCGCGAGCTACCTCTCGCCGCTCACCAATCACCGCACGGATGCCTTCGGCGGCGCGATCGCGAACCGCATGCGCTGGCCGCTGGAAGTGTTCCGCGCCTGCCGCGAGGCCTGGCCGAAGGCCAAGCCGCTCTCGGTCAGGATCTCCGCCACCGATTGGGCGCCGGGCGGCCTGTCGGGCGAGGACCTCGTCGCGCTGACGCGCATGCTGAAGGAGGCGGGCTGCGACCTGATCGACGTCTCCACCGGGCAGACCGTGCCGCAGCAGAAGCCGGTCTACGGCCGCATGTACCAGGCGAGCTACGCCGACTGGGTGCGCAACGAGGTCGGCATCGCGACCATGACCGTCGGCGCGATCACCACGCCCGACCAGGTGAACACGCTGCTCGCCGCCGGCAAGGCGGACCTGGTGGCGCTCGCGCGCCCGCACCTCGCCAATCCGTACTTCACGCTGCAGGCTTCGGCCTGGTACCAGGACGCGACCCAGTACTGGCCACCGCAGTACCTGCCGGGCCGCGACCAGGCGTACCGCAACGCGGCGCGCGAGCGCGCCGAACTCACCGACGTGAAGCTGCGCGCGCGCCCGGCGAGCCACGAGGCGAAGGCATGACGCGTTGCGCGTGGGCGCGCAACGCTCTCGCGGTCGCCTACCACGACCGCGAGTGGGGCGTGCCGGTGAGGAACGACCGGCGCCTGTTCGAGCTGCTGATCCTCGAAGGCGCGCAGGCCGGCCTGTCCTGGGACACGATCCTCAGGAAGCGCGCGGCCTATCGCAGGGCCTACCTCGGCTTCGATCCGAAGAAGGTTGCGAAATTCGACGCGAAGAAGAAGCGCGCGCTGATGAAGGACGCCGGGATCGTGCGCAACCGCGCGAAGATCGAGGCCTCGGTGATCAACGCGCGGTGCTTGCTCCAGGTGCAGAAGGAGTTCGGCAGCTTCGCGCGTTACGCCTGGGGATTCGTCGGCGGCAAGCCCGTCGTCAACCGGCGACGCGGCATCCGTGACATTCCGCCGCGAACGGACGTGTCCGACGCGCTGTCCAAGGACCTGAAGAAACGCGGCTTCAAGTTCGTCGGCACCACCATCCTGTATGCTTTCATGCAGGCAGTCGGCATGGTGAACGACCACACGGTGGACTGCTTCCGATGGAAACAAGTGCAAAGAAAGTAGGGTCAGACCCCATTTTCGGAACCGCACGAAAATGGGGTCTGACCCTGTTGCTGCTCGCATCTGCTCCGGCACTGGGCTTCGACGCCAATGGCGTGGCGCTCGGCGCCTCCGAGGCCGAGGTGCTGAAGGCGTTTCCCGAGGCGCGCTGCAAGGCGATGGACTGGAAGACCGACGCGGCCGACCGCCGCTGCGACAGGTTGCCGGTGCGCTTCGCCGGGGCCGAAGCGCGCATCACCTTCTATCTCAGGAAGGACGCCGTGCAGGCCTTCGACGTGCGCTTCGACGAGAAGGACCTGCGCGGCGTGGTCGCGCACCTGAAAGAGCGTTACGGCAAGCCGGAATCCGAGGGGCCCGTCACGCACCAGCGCCGCGGCGACGCGCGCACGATCTACCGCGTGCGCTGGGAGCGCGGCGAGCAGCGCGCCGTGCTCAGCTCGATGACGGGGCGGCACCGCGTCGACCTGAGCGTCTGGCGCGGCAACTTCGACACCGAGATCTATCGCATCCAGTGACCGGCATGCGGCGCACGCTGCCCGAATGGCTGACCGACGCGCGCCGCGCCGCGCGCCTCGCCTGGTATCGCGCCGACCGCGACGCGATGGCGCTCGCGCTGATCGTCGGCGGCGTGCTGCTCGCGCTCGGCTTCGCCATGCATTCGGTGTTCGCGCGGCACGAGCTCGCGCGCGAGCGGGCGCTGGAGCGGCAGCGCGCCAGCCTCGAGTGCCTGGCGCGCAACGTCTACTACGAGGCGCGCGGCGAGCCGCTCGCCGGGCAGTACGCGGTCGCCGAGGTGACGATGAACCGCACGGCCTCCGGGCGCTTTCCGGATACCGTGTGCGGCGTGGTGCACGAGAAGCGCTGGGACGAGATCCGCAACCGCTACGTCGGCGCGTTCGCCTGGACCGAGTTCTACGCGCTGCCCGAGCCCGCCGGCGAGGCCTGGGAGGCGGCGCGCAAGGTGGCCGAGGACGTCTACTTCCGCCGCGCGCCGACGCAGCTGGACGGCGCGACGCATTTCCACGCCATCTACATCCGGCCGAGCTGGGCGAAGCAGCGCAAGCGCGTCGCCCGCATCGGCGGGCATGTGTTCTACCGGTAGCGCGCCGCGGTGATGAACTGGCCGAAGGACTCGCACCAGACGATGACCGTGGTGTAGGCCTCGGGGTCGATGCCCGCGGGCACCGGCACGATGAAGTTCTCGAAGGTCTTCACGTCGCCGACGCGCGCCATGCGGGCCTTGAGGCGCAGGAAGTCTGCCTCGGTCTCGACGAACTCGGGCGAGAGGTAGAGCTTGTAGTCCGGGCCGGGCGCGATCCTGCCCATCAGCGCGATCGCCGCGGCGCTCACCGACACGGTGCCTTCACCCCAGTGCAGGAAGTCGCTGTCCTTCAGGTCCCTGCGAAACTCGCCCGTGAACTGCGCGCTGCCTGCGGCCGCGCCCACATCGCCCGCGGAGGGCGCCGGCGGGGCGGTGAGGATGGGCAGCGCATAGATGCCGAGCGCGAAGCCGGCGCCGAGCGCAGCGGCGTGGGTGAGGGCGAGGAGCAGCAAGCGTCTCATGGCGGCCTCCGGGGCGCGGCAAGAGGCTAGCGCTTCTCGAACTTGAGCGTGAAGCGGTCGCTCTCGCCGATCGCGCGGTACCGGTCGCGGTCCAGTTCCTTCAGGCGGTAGGTGGGCGGCAGCGTCCATACGCCGGCGGGGTGGTCCTTGGTGTCCTTCGGGTTGGCGTTGACCTCGGAGGCGGCCAGCAGCCGGAAGCCGGCCTTCTCGATGAGCGCGACGGCGTAGTCCTCGCGCAGGTAGCCGCTCTTCATCTGCGCCTCCTGCGGGAGGTCGGCGCGGCCGCGGTGGTCCACCACGCCGAGGATGCCGCCGGGCTTCAGGGCCTTGTGAAAGGCGCGCAGCGCGCCGTCGATCTCGCCGCGCTCCACCCAGTTGTGCATGTTGCGGAATGTGAGCACGTAGTCCGCGCTTGCGGGTGGCGCGATCTCGTGCAGGCCGGCGTTGAACTGCGTCACCACCACCTTGCCGTAGAGCTGCGGCTCGGCCTGCACGCGCGCCAGCAGCTTGCGGTGGTCGGCGAGGTACTGCGGCGCCGCGGTGGCGTCGCGGCTAGCGGCGATGTAGCGGCCTTGCTCGCGCAACAGCGGCGCAAGGATCTCCATGTAGTAGCCGGCGCTGCCGGGCAGGATCTCGACCACCACGCTGTCGGCGCGGATGCCGAGGAACTCGATCACCTCGCGCGGATGGCGGTGGGGGTCGCGCGCGACGTTGGCGGGGCTGCGGTGCGGCGCGTCGATGGCGCGCGCCAGGCGATCGCCCTGCGGCGCCGGCCCGGCCGCGCAGCCGGCGAGCGCGAGCAGCGCGGCGCACAGCAGCGGCGCGCGCGCGGCGGCTTCAGTCATCCGCATCCGCCTTCGCCGCCGCGGCGTCCATCTGCCGCGCGAGATCGGCCGGGACGGTCTTCTGGATGGCGACGCCGTAGGCGGCGACCAGCAGCGCGACCAGCACGCTGCCGTAAACCGCGACCGAACGCGTCCTCAGGTGCGCGATCAGGCCGCGGAAGTTGAGCGACAGGTGGGCGAGCGCCGCGGCGACCATGAGCAGGCCGAACGTCTTGTGCACCGGGTGCATCTGCAGGGTGAACGAGGGCTTCTCGACGACGAACATCATGATTCCCGAGGTCGCCATCGCGACGAAGGAGACGGCGAGCGACACGGCGGCGATCTTTCTCAGCATCGAGCGCGTCCCGACCTACTTCCTCGCCGCCTCGTCACCGACGCCCGACGGAAACTTGTGCGAGCCGAAGCGCACGGTCAGCGTGGCGAGCGCGAGCAGCAGGATGGCGGCGGTGACGTAAATGACCTCCATGCCGGGCCGGTGGTGGTCCTGCAGGTCGGAGATCATCAGCCGCGTGAGCGCGGTCATGCCGACGTAGATGAGGAAGCGCACCGGCATGTGGTTGGTCTTGAAGTAGATGCCCACCATCGCGCCGAGCTCGAGGTAGATGAACAGCAGCAGGATGTCGTCGATCTTCGCGGCGCCCTTGCTCGCCATGCCGATGAAGGCGACCACCGCGGCCCAGACGATGGTGGCGCCGATGGCGAACAGCGCCAGATAGTGGAACGAGTCCACCAGCAGGGTGCCGAGTCCCTTGGCGAGCTCGTCGATGTCTTTCTGCAGCGTGCCGGCCCATTTCGGTTTCATGCGCACCTCCCCGGGGGATTCTGGCACAAGGCCGGCAACAATCCGAAACAGTCCGGCCGTCGGGCGGATACAAAGCCCCGCTAGCATGGCGGCCATCAATCACTCAGGGAGGGTGCCGACATGGCCCGGTTTCTGATCGAAGTCCCGCACGAGGCCAATGCCATCGCCTGCGGACAGGCAGTGCAGGTGTTCCTCGGCTCCGGCTCGCACTTCATGACGCACGCCGACTTCGGCTGCGCCGACGGCGAGCACAAGGGCTGGCTGACGGTGGAGGTGGAGTCGAAGGAGGAGGCGCTGCGCATCCTGCCGCCGGCGCTGCGGGCGCGGGCGCGCGTGGTGCGCCTGAGCAAGTTCTCCATGACCCACTTCGGCGCGATGCTGCGCGAGCACCTGCACGGCGGGGCGCCGCTGCCGGCGGGGGGGTAGCCGGCTACTGGGCGAACTTCGCCACCGCCTTTTCGTTCCACGCGATGCCCTGGCCGGGCCGATCGGGCACCCAGAGCTGGCCGTCCTTGAGGGCGAAGGGCTCTTCCAGGATCGGGTCCGCCCAGTCCTGCCACTCGAGCCAGTGCGCCGTCTCGGTGACGCGCATGAGGTGCGCGGCGATCTCGGGGTAGAGGTGCGTGGACATCGGGATGCCGGCGGCGCCGGCGATCGCCGCCGCGCGCAGCCAGCCGCTCACGCCGCCGATGCGCATCATGTCGGGCATCACGTAGTCGGCCGCGCCGGCCTGCAGCGCCTGGTAGAGCATGCGCGGCCCGTAGAAATTCTCCCCGAGCTGCACGGGGGTCGTCAGCTCGCGCGCCAGCTGCGCGTACCCCGGGATGTTGTCGTAGGCGATCGGCTCCTCGAACCAGTACAGGCCCTGCTCGTCGAGCGCGTCGCAGCGCACCAGCGCGTCGCCGAGCGACAGCCCCTGGTTGAAGTCGCACATCAGCTTCACCTCCGCGCCCACGGCCGCGCGCACGGCGGCGATAGCCGCGAGGTCGTCGGCGAGCCGGTCGCGCCCGAGGCGCAGCTTGAGCGCGGAGAAGCCGCCCTCGGCGACCAGCGCCGCCGCCTCCGCGGCGAAATCGCCGACCGGCGTCAGCCACAGGCCGTTGCTGT
>Ga0224510_10001909_pt1 | contig 13128 bp, 11 predicted proteins | sample SF_May12_sed_USG_FD_170161 | JGI IMG/M metagenome (GOLD analysis project Ga0224510, IMG submission 170161) | Sediment microbial communities from San Francisco Bay, California, United States - SF_May12_sed_USGS_4_1 | ecosystem: Environmental > Aquatic > Marine > Sediment | place: USA: California... | reverse complement strand
GGCACGCGGAAGAACTGCCCCAGCGACCAGCCGACGCGCGGGCCGTGGTCGCGGTCGCGCGCGCCTTCCGCGGCACGGCGATCCGGCAGCTGGGAGGTCAGCTGCTCACGCAGGTCCTCGGAGAAGCCGCGGTCCGGGCGCGACGCGAAGTCGGCCGAGCGGGCGCGCTCGCCGGCGGCGTCCAGGTCGCGCTCGAGAGAGGTGAAGCGCTCGTCAGACGGCATCGATCGGCTCCCTGGCATCAGCCGTCACAACGGACGGGCGCGGTGGTCGTTCAAGCCGCATGGCACCGCTCAGGGCGGCCAGTGCGCGGTGCAGCTTCACCGCGAACGTGGCACGAGAGCAGCCCAGCACGGCGGCGGCCTCCTCGGCCGACAGGTCGTCGTAGAAGCGGAGGGCCAGCACCTGGCGATGGCTCGCCGAGATGCCGCTCATGGCGCGACGCAGCTCATCGCGGTCGAGCGCCGCGGCGAAGGCGTCGCCGCCTCCCCCATCGACATCGGTCCCGGACAGGTCGACCAGCCGGCGTCCGTGGCGAACGTGGTCGACGACCGAGTTGGCGGCGACCCGGTAGAGCCAGCCGCCGAACGCATCGTTGCGAAAATCGCGGGAGCGGATCGCCTCCAGGCCACGCTGGAAGGTGGTGGCGGTCAGGTCTTCGGCCACGGAACGCTCCCGCACCCGCCGCTGCACAAAACCGAAGATGCGTGGCAGATAGAAGTCGTAGAGCTCGCCGAACGCGGCAGCATCGGACCGGGCGCGGTCCACGAGGGTCCGCTCCCGGTCACGATCCATGCGGCTGCCGTTGTTCGGCCCATCCATCGGCTGCTGAGGCTAGGCAGGGTGGTGCGGCGGGGCAACCGGACGGCAGTACTGTTCATGCTGCCAACCGTCACCCCGCCGCTGCACGCCATCGGCCCCTACTCGACCGTGATCGTCACGGCCGCGGTCAGGCCCAGGACGTACCAGCCGTCCGGCCCGGATCCCATCGACAGGACCCGATAGGTGAACGTCTGGCCCGGCTCCACGGCCGTATCCACGAAGTAGGTGCTGCCCGGATCACCGACCACGCCGATCAGCTCGGTCCCGTCGTTGAGCGGGTAGAGCGGGTTGGCGTTGGTGGCCGATCGCACGACCTTGTAGGCGGCGAATCCATCGGCTCCGCAGGCCTCCCAGGCGAGCTTGATGCCATCGGCGGTCTGAAAGACCTCGAACCCAAGGGCCTTCGGTTCGGCCGGCGGCGCCGAGCACTCGTTGAAGGCTCCGCCCACGTTGCTGGCGGCCTTGACCACGTAGCCGTTCTCCCCGTGACTGACGGCGAAGACGCGGTAGTGGAACTCCTTGCCGCACGGGGCACCGCTGTCATAGAACTTGGTCATATCGTCCGGACCGATGACTGCGACGAGCTCATCGTCCTCGCCACCCGGCCAGGTCACGGTGGCGTCGCGGGATCGCATCAGCTTGTACTTCTCGAAGTCGCCGGCGTAGGCGGTCCACTTGACCACGATCTTGTGGCTGTCGGCGTTGACGAATGCCTCCAGGTGGATGGCACCGCTCGGGGCCGGCTTGTCGGTCGGCTGGGGCTTGTCGGTCGCCTTGGGCACGGCCGGCTTCTCGGTCGGCTCGGGCGCGTCGGTCTTGTCGGACGGCTGCCAGTCGGGGAGGTCCTTCTCCTCGTCGCCCACGAAGCCGTCGGCGTCGGCATCGGCATCGGGCTTGTCGGTCTCGCCCGATGGCGCCTCGCTGGCGTCACTGCCGCCATTCCCCGCGGACTCCTCACCAACCTGGGCGGTGGTGGCATCGGCGTCGGGATTGGCGGACATCGGTCGCAGGACCGATGCACCGAAGGTGATGGCACCGACCATGAACAGCGCGGCGAGCGCGGTCGTGGCTGTGCCGGTCAGGGTGCGGAGGATGCGTGCCCGGTCGGAGTGCTTGTCCATGATGCGTGCTGCTCCCTCGTATGAGTCCTGGGCGCGGCGCGCCCGATGACAACAACAGAACGAGGGGAGTCGCCGCGGATTACCGGTTTGCGGGGTCCGGTGGTACCGGGCGCGGGGAGGACCTTGGGGGGGGCGGGACCGAGGCGAGGAGATGGCACACGTCCCGTCGGGGCAAATCGTGCAGCGCAGTTGCGCAGTTGCGCAGTTGCGTGAATGCCCTTGACCGGCCGCAGACACAGCGCCGGCAGATGGCGGCGGGCTGCGCGCGGGTGGCGCGACCCGGGCGAATCGGCCAAACTCCGCGGCAATGCCAACCCCGCTTCTCGCCGCGCTGGTTGCCGGCCTCGGCTTCATGGTCGTGGTCTGGCTGGTCAGCCTGCCGCTGCGCAACTCGAGCATCGTGGACGTGGCCTGGGGGCCGGCCTTCCTGCTGCAGGCCGTCGTCTACTGGTCGCTGACCCCGGACGGCTGGGCGGCGCGCAAGACGCTCGTGCTCGTGCTGGTGGCGGTCTGGGCGACCCGGCTGGCCGTGCACGTCGCGACGCGCAACGCGGGCAAGGGCGAGGACTTCCGGTATGCGGGCTGGCGAGCGGCGGCCGGCCCGAGCTGGTGGTGGCGCTCGTTCTTCCAGGTCTTCGTGCTGCAGGGGCTGCTGGCGTGGTTCATCGGGATGCCGCTCCTGGGGGCGCAGTCAGGCGGGCCGGCGGCATGGACGGCGCTGGACGTCATCGGTATTGCGCTGTGGATCATCGGCTTTGTCTTCGAGGCTGGCGGTGACTGGCAGCTGCGCGCCTTCCTGCGCAACCCGGCCAACAAAGGCCGAAGCATGACTCGGGGCCTGTGGCGCTTCACCCGGCACCCCAACTACTTCGGCGACGCGACCCAGTGGTGGGGCTTCTACGCCCTCGCGGCCGCCGCCGGTGGCTGGTGGAGCCTCGTCTCGCCGGTGGCCATGACCTTCCTGCTGGTGCGTGTCAGCGGCGTCGGCATGCTGGAACGCACCATCGCCGAACGACGCCCTGACTACGCCGACTACATGCGCACCACGAGTGCGTTCATTCCCTGGTTCCCTCGTCCGAGCAAGGAGGACCCCGCATGATCCTGGACACCCCGGAGCGAATTCGCGCCTACACCGATGCCGGCTGGTGGGGCACCGACACGATCGACGACCTGTTCCGGCGGGCGGTCGCCGCCAGTCCGGACCGCATGGCCGTGGTGGATCCGCCGAACCGCGCCGACCTGACGGTCGGTGCGCCGACGCGCTGGACCTACGCCGAGCTGGCCACGCGGGTCGACCGCCTGGCCACTGCACTGCGCGGCGCGGGAGTTGGGCGCGATGACGTGGTGATGGTCCAGTTGCCGAACATCGTTGAGCTGCCCCTGGTCTACCTGGCCGCCGCGCGGATCGGGGCCATCGTCAGCCCGCTGCCGGTGCAGTACCGGGGGCATGAGCTGCGCCACACCGTGGGCGTGGTGGAGCCGAGCGCGTTCGTCACGACCACCCGGATGACCGGGCACGATCATGTGGCGATGGTCCGCGAGGAGTGGCCGGGCACGATCATCGGGCTCTCCGACGCGCCGCTGCCGGATGGCGTGCTGAGCCTGGCCGACATCCTGGAGACGCCCGTCGAGACATCGGTCCAGGCCGATGGCGTGACCGCCAACGACATCTTCACCGTCTGCTGGACGTCGGGCACCGAGGCGGAGCCGAAGGGCGTGCCGCGCAGCCACAACCAGTGGATCTCGATCGCCTACGCGACCGTGGACGGGGCGCAGCTGCGCGATGGCGACGTGCTGCTCAACCCGTTCCCGATGGTCAACATGTCGGGGATCGGTGGCATGTTCGTGCCCTGGCTGCTGGTCGGCGGCACGCTGGTGATGCATCACCCGATGGCTCTGCCAGTCTTCCTGGCGCAGGTCGGGGCCGAGCGCGTCGCCTACACCGTGGCGCCTCCGGTGCTCCTCAACCTGCTCCTCGCCAACGAGGCGCTGCTGGCGTCGGCCGACCTCAGCTCGCTGCGGGTGATCGGCTCGGGCAGCGCGCCGCTGAGCTCGGGCATGGTGCTCGGCTGGAAGGAGCGCTTTGGGATCGACGTCTCCAACTTCTTCGGCAGCAACGAGGGGACGGCGCTGATCGGGGATCCGCGCACCGTGCCGGACCCGGCCGAGCGCGCGAGCCTCTTTCCGCGCTTCGGCGGGGCGGGTGTGCCTGTGCCGTCCGGCGGCTGGGGCAACCGGGTCGCGGACGGAATGGAGAGCAGGCTCATCGACCCGCTCACCGGCGAGGAGGTCAGCGAGGCGGGCGTGCCCGGCGAGCTCGTATTCCGCGGGCCCACGCTCTTCCCCGGGTATTACCGGCGCCCCGAGATGACGGCCCGCGCATTCGACGCCGACGGGTTCTACCGGACCGGTGACCTGTTCGCCGTGTCGGAGGATCGGCCCGACCGGCTGCAATTCGTCGGCCGGGCGCGCGACCTGATCATTCGTGGCGGGATGAAGATCGCGCCCGAGGAGCTCGAAGCGCTCATCGTGCGGCACCCGGCGGTGGCGGAGGTCGCCGTCTTTGGCATCGCCGACCCACATCTCGAGGGTGAGCAGCGGGTCTGTGCGGCGGTCGTCACCAGGCCGGATCCTGCCGGGGGCGAGGGGGCGCGACTGGAGCTTTCCGTCGGAGAGTTGCGACACTTCCTGGTGGAGACCGGCGTGGCCGCCTACAAGATCCCGCGCGAGGTGACGGTCGTGGCTGCCCTGCCGCGCAACCCGGTCGGCAAGGTGCTCAAGGGCGAGCTGCGGGAGCGATTCGGGCACGAGCTGGCTCCCGAAGGGGCGGGGCGCTGAGCGACATGCGTGGCGTCGCGGTGACGCTTGCGACGCTCGCCCCGCTCGAGCTGATCCTCGTCCGGCACGCCACTCCCATCGATCCGTGGAGCCCCGGCTGGGAGGAACGCGATGACGACCGGCCGCTTACGCCCGAAGGGCAGCGGCGCGCGGACGAGCTGGCTTTCGAGCTCGACCCATACGACCTCAACGCGATCTACAGCTCGCCGTACGCCCGCGCCGTCCAGACCGTGGCTCCCACGGCGGAGCGCCGCTCGATGGAGACGCACCTGCTCCACGACCTGCGCGAACGGCGCCTGAACATCGGCCCACGCGACGACTGGGCGGAGCTCCTGGCACGCTCCTGGGCCGATCCCGACTTCTCGCTCCCCGGCGCCGAGTCCGGAGGAGAGGCGCAGCGGCGCGGGATGGGCGTGCTCGATCTCCTGCGTGCGCGGCACGCCGCCGGCGGGCGGCTGCTGGCCGGCAGCCACGGCAACCTGATCTCGCTCATCCTCCAGGCCCTGGAGCCGGCTGTCGGCCACGATTTCCACCGGGCCATGCCGATGCCTGCCGTCTACCACCTGCAGCACGACGGGATCGGCTGGCGGGTGCTCGGCGGGCACGGCTTCGCCGCCCTGGACGCGCGGAACTAGGGGGCAGGCCCGCTAGCGGATGCGGGCGACGGTCAGCCCGTCGGCGACCGGGAGCATGACCACATCGACCCGCGGGTCGGCGGCGATCTTGGCGTTCAGCTCACGGATGGCAAGCGTGTCGTCGTCGTTGACCGATGGGTCCGCCACGCGGCCGCTCCACAGCACGTTGTCGATGGTGATCAGCCCGCCGGGGCGCACGAGGCGCAGCGCGCCTTCGTAGTAGGCGTCGTAGTTCGCCTTGTCGGCATCGATGAACGCGAGGTCGAAGCTCCCCGCTCCGCCCGCCGCCAGCAGCTCGCTGAGCGTCTCGACGGCCGGTCCCAGGCGGAGCTCGACACGGTCGGCGACGCCGGCATCGGTCCAGGCGCGGCGGGCGACATCGGTCCATTCGCGGCTCACGTCACAGCAGGTGATCCGCCCATCGGGTGGCAGGGCCAGCGCCATGGCGGTCGAGGAGTAGCCGGTGAAGGTGCCTACCTCCAGGATGCGCCGGGCGCCTGTCAGGCGCACCAGCATGGCGAGCGTGGCGCCCTCCTCCGGCGCGATCTGCATGCCGGCGTTCGGCATCTTGGCCGTCTCGTCACGGAGCGCGCGCAGCACCTCCGGCTCGCGAACGCCGACCGTCAGCAGGTAGGCGTGGAGCTCTTCGTCGAGACCGATGGAGCGGTTGCTCACGATGTTGAGACGCTGCTGCGCACAGGCTCGGCATCGTGCACCGGGCCGGGTGCCGACCGCGCGGCTTGCACGGGCACGAAGGCGGCCCGATAGGTGGCCACCGTGGCGGCGCCGCCGCGCTCGGTGAAGAACCGCTCGGCAGCGGCCCCGGCCGCGGCCGCCTCGGGATCGCGATCGCTGGCCAGCATGCCCCACGCCAGCCCGCCGAGCGCCTCGCCGAGGAGGTCCCCGATGTCATGCCTCGCCTCCAGCGCGCGGCGGTACCCGGCGCGCGCCTCGTCCCAACGCCCCTGCCGTGCGGCCTGGCCTGCCTCGGCCGTGGTGAGGATGGCAGCGGTCCACCGACCGCCGCCCTGGACGTCGCGCAACAGGCGGATCGCCTCGGCCAGCTCGTCGCCCAGGTTGCCGGCAACCGCGGCAGCCGCCGCAACGTCCGGTCCGTCTGTGCCGAAGTTTGGGTCGACGGCGGATTCGAGTGCCTGGCGAGCCGCTGCCGGCCAATCACCGGCAAGGAACGCCACGAAAGCGTCCTGAAGGTTCCCGCCCGCGGTGACCATCTGGCTGTCGAGCTGGGTCCTGAGCTGGGCAGCCCTCGCCCGACCGGCCGCTGCCCCGGCAAGATCGCCCCGCAGTCCTGCCAGCCTGGCGCGCAGGGTGATGAACCAGAGGGCGTAGAAGGGGGGCACCACCTCCCCCTCTTCAAGTCCCTGGATCTCGTCCATCCAAGCGCCCCACTCGCCCGCATCCATGGACATGCCGGCCAGTAGCCCGGCGAACTGGAACGCGAACCCCTGGTTTCCGAGGCGGATGGCCAGCTGGTAGCTCTCCTCGGCCAGGGCGATGGCAGCACGGAAGTCTTCCTCGGAGATCACGGCCAGCAGGTTGTTTCGGGCGCGCAGGGCCGATGCGGTCAGGGCGTGGCCGTCCGCCTCGGCGGCGGCGCCGCGGAGGCTGGCGGCCCCCTCCACGATGCGGCCGACGTGCACCAACGCGGTCCCCTTGTTGATGAGTGCCTCGACGACCGGTCGCACGAGGCCGAGCGGCCCCGCCAACGCGAGCGCGCGGTCAGCCGTCGAGATCGCCTCGTAGTGACGGCCGGTCATCATGTAGACCCGCGACAGCTCGGCCAGCAGGGCGGCGTACTCGGCGGACGCGTCGATCGCCGCACCCTCGGTCAGCGTCTCCTCCATGACCGCGACCGCCTGTGGCTCCACCTTCGACGAGGTGTAGTGGCGGCCCATCCAGGTAGCTGCGCGGACCACGCCGGCCATGTCGTCGAGCCCGCGGTAGAGGTCGCGGGCGGCGCGGGCGTGCTCGATGGCGGCCTCGTAGTCAGACGTATGGTCGCCCAGCTCCGCGGCGCGCAGGTAGAGCCCCGCCTGCTCGGCAGGATCGGCGGTGATCGAGATCGTCTGCTCCAGGTAGCCGACAGCCTGGCTATTTGAATGCAGGGCGGCGGCCCGCTCCGCGGCAGCCACCAGCGCCACGCGCGCCTGCGCGGCCAGTGCATCGGCCTCCGGGCCCGGACGTGACGCCTCGTGCGCTGAGAGGTAGTGACTGGCGAGCACGCCGGCCGTCTCCTCCTCACCGAGCGCCTCGAGGTGGCGCGCTGCGGCGAGGTGCCGCGCGCGACGGTCCGGACGGGCCAGCGAGGCGTAGGCGACCTCCCGGACGACCGCCTGCACGAACTTGTGCTGGCCGCGCTCCGGTGACCGCGGGTCCGCATCGACCGTCAGCAGTTGGCGACGCACGAGTCGATCGAGCCGCTCCGTCAGCGCCGACGGCTCTTCGCCAGCCACCGCCGCGAGGGCCTCCGTCGTGAAGCTCTGGCCCAGTACCGACGCGTCCTGCAGCAGGGCCCGATCCTCGGGCTGGGCTGCATCGAGACGGCTGGCGATCAGGGCCTGGAGGGTGGCCGCCACGCCGAGTGAACCGATCTCGCCGGTGAGCCGGTAGCGGCCATCCTCGGCGACCAGCAGCTCACGGTCGAGGAGCATCCGCACGGTCTCGACGGCGTACAGCGGGATCCCCTCGGCGCGCTCCACGATCGAGCGCAGGGCCGGGCCCGGGATGCCGGGAACAAGCCCTTCCAGCATCTCCGCGATCTGCACATCGGCGAGCGGCTCCAACGTCACGCGGGTAACGCTGCGCACGCTGCTCCCCCAATCCGGGCGCCGCTCCATGAGCTCGGGGCGCGAGAGCGCGACGACGAAGATCGGTTCGTTGCGCGCCCAGGTCAGCAGGCTCTCCACGAAGTCGAGCATCCCCTGGTCGGCCCACTGCAGATCGGTGAAGACCATGATCACCGGGGCCTGCTCCGCCATCCGCTGGAAGAACGTGCGCCACGCGGCGAACAGCTCCTCGCGGCTCTCCGACGGCAGCTCCTCGATGCCGAGCAGCCCGGCCAGGCGGGGCGCCAGCGAGCGTCGCTCGGCCGGATCCGGGACGAACTGCTCGAGCATGGCGTTCAGCGCCGCGCGAACGGTCTCGTCGTCGTCACCTTCACCGATGCCCGCGCGCCGCCGCACCATCTCGACGAGGGCCCAGTAGCTGACCCCGTCCCCGTACGACGGCGAGCGGCCCTCGTGCCAGTACGCGGTGTCGACCACGCCGTCGAGGTACTTCTCGAATTCCCACGCGAGGCGCGTCTTGCCGATGCCGGCCTGCCCGATGACGCTGATCAGGCGCGACCTGCGCTCACGGCCGGTCGCCTCGAAAGAGTCCTTGAGCAGGCGCAGCTCCTCGTCGCGGCCGACGAACGGCGGTTCGAGCAGCTCCGAGCGACCGGATCCGCCGCGACGCGCCACGACGGCGATGGCCCGCCAGGCAGGGACCGGCGCGGCCTTGCCCTTCATCGTCTGCTCGCCGGCCGGCTCGAAGGCAATGGAGGTCGATGCCGCGTGATAGGTCGCCTCGCCGACGAGCACCGTGCCCGGCGCCGCGGCCGATTGCAGCCGGCTGGCGGTGTTGACCAGGTCGCCCGCCACCATCCCCTGGTTGGTCGCACCGATCGTCACGGCGGCCTCGCCGGTGAGCACCCCGGCCCGCGCCTGGATGGCAGCGCTTCCGTCGGCGATGCCTGGCACCGCGGCAACCAGCTCGAGCGCGGCGCGGACCGCCCGCTCGGCGTCATCCTCGTGCGCGGTGGGCGCTCCCCAGACGGCCATCACCGCGTCACCGATGAACTTCTCGACCGTCCCGCCGTGCCGCTCGATCACGGAGCGGGCGACGTCGAAGTAGCGGGTCAGCAGCTCGCGAGTGTCTTCGGCATCGCGCTCTTCGGAAAGGGTCGTGAAGCCGACCAGGTCGGCGAACAGCACCGACACCAGCCGCCGCTCGGCTGTCGATTCGGTCGCCGGCACGCTGGCTGCGGCAGTCGGAGCCGGGGCGACCGCTGCATCGGTGCGCATGGTGGCCCCGCACTCGCCGCAGAACTTCACCGCGGCCGAGTTGATGGTGCCGCACGCCGGACAGGCAACGCCGAGCTTGCTGCCGCACTCGGCGCAGAACTTGCGGCCCGCCTCGTTGGGCGTGCCGCAGGCGGAGCAGGCGACCGGGGCAAGGTCCATGGGAGTGACACCTTAGCGAACGCGGGCCTTCATGGGAAGATCCGCGCTACCCTGCGCGACATGCGTGACCGCCTTCGGCGCCTCTGGTATCGGTTCGTCGGAGTGGCCGGCGTGAACCCGATTTCACGGTGGCTGCACCCCCCGCTGTACCGATGGACCGGCGGCGCGTGGCTGCTCGGCCAATCACTTGGCAATCTCACCATCCTGCTGACCACCACCGGACGCCGCAGTGGCCGCGCTCGGACCGCGGCGCTGTGGGCCCATCCCGATGGCGACCGCCTGGTGGTGGTCGGCTCGAACGGCGGCAGCCGGCACGTGCCGGCGTGGGTGCTCAACCTGCGCGCGAATCCCGCCGCGGGGGTGCAAAAGCGGCGGGAGCGACGCACGGTGCATGCCCGCGAGGCTGCCGGCGAGGAGTACGCGCGGCTATGGGAGCTGGTGAACGCGGCCTATCCGGGGTACGAGGCGTACCTGGAGTGGGCGCACCGGACGATCCCACTGGTCGTGCTCGAGCGCACGTAGGCTCGTGGAGGCCGGGTCGCCCTCACCAAGGCCGCTGCACATGCGACGTAGGCACGCCATGGCTACAACGGCCAAGAAGCGGCCGATTCCTGGCCTCCGCGGTCATAGCCTGACCAAACGGCCATGCAGGGGGCGGCCGGCTGGCGATCTCGGCCGTTGTAGCCACGGAGTGAGGGCAAAGAGGCAAAGTCGGGGATAACCGGGCCGTAAGGCCGCGGGCCGGATGATCGGTCCGTGGCAAACCGTCTGACCCGCGTGGATGAGGCGCGGCTCGTCGCTCGCCGATTGGTGGCCGAGCACGGCGCCGACCTTCGTGAAGCGCGGGTCGCCGCGGGGCTCCGGCAGGCGGATGTCGGCCGAGCACTGCGCAGGTCGCCGTCGTCGATCGGGCGGCTCGAGCGCAACACCGCGCGGCGCGTCACCGTCGAGGATCTCGCAACACATGCCGCTGCGGTCGGTCTGCGTCTAAGCCTCCAGTTGTACCCCGGGGCCGGACGACTCCGCGACGCGCGCCAGCTCCAGATGATCAACCGATACCGTGAGATCGTGGCGCCCGGCGGCTGGGCGATCGCGCTCGAAATACCGGTCGGACCGCCGCCGGATCTACGGGCCTTTGACCTCGTGCTCTCTCGACCACCGATCCGGGTGGCTCATGAATTCCTGAGCCGGCTCCGAGACGTTCAGGCACAGATCCGGCCGCTGCTGCGCAAGCAACGCGACTCGGGGATACAACGGATCATCCTTGTCGTTGCCGGGTCGCACGCCAACCGTCGTGCGGTCGCGGAGGCTGGACCGGTCCTGCGGGAAGCGTTCCCTCTCGCCAGCCGGACGATCCTGGCGGCGCTGCGCTCGGGACGCGATCCGGGCGGGAACGGGATCGTATTCGTCTAGCGCACCGCGAGGCCTCGTGCTGTGAGTGGTGCGGCGCGTGACCTGACTGCCATCGTCATCCGATGACCACAACGGCCAACACGAGGCCGATGGTTGGCGACTGCGGTCAGGGCGTGACCATACGGCCATGCAGTGGGTGGTTTGCGCGTGAGCTTGGCCGTAGTAGCCACGGGGTGACCACGGGATGACCGCGCCTGACCGGGTCGGGGCTAGGGCAGCCCCTCGAAGAGCCATTCCTCGCGGTGGCCGTCGAGGATGCCGCGGGTCGGCCACCGGGTCAGCACGAACGATTCGGGCGTCATGGCGAGGCGCTGCAGGTCCTCGGGGAGATCGAGCGCCCAGCCGAAATCCTGGAGCTGGGTGCGATGACAGGCCATCGCGGCCCGCTTCCGCGCCAGGTACGGCTCGACGTCGACGATGGCGGTGATCTCCGACGCCGGTGTCCCGAAGGCGGACGGTTCCTCCCCCGCCTCGACCTGGTCGATCACCTGCCGGGCCGCCTCCACGTTCGTCGGGTTCAGGGCATCGGCCTCGCCGGTAAGTGCGTCCATGTCGAAATCCCACGGCAGCGGAATGCCGCGCCCGTGCATCTCCGTCAGCAGGGCGATCCAGGCGTCGCGGTTGAAGGCGATCTCGTAGAACTTGTCGACCCCGTACGCCGCACCCGCCTCGGCGTACCGGGACGGGTCAGCCGAGGCCTGCATGGCGGCGACCGCCACGCGGTGCGCGTTGATGTGATCGGGGTGGCCGTACATCCCGTCGGCGTCATAGGTGACCACCACCGCCGGCCGGGCGGCGCGGATGATCGCGGTCAGGCGCCCGACCGCCTCGGCCATGTCGGCCTGCCAGAACGACCCCGGGTGCGCGTTCGGCTCGGTGTCGATCATGCCGGAGTCGCGGTAGCCGAGCTTGTGCAGGTGCAACTCGCCGGGCCCATCCCCGCCCAGGATGTCGATCGAGCATGCCAGCTCGGCGGCGCGGATCTCCGCGATCCGCGGCCGCGCCTCCTCCTCCGCCAGGTCGGGGTCGTGGATCTCCCCCTCCTCGCCGCCGGTGCACACCACCAGGTCCACTCGACGCCCTTCGGCCACCGAGCGCGCGATCAGTCCCCCGGTGCTGAAGACCTCGTCGTCGGGGTGAGCGTGGACCAGGAGCAGGCCGCCGGAGGCGCTCATCGGTCCGCCGAGCTGGCAGCCGCGTGCTCGTCGCACTCGCACATGGCGCGCAGCTTCAGATAGGTGAACAGGCCTGTGTCATGGCCATCGGCCCAGATCGGTGCCAGGGCGTATCGGCCGATCCATTTCACCCGCTCGACCGTGGTCTGCTGCGGGTTGAAGTAGGTCTCCAGCGTGACCACGCCGGGCAGGTTCCCCTCGCCGGCGCACAGGGCGCACGGGCAGGCGCGCCGCAGCGACTGCCAGTTCCACTCACCGAGGTGCCCGTCATCCCAGCGGATTCGCATCCGGCGGCCGGTCTCGTCGAGCTCGACGCCGATCGGGTTGACGATCTCCTGCGCCGGCATCAGGTGACCTTCACGGCAGCCATACCTGGCGAACGCCCAGCCACTCGGCGCCGAACGCGGCGCCGTTGCTGGTGAGCGGCGACGGCGCCTTGCCCTGCACCAGGTCCCAGACGTAGAGGTCCTGGCGCACGCCACCACCGGGCGAGCTGCGACCGAGGGTAAAGACGACCTCGTTGCTCGACCCTGCCCAGCGGACGTGGCTTACCAGACCGCTGACGTCGACCGCGGCGATGGTGGAGCCGGCGCGGTCCCGGAGCGCGAGCGTGGTGACCGTGCCCGACTTCTCGATCAGGTCGAGGTGGTACTCCTCGTCGGGCGACCACAGGATCGGCCGACGTACGACCTCGGTCACCGTGCCATCCACCGGGTCGATCCGGTAGATCGCGGGCGCAGCCAGGATCCAGACGATCAGCTTGCCGTCGAGGGTCGGGTAGATGCGCACCAGCCCGCCGTCGTCCACGAACTGCGCCTCGCGCAGGGCGGGATCGGGGGAGGTGGCGACATGGGGGTACGTGATGGTCGCGATCGTCTCG
>Ga0224510_10001908_pt1 | contig 13128 bp, 13 predicted proteins | sample SF_May12_sed_USG_FD_170161 | JGI IMG/M metagenome (GOLD analysis project Ga0224510, IMG submission 170161) | Sediment microbial communities from San Francisco Bay, California, United States - SF_May12_sed_USGS_4_1 | ecosystem: Environmental > Aquatic > Marine > Sediment | place: USA: California... | reverse complement strand
CCGGCGGTAGTCCAGTGACCCATTCATGAGACGGGCCAGGGTCTTTGCCACCCACAGGCCCAACCCGACGGAACCTGGCTGTGTGGGAACGTCGTGGGCTGACTGAAAAGCCTCGAAGATCAACTCGACCGATTCCTCGGGGATCCCAGGCCCGTCATCGCGTACCTCGAGATGGACGACCTCGAATTCCTGAGCGATCCTGATCCGGATCCGAGGGCCCCCGTAGCGGACCGCGTTCGTCACCAGGTTCCGGATCACCTGACGAACCCGAACCGCGTCGCCGATCGCCGTACCGTGGCCCTCGAACAGGACCGCGGCGGTGCCCGCGAGGCGACCGGCCGCGATGAAGGCCTGCTGCCGAAGGTTGAGCTCTTCCGGATGAAGCCGGATTCGTTCGATGTCGGACCTGGCCACGACCAACAGGTCTTCAACGAGATTGGCGACGTCCTCGCTTTGCTCGAGGATCAGATCGACCAGCTCGCGGGCCTCATCGGCTGTGAATGCGTGCCAGTGGGAGGCCAGTTCGTGTGCGAAGCCGACGACCCCGGTGAGCGGCGTGCGCAGTTCGTGAGAGATCGACGCGACGAACTGGTCCTTGGAGGCAATCAGTGCCTCGAGTCGCTCCTGCGCTTGCTCCCGCGCCCAGTAGGCCCCGACCATGGAGGCCGCTGTCGCCACCAGATCGATGACCGCATCCGAGAAGACGCTGCTGTCCCGCGCGATCCGAAGGCCGATCGTGCCTCGCCTTTCGTCGTGCACGTAGATGGGTGCACACAAGTCGTGTTCGCCGGCTGCGCTCGACCGTATCGAATGCACCGATGGCCTCGTGTCTCGACGGTGGTGGGAGGCGAGCGCTGCAGCGATCCCGTCAACGGAACCAACCACCGCCACCACGTCAGGGCCGCCGTCCAATCGAGCGATCCAACCGCCATCGATGGAGACCGCCGCACACAGCGCCTCCAGAGCATCTCGCTCAGGTGACGCAGACTCGCTGGCGAGAAGGGCGTGGGCACATCGTGTGAGCGCAAGCTGACGATCGGAGTGGCCCCGACTCTCCTCGGAGCTGATCGAGAGGGCTCGTTCGAGCCGGTAGCGGGTCTTGTCTGCATCGTCGTACGACGAAGAGACGACCTCCAGGAGCTTCCCCCACTCCACGGAGTCCGGCGGCGAGCCCGGGGAGAGCCCAAGACGCCGCAGCTGACGGTCGAGGGCCCTGTGCATCAGACCTCTGAGATGACCGTGATCGTCATCGTCTGGTTGTGGAGGTCGCAGCGGCCCACGCCGTTCGGTGAAAGCTCACCAAACGAGTAGAAGCCTGCTTGGACAGCGCCCCAGGGAAGCGACTCGAGCGCCGCTTCTGCCTCGTCTTCGACGCGGTCGCCGAGCACCAGTTTGCGGCCCACGCAGCTCACGGCCAGGGCGAGGGCGTCACGGCCGTCGGAATGTCCGCGAGCCATCGCGGCGGCGCTGGAGGCGCCTTCCACCAGCCGATCGAAGTTCGCTTGCATGAGCTGGGCCCAAGAGCCCTCTTCGACGTCGCCTGCGAAGGTGACGCTTCTCCGTTCACGATCGATACCGAGCAATGTTCGTACGACCTGGTCGCCGGGGTCGTCGCTCCACACGGCGAGGGGGAACAGGAGCCCGCTCCCGGGGAGGTCGGCGGCCAGTTCTCCCAAATACTTCTCGTACAGATCGAGGGCCGGTTCTCCGTCGAGCTCATAGACGACAGTTCCGACGGATCTGGTCACCTTCCGTTGGGGCCCAAAGATGTCCCAACCGCCCTGGTAGCCGTAGCTCACCTCCACAGAGTCGCCGTAGAAGCCAACCGCCGAAACCCGATTCATCGCGGGGAGGCCGTTGTGCAACACCCAGGTCCGTTCGAACCGACCAGGGTCGGCGGCCGGCCCACCAGTGACCAGGACCGAGGAGCCGAAGACGCCCGCCAGACCTCGCGCCAGATCAGAGCCGTTGACCGACAGCCCCTCGGACAGCACCAGCACACTCCGCAGGTCGGGGCTCGCCAGGTCACGGGCGATCGAAGCTCCAGCAGAACGCGACATCGACGTGCGGTCGATGCTCGCAGATGCGAGGCGCAATGTCGCCGTGTCGAACTTGCAGATGGCGACCACGATCGTGTCGTCGTGCACCCGTCCACCCGAGATCTCTCCAGCGGTGGAACAACCGACGACAACGGACGTCGGGAACGCCTCGCTCAGGTCCAAGAAGGGCTCTGGTGCGTCGAAGTAATCGGCTGCGGCGAAAACGGCCACGAGGGTCGACTCCGAATCGAGCGCGGGCATCGGCGTGGACCAGCCGCCATCACGATCGTAGGTGAGAATTGCCGTCTTCGTCGCACTCCGTCCGCGCACACCCCTACTCAGTGCAATGCCGGCGGCACTCCATTCAACTGAAGCATTCACAACCGCTTGCGTGCCTCGGTCTCTCCGTCGACAACTCGCCCCGTGGGGACGTACCCCCGGTTTCGATAGAACCCCTCCGGGGAGCCGCGCCCGGTCGCGTACGAGGCCAGAACAGTGGCACTTCCCCACTCCCGACACGCTGCCTCGACCAGATCCAAGGCCCGATTCCCGATGCCCCTACGCTGGTGTACCCGGTCGATCAAGAGTCGCCACAGATACGGCTCGGTTCCTGGGGATCTCCCCACCATCACAAAGCCCGCAAGCGCTCCGTCCGCCACGATCGACCGCAGCCATGGTTCGTCATCTCCCGGGTACAGCGCATCGGCGAACGACACCGCCATCGGTGCGACGAAGGCCTCCTGTGTCTTGTGGGTTCTGAGCGCGAACGCGCTCCGGACCATCTCGGGGGTGATCTCGGCAAGCGCCACCTCGGCTGGAGCGTTCTTCGGTCGCTCCACCCACGTACGCCATGCCTCCCGTGTCATGCCATAGATGTGATCGTCGGAGTTGTCATCTCCGACCCAATACGACAGCCGTGTATGTCCTTCGAACAGGAAGCCAGTACGTTCGAGCACCCTGGCCGACGCCGTGTTCCCAGGGTGAAGCATGCCCTGCACCCGGGTCACGTTGTGGTTCTCGAACAGAAACTCGACGAGCGCCTCCACCGCTTCGACGGCGTAGCCATTCCCCCAGTGCTCCGATGCCAGCGTGTAGCCGACTTCGGCGCACCGGCCATCCCAGGTCAGCCCGACGGCGACATCCCCGAGGGTGGTCCCGGTCTCCTTGTGGGTCATCACGAGCATCCGCCAACCGTCGATACCGTCGGGTTCGGTCGCGAACAGGATCTCGGCGTCCCGACGGGTGTAGGGGAGGGTCCAATTCTGGAATTCGGCCACCGCGGGGTCGTTTCGGCGCTGGACGAGATCATCGAGGTCGGCCTCAACGAACGGCCGCAGAAGCAGCCTGCGAGTCTCGAATCCGGGCAGGATGTCTCTCATGGATGCCGAGGGACCATGACCTCGCTCGGGGTCATGCCCGCGGTTCCAGAGCTATGAGCGGCATCACCCGATCCGTCTTCTTCTCGTACCCGGCGAACCTGGGCTCGGTGGCTTTGATCCGCTCCCAGACCCGATCCCGCTCCTCGCCCACCAGTTCACGGGCACGAACGGCTTCTTGAGCACGATCGACCGTGATGACGGTTTCCGGGTTGGCCACCAGGTTGTGATACCAGCCAGGATTGGTGGGGGCTCCCCCCATCGAAGCGATGACAACTCGGGCTCCGCCCTCGTTGTAGAACATGAGGGGGGTTTCACGAACCTTGCCCGACTTCGCGCCGATGTGACGGAGTACGAGCACACTGCCGTCGGCGGTACCTCCGCCGAGTTTCCCGGTGGCCTTCACCAGTTTGGCGTGAATCCCCGTGAACAATCTCATCAATCCGTTTGCCATGGTCGCCTCTCCAACTCGGCCTGGAGACAGCTTTCCACATGAGGCATCGGAGTCGAAAACCGGCGGGTCTGCTCGTCAGCGTGGTGAGAGGAGGTCAGACATGATCGGCACACGAGTCGAATGGCGAGCGGCACGATTGAAGCTGCTCGAGCGGGAGAAGGAGTTGACGCGACTTCGCGACGAGGTGGCGGCCACCCGACGCCAACCCCCATGGGTGAAGGTGGAGGCCGATTACGCGTTCCAGACCGCCCGCGAGTGAGGAGTCTCGCCGACCTGTTCGATGGGCGGTCCCAGCTGATCGTCTATCACTTCATGATGGGTCCGGAGTGGGAGGAAGGGTGTCCGAGTTGTTCGTTCTGGTCGGACACGTATGAGGGTCTCGGCACACACCTTGCGGCCAGGGATGTCACGTTCCTGTGCTGCTCTCGAGCACCTCTCTCGTCCATCGAAGCCTACAAACGGCGAATGGGATGGACCTACGAGTGGGTCTCGTCCGCCGGATCGGACTTCAACTTCGATTTCGGTGTGTCTTTCTCATCGGACGACACCGATGCCGAGTACAACTTCCGCCGCGCCGAGGGCTTTGGAGAAGAGGCCCCCGGGTTGAGCATCGTTGCTCTTCGGAGCAGCGGTCTGTTTCACACGTACTCCACGCACGCCCGTGGACGACAGGTACTGAAGGCTCCGATCGAAAGGTGGTCCACTCAATCGCCGATGGGCAGCCACAGCAATTGGTCACCGGGCTGAAGACGATCCAGCAACGAGGTTGGAGAGTCGACAACCGACACCAGCAGCCTGCCGTCGCGCACTGCGAGCAGTGGGACGGCATCATCGCCGTGTCTGTCCGAGAATGCCCTCGAGTCGAACTTCTCGGAGATTGCAGTCCTTCGGATGCTCCCTTCGGTGATCGCCTTGCGCAGCGCCGGGTAATTCACGGATTCACCGAACAGCTGGCGTCCGCCCAGGTCCACGACGGTCCCTTCGACACCAGGGGGTGGGGGCATGGCCGACAGCTGGTAGACCTCGCCGCCACCGAAGAGGTCGGAGAACCGGCGGGAGGCCAAGGCATTCACCTCGTCGTTGGGCGTGAGGGCCATGAGCCGGCCGATTCCGGACATTTCGAGCCGCAGGTCGACGTCTTCGTCGAGGATGTTCCCGTAGTACGTCCGAAGACCTGCCATGCGGGCGCCCCGTTCGTCATTTCGGTTGATCGTCGCCAGCACGACCTCCACGCCGGCGTCCGACAACGCCTGACCGAGGGCTCGCTCGACCGTGCCTGCCCCCAACACGAGAACACCCTCCTGGCCCTTGCGGGCGAGGCCCAGCGCCCGGGCGAGCGGTCCGGCACCGAGTCCGTAGATGAGCACGGTGGCGATGATCACCGCGAAAACCACCGGGGTGAGGAGTTCGGCTCCCGCCACCCCGGCCTCCTCGAGTTCGAGCCCGAAGACCGACGCGATCGACGCCGCGACGATACCCCTGGGGGCCACGCCGGCGATCAGAACGCGCTGTCGGGCGGTGAAGTCGGAGCCGATCGTCGATGCCCACACCGACAGCGGTCGCGCCACGAGGACCAGCACGAGCACCAGCCCGACCGCTCCCCATCCGATCGACGCCAGCTGGTCGCGGCTGAGGCGAGCACTGAGAACGATGAACAGTACGCCGATCAGGAGAACGCGCAGTACCTCGGAGAACCGGACGAGCGACTCGGTCTTGATCCGCCGGTGGTTGGCGAGAACGAGACCGAGGACCGTGGTGGCGAGGAGGCCCGACTCGTGGACGACCTCGTTCGAAAGGGCATAGGCGACGAGAGCGAGGGCGAGACCGAACAGGCTGATGAGGTGTTCGGGCACCCAGTGGCGTCGTAGAGCGAAGATCGCCACGACCGAGAGAATCCCGCCAACCCCGATGCCGATCGCCGTGAAAGCCGCCACCTCGGCGACTAGCGATCCGAGGGAAGGTCGTGCGGCCCCGGCGACAACGACGTCGAAGGCGATCACGGCCAGCATCGCTCCCACGGGATCGATGAATATCGATTCCCACTTGAGGATCGAGCCGACCTTGCGACTCGGGCGCACGGTACGCAGCACGGGCCCGACGACGGTGGGGCCTGAGACCACCAGGATCGAGCCCAGAACGACCGCTGCGCCGAGGCCGATGTCGAGGAGCAGCCGGGCTGCCGCGGTGGCGGTGATCCAGGTGACAGCGGCCCCGACGGTCACGAGCCGCCAGATGACCCGCTGTGAACCTTCGATCTCCGCGATCCTCAGCGACAGGCCGCCTTCGAAGAGGATCACCCCGACTGCGAGCCCAACGAGGGGGATCAACAGTTCGGTTCCGACCAGGCCGTCGGGGTCGAGCACGCCACCAACGGGGCCGAGCAAGATTCCGACGGCGAGCAGCGGCAAGATCGCCGGAATCCGCATTCGGTCGGCCAGCCATCCTGACCCAACGGCGGCCACGACCACCAGCGTGATTTGTACGGCCGGTTCAAACACTGATCCCTCACCCGGTCGACGTGGGGGCGACCCTAACCGGCGCCGTTGTCGACCGTGAACCGGACCTCAGCTCAAATGATCGACCAACCAGCGGTGGACCGAGCCGGCTTTCTCCAACTGGTCGACGCAGCGGCCAAGGAGGCCGGAACCCGTTCGCGAACTCCTCGTCAGCCACCGAACTTGAAGCCAGGTGTGCTTCAGGAGCTCCGCCTGGGGATGGTCTTGGGGGTACGGCTTGGGAACGCGCTTGAGGTCGGCGCCGGCCACCTCGCCCTTCGTCTGGCGCACGAGTGCGTCGATCTCGCGCCGAAGGTCGGCGCCGTCGCTGTCGATCGCCTGACGGGCTCGGTCGACAGGGTCGAAGACCACCCCGGTGGCGAATCCCACATCCTCCGCCGACAATCGCACGAACAGGGTTGGTGCTGTCTTCTTGTTGGGCCCCTCCCAAAAGCGGAACAGCAGATGATCCTTGTACGGCGCGGCCTCGGGGTTGAATCGCAAGTCGTTGTTGATCGGCGAGATGGAACCGTTGGTCTTGGCGGCATACTCGATTCCGTTGGAGATGCGGCCGGCCAGTTCCCCTCCCAGCGCGTCGACGAACTCTTTGGCGGGCTCGGCGATCTCCGCGGTGTATTGCTTCTTGACGGCCGCAAATCTGTCCTTGTCGAGGGTCGGGAGCCTCGTCAAGAGCTCCAGACCCTGTTTCGTGAATCCGTCGAACATGGAACCAACCTATCTCACGCCTACGACAGTACGACGATCACATGGGCCGGCAATCGACACGTCATACGATTTCAGTTGTCCTGTCGCGACGCATTGAGCGCGAGACCGACCGTGGTTCCGGTAGCAAGAAATACCGGGAAGAACACGAACAGGTCTGCGAAGAACCACACGAGGAGTCCGAGACCGGCTCCGGCGAGGCTCCAGATCACCATGCGTCGCACTTCACGCGAGGTGTTCTGGTCGCTGATCATGGTTTCACCCATGTCTACCGTCTCGTGTCAGCGCCAATCGCCGCCAGGGCCGGACGACCCCCATCAGGGTTGGACCCCGGAGAACTCAGCGGGGGTCATGCCCGTCACTCGGACGAAGTCACGCGTGAAGTGAGCCTGATCGGAATACCCGATCGAACTCGCCAGACGAGCGAGCGAAATCTCTCCTCTCTTGAGAGAGGCGACGGCGTCGTGGAGACGGCGGCGCTGGATGAGCCACTTCGGGCTCAATCCGAGTCGGTCCCTGATGAGCCGTTGCAGGGTCCGGGTGCGCAGCCCGAACTCTGTGGCCACCTGTTCCACCCTGAGGATCCCGGGATCGGATTCGACGCGGGTGACGATCTCATTCACCAGACGACCATCGTCGTCGATCGGACCGAGACCCGCAACCGCTTGCTCGTAGGCGCTCACCGCCCGCCGGTGGTTCGACGGCTCGGCGGGGGCAGCGGCCATCGCGTCATGTACGGACGAGACCAAACGGTCCATATCGAGAGCGCCGAGTGTTTGGAGGTCGACCTCGCGGTCCGTGAGCTCATGCACGGGTGCGCCCCAGAGCAGGCGGCCGGAAGCGGGCTGCAGCATCACTCCCACCGCCCAGCCCGAACCCGTCAACTCGACCTCGGACAGACCGGTCCGGACGCCGTAGAAGCGCGAATACTCCGAGGCAATGACGATCAGGCACACCGGGTATTGCAGCACGCTTTGTTTCCACACGAGGGACCCGAGTTCCCATACGGGGATCCAATAGCTCCGCACCAGGTCCTGGTGGGCACTCTGGTACCGGTGAATTGGCGGTGATGGCGCATGGCGACCGGTCAGATGGGCTCGGTAGTCGGGGTGATCATGCACCACCCCATCTTCGCGTCAACCTCGCCAGGCCGGGTCCCGCCCTAGGAACGCGGCAAATCGATCGAAGATCGTCGCGTTCTCGGCGACCGGGACGATTGGATGAAACTGCCCCGGTGCTGTTCCTCGGTACTCGGGGCTGATGAGCCGGGTGGATGCTGCGAGGGCGAGTTCCGCCTGTTCGGCGGTGAACCGATGGTCGACGCCGAGCGCCGCCGCGAGATCGAGGCCGTGACCGATGTATTCCATTGCGAGCATGTCGATGATCACTGCTCCCGGCACGGGATCGGAGGTCATCGTCATCGGGCGATCGATGCCGCGGGTACGCAGTCCGGACACCAGACCTTCCGCCGATATCGCGAACGCTTCCGCCCATCCGGATTCGAGATGGAATCCCTCGGGGTCGAAGTCGAGTGCCCGCTCGTTCGCTGCCCGGTCGAAGACGGCGATCCAGCACGCCATGTGATCGAGGAGTTCGCCGACCGTGAAGTCAGCGCACGGCGTTCGGAGGGCGGTGTCGCGCACGAGCGCCATGAGCCTGTGGGCCTCAGTGAGCTCCGCTTCGATGTGATCGATGGTGGTCGTCATGGAACCAACGTACGAGAGACCGACTTGCCCGTCTTGAACGAATGCGACACAGAGCCAGGGATGAGGCATCCCATTTTTTTTCGAATAGCCGAAACAAACTCTTGTGGATATGGCTAGTCAATGTGTGCCCATTCCTAATATGCTTTCGTGAGCGACGTAGGGGCTGTAGCGTCGGCACCGGGGACAAGTGGGGAGGCAGTGTGGGTAAACGATCCGTGAGTGGCATTCTTGCGTTTGTTGTGGTGGCGACCGGGATGGTTTCAGCCGCCGCGGGTCCTGTGCAAGCCGACTCGAATCTCGTCGGAACCGAAGTGCGCTCCACATACACGTCCGAGTTCAGTTTGGCCCGCCCCTCCGGACTGGCGACCACGTCCGCCGGGGAGCTGATCGTTGTCGGCCCATCAGGCGCCCAGGCGCTTCGACTCACGACATCGGGTCGATTCGAGGGAACTCTCACCGTCCGGGGACTGGGCCCCGATTCGTCGATTGCCCGCGATCCCGTGAGCCGCCGCCTGACGACCATCCGAGGTCGTGATCTGGTGACGACCGGGCTGGATGCCACCATCGTGTTGTCCGACCCGGCCCTCGGCTCCGCCGACGAAGTAGCCATCGACCAAGCCAACGGTGATGTCTGGATTCGGGACGCCCGCTCCGTCACACTCCTCGACCGCTCCGGGTCCCGATCCGAACTGAAGCGTGTCGCCGACGCTATCGCCGCCGACGACGGACGCCTGTACCTGTGGTCCCGATCAGACGAAACGCTGACCACAGTCGACAAGACCGGATCCACCCTCGCCACGTACGACTTGTCCTCGGTGGATCTCGGAAACGTGGAGGCGATGACGCTCGCCCCCAGCGCGGACCCAACGGATGATCCGCACACCAACAGTCTCTATGTGGCGGACTCCGGAACCGACCAGGTGCTCGGTCGAATGGTGGAGATCAGCCTCGTACAACCACTGGCGTTGGCGGCGCCCACCGAGACCGCCACCCTCGTGCGGATGGTCGAGACCTCGCAGTGGACGCCCGGTAGCCCGGACCCATCCGGTGTGACCTACCTCCCATGGCTCGATCGGCTCCAGATCGTCGACTCCGAAGTCGAAGAGACAACCGGAGCCGGATATCACGGAGTCAACATGTGGCTCGTCGACCGGGGTGGAGTCGTCCGCGATACCGGCACCACATTCCCGGCGATCTCCAAGGAGCCGACCGGCGTGGGCTCCCGGGCCAACCCCGGGACACTGTTCATCTCCGACGACTCGGCAGGCCGGATCCACATGCTCCAGACCGGCCAGGACGGCCGGTTCGGTACACCTGACGACGTGGTGACATTCATCAACGTGGCGGCGTATGGAAGCGACGATCCCGAGGACCCGGAGTTCTTCACGCCCAACGGTCACCTGTACTTCGTCGACGGCGTCGGCACCGAGATCTATGACATCGACCCTGTGGACGGGGTATTCGGCAACGGCAACGACATAATGACCCACTTCGACATCAGCGCCTACGGAAACGACTTCGAAGGCCTGGCCTCCGACCCCGCACGGGGCACTCTGCTCGTTGGGGCACGGACGACGCGCAAGATCTACGAGATCTCCACCACCGGAACCCACATCAGGACGATCGACGCATCGGGCATCGCTGGAATGAAGTACATCTCCGGACTCACCACCGCCCCCGCCAGCGATGGGTCCGGAAGAACGAGCTACTGGGTGGTGGACCGGGCCATCGACAACAATGCCGTCGCGTCGGAGAACGACGGTCGAATGTTCGAGCTGACGATTCCCTCGGCCGACGCACCACCGACGGTGTCCATCACCCAACCCACCGCGAACGCCACCGTGGCTGGAACCGTCACACTGGCGGCCTCCGCCGGAGACGACAACGCCGTGGCAAACGTCCGATTCGACGTCGACGGAACGACGATCGGCATCGACAGCACCGGCGCGGACGGCTGGTCGATCTCCTGGGACAGCACGACAGTCGGCGACGGTTCCCACACGATCACCGCAACCGCCACCGACTCGATCGGCCAGACCGCCGCCACCACCAGGAGTGTGACCGTGAACAACGTCGACGGTCCACCCACCGTCACGCTCGATGCGATCGGATCTCCGGTGGGCGGAAGCGTGACGCTCATCGCGTCTGCCACTGACGATACAGGCGTCTCATCGGTGAGCTTCACCGTCGACGGCTCGACCATCGGCACCGACAGCAACGGAGTCGATGGATGGGCAGCCCAATGGGACACGACTTCGGTGACGGAAGGGTCCCACACCGTGCAAGCCGTGGCCATCGACAACACTGGCCAGCAGGGTGTGTCTGCGCCGCAGGCGGTCACAGTCGACAACACCGCCCCGACCATATCGGTCACGTCACCCGCCGCAAACGCCACGGTCTCCGGCGTTACCGTACTGACTGCCGGTGTCACGGAATCGGGAGGAGTCGCGTCGGTCAGCTTCTCCGTCGATGGCACTCCTGTTGGGACGGACACCTCGGCCTCCGGGGGATGGACCTTTTCGTGGGACAGTCGGGGCGTCGCCAACGGCCCGCACTCGGTGACGGCCAGGGCCACCGATCTGGCGGGCAACACAGCCGAGTCGTTGGCAGTTGCGGTGCTCGTGGACAACCCGCTCGCGGTCGAACTGGCCATCGCTGCGGGCACCGACGACGCCGAGGAGAAGGTTTCGAAGGGGGCGGTGACCGCCACCAGCGACGACCTCGACATGATGCTCGACAAGTCGACGCCCATGGCCGCGGTCGGTCTCCGGTTCACGAACGTACCCATCCCACCGGGGGCAACCATCACGGCCGCGACGATCAGGTTCCGCGCCGATGAGAAGGGATCGACGGCCACGACCCTGACCTTCTCGGCCCAAGCGTCCGACAATGCTCCCAGCTTCACAACCGCCAAATTCGGCATCAGCACCCGAGCCAAGGCGCCCGGCACTGTGTCGTGGGCCCCTGCCGCCTGGAATACGGTCGGCGAGTCGGGCTCGGCACAGACCACGCCCGACCTGTCCGCTCTGGTCCAACAGATCATCTCTCGACCCGGATGGAGCCAAGGAAACGCAGTCGTATTCATAGTCACCGGGTCGGGTTCGGGAACCAGAGTGGCCGACTCCTTCGAAGGCGGAGGCGCGGCGGTCCTCCACATCGAGTGGGCAATGCCGTGAAACATTCCCAATAGCCCTGGTCGACTCCAGCCTCGTGTGCGCCAATGGTGGGAGGAGGTGCACATGTTCGGCATCAAGGAAGCCAGGCGAGCCTTGGACCAGATCGGCATCGACATCGCCGCCGAGAGTTTCGCCATCGACGATGTGGTGGTCGGGATGAACGTGGAACTGGAGCACGGAACCCGGCACCCCGATCTCGATGTGACCGGTGATGATCCGGTGGTCTCAGCGAAGATCGCCCTCGCCCATCTTCGGGAGTTCCCCGACTATTACGAGCGACTCCAGCGAATGGAGGACGAGGCCGAGGCGTTCATGGCGTTGGCCGAGGACGCCAACCTCGGCATCGTCTGAACGGCCTCGGTTTGGTGGCCTCTGCCGAGGCCGCGCGCCCCGCGGTGCCGGTTCGGCCCATTGGGATGGCCCCGGAATGGCGTAACTGCCCTAGCGGCCCAGATCGGGTGAAGCCACCGTGGAGAGGTCGAAGTGAAAGGAGAAGTTCGTGCGAGTTCTCGTCGCGTACGGCACCAAGATGGGCGGCACCGCCGGCCTGGCCGAGATGATTGCCGAGTCCTTGCGCCGGCGTGGAATCGAGGTCGAGGTCAGAGCCGCCGGCCCAACCGTTGACCCGACCCCATTCGACGCTGTGATCGTCGGTGGGGCCCTGTATGCGCTTCGCTGGCACAAACACGCACGCCGATTCGTGAAACGCAACGCCTCGGCTCTGCTCAGCAAGCCGGTGTGGTTGTTCAGCAGCGGTCCTCTGGATGACAGTGCCCAAGAGTCCGAGATCCCACCCACCAAACAGGTGGAGGGGCTGATGCGGCTCGTCGATGCCCTAGGTCACGTCACGTTCGGTGGGAGATTGCCGGCCGATGCAACCGGTTTCCCGGCCAAGGCGATGGCCAAGGAGAATGCCGGCGACTGGCGCGACCCCGAACACGTGGATGCTTGGGTCTCTCATGTCAGCGAACACCTGACCAGGACCGCCGCACACCGGTAGCAGCATCATGACACCCGGCGGGCGCCTCGCGGCATCGCGAGGAAACGTGCGCGCCGACGCTGGTGCCTCGTTTCGCCGGGCGTGTCGCCATTTGACGGACCGCTGGAGCGGTGGGCGACAACACGACCGGCCCGATCGCCACCGGTCCTCAAACTCGAA
>Ga0224510_10001907_pt1 | contig 13129 bp, 11 predicted proteins | sample SF_May12_sed_USG_FD_170161 | JGI IMG/M metagenome (GOLD analysis project Ga0224510, IMG submission 170161) | Sediment microbial communities from San Francisco Bay, California, United States - SF_May12_sed_USGS_4_1 | ecosystem: Environmental > Aquatic > Marine > Sediment | place: USA: California... | reverse complement strand
CATTCCCACGGAACTTTGAATACCAGCCGCCCATCTTCTTGGCGGCGGCGTTCCACTCGTTGTAAACCTCGCGCTCTACCCGCTCCTCGGCCTGGACCACAAACAGATCGTAGCCGTCGCGTGTGTGCTTGGTGGTGATGATTTCCGCCCCGGTCGTGGCCCCTGCGGCATATACCCGAGTCCGGGCCTCTTCCTTTCGTGAGCCGCGCTCTTTCCGGCTTTTCTCGGCGGTCAGCTCATCGAAGGTGGCGCGCTGCTCTGGGGCCAAAGACATACGGGCTTCGGTGAAGGTTTTACCTTCCGCCTTCTTGGCTCGGATATAGGTAATGAAATCCTCCATGGTCTTGGGGTCTTTCACCGCCTCGACCGCCTGTGCGGCCATAGCCTTTCGTTCTTTTCGCTTGGCATCAACTCTTTCAGCGAAGGCTTTAAGGTCGGATTCCGTGGCCTCATTTACGGCTTTGGCTATGGCTGGCTCAATTCCATCCATCCCATAGCTGAACATGCCGGGCTGAACCCAGAAATCGGTGAGCATGTCATCGTAGATGCTTCTGGCTATGCGATCCTTCTTTTCGTTCTTGTAGCGATATGCGGCCATGCCTCCCATTCGGTCAAGAAGCTGCTGCTTGGTCATGCCGGACAGTTCTTCCGTCAACTCTTCCTTGCTGCCAACCACCCTCTGGAACCCGGCCTTGTACTCGGCAAGGGTTGCCTCTCCGTCATGGATGCGGGCCATGGTCTCGTTGTGGAAATCAAGATCGGTCTTGGCCGTCGCGTCCTCGCGCTCTGCCTGAGTGCGGCCCTCTGCCGGTTTCTCGGTAGCTACTCCCTGCGCCGATTCGCCATCTTCACCCGGAACGCTTTCAGCCTTCTCAGGACCCTTCTCCGGGCTTGCTGCTTCTTCCACGGAATCCACTCTATCCGTATTGCGTTGAACAGTATCATCTTTCTTCTCCATTTTATCGGCAGCGGCACGTAGCAACTCGGCGGCGGTCATTTCTGCGGCTGGCTTGACTTCCGCTGGGGCCGGTGGTATATTATCTACAGAGCTTTTTTGGCCGTGTGCGCTTGGGGTGGTCTCGCCGGATTCATGCCGGGGCTCACTCGCAAAACGGTCCCGCTGCCCGGAAGCGGGAGATGTGTCGCCAGCATCCCACAGAAGCTCATCCCCCTTTGTCACAGCATAATTTGACCTCGCTGGCGGGAACGCCGTCTTGACCGCGTAAAAATCCCCATCCTCTCCAGGCTGCAAAACGATATAGGCCACATCCCCACGGCTATTCTTCATGGACAGAAGCAACTGGCTCGATTTCCCTCTCCATACCTGATCTGGGCTCCTGGTTATGCTGGCGACAAAATCCTCAACCCCCTGAAAACCAGCCTTCCTTATCTGGTCCCCATGCCTTGCCTCTATGTGCGCCAACCCAAACCGCCCGTGCTGGTCATCACGTCCATGCTGGAGCCTGATCTTGCCAGCTTGACGCCGTATCTTCGCGGCCATCTCATCTGTGATTTCACCAAAATCAGTGGAGCCATCCGGAGATTTAACAAAAGTTTCAGGTCTCGCCGATTCATCAGACTGGCCCTGCTGGGCCTTGATTGCACCTTGCGGTGTCGTCACCCCTCCAGCAACCGCATCCGATACTCCGCCCGCAGATCCTTTTCCTTCCGCCTGATCTCCTGAAGAGACTGCGTTTTTCCTTGGCTCCACCACTGGAGTATCAACCTTATCAGCCTGGGCATGGGGAGCCTCCTTTTTGGAAAAAACGTAATCTTTCAAGTCGCTGGGCATCAACCACGACTCAAAAACCGTTACCTTTTTGCGGCCACGCTGCTCTGTTTTCTCGTTTGCGCTGTTTTTGTTTGCCGAATATTCATCTGCCCAATGAACCACAACATCCCCATTATTTGAGACGGTGCGGACAACCCCCTTTTCTTCCGGGTCATGGACATTATAAATCTTCTTGCCTCGCATTGTTTCCACAGAGGCCGGGATCTGGTCGAGATGCTTATTCCCTGCCGCTCTCGACTCCTTAATGCGATCATCGCGCTCCTTGTTCCATGATTTTGAATCGAAACCTTGCATCTCACCTTTGGAAGACAAACCATCTTGCGTCTCATTTTCTGCCGGTTTTGAGACGCTAGGCACCAGCTTTTCCAGCGCCGCCCGCATATCGTCAAAACTCTCTGCTTTCGACATGGCAATTCGGGCCTTTATCCAATCACCGTCCTTGCCTTTCCCGGCAAATAATTGTTTCAGCTCGTTTTCCCACAACCTTTTTGCCGCCCCACGCTCCCACCGTGGATCGTCTATTCGCTTCCCGTCACGATATGCCCACCCGTCAATCTTGTTGTTGATTGAATCAACGAAAGGCTGGTTGTGATGGGCCTTGATAGCCTCTTGCGAGGACTGGATCACCCCAGATGGTGCGCTTGAATCAGAGGCGTCCGGGGTATTGTTTGCTGTATTCAACGGCTGCGGAGTCCCGCCGCCCTCTCCCGGGCTGACAATCGTGGCCGGACCTGTTCCGCCCTCGCCTTTCCTCTCGGCCAAAGGCTGCTTGGTCTTCCCGCTCTTGGCCCATTCCTTGAACTGGTCAACAGGCATTGCAGTAATCGCCCCCAGACCTTTCCAGCCCGGCTCATAATTACGCAGGTATCCGGCGCGGGCCTCATCCTCGGTATCGAATCCCATCAGCAATTTATGTTCGTCAAAGCCCCCCGTCTTCGGGTCCACCTGGTCCACAACAAAAACCGTGTCGCTTTCGGGCCGGGCCGGATTGATAAACACGTCCAAGTGGTCTTTGTCCTTGCCGACCGTGCCCTTGATATACCCATAATGGTCCTGCATGGGGATTGACCACGCCTTGCCGCTCTTGTCGGTCCCTGATCGCTCCGACCCTGCCGGGTTCTCGATACTGACATCGAGGCCATGGACGGAGATATGCCCCTTCTTGTAGTTTCCCGCCTTGGCCTGGGCCTCTGTCGGCTGCGGAGTGCCATTAAGTGGGGATGTTGCGGCCTCATGGGCTTTATCTGATACGGTGATCGCGGAGAACTCCGGCACCTCGACGCCGAACTGCTTCCCGGAATAGTCGCGGATGTACTCCCACGCTGGCCGCTGCGTCTCATTGAGCTGCCGGCCATTCAAATAACTCCGCAGGGTGGACATGATCTTGAGCGGCTTGATGTTGTCTGCGTGTCCGGTTCCGTGCTGTGCGTCAAAGTCCCGGATAGCGCTGTCTCGGAACCATCCTTGAGGGAACGGACTGGCGATCTCCGGGCCGTCTTCCTTCCCTGCTTTCGCTCTCCTGCTCTCTCTGGGGATAACGGACTCAAGGCCTTGCAACAACTCTTCAACGCCGCCAACTTGAACAGGGGCAGGTTCGTACTGCTTCCGCAATTCCTCGTTCTTCGCGTCGATCCGTGCCTTATTTTTCAGGTATTTTTCGTAATCTGCATTTTCGCCCGGGTATCGCTCCCCTTGCATGATCTCGCCTTGATCAATGGCCTCACCAGGCAACTCCGGCTGATAATTCAGATATGCCGCCTCTTCAAGCGCAGCCTGCTGTTCTCTGTCCACGGCCTTCTCGGCAATGGTGGCAAGCGGACCTTTGGGCTTTGGCGGAGTTACTGTCTGGGCAACAACTTCTGGCTGTTCCGAAACTGTCGGGGTGGTGACGGGCGGCTGTCCTGCGACTGGCCCTTTATTGGTATCGGGCTCCTGGTCCGGGGTGGCACGGGTTAATCCGTTTGCAATCTCTGATACAGAGGTCATGCCACCGCCCTGGCCCATACCGGCAACGGCGCCTTGTGCCCCTGCCGCGCCTACTCCCTCATCCCACGGCTTATCCATGGCAAGGTTGGTGAAAATCTGCTCCTGCATTGATTGGGGCAGTTCCTCGAGCCAACCTTCTTTGAACATGGACTTGGCAATTTCTTTTCCAGAAGCAAGCGGGTTCCCGCCAAGGCGCTTCGCCCCGAGCCCAGCACTGGCAACGGTGGCCTCCGCATCCCTGAATCCCGGGATCTTAGACGAGCCTACGCCGATTGCCGCCGTACCAGCCCCAGCAGCAAGAGCCGGGGCAACTGTGTCTTGCCACGCCCTGCCCTCCTGCCGTCCCTGCTCCTGGATGCTCCCGGCTGTCTGTACTCCTTCCGCCGCCGCGCCTACTCGGACCAGGGCAGATTGAACCTTGGGGTCGGCAAAGAATTTCGTTGCTGCCGCCGTCCCCGCCTTGATCCCGTTTGCGTTCAGCATCCTGACCGCCGCAAACCTCGCAGCCGCCGCACCGGCCATAGACATGGGGGCAGATTCGACGATGGCCCCAAACGCCACGGAAGGATTGTCAACCAGGGCGCCCAAGGTATCCATAAACCCGTTGGCGTTGGCTACATTCTCATTCGCAACCTTGCGGGCAGGGCTGTACCCGGAGCTCAGGATCTCGTTGGTTTTCTTCGGGTCATATCCAACAGCAGCAAGCCCTTTGCCTACCGCGTTTCCCGTCAAGATGTCGGCAGTTCCGACAATCGACTCACCAAGCCCGACAACGCCCTTCCCTAGATCAATGGCCGTGTCTTTTACCGCCTCAAGTTTAGTGCGCGGCTCCACAACCTCAAACGGCTGGCTCGGGTCAAAACCTCCTCCAACAACCTCAAACGGTGCATTCGGATCAAACGCCATTCGGATGGCTCCTTATCTTCTGGGTGTTGGTTCGGTAATCAGACCGAGAGAAATTGCCTTTTCGTAGTCCGCCTGGTCCTTTCCGGTTGACAATGCGCCTCTGGCTTTCTTCTCCTTGAGCGTATTTGCAATCTCCGACAACCTGGCCAGCTCTTTTTCTTCCGCCGTTTTTTCCTTGCTGGCCCTGGAAGCCCTTACTTTTTCCCGTGTCTCTGCGGCACCAGCAAGAACCTTGGCGTTATTCGCCTCAATCCCGCCAGCCAAAGATTTATTAGGGACCGGCAGCGGGGCGATTCCATATCCGCCCCTGGCCTTGTTTGTCGCGTTTTTCTGATCAGGGCTCATGTTCGACTTGTCGCTTTCTTGTGCCCCACGTTGCGGTTTGTCCTGTTTGGGTGCTTGCTCCTTAGCCCCTTTCTCCTGCGGAACTCCGCTTGAATCGACAACAAAGGTCTTTCCGCCTTGCTTCAATATTTGCCCCGGAGAGAACTTGTTCGCTGCCGGGGGATTATTACCTGCCGGCTTCTGCTCCCCGCCCATCAGTTCCGCATAAATCTCTTTTGCCCTGGCGTTGGTCTTCTCGGCGTTGGTCTTCTCGGCGCTCGGCTGCAAGAATGTCCATTCGCTCCCGATAGCGTCCGCCTCTGCCTGCGCCATGGCCGTTGCTTTCTGCATGGCGGCTTCCGGGGTGTAGATGATCCTGGATTGCTTCGTGGTTTCGTCATAGACTGAGGTGGTGCCGTCATCATTCTGTTTGACGTGCTGCTTGCCAAGGCCTTGACCTTTTTCCCCGACCTGGAGAAATTCCCACTCTCCATCGTCCCCCATGATCCACTTTCCCTTTCCGGCCCCTGGCCCGCCCGATCCCCCACCAGCCGCAGCGCCGACAATCTTCTTCCCGGACTTCGGATCGTACAGCCCATACTTGCCGATCGGTACAGGGGGCTGCTTCTCGTACTTCTGGTCAATCTCCTTCTTACGGGTGTAATCTGAAATCGAGTCTGCCCTTGCCTGCCGGTCAGCCGTGTGCTTCTGAACAGCGGCCCGATATGCGTCAATGGTGTCGCTCTTTCCGGCCTTTGCCTCCGCCTCGATGATCATTTGCAGCGCAGCCCGTGAACCGCCGTACCATTTCACCATCTGATCCATGGTGAAGTTCTGAACCACATTATCTTTCGGGTCAGCACTCTTCCCCTCGGTTGCCGGGGCCTCATACTCCTTTCCATCTGCACCTTTAACCAGAAGATTGGCATGGAACCCATCTCCGGACTGATTCGGGATAAAATGCTTCACGTTTCTGGTCAACCCGTCTTCCCCGCCGCGCTGGGCCAACTCCCCCGCCCCAACGATATTGACATAATCAGTGATGAGCTTATTCGGCGCCAAGCTGCCTTTGTCGAGGTACTTGTTGATCTCGTCACTCAGGGCAAGGGCCGTTCCTGCCGCGCCTGGATCGTCAATCAGCGGCTTCGTTTTTGAAAATGCCTGCTGAAACTCAGGAGTGCCGGTCTTCACCCCCATCTCTTCCAGGTTCAATGACCATGCCGCATACACATCATCTCTTGCCGGTGGGGCTGGCTTCGCCTCCGCCTGCCCGAGTCCGAGGAAAGCATCCTTCTTGGCATTCACAACACCCCTTGAGGCCGTGCGGTCTTCCTGCTCTTGGTCATAAGTCGTTGCCGCCCTCTTCTCAGCCGAATTCATCAAGCCGAATCGCCGGTCACGCTCTACTTTGTTTTCCTCGTCAAGCCTCTTCTGCCGGTCAATGTCATCGACGAACTTGTATCCGCGCATGAAGTCCAGCATGTAGTTTTCTGCCATCTCACCACCCTTTAAAAGAGGCTGCCAAAAAGATATCCCGCCGCTGCTCCGATTGCCGCGCCCACAGGACCGCCAGCCATAAACCCAATTCCCGCCCCGGTGGCCGTGCTGGACATGGTTGACGCCTTCTTGGCCGCTTTGTTTTGGTATTTAGCCAGCTCCCACGAAGACATGCTTGCCTCGTTCTGCATGTTCCTGTTCTCTTCCAGTTGCGCAAGGTCACGGAACCCGGAAGTAGCATTGTTCTTGTAACTTTCGCCTAACCCAAGAATTGACATGGTTACTGGCCCCCTTGAGTAGAAATTCCACCACTGAGCAACATTTTATCCTTGTCGTCCAAGTGCGCCCTGACCTGATTCGTTGCGTCAACCGATGCCGCCGTCATCCCGAGGCCAATCCTCCGGGTGTATGCCGGATCATTTGCCTTGTTGATCCCGTATCTTGCCGCCTGGCGCTGATCCACGCCTACCGAGGAATTAAACGCTGAGTCAGACGTATTCCGGGCGTAATCTATCCTCGCGGCCCGCTGCTCTGGGTTTTGATACGAGGCGATAAGCTCATCTTCAATGGGGACGAACCGCTTCATGTAGTCGTCCCACTGATCCCTGGTGATCTGGGCGTATGTTTTGGATGCGTATTTCTTGTCGGATTCGGCTGACACAGGAGCAACGACAGGCGCGGCAACTTCTGCTGGCGTAGCTGCCGGCTGATTGACTGCCTGGGGAAGCGGATCGGGAACGCCGAAATCATGTTTACTGTAATCGTAGCTCAGTTCGTCAATCATCGCGCCCACCTACATGTCATAGCGGAGGTTGTTCGGGTCGTATGTTGCGTCAGGGGAAAAAGAGCCTCCTGCCGTCTGTCCGCTCTTCCAGCCTGAAAGCCCCATCCCCGCCGCCGTAGCGACTGAACTCTTCATCGCGTTGTTTGCTGCGGTGTCGGCGGCGGAAATCCCGAGGTTATATCTGGTCTGGAGCGATGCGGTATTAGATGCCTCGCCCGCTGCGTCTCTGGCTAAGTCAGACATCCCGCGGGTGGCTGTAGTCGCCTCGCCCCTCCCCATCTTTATTGCGTTCTGCAAATTCTGGGTGGTCATATCATCGGCGGCAAGACCGGCCCTGATCGCCGCCGATCCAGATGTGGCTCCGCGAGCTGCTGTCATCCCGGTGGTTGTCCCTTTGTACCTGCCGCTGCCGGGGTTGATCCCGCCCCTGAACATATTATTGTTCACCTCGGCGCTGGCGTTGTCGAACTGCTTGCCTACTCCAGCGGAGGTCTGCCCCATGACGCTCTTGAGCTGCCCTTCCGTTGTCCGCATGTTCGCCATGAACTTATCTTCAAATGGCGCAAGCACGGTCTTGTATCTGTCCCATGACCCCTTCGCAACTGTGGCAAGAGCTTTTTCCTGCTCAGTCTCTTGAATCTCGGTTGGTGCCGGTGCATCCCCGCCGCCAGTGCTACCCATGGCTGACCTCCTTCTCCCATTCGCGGAAGGTGTCTTGCTTCATTTTTTGGTGGTAATACTCATGGACATCAGCGGCCACGGCCACTGCTTCATGGATCGTTGCACCGCAGAGCATTGAGATTACCGGGATTATCTGTTCAAGGATTTCCCGGTAAACAAACCCGTAGATCCTCGTGGTTTCATTTTCAGACGTGCCGAACTTGTTTGACGCCGCCCACATGATGAGTGACGAGAAAAGGAGCCCGGAAAGCATCTCTCTATTGTCCAGATAGAAACGATTGACGGAGGTGGCGACGAGGAGCCCGGACACGACATCAAGGATGGCGTTGCCATCACCATCTGCAATGTCATCCGCATCTTGGGAGACCTTGGCTATCGTGCTGATAAAGGCAGCCGCTTCGTGGTTGCCCCTGGACCACTCAAGCATTTTGTGCTGCTCGGTCTCAATCATTGATTGCCCCTTGAATTTTCCACAAAAAAAGGCCCGAATCCCCCCATTGCGAGAGATTCGGGCCTCAAAGTAACCGTTATAGGTCTTCTTGGTATCCGCGTGATTCCTATGTCCTTAACATACTATCATTTCTGCGTTGCAAACACCACTTTAAATTTACAGAAGCCGTGCAGCCAGACGCCCCTTGAAATCGCGCAAGTCGGCAATCCTGGCATTCGCAATGCCGGTGTCACCGGTCTGGACATAAACCCTTGCGATAGGGAAAGTGCCGTGCGGTAAAGTCGGGTCGTATGTCGATTTGTACGCTGCGGTATCAAGGCCGGTCGCATCAAATTGTGTCTTCACCGCTGCCGATGCCGTGCCGGTGCAAATTGCCACAGCCGGGCCAGCCTGCCCGAGATACAGGTACACCAGATCATACCGTCCGAACCCAGCCGTGGCAGGTGCTGGCTCCAGGAGCAAGGAGTCATTCGCCGTGTCAGCCTTGTTGACGTTTTCCGCCTCGAAAACCTCCCCATACACCAACGCGATATTGGGGTACTCCTCATGCCGTAGCGCAGGGGTAACGATATCCGGGTTAAGATGCGCCGTGTCGCCCGCGTCTTGGCCATCCAGCGCCAGATAGAGATCCGTTGCCGATGCCCCCTCGTTTACCTTGCAGCCATAGACAACAAGATTTCCGAACATCGCGTACCACAGGCCTTGGTCTCTTGATCCGTTCACCATCGCCCGGAGCGAGGTGATGTTATTCCGTAATGTCTGAATCTGCTGCGGAATCGTTGTCATTCTCTGGCTCCTTCACTGGCTCCTTGGGGATGTGTTTGGCAATCTCCGCTATCATTCCGTTCGCCAGGGCCACGGTTAATCTGTTGCCAAGGTTGTCTTGAAAAATCCTTACCATCTCTTCCATGCACCATACCCCCTAGTTTATTTGGTCTATCCCTCTTAGGACTGTCTCCAGCCGTTTTGCTGCGATTTTCATGCTCGCTGTATCTGGATGCACACCATCAATAGTGGTGATCCCGGTATATATCTTGGCATAGATTACACCCGGTATTGCTGCCAGCCGAGATTCATGCCGCAATGCCATCATTGGGTCCACAAAGGAGAGATCTGGATACCCCGCGACAACCACCTTTATTCTGTATTGCACGGCCAATGATATAACCTCGGAAATCCGATCGATCATCTCTTCAATCTCGAATGTAGTGCATCCCGTTGAGCACTCTTTAACAAGGTCAATAACCAGTACCCGCAGTGTTGTTTTGTTCCCTACGGCAGACTTCGCGGCAAGTTTCCACGCTTGGGTCATGTAACCATCCCATCCACCCGGCTTGTCGTAGCTTGACGCGCCCCCTTGGGCTGCACTTATTATCCAGTAATCAGATATCTTGGTTAGGGCGGTCGGAAGATCAAGATACTCACCCCCGTTGATGCAATAACCGCTAGGGGCAGTCCCGCTTGAATAACTCGCCCCGATAAAACCCACAGTCCCGTTAAGGGCCATGGCGGGAACACAGCCGGAACAATACATCGCTATGAAAATGATGATGTTCCGCATACTACGCAAAATATGGGATAATAACAGGAACACCCCCAACTGATACATTTGCCCAATGTATAGTTTTCCCAGAAGGGGCTCCAGTTAATGTGTAGGTCGTTGATCCTGTTGCATCACTTCCTGTGTATCTAAGAAAAAAACTTTCATGGTATCCATCCAGCATATCCGCATTTAAATTTGTATTCACTGTCCCGTTTGATATTGGGATTGATCCAGTGGTATTAGCTGCATGATAGCTGTCAACCCTGTCTGCGTTTAGATTTGCGACGAGTTCGGTGCCCGTCTTAGTCATTATCCCAGACACCCGTAGGGCAACACCAGAGACATTTTCTGCTGAAACACCGTACCCGGAAGAATTAGCAACGCCCTTCACGCCTACACCATTTGTTCCTGTTGCATATCCGAAAACACCATTTCCGGTTGAAGATGTACCCCTGACCCCTGAGTCTCCAGGATTTGTAGTGGACACATCCGCAAAAATTGCAGCCCTGGAAACAGTTTCTAGCCCTGTTGCCTTTATGTAGCTTGACACATCTACATAAGAAGAACTTGTAATTGCCCCAGCACTAACGGTTCCTGAGAACGTGGCCGTTCCGTCCGACCCCAACACAAACTTATTCACGCCGCCCGACTTCCCGATGATCCCGCCGTTGTAAATGGCAATTCCCGTACCTGCGTCATAGTTCGTGGTCTTGAGGTAAAACCCCGACGCAATGACCGTGGCGGCATTATTATCAAGCTTTGCCGACAATCCGCTCAATGCTGTCGTCCCGTTCGCTGCTCCGGTGCTTATGGTGGCCAGCGATACCCCGTCCACCGTGACTGAATTGGTGATGATGCTGCCAGCTTGCAAAGTCCCTGTCACCAAGGCGCCAGTACATGACATTACCCCGGCAGAAGTAACGGAAAATTTCGGCGCATCACTCCCACCGAGAACAATCGTCCCATTATCCAAGTCGATTCTGCTGCCGGAGGTCGTGGTCCAGTTCGTTGACGATATCGCCCCGGTCTGGATTTTCCCACCTACGACCCTGCTCACATTTGTTGGGTCTATGCCTCCGGTTGGGTTCCCGGAAATGTCACGGACCCAATCGAACATATTAACCTGGCCGACCAAGGATATCCGGTCTCCCATCAAGACCAGATCCTTGTCAGTCAGCAATATCTTGGCGAGCGAGTTTGAATTTACCTTTTGCTCGATCAGCTTTTCGGCCTTGGTGATCCTGTTCGTCAGCTCGTCAACCAGGGCGGCAATATCAAGCCCTTCTTTCGGAGCGGTTGGCAGTGAGGAAGCAAGATCCCGCACAAATGTAGGCTGCTCATAAAGGCTCATAGCGGTCTCCAGTCTGTAATCGGGACGATGTTTGATCTCACTGTCTGGGCCCCGTCAGCGGCGTATGTGGCAATAGTGGTGGCCACCCAACTGCCCGGAGGAACATCTACGGTTACATCGGTTGACATTTCCCATATTCCCGGAGAAACCTGGACAAACGCCGAGGCCGGGAAGATTATCGTCTCGGTCCCTGCGCCCACGGCGGGGTAGTATTGCGCCTTCACCCCGACCACCTGCGTGGTCCCCTCTTTTGCCCGAGATAATCCGGTGATCAGGTATTCGTTGCTGACCTCCTCGACTCCTCCCCACTCAACCACCTCGGCGTTTCCTGCCGAATCAAGAACGTAGAGCAATCTGAATCTGCCCGACCTCTCATCAGCCCAGGCGACTTCCACCCAAGAGAATGGGTTCCCGACGACCGGCGCATTGTCAAAGGGGCTTGCGAAATACACCGCCGTTGAATCAGAGGAAATGGCCTTGCGGAATCCGGCCCCGTCAATCGCCCCCCAATAAAACCCCGACAGGTCTATGTCCGGGAGTGGGTTCGATGGCGTGGCGATAACCACCTTGCGGTCAGTTGACCCAGCCATGATAGTGAGAGACCCGGAAGACAAAGTTTCGACGCTGCTGATTGTGAAATATGTCCCATGGTCTACAATCTCAACCTCTCGCGGTACTTGCTGCACCGACACCATCACCGCCGCCCCAGAGGGAACGATGGAAGAGATATCCGCCGACATCCTGACCTTTATCCGCGATACCCGGCCATCGGGCTCGACGGAATAAAACCCGACCAGATCGGTTGGGGTAGGGAGTAGCCCCCCTGGTGGCGCCGCGATCCCGACCGTCCCGCCGATCTTGTTGTATGGCCCGGCGACGTTATCCAGGCTTACCCGGCGCACCCAATAGTAATAAGGGGTGCTGAATGGTGGATCATCGACATAGGTGCTGACCAGTGACACATCAATCTTTGTAGCAACCCCGAGATTGTCCGTGTCGGCCCGCCATATCTCAGTGTATGAATGCCCTGCATATTTTGCATCTTCCCACGAGAGCAGGATTCCAAAGATACTGTCCGTGGCCGTCAGCCAATCCACCACGGGGGGGATATTGTATGACGGGGCTTGCAGGCTGCCGGTTTTCGACTGGGAAAGAATCCCCGCCGTGATCAGCTCGCTTACTGTTGCGAATCCGCCTTCCGCGTAACATCATTGAAAAACCGAACAATGGTGTTCAGGGTATCGCGGACCTCTCCCTCTTTCGGCTTTGTAGATACGACCTTGAGGCTTTGAATCACGCTCATCTCAGTTCACGCATCGTTTCGGCAACCTCGACGGAATGGACTGCTTTTGTCCCGGAGACCTCAAACTCCCACGTATCCGAAAGGAACCCAGACGGGAGATAGAACGGGTCTCTGCCGGCCACTGTCTCGGTATGCTTCAATGTCGCCCCGGCATAAACTTTCAGAGTCACCGGGTAACTCGCGGCGAGAACCTGCGCCACCCCGAAATTAACGGGCCGAGGGGCCACAAACACCTTTGATTTCCAGGTGAAAGTTTTGTCCGTCCCCGTGTTCCATGAAACGATGTCATCCCCTACCATCAAGAATAACGTGTCGGTGCTCGGGTCATTGAATGCCGCTGTTGCCGTTGCATCGCAAAACCGCAGATCCTCGGTAGACGGGTCGAAAATAAAGCACCCGCCTGTGTAGAACCCGATGTACTTCCCATCGTGAAACGCACCCAGAATGCTTGTCGGGGTCAATGCTTGCCACTGGTCCCTGGTAAGCAGCTTCTCCGTGGCGTTCTTTGCCA
>Ga0224510_10001905_pt1 | contig 13133 bp, 15 predicted proteins | sample SF_May12_sed_USG_FD_170161 | JGI IMG/M metagenome (GOLD analysis project Ga0224510, IMG submission 170161) | Sediment microbial communities from San Francisco Bay, California, United States - SF_May12_sed_USGS_4_1 | ecosystem: Environmental > Aquatic > Marine > Sediment | place: USA: California... | reverse complement strand
TACCGCTTCGACCTGAAACTGCGCGGCGAGAATGAGACCCCGTTCTTCGACGACTGAGCGCGCGCCGACCGCGCCCACCATCCGGGAGCTGCTCTCGTACCGGCTGCACGTCGTTGCGAACCTCCTGTCGCGCGGCGCGGAGCTGCGCTACCGGCGCGAGTTCGGCGTCAGCCTGTGGGAGTGGCGCACGATCGCGCTCCTCGGCGGCGCGCACGAAGCGCTGTCCTTGAACGAGCTCGCGCGCGCCGCGGGCATCGACAAGAGCCAGATGAGCCGCGTGGTCGCGGGCCTCACGCGGCGCAAGCTCGTGCTGCGCGAGGCGGATGCCGCCGATGGGCGCGGCGTGCGGCTGACGCTGACCAGCGCCGGCCGCAAGCTCTACCTGGGACTGATCCGCGCCGCGGCGGAGCGCAACGACGCCTTCCTCGGCTGCCTGAGCGCGCGGGAGCGCGCCGCGTTCGACGGCGCGCTCGAGAAGCTCGCCGCGCGCGCCAAGGAATTCATCGGCGGGGAGGGCGCATGAAGACGCGCATCACCGAGCTGCTCGGCATCCGCTACCCGGTGTTCCAGGCGGCGATGAGCTGGGCCTCCTCCAACGCGCCGCTGGTCATCGCCGTGTCGAACGCGGGCGCGATGGGCGTGATCGCCGCGGGGCCGATGCGCCCCGCAGACTTCCGCAAGGCGCTGGCCGACATCAAGGCGGGCACCGACAAGCCCTACGGGGTCAACATCCCGCTCACCAATCCCCGCGCCGCGGAGTTGCTCGACATCGCGTACGAGGCGCGCATCCCGGTGATGGTGGCCTCGCAGGGCGGGCCGCGCGGGCACCTCGCGCGCTTTCGCGCCATCGGCACCAAGTGGCTGCACGTCGTCGCCTCGGTCGAACATGCCGAGAAGGCGGAAGCCGCGGGCGTGGACGCGCTGGTGGTCGACGGCATGGAAGCCGGCGGCCATCCGCCGCCCTCCGAAGTGACGACGCTGGTGCTGGTGCGCCGCGTGGTCAAGGCGACCCGGCTGCCGGTGGTGGCGAGCGGCGGCGTCGCCGACGGCGCCGGCATCGCGGCGCTCCTCGCGCTCGGCGCCGACGCGGTGCAGCTCGGCACGCGGTTCATCGCCACGCCCGAGGCGAGCGTGCACGAGAACTACAAGCGCGCCGTGCTCGCCGCGGACGTCGACGGCTCGACGCTCGTCGCGCGCGGGCGCCTGCCGGTCCGCCAGCTGAAAAACGCGTTTTCGGAGAAATTCAACGCCGCCGAGCGCGCCGGCGCGCCCCAGGCCGAGCTCGATGCGATCCTCGAGGCCGCGAGCCTGAAACAGGCGGCGCTCGAGGGCGACGTCGAATGGGGCAAGGTCGAGGCCGGGCAATCGGCCGGGCTGGTCGACGAGATCCTGCCCGCGGGCGAGCTGGTGCGGCGCCTCGTGGCCGAGATGGAGGAGGCGCGTGCGCGCCTCGCGCGCCTGTGAGCGTCCTCACCGTCAAGGATCGCGGCGCGGTGCGCGTGCTCACCCTCAATCGCCCGGAAAAGCGCAACGCGCTCAACACCGAGCTGACGCAGGCGCTGCTCGATGCGCTGCGCACGGCCGATGCCGTCGAAAGCGTGGGTTGTGTGGTGCTCGCGGGCGCCGGGAAGGCCTTCTGCGCCGGGGCCGATGTCACCGAGTTCGCCGAGCTCACGGCGGAGAACAAGGCGAAAGTGGACGCGCGCGCCGAGCTCACCATGCAGCTGCACCTCGCCATCCCGAAGATGGCGAAGCCGGTGGTCACCGCCGTGCACGGCGCGGCGCTCGGCGGCGGCGCCGGGCTCGCGATCGCCGGCGACCTGGCGGTGATGGCCGACGGCACGGCGCTCGGCTATCCGGAAACGCGGCACGGCATCGTCGCCGCCATCGTCATGGCCAACCTGGTGCGCCAGGCCGGGCGCAAGGCGGCGTTCGAGCTGGTGGCGCTCGGCGAGCCGGTGGGCGCGGAGCGCGCGCTCGCGCTCGGCCTCGTCAACCGCGTGGTGCCGCGCGCCAAGGTGCTGGACGAGGCCGTCGCGCTCGCCGAGAAGCTCGCCGCCATCGGCCGCCCGGCGATGCAGCTCACCAAGCAGCTGTTTCACGAGGCGGCGGACCTGCCCCTCGAGGAAGCGCTCGCGCGCGGGCGCGAGGCCAACAAGAGGATGCGCGCCTTTCGCAAGCCATGAGCCATGGGCATCACCTACGCGCTCCTGGCGATGCTCGCCTTCGCCACCAACATCGTCATCACGCGCTTCGCGGTGGCGAGGATGCCGGTGGAGGCGGGGTTCTTCGTCGTGCTGGCGACCAACGTGCTCTTCCCGGCGGCGCTGTTCGCGCTGGAGCTGGGCGTGCGCGCCGCGCCCTACGCGTGGCACTGGAAAGGAGCGGGCCTGTTCGCCATCGGCGGCGTGGTCGGCACGTTCCTCGGCCGGCGCTTCCTGTTCGACACGGTGAAGCTGCTCGGGCCCTCGCGCGCGAGCGTCTTCCACTCCACCGCGCCGGCCTTTGCGCTGGTCGGCGCCTGGCTGCTCGCGGGCGAGATCCTCGGCGCCTTCGAGATCGCGCTCATGGCGCTGGTCTGGTTCGGGCTGTGGCTGACCCAGCCGCGCGCCGGCTCGCTGCACGCGCTCGCGCCGGACATGCTGCGCAAGGGCCTGCTCGCCGGCCTGCTGACGGTGGCGGGCTTCGGCTTCGGCAACGTGCTGCGCGGCCTCGCCATGCGCGAGTGGAACGAGGCGGCGCTCGGCACGGTGGTCGCGTCGATGGCGGCGCTCGCCTGCCAGTTCGTCGTCACGCGCAGCTGGGCGCGCATCGGCGCGCACTTTCGCGCGGCGGACCGCACCGCACTCCTGCTGTACGTGGGCTGCGGCGTGTTCACCTCGCTCGGCTCGATCTTCATCTCGCTCGCCATGACGCGGATCGAGATCGCGCTCGCCGTGCTGGTGGTGCATACCACGCCGCTGGTCATCTTCCCGGTGAGCGTGTGGCTGCTGAAGAACCGCGAGGAGCTGACGCCGCGCACGGTGCTCGGCGCCGTGATCGTGCTCGCCGGCATCGCGCTCCTCGCCCTGAGGTGAGATGAAGCCGCTGCAGCACCTGACGATCCTCGATCTGTCGCGCGTGCTCGCCTGCCCGTTCGCGAGCATGATCCTCGCCGAGCTCGGCGCCACGGTGATCAAGGTCGAGCAGCCGGGCGCGGGCGACGAGACGCGCGGCTTCGAGCCGCGGCTCGACAAGGACAGCGCCTACTATTTCGCCTGCAACCGCTCCAAGGCGTCGATCACCGTCAACCTGAGAAGCGACGGCGGGCGCAGGGTCATCCGCGAGCTCGCGCAGCAGGCCGACGCGCTGGTGGAGAACTTCCCCGTCGGCACGCTGGCGCGCCAGGGGCTCGACTTTCCGGCGCTGTCGGCGCTCAACCCGAGGCTCGTCTACGTCTCCTGCACCGGCTTCGGCCAGAACGGACCGTACGCGCAGAAGAAGGGCTACGACACCGTGTTCCAGGCGATGGGCGGCCTCATGAGCCTCACGGGGGAAAAGGGCGGCGGCCCGGTGAAGCCTGGACTGCCGGTGGCGGACCTGAGCTCGGGGTTGTGGGTGGCGATCGCGATCCTCGCCGCGCTGAGCGGGCGCGAGCAGAGCGGGCGCGGCGCCTACGTGGATTTCTCGATGCTCGACGGGCAGGTGAGCCTGCTCACCCTGGCCGCCGCGCGCTATTTCGCCATGGGCGAAGTTCCGCCGCGCCTCGGCACCGAGCACCCGGGGCGCGTGCCCTCGGCCACCTTCCGCTGCAAGGATGGCAAGTACGCCCACATCACCGCCAGCGACCAGCACTGGCCCGCGCTCTGCGAGGCGCTGCAAATGGGGACGGACCCCATTAACCAGGCCAATGCGGCGCGTGTGGCGCGGCGCGAGGAAGTGATGGCGGCGATGACGGCCGCGGTCGCGAAGCTCACGCGCGCCGAGCTGATCGCGAAGCTCGACGCCGCCGACGTGCCGGTCGGGCCGGTGAACGACGTCGCCGAGGTGCTCGCCGACCCCCACGTGCGCGCGCGCAAGCTCGTCGGCAGCTTCGACTATCCGGGCGTGGGCGAATTCAAGGCGCTCGGCCTGCCCTACAAGTTCCTCGGCTGGGACGATCCGCAGATCGGCCGGCCCCCGCTGCTCGGCGAGCACACCGCGGCGATCCTGAGGGAGCGCCTGGGCTATAGCGATGAGCGCATCGCCGAGCTGCGCGACGCCAAGGCGATATGACAGTCCTCGTCGAAGTCCGGGATTGCGTGGCGACGATCACCCTCAACCGCCCCGAGCGCCGCAACGCGCTCAACCTCGCCATGTGTGATGCGCTGCTCGCCGCCGTGCAGGGCATGGACGCATCGATCAAGCTGGTCTTCGTGCGCGCCAGCGGCCCGGTCTTCTGCGCGGGCGCCGACCTGAAGGAGCGCGAGGGCATGGGTGCGGCGCAGGTGCGCGAGCGCCGCATGAAGGCGTTCGCCGCGTACGCGGCGCTGGAAGCGCTGCCGATCCCGGCGATCGCCGTGGTCGAAGGTCCCGCCGTGGGCTCGGGTTGCGAGATCGCGGCCGCCTGCGATTTCATCGTCGCCACGCCGAAGGCGTCGTTCCGCACGCCGGAGGCGCTGCGCGGCACGGTGGGCGCTACGCAGCGCCTGCCGCGCATCCTCGGCAAGCGGCTCGCGAAGGACCTCATGTTCACCGGGCGCACGCTGAGCGCAAAGGAGGCCGAGCGCCACGGCCTCGTCGCCCGGCTCGTGCCGGCGGACAAGCTCGCCGCCGTGCTCGGCGAGATCAGGCAAGCCGTCCTCGGTGCGCCGGCGCAGACGCTGCGCCTGGCCAAGCGCACCATCGACCGCGGCGTGGCGCTCGATCCGCAAGGCGCGCTCGCCGCCGAGATCGAGGCGATCGAGGCGCAGATCGGCGCCGGCGTCTGGATGGGCAAGGCGTGAGCGGCTGGACGCCCCGCCCGCTGGGCGCGTTCCTCGCGGCGCCGTCGCCGCGGCGCGAGGCGCTCGTCACGCCGACGCGGCGCCTGAACTACGGGCAGCTGCTGCAGGCGGCGCGCAGCGTCGCGCGCGCCATGCGCGGCCTCGGCCTGCGCAAGGGCGACCACGCGGCGATCCTGATGGGCAACGACGAGTACTGGCTCACGCTGTTCTACGGCGCGGCGCTGCTGGGCGTGGTGACGGTGCCGGTCAACACGCGCTTCAAGGCCGGCGAGCTCGAGTATTGCCTGCGGCACTCCGACAGCAAGGCCTTGTTCTATGCGCCGCGCTTTCTCAACAACGACTATGCGGCCCTGGTGCGCAGGATCGAAGGCCGGCTGCCGAAGCTCGCGCACAAGGTGGCGCTCGGCAAGGCATCGTGGCGCGCGTTCGCCGCGCTCGACCGCGGGCAGGAGATACCCGGCGGCGTGTCGGCCGAGGACCTGCTCCTGATCCAGTACACCTCCGGCACCACCGCCTACCCGAAGGGCGTAATGCTGACGCACGACAACATGCTGCGCAACGCCTGGGCCGCCGGCGCGCGCATCGGCGTGCAGCCCCAGGACCGCTACTTCAACTGCCGGCCGTTCTTCCACGTGGGCGGCTCCACGCTCTCGGCGCTCGCGTGCCTCGCCTACGGCGCGTGCCTCGTGACCCTGCCCACCTTCGAGGCGGGCGCGGCGCTCGCCATGATGGAAAAGGAGCGCTGCACCCTCACCTCCGGCAACGACACCATCTTCCAGATGCTGATGGAACATGCCGATTTCCCGGGTCGCCGGCTCGCCCTGCGCGGCGGCTGGGCGGCGGCGGGGCCGCAGACCATGCGGCGCATCATCGATGTCCTCGGTGCGAAGCACATTTGCGCCGCCTACGGCCTGTCCGAAGCCTCGCCCAATGTCGTCATGAGCGACTGGCGCGACGCCGAGGCGCTGCGCGTGCAAGGCCTCGCCACGCCGCACGACGAGCTGCACCTGCGCACGCTCGAGGGCGAGATCCAGGTGCGCGGCTGGAGCGTGATGCGCGGCTACTACAACGATCCCGAGGCGACGGCGCGCGCCATCACCGCGGACGGCTGGCTGCGCACGGGCGACCTCGGCGAGCTGCTCGCCGGCGGGCGCCTGCGCATGGTCGGGCGGCTGAAGGACCTGTTTCGCGTCGGCGGCGAGAACGTGGCGCCGGCCGAGGTGGAGGAGGTGCTGCTCCAGCACCCCGCGGTGGCGACGGCGCAGGTGGTCGGCGTGCCCGACGCGCGGCTCGGCGAAGTGCCGTGCGCGTATGTGCTGCTCCGGGCCGGCCATTCGCTGACCGAGGACGCGCTCATCGCCTGGGTCAGGGCGCGCGCGGCCAATTTCCGCGTGCCGCGCTATCTCAGGATCGTGAAGGATTTCGACGCCATCGGCATGACGGCGAGCGGCAAGGTGCAGAAGAACCGGCTGCGCGCGCACGCGCTCAGGGAGTTCAAGCTGTAGGGTGGGCCCAGGGCCCACCCTACGAGCTCTATTTGCGGTAGCTGCTGAACACGTAGCCGCGGTCCTTCTGCGGGGCGTGGCAGCCGTAGCAGGCGCCCGCCGCGTTGCTGCCCACGGCGCGCTCGGTCTTCGAGTCGCCCTTGAAGCCCTCGAAGCCCCAGCCGCCGGTGGCGGCGTACTTTTTCGCGTCCTTGTGCATCACGCCGAGGACCTTGCGCGGGCCTTCCTGCACCGCGTTGCCGCCGGTCTGCGCTTCCAGCAAGTCGAAGACGATCACCGCGCCGTCGGGGAACTTGCCCTTGCGGTAGCCGGCGAGCGCCTTCGGGTTGGCGTACAGGTGGTGGACGCCGCCGAAGGCGTCGAACAACGCATGTCCGGGCTGTATCACCATGCTCTTCACGTGCGTCCAGGCGCGATAGCCTTCGGGGTAGGGAACCGGAGCAGGATCCGCAGCGAGCGCGGGGATCGAAACGGCGAGCAGTGCGAGCAGGATTCTCATGGACGTCTCCTTTCAGGAACGCTATTGTTCGCAGCGGCCGGCGCGATGCCCAGCCGGCACGAAACGGTCCCCGGGGCACCTTTTGGTGTAAATCGTTGAGCGCACGCCGCAAGAAAAATCCTGCGCAGCCCACCGCCGCGCGCATGGTCGAGGACGTGGTGGGCTGCAAGTGGTCGCTCGCCGTGCTGCGCAGCGTGCGCCGCGGCGTGCGCCGTCCCGGCGCGCTGGAGCATGCGATCGACGGCATCTCGAAGAAGGTGCTGAACGAGCGCCTGCGCAAGCTGATGCGCTTCGGCATCCTCGAGAAGCGCAGCTATGCGGAGCTGCCGCCGCGCGTGGAGTACTCCCTCACCGGCTTCGGCGAGCAGTTCTCCGGGTTGATCGACGGCGTCGACCGGCTGCAGGACGCACTGGAGCAGGATGGCCGAGACTGACAGCGCGCTCACTCTCCTGCGCGACAGCCTGCGCCGCTTCGTCGAAAGAGAGATCGTTCCCAAGGCCTACGCCTAGGAAGTGCAGGGCTTCGTGCCGCTCTTCGGCACGGTGCTCGCGATCCTGTTCCTGGACGAGGCGTTCGAGGCGTTTCACGCCGTGGGCTTCGCCACCATCCTCGCCGGCGTCGTCGTGGCGACGCGCGGCCCGAGCGCTCAGAACGGGAAGAAGCGCGGGATCACGTAGAGGTACCCCGCCCACATCAGCAGCGACAGCGGCACGCCCACCTTCACGAAGTCGACGAAGCGGTAGCCGCCCGCGTGCAGCACCAGCAGGTTGGTCTGGTAGGCCATCGGCGTGGCGAAGGACAGGTTCACCCCGGCGATGATCGCGATCACGAACGGCTCGGGCGCGAGGTCGAGCTGGGCGGCGATGCCGATGGCGATCGGCGTGCCGATGATGCCGGCAGCGTTGTTGGAGAGGATGTTGGTCAGCACCGCCATCAGCAGCATCAGGCCGCCGAGGATCGCGCTCGGCGACATGCCCGCGGTGGCCGCCACGAACAGCTCGGCGATGTAGGTGGTGCCGCCGGTGCGGGTGAGCGCGGTGCCGAGGGCGAGGCTGGTCACCACGATCATGATCACCTGCGCGGACAGGCCCTTGCCCGCCTCGCGCCAGGTCAGGCACCTGGTCGCCATCATCGCCGCGACGCCGACCAGCGCCGAGACGCTGATCGGCAGCAGCCCGCCGGCGGCGGCGGCGATCACTGCGCCCATGATGCCGAGCGCGAGAACGGCGCGCTCGGTATCGGGCAGCTCGACCGTGGAATCGAGCACCAGGAACGCCTGGTTCGACTTCATGCGCTTGATGTCGCCCACGCTGCCCTGCACCAGCAGCACGTCGCCGGTGCTGAGTATGACGTCGCCCAGCTCGCCGCGGCGGATCTCGTCGCGGAACTGGCCGCGATGGATGGCGAGCACGAACAGGCCGTACTCGTCGGCGAAGCGCGAGCGCCGCACCGTCGAGCCCTTCAGTGGCGAGTCTTCGGTCACCACCACCTCGACCAGGCGCTGCTTGGCGTCCTCGTCGGTCTTCGCCTTCGGCTCGCCCTCGGCCTCGGCCGCCCGTTCTTCCTTCTCCACGCGCTCCTCGGCCGACTCCGCCTCCTGGTCGTGCAGCGGCGTGCCGAGCATGCCTTCGAGCTCCTTCAGCCGCTCGGGCGTGTCGCGCACCAGCAGCCGGTCGCCGGGCATGAACGTCAGCGAGGGCAGGCGCGCGAGCAGCACGCCGCGCTCGCCGCGCTGCACGTCGAGCAGACGCAGGTTGCCGCCGGCGAGCTTGCGCGCGTCGGCGAGCGTCTTGCCGTTGATCTTGCTGTCGTCCTCGACGTACAGCATGGCGCTGAACAGGCGCGCCGACTTGTCGCTGATCAGCGCCGCGCGCTGCGGCAGCAGGCGCGGCGCCACCAGCCACAGAAACAGGATGCCGAAGAAGCCCACCAGCGCGATCGGCAGCGCGAAGTCGAACATGCCGAAGTTGCGCACGCCCATGTCGCGCGCCACCGAGACGACGAGCAGGTTGGTCGAGGTGCCGATGGTGGTGACCGTGCCGCCAATCACCGTGGCGAGGCCGAAGGGCATCAGCACGCCCGAGGGCGAGGACTTGGCGCTCAGCGTCACGCCGACGAGGATCGGCAGCAGCATGACGACGATCGGCGTGTTGTTGACCACCGCCGAGAGCGCCGCGGCCACCAGCATGGTGAACAGCAGCGAGATCGCGGGCCCGGTCTGCCAGACGCGCGCCAGGATCCTCGCCACCGGCTGCAGCGCGCCCGTGGTCTCGAGGCCCTTGCCGAGCACCATCAGGGCGCAGACCGCGACCAGCGCCTCGTGGCCGAAGCCGGCAAAGAGATCGCTCGGGCGCACCGGGCCGGCCTCGCCGGCGTAGGGAAAAATCTGGAAGCCGGCCACCAGCGTGATGAACACCAGCAGGCTGGAGGTTTCGAGCGCGATGCGGCCCTGCGCGAACAGCACCAGCGCAAACACCGTGAGCGCCATCACCGCGAGCGCGTGGGGATCGGGCAATGCGGGCATCCGTGCGGTCTCGAGTCTATAGAATCGGTGCATCGTACACGTGGCAGATGTTGGGAGAGTCGTCATGACCGAAGCGATCGAGACGCCGCCCTGGGAAAGGCTCGAGGCACTGGCGCAGGCCGGCGACGCCAGGGGGCTCGAGACCTATGTCGAGTCCATCGGCCCGAGTGAGGTGTTCCGGGCGCTGCTGCGCCTCGAGCCGCAAGCGCGCGAGCGCGTGCTGACCACGCTCTCGCCCGAGGACGCCGCCGACCTGATCGAGGAGATTCCGGAGGAGCACGCCGCCGACCTGATCGAGGACCTGGAAGCGAAGGACGCCGCCTCGATCGTGAGCGAGATGGACAGCGACGACCAGGTCGACGTGCTGGCGAACCTCGATCCCGCGGATGCCGAAGCGATCCTCGCCAGGATGCCGCCCGAGGATGCCCGGCACGCCAGAACGACGCTGCCGTACCCGCGCGACGTCGCCGGCGGCCTGATGGTGACCGAGTACCTCTCGTACGCCGACACCGCGACGGTGCGCGACGTGATCGAGGATCTGAACCGGCGCACCGAGGAGGGCCTCGCCGAGGACCTGCACGCCTACGTGGTGTCCGGCGGCGGACGGCTGATCGGCACGCTCGACCTGCGCGACCTGGTGCTCGCGCGCCGCGACACGCTGCTCGCGCAGCTGCTCAAGCCCTCGGCGCAGATGAAGGCCGAGGCCACGCTGGACGAGCGCGAGGCGTTCTTCGATCGCGAGCACGACGCGGCGGTGCCGGTAGTCGACGCGCACCAGGCGCTGCTCGGCGTGGTGCGCCGCGAGGACGTCGCCGAGGAGCTCGCCGAGCGCGCCGAGAACGACCACCGCAAGATGCAGGGCATCGTCGGCGGCGACGAGATCCGCTCGCTGCCGGTGACCGTGCGCTCGCGACGGCGCCTGTCCTGGCTCTCGGTGAACATTCTCCTCAACATCATCGCCGCGAGCGTGATCGCGGCCTACGAGGAGACGCTCGCCGCGGTGATCGCGCTGGCGGTGTTCCTGCCGATCGTCTCGGACATGAGCGGCTGCAGCGGCAACCAGGCGGTGGCGGTGAGCATCCGCGAGCTGTCGCTCGGCATCACCAAACCCTTCGAGCTGCTGCGCGTGTGGCTGCAGGAGGTGAAGGTGGGGCTGATCAACGGCGTGGTGCTCGGCGCACTGCTCGCGCTCGCCGCGATCCTGTGGAAAGGCAACCCCTGGCTCGGGCTGGTGGTCGGCGGCGCGCTCGCCGCCAACACGCTGGTAGCGGTGTCGATCGGCGGCACGGTGCCGCTGGTGCTCAAGCGCCTGAAGCTCGACCCGGCGGTGGCCTCGGGGCCGATCCTCACCACCGTCACCGACATGTGCGGGTTCTTCCTGGTGCTGAGCTTCGCCGCGGCGATCCTGCCGCGGCTTACGGCCTGAGGGCTGCGGCGCTCACACGTCCCAGGTGTGCACCGGCGCGCCGGCGTGGCTGTACTCGCGATACACGCGCACCAGCGCGCCGAGGTCCGGCCCGTGGCGCTCGAGGAACGCGTCATTGATGGGGCGCGGCTGACCCGCGTCGTCGACCAGCCGCGCCTCGAGTTCGACGCCGGCCACCGATCCGCGCGCGGACAGCCTGCCCTGTGCGAGCCGCGTGCGTAGCAGGGCGAGCTCGCGCTTGCAGCGGCCGCTGTAGCGCTCGAAGTCCTCGGCGCGAATGCGAGTGGTGGCGATCTCCCGGCCCATGCGCGCCGAACCACCCGCCTCAGGCGCGGTGCGCGGCGCCGGTGCGGGAGCGCACCCACTCGCGTCTTATCAATTGCTTAGCCGCGTCCATGGCCCCGGCAGACTATCTCGTCCCGCCGACCGCGCACAAGGCGCGCGCCAGCGGAACTTGCACCACGGCGGCCGGCGGCGCAGTACAGTGGCGGCGCAGTGCCGGTCCGCGGGGCTTGCGCCCCGCGCTTGGGAGTTCGTTGAAACGCGGTCCCCAGTAAAAGGAAAAGGAGAACATCATGAAAGCGAAAGCAGTGCCTGCCCATGCAGTTCCCGCATCGTTCGCATCCGTCCCGAACCGCAAGCTCATCGTCGCCGCTGTCGCCGCTGCCTGCGGCCTGCCCGCGACCGCCCTGGCGCAGTTGCCGGCGGGCGTCGAGGTCTACGGGCGCGCCAACGTCAGCTACGAGCGCATTACCGTGAGCGGCGCCACCAGCCAGACCAACTGGGAAGTGGTCGACAACAGCTCGCGCATCGGCGTGCGCGGCAAGAAGGACCTCGGCGACGGCCTGTCCGGCTTCTTCCAGGTCGAGAGCCGGGTGCGTCTGGACAGGGGCGGCGATACGCTTTCCAGCCGCGACAGCTACCTCGGCATGCAGGGCGGCTTTGGCTCCGTGCGGGTCGGCCGCACCATCGGGCCCGTGTACTACGCCACCTACGACTACATCAGCAACCACAATCACGATACCGGGAATTCCTCTGACGCGCTGCTTGCGGCGGCGGTCTTCGGCAACCAGGGCTTCATGGACAACACCGTCTGGTACACGAGCCCGAAACTGGGCATGTTCACGGTGGACGTGGCGCATTCGCGGCTCGGCGAGGCGCGCGTCACGGGCTCGCAGCCGAGCTACCTCGGCATCGTCGGCGCCTACGATCAGGGTCCGCTGCACGCGGCGGTGTCGCACGCGGAAACCAAGAACTCGTCCGACCTCGGCGGCGGCAAGCCGAACAAGGACACGGCGACGACCCTCGGCGGCCTGTACAATTTCGGCGGCAAGTACATCGTCGGCGCGCTGATCGAGAGCGCGAAGAGCGACCTGCTCGTCGGCAGCGCCAAGCGCACCTACTTCCGCGTCTCGCTGATGATGCCGGTGGCGAAGCACGAGTTCCATGTGAACGTCGGCGTCGCCGACGACCGCCTGGACCTCAACACGACCGACGCCGGCGCCAAGCAGTGGACCCTGGGGTACAACTACAACATCGACAAGCAGTTCAAGGTCTACGCCTTCTATACCGCGGTCGACAACGAGACCAACGGCAACTACGGCTTCAAGACCAGCACCGCCGGCGTGGACAACAAGTCCCTCGCGGTGGGCGCGCGCTACAACTTCTGACGCCGCCCGCGCTTCGCGTTGCGCCGCCCCGGGCCGAGCCGCCCGGGGCGTTTTTTTAGGCATGCCCGGCCGCGCCGTCCTGCTGCTGTCCGTCGCGGCCTTTGCCAGCGCCGCGGCGCTGCGCGCCGCCGACCCGCTGCTGCCGCTGATCGCCGGGGAGTTCGGCACCACGCCCGGCGGCGCCGCCGCGGTGATCACCGGTTTCGCGGTGTCCTACGGGCTGTTCCAGCTGGTGAACGGGCCGCTCGCCGATCGCATCGGCAAGTACCGCATGGTGTTCCTGATCACCGCGCTCTCGGCGCTGGGCAACCTCGCCTGCGCGCTCGCGCCCTCGCTCGCCACGCTCGTCGCCGCGCGCTTTCTCACCGGCGCCACGGTGGGCGCGATCGTGCCGCTCGCCATGGCCTGGATCGGCGACGCGGTGGCCTACGAGAAACGCCAGCTGGTGCTGGCACGCTTTCTCGTCGGGCACATGCTCGGCGTCGCCTTCGCCGCCTCCGCCGCGGGGTTCCTGGGCGAGCGCTTCGGCTGGCAGGCGATGTTC
>Ga0224510_10001902_pt1 | contig 13145 bp, 16 predicted proteins | sample SF_May12_sed_USG_FD_170161 | JGI IMG/M metagenome (GOLD analysis project Ga0224510, IMG submission 170161) | Sediment microbial communities from San Francisco Bay, California, United States - SF_May12_sed_USGS_4_1 | ecosystem: Environmental > Aquatic > Marine > Sediment | place: USA: California... | reverse complement strand
GGACGGGTTGTCGCGGTGGTACAGGAAGTCGATGCGCTCGAGCACCCGCGCCAGCACCGGCTTGATCTCCTCCAGGCCCGTGCCGTGACGCGAGCCCGCCTCGCCGATCTCGAGAATGCGCGACTCGGCCTCGTCGAGGATCTGGCCGACGTCTTTGCCCGAGGGGCTGAGGGCGTTCTCGGCGATCTCGGTGGCAACCTGCGCCAGGCGCCGCTGCACGGCGCGCTCGCGCACCAGCTCGGCGTAGCGCCGGATGTTGAGGGCGCTGGGCGTGTTCTGCGCGAGCGCGCCGAGGTAGGCCGGGCCGCCGGTCTTGTCCTTGTCCTCGCTCGCCTCGATCGACTCCGACACCGTGACCATGTCGGCGGGCTTGCCGGCCTCGACCAGCTTGGCGATGTGACGCCAGATGCGGCGGTGGTCGTCGCGGTAGAAGTCGCTCCCCGTCACCAGGTCGGCAATGCGGTCGAACGCCTGGTTGTCGAGGAGGAGTCCGCCGAGCAGCGACTGCTCTGCCTCCACCGAATGCGGCGGAACCCTGAGGGCGACGAGCTGGGGGTCGCCGCCGTCGTTCCGGGCCGCGGGTTGCAAAAGCGCCATCTGCGGAATTTACAGCAAATGCGGACGAGAAAAAGGGCCGCGCCGGGCGGCCCTTGTGCACAAGCTGTGACTAACCTGTTCGCAGCGTGTGGACAGCCTGTCAGCTCTCGCCGAGCACCGCTACGTTCACCGTCACGACCACGTCGGTATGCAGCTGCACCTCGATCGGGAACTCGCCGACCTGCTTCAGCGGGCCCGCGGGCATGCGTACCTGCGAGCGCTCCACTTCGTGGCCCAGCTTCTCCAGCGCCTCGACGATGTCGAAATTGGTGACCGAGCCGAAGAGATGCCCGTCGGGGCCCGCCTTCTGCACGATCTGCACCGTCAGCTTGTCGAGCTTCGCGCCGCGCGCCTGCGCCTTGGCGAGCTGCTCGGCCTGCGCCTTCTCCAGCTCGGCGCGGCGCGCCTCGAACGCCTTCAGGTTGGCCTCCGTCGCGCGCTTCGCCTTGCCGTGCGGGATGAGGAAATTGCGCGCGAAGCCGTCCTTCACCTTCACCACCTCGCCGAGGTCGCCGAGGTTGGCCACTTTTTCCAGAAGAATCACTTGCATGGCTCGGTCCTCAGTGCAGGTCGGTGTAGGGCAGGAGCGCAAGGAACCTCGCGCGCTTGATCGCCGCCGAGAGCTGGCGCTGGTAGCCGGCCGCGGTGCCGGTGATGCGCGCCGGGATGATCTTGCCGGTCTCGTTGACGAAGTCCTTCAATACCTCGATGTCCTTGTAGTCGATCCACTCGACCTTGTCGGCGGTGAAGCGGCAGAACTTGCGGCGGCGAAACAGCGCCCGCTGTCCCTTGTCCTTCTTGTCCTTGCCGAACTTGCCTTTGCCTTTGAATTTTCCTCTGCGCGGCGGGGGCATCTCTACTCTCCTTCTACGAATTCAATTTGGGTGGCGTGCAGCACCAGCTTTTTCGAGCGCCGGCTCTTGGCGGCGAGGAATCCCTCGACCTGCAGCGCGCGTTCCAGCGCGCTCGCGGCGAGCAGGCGCGCCTGCACGTCGAAGGCGATGGCGGGGATCTCGGCGTTCACTTGTCGCTGGGCTCCGGCTTCGGTCTGTTCGGATTCGTGGCGCAGGCGGAACTCGATCACCGGGACGCCTGCGGGCGTATGCCGCAGCGCACCGAGCTCGATCAGCCGTCCGCGGACCCGGACCTGGTTCAGGTCGCGCTCGCCTCGGCGGGCTTCGCCTCGGCAGGCTGCGAGTCAGGGGAGCGCTCCATCACCGAGCGCGACTTCTCTTCCTTCATCATCGGCGAGGGGGCGGTGACGGCCTTCGTCATCTTGATGATGAGATGGCGCAGCACGGCGTCGCTGAACTTGAAGGAGTGCTCGAGCTCGTTCACCGTCTCCTGGTCGCACTCGATGTTCATGAGCACGTAGTGCGCCTTGTGCACTTTCTGGATCGGGTAGGTGAGCTGGCGCCGGCCCCAGTCCTCGAGGCGGTGCACGACGCCGTTGCGCTGGGCGATGACGCCCTTGTAGCGCTCGATCATCGCCGGCACCTGCTCGCTCTGGTCCGGATGGACGATGAAACAGATTTCGTAATGCCGCATGCTGTGATTCTCCTTATGGGTTAAGCCATCCACTCATGCGCAGGTGGTATGGCAAGGAAGGGGGCGGATTCTACTTGAATATCAGGTCCCTGCAAACCCCTGGGGCGACGCGAACGTCGGCATCGTGTCTCCGACTCTGTGGGTCAGAATTTCGTGAAGAGCCAGTACTTCTCGTAGAGAACCTTGGCGCCGTGCCACAGCAGGCCCGGCTGGTGCAGCCTGACATCGGGCAGCGGCTCGGCGTAGAAGTTGCCGCGGCCCATGCCGGCGCGGCCGGCGCCGGACTCGATGAAGCACATGCCTTCCCCCTCGAAACGCCGCGGCTCCCGCTTGCCGGTCCAATCGTGCGCAATGTTGTGCGCAACGACCTCGGCCTGGCCGTGCGCGAAGACGCCTGCCTTGGGCAGCGGCCGGCCCATCTTGAGCGGGATCATCGTGATGTCGCCGATGGCATAGACGCCTGGATGCTTCGTCGCGAGCGTATGGCGATCCACCGGGATCCAGCCGGATTCGTTGGTGAGGCCCGCATCGCGTACTGCTTCGGGCGCTCGATGCGGAGGCACATAGAGCAGCAGGTCGAAGTCCGCCGACGCGCCATTGGCGAACTCGAGCCGTCGCGCGCGTGGGTCCACGGCCTTGACCTGGTGCTCGGGGTGATAACCGATGCCCTGCGCTTCGATCATTCCGCGCACGCCAGCCGAGACCGTGGCGCCGGCAACCATCATCGGTCCGGGCTCCGCGGCATAGAACTCCATCGTGACCTTGTCGCGGCGTCCGCGCTTGCGCAGAAAGTCGTCGACGAGGAGCGCCGCCTCATAAGGCGCGGCGGGGCACTTGTACGCAGGCGTCGCGGTGAGCACCGCCAGCCGACCGCGCTCGAAACGCTCCAGGGCCTCGCGGATCGCGGTTGCGCCGGCGAGCGTATAGATGCAAAGGCCCGCCTCGTCGAGCCCGGGAATCGCCTGCGGCGCGTACTCCGCGCCGAGCGCGAGCACGATGGCATCGCCGCGCAGAGTTTGGTCCCCCACGCACACCGTCCTCGCCGCAGGATCCAGGGCGGTGACTTTGCCGCGCGTCAGCTCGATCCCGGCGCGCACCGCATGCGCGACCGGGCGCGAGATCGCCTCGGCGCTGCGCTCGCCGACCATCAACCACAGTAGCGACGGCGGAAACACGTGGCGTTCTTCGCGCTCGACCAGCACGACCCGCTCGCCGCGCGGCAACAGGCGCCGCAGGGTCTGCGCGGCGACCGTGCCGCCCAGCCCGGCGCCCAGCACCAGCGCGATGTGGCTCATTGCGTCTCCTTCAGAAGACCAGGACCTTGTCGGCCCAGGCAGTGCATTCGGTCAATTCATCGAGGGTGCTGCGGCGGGTATCCTGTACCAGCTCGGAATCGCCGATGCCGCGCGCATCCATGCAGGTACCGCAGACGCCGATCTCCCCGTGGCGGCGCGCAACCGCACCAAGCATGTCGCCGATGTTGTAGTAGCCCTGAGGCACTTTCTGGCCCGCCTTGGCGCAGGCTGCCGCGTCGCCAAGGAGGAATACGCGCACTTCGCCCTTCTCTTTGGCGAGCAGGTTGCGAGCGAGTCGCAGCGCGTTATAGCTGCGCTCGGTGCCGTAGGGCGGGTCGTTGAGGATCAGAAGATACTTCATTCATCTCTCCTCGATGCAGGGGCGCTGACGCAACCGTAGCCGAGCTGCTTCCAGCGCCTCATGCCGCCGCGCAACACCGCGACGTCGCCGAATCCCGCAGCGCGCAGCTTCATGGCAGCGAGCGCCGCGCGAACCTGGGTGCCGGAGACGACCACGATCTCGGTCGGCGCCCGACGCCGAAGCTCGTCCAGGCACGCCGGCAACACAGGCAGCGGCACGTTGAGCGCCTCGGCCAGCCGGCCGGGCGGACCGCTGAAAAATTCGTACAGCCCGCGGACGTCGACGACGGTGACTGCACCGCGACGCGCGAAAGTACGGCGCAACTTGTCGGGCTCGATCCAGGTCGTCATGACTTGATCACCCGTGTGCCGGCGACACGGAATGGAATGCCGAGAACACCGAGGAACGTGGTCGACACGCGTGCATCGGAGAATCCCGGAAAGCCGATTCGCAGCCCCGCCTGTCCGCCCGCCGGCTCGGGCACGTAGGTGCCGAAGAGCCGGTCCCAGACCGAGAGGCAAAAGCCGTAGTTGCTGTTGCGCTCGGCCGCGACCAACGAGTGATGCACACGGTGCATGTCGGGGGTCACCAGGAGCGCCCGCACGGCGCTGTCGATCATTGCAGGCATGCGCACGTTGCCGTGATTGAAGAGCGAGCACAGGTTGAGCAGGATCTCGAACACCAGCACCGCCACGGGCGAGGCGCCGATCAGCGTGATCGCGGCATACTTGATCAGCATCGAGAGCAGGATCTCGACCGGATGGAAGCGGATGCCGGTGGTCGTGTCGAAGTCCGGGTCCGCGTGATGCACCTGGTGAAATCGGGAGAGCGCCGGTACGGCGTGGAACAGCACGTGCTGCAGATAGATGGCAAAGTCGAGGGCGACGACCGCAAGGGCGAGTGCGAGCCACCCGCCGACCCCGTAGTAGTTGAGAAGACCCCAGCCGCTCGCCTGCGCGAATCCCGCCACACCGATCGCGGTCGTGGGCAATACCACGCGCAGCAGCAGCGTATTGGCCGCGGCGAGTCCGAGGTTGGTGCGCCAACGCCGCCACCAAGGCTCGCCCGGCGTGCGGGCCGGCGCGGCACGCTCCCATGCCACCATCGCCGCCAGCACCAGCAGCAACGCCGAGACCCGCAGCACCGCCTCGTGGTCGAGAAGGTATGATTCCATTGATTTGATAGTATTCAAGCGATCAATTGAATGCTAGGAGTCTGAAGGGAACATGTCAACCGAAACGATGAAGCGCGAGCTGTATCAGTCGATCGCCAAGGTGGCGCAGGCGCTGGCGAGCGGAAACCGGCTGCAACTGCTTGAATTCATGGCGCAAGGCGAGCGCTCGGTCGACGCGCTCGCGGCCATGACCGGAATGACCGTGGCCAACGCCTCGCAGCACCTGCAGGCCCTGCGGCGCGCGGGGGTCGTAGCCGCCCGCAAGGACGGCCAGCGGGTCTATTACCGCGTGGCCGGCGACGACGTGGTCCGCCTCTACCAGGGCCTGCGCGTAGTCGCCGAATCACGCCTGGCGGAGGTCCGCCGGCTGGTCGGCGAATTTCTCGGCGATCGAACCGCGCTCGAGCCGGTGCTGGCGGACGAGCTTCTTGCGCGCGCGAAGAAAGGCCTGGTCACCGTGCTGGACGTGCGCCCGCGCGAGGAATTCGACGCGGGCCACCTCCCCGGCGCGGTCAATATCCCGATCGACCGCCTCGAAAGCGAGCTCGCACGGCTGCCCAGGAAACTCGAAGTGGTGGCCTACTGCCGCGGCCCGTTCTGCCTGATGTCGTTCGATGCGGTGGCCGCGCTGCGCAAGCGCGGCTGGAAGGCGCGGCGTTTGGAAGACGGATTTCCGGAGTGGAAAGCTGCCGGGCTGCCGATCGAGTCGTCAGGCTGAACCGGGCGGCCGCCGCAGCGACTCGTTCGCCGCCCCCTTCACGCGCCGCCGTACCGAATCGAATAGGCAGATACCCGCTGCCACGGAGACGTTGAGGCTGCCCACCGCTCCCACCATCGGAATGCGCACCAGAAGGTCGCACTTCTCCCGCGTCAGGCGCCGCATCCCCTCGCCTTCCGCCCCCAGCACCCAGGCGATCGCCTCGGGCAGGTTGGCCTGGTAGAGCGACTGCTCCGCGCGCTCATCCGTCCCGACCACCCAGATCCCGCGCTCCTTCAGCTCGTCGATGGTGCGCGCGAGATTGGTGACCATAAGGTATGGCGTGACCTCCGCCGCCCCGCTCGCCACCTTCGACACCGCGGCGCTGATCCCCGCCGCGCGGTCCTTGGGCGCCACCACGGCGTGCACGCCGGCGGCATTCGCCACTCGCAGGCAGGCGCCCAGGTTGTGGGGGTCGGTCACCCCATCCAATAACAATAGGAGCGGCGGCCCCTGCACCGCATCGAGGATATCGTCGAGGCTGTGGCTGAGGCTCTTCATCTCGACCCGCGCCACCACGCCCTGGTGCCGGCCGCCGCCGTAGAACCCATCCAAGCGCTTGGTCGGCACCTTCAGCACCTTGACTCCGGCACGCTCGGCGATCGTGGCAACGTCCTTGATCCGCGCGTCGTGGCGCGTCTCATCTAAGTAGAGCTCGAGCACCGAAGCAGGATCGGCGCGCAGGCGCGCCAGCACGGCATGAAACCCGAACACCACCCGCGGCTCGCGCTCGCGCTTCACGCCGGCACGAAATCGATCTTGCGGCTGTCCAGGTCCACGCGCACCAGCTTCACCTTCATGCGATCGGCCAGGCGATAGCGCTTCTTCGTGCGGCTGCCCAGGAGCATGTGCCGCGCGGCGTCGAACTCGAAGTAGTCACGCCCAAGCTCCGAGATGTGCACGAGCCCATCGACGAAATACTCATCGAGGGTCACAAACAAGCCAAACGGCGTCACTCCCGTGATCGCCCCCTCGAAAACCCCACCCACGTGATCCTGCATGTAGTGGCACTTGAGCCAGCTCTCGACATCCCGGCTCGCGTCGTCCGCGCGCCGCTCGGTCTCCGAGCAGTGCCGCCCGAGCTCGTCCCAGTCCACGCCCTCGTAGCGCCGGTTGGCGAGCACCGCCTTGATCGCCCGGTGCGTCAAGAGATCCGGATAGCGCCGGATCGGCGAGGTGAAGTGCACGTAGGCGTCGAACGCCAGGCCGAAGTGGCCGACGTTCTCCGGCGTGTACACCGCCTGCTTGAGCGAGCGCAGCAGGATGGTCTGCAGCAAAGCGAAATCAGGCCGCGACTTGATGCGCTCGAGGAGCTGCGCGTAGTCCTTGGGATGGGGCTTGTCGCCCCCCGGCAGCTGCAGGCCAAGCTCGGCGAGGAACTCGCGCAGCGCGCGCACCTTCTCCTCGGCCGGCACGTCGTGCACCCGGTAGAGCGCCGGATGCTCGCGCGCGGCCAGGAACTCCCCGGCGCAGACGTTCGCCGCCAGCATGCACTCCTCGATCAGGCGGTGCGCGTCGTTCCTCGGCTCGGCGACGATGCGCGCGATCTTGCCGTGCGCATCGAACTCCATCTTCGTCTCCAGGGTCTCGAAGTCGATGGCGCCGCGCTTCACGCGCGCCGCGTGCAGCACCTTGAACAATTCGTAGAGCACGGCGAGGTGCGCGGGCGCCTTGCCGGAGGAAAGCTTGGCCCAGACCTCGGTGTAGGTGAGGCGCGCGTGCGAGCGGAACACCGCCGGATAGAACTCATAGCGCGCCACCGCGCCGGCGGGGGTAATCGCCATCTCGCACACCATCGCCAGGCGGTCGACGCCCGGGTTGAGCGAGCACAGGCCGTTGGAAATCTTTTCCGGCAGCATCGGCAGCACGCGCCGCGGAAAGTACACCGACGTGCCGCGCTCGCGCGCGTCCGCGTCGAGCGGCTCGCCATCGCGCACGTAGTGGCTGACATCGGCGATCGCCACCCACAGGCGAAAGCCCTTGCCCTCCTTCTCCGCGTAGACCGCGTCGTCGAAGTCGCGCGCGGTCTCGCCGTCGATGGTGACGAAGCCGAGTTTCTTCAGATCGCGCCGGCCGCGCGCGTCGTTCTCGCCCACCGTGTCCGGCAGCGCGCGCGCCTGGGCTTCCGCGCGCCTCGAGAACTCATGCGGCAGGTCGAACTTCCGGAGCGCGATCTCGATCTCCATGCCCGGGTCGGCGTAGTTGCCGAGCACCTCGGCGACGCGGCCGATGGGCTGCGCGTTCTTCGAAGGCTGCGTCACCAGCTCGACCGTCACCACCTGGCCCGCCTTGGCGCGGCCGGCGTCGACGGGCGGCACGAGGATGTCCTGCGCGATGCGCCGGTCCTCGGGCACGAGGAACAGCACGCCGTGCTCGCTGTGCAGCCGGCCGACGATGCGCCGGGTGCCGCGTTCCAGCACTTCGAGGATCTCGCCGGAGGGGCGCTCGCGATGGTCGATGCCGGTAACGCGCACGATCGCGCGGTCGCCGTGCATCACCTGGCGCATCTCCGCGGCGGAGAGGAAGATGCGCGGCGCGCCGCCGTCGGGCGCGAGAAAGCCGTGCCCGTCGGCATGGCCTTCGACGCGGCCGGTGAACTTGCCGAGCACGGGCGGCGCGGCGCGTGTGCGGCTGGTGTGCGCAATGCGCTTTTCAGCGCGGCGTTTCTTTGACACGAAAATCCTCAGACACTAGAATGCGCCTCCCCTGCCGAGGTGGCGGAATTGGTAGACGCACTAGGTTCAGGTCCTAGCGGTGGCAACACTGTGGGGGTTCGAATCCCTTCCTCGGCACCACGCTCAGTCAAACGGATGACGCCGGACGATGGTCTCGTCGCGTTCCGGTCCGGTGGAGATGAGGTCGATCGGCACGCCGGCGAGCGCCTCGATGCGCTTGAGATAGTCGCGCGCGGCCTTCGGCAGCGCGTCGTACTGCTTGATGCCGACCGTGCTTTCCTTCCAGCCCGGCAGGTCCTCGTAGACCGGCTCGCAGCGCTCGAGCTCCTCGGCGCCCACCGGCAGGATTTCCGAGAGCTCGCCCTCGATGCGGTAGCCGACGCAGATCTTCACCGCCTCCACGCCGTCCAGCACGTCGAGCTTGGTGATGCACAGCCCGGAGACGCCGTTCAGCTGGATCGAGCGCTTCAGCGCCGCGGCATCGAACCAGCCGGTGCGGCGCGGGCGCCCGGTAGTGGCGCCGAACTCCTGCCCGCGCTGGCGCAGCTGCTCGCCGACGTCGTTCGACAACTCGGTCGGAAACGGGCCGCTCCCCACGCGCGTGGTGTAGGCCTTGGTTATCCCCAGTACGTAGTGCAGGTGATGCGGACCAATGCCCGCGCCTGCTGCCGCCGCGCCCGCCACGCAGTTCGACGACGTCACGTACGGATAGGTGCCGTGGTCGATGTCGAGGAGCGAGCCCTGCGCGCCTTCGAACAGCAGGTTCTTGCCGGCGCGGTTGGCGTGGTAGAGCGCGCGCGGCACGTCGGCGACGAGCGGCGCAAAGCGCGGCGCGAGCGCGAGCGCCCCTTCGAGCGTCTTCTGGAAATCCACTGCCGGCTGGCCGTGGTACTGGGTGAGGACGAAGTTGTGGTATTCGAGCAGCTCCTTCAGCTTCTCGGCGAAGCGCACCGGCTTGAACAGGTCCTGCACGCGGATCGCGCGGCGCGCCACCTTGTCCTCGTAGGCCGGGCCGATGCCGCGCCCCGTGGTGCCGATCTTCTGCGCGCCGCGCGAGGCCTCGCGCGCGGCGTCGAGCGCCGCGTGGTACGGCAGGATCAGCGGGCAGGCCTCCGAGATGCACAGGCGCGCCACCACGCTGCGCACCCCGGCCGCCTCCAGCTCGTCCATCTCTTCGGTCAGCGCCTGCGGCGACACCACCACGCCGTTGCCGATGAAGCAGTCGACCTCCTGGCGCAGGATGCCCGACGGAATCAGGTGCAGCACGGTCTTCTTCGCGCCGATCACCAGCGTGTGGCCGGCGTTGTGCCCGCCCTGGAAGCGCACCACGCCCTGCGCGCGGTCGGTGAGCCAGTCGACGATCTTGCCCTTGCCCTCGTCGCCCCATTGCGTGCCGATGACGACGACGTTGCGTGCCGCCTTGCTCATGTGCGCTTGCCCTTCTGCCCGGCAGCCGAGGCCAGGCTCCGCAAATCGATGGAAAAACCGGTCGCCGGCCGCGCACGGCCGAAGGCCTTGCCGACCTCGTCGTAGCGGCCGCCGCGCGCCACCGCGCCGGCCACGCCCTCGCAGTAGGCGTCGAACACCACGCCCGAGTGATAGTGGTAGCCGCGCAGCTCGGCGAGGTCGAAGCTCGCCGGCACCGGGCAGGCCTTGGCCAGCGCGCGCAGGGTGGCGAGCGCGCGCTTCACCGGCGCGAGCGCCGGCAGCTTCTTCTCGGCGAGCGCGAGCACCTCGGCGCCGCCGTAGAGCTCGGGCAGGAGCAGCAGCGCCGCGCGCGACCTGGCGTCCAGGCCTTTCGTCAGGCCACGCAGCGCCGGCAGGTCCTTCTTCTGCAGCGCGGCGAAGAGTTCCACCTCGAGCGCCGCGCCCGCCTTGGCGGCCTGTACGATGGCACGGAATACCGCCACGTGGCCGATGTCCAGGCGCACCTTCTTCACGCGCGCCAGCGCGAGCGCGCGGCACAGCAGGCGTTGCACCTCGAGGTCGCTTTCCACGCCGGCGTGCCCGAAGACCTCGGCGCCGATCTGGATCGGCTCGCGCGTGGCCGACTGTCCGGCGGGTCGCGTGTGCAGTACGCTGCCGCAGTAGCACAACCGCGTCACGCCCTTGCGGTTGAGCAGGTGCGAGTCGATGCGCGCCACCTGCGGCGTGATGTCGGCCCTGAGGCCCATCATGCGGCCCGAGAGCTGGTCCACCACCTTGAAGGTGCGCACGTCGAGGTCGTGCCCGGTGCCCGTGAGCAGCGAATCCACGTACTCGATGAGCGGCGGCATCACCAGCTCGTAGCGCGCGGCGGCGAAGAGATCCAGGATCGCGCGGCGCAGCCGCTCGATGCGCGCGGCTTCCGCGGGCAGGATGTCCTCGATGTATTCGGGCAGGAGCCAGCGCATCAGACGGCAACCACGATAAGCAGCAGCCCGATCAGCATCGACGTGAGGCCGAAGAAGCGGATCTGGCCGTCGGAAAGCTGCGTGACGCGCCGGAACGTGTCGCGCCAGAGGCTAGGCGCGAGGAAGGGGAGCACCCCTTCGATGACCAGCATCAAGGCGAAAGCGAGGAGGAACGTGGTCGCCATGGCCCGTCATTTCTTGCCCCCGGCCTTGCCGCCGGGATCCTTGAGGTAACGGAAGAAATCCGAGTTCGGCTCGAGGAGCAGCAGGTCGCTGCGGCCGCTGAACGTCGAGCGGTAGGCTTCCATGCTGCGATAGAAGGCGTAGAACTCCGCGTCGCGGCTGAACGCCTGTGCGTAGGTGGCGGCGGCGCGCGCGTCGCCGTCGCCCTTGACGCGCTGCGCGTCGCGGTAGGCCTCGGCGAGGATCACCTCGCGCTGGCGGTCGGCATCCGCCCGGATGCGCTCGGACTCGGCCGCACCGGTCGAGCGCAACTCGTTGGCGATCCTCTTTCTCTCCGCCTCCATGCGGCGATACACCGACTCGCTCACTTCCTGCGGCAGGTCGACGCGCTTCAGGCGCACGTCGACGATCTCGACGCCGACGCGGCGCAGGTCCTGGTCGGCCTTCTGGCGCACGCGCTCCATGACCGTGTCGCGCTCGCCGGACACCACGTCGTGCACGGTGCGCCCGCCGAACTCGTCGCGCAGCGCGCCGGAAATGGTCTGGCGCAGGCGCCGCGTGGCCTCGGCCTCGCTGCCCTGCACCGAAACGAAATACAGCTTCACGTCGACGATGCGCCAGCGGATGAACGAATCCACCAGCACGGGCCTGTTGCCCTGGGTGAGGAAGCGCAGCGGCTCGGCGTCGTCGTAGGCGAGGATGCGCATGTCAAAGAGGCGCACGTTCTGGATCATCGGCCACTTGAAGTTCAGGCCGGGCTTGGTGATCACTTCCTTCACCTCGCCGAACTGGAACACGATCGCGTTCTGGCGCTGGTCGACCGTGAACAGCACGCTGGAGGCGACGAGCACCAGCGCGACGAGAACCGCGATGACCGGGCCCAGGGCTCTCATGTCAGCGCTCCACCCGCTCGCGGCCGCGCAGGCTGTCGCGCGAGCGCGGCCCGGGATCCGTCGGCAGCGCCGCGTCCGGCGCGCGCTGCGAGGCCTGCGACTCGGTCAGCCCGCCGGCGCCCGACTGCTGCATCAGCTTGTCGAGCGGCAGGTACAGCAGGTTGCCGCTCGCCCGCGTATCGACCAGGATCTTCGAGGTCGACGACAGCACGCTCTGCAGGGTCTCGATGTAGATGCGCTCGCGCGTGATCGCCGGCGCCTTGGAGTATTCGGCCAGCACCTGGCGGAAGCGCGACGCCTCGCCCTCAGCGTTGGCGACGACCCGCGCCTTGTAGCCTTCGGCCTCCTGCGTGAGCCGCGCGGCCGCGCCGCGGGCCCGAGGAATGACGTCGTTGGCGTAGGCCTGGCCCTCGTTCTTCTGGCGCTCCCGATCCTGGCCGGCTTTCACCGCGTCGTCGAACGCCGCCTGCACCTGCTCGGGCGGCTGCGCGTTCTGGATGGTGACGCGGCTGAGGTCGATCCCGGTCTTGTAGCTGTCGAGGATCTTCTGCATCAGCACCTGCGCCTGGTTGGCGATGTTGTCCTGGCCTTCGTAGAGGATGGAATCCATCTTGCTCTTGCCGATGATCTCGCGCATCGACGCCTCGGCGGTCTGCATCGCCACTTCCTCGGGCCGCCGGTTGTGGAACAGCCACGCCTGGGCGTCGGTGACCACGTACTGCACCGCGAACTGCAGGTCGACGATGTTCTCGTCGTCGGTCAGCATCAGCGACTCTTTCAGCACCTTGGTCTTGACGTTGTTGCGGTAGCCGACTTCGAGCGTCCTGACCTGCGCCATGTTGACGATTTCGTGCGACTGGATCGGGAACGGCATGCGCCAGCGCAGGCCCGGGTCGGTCTGCTCGGAATAGCGGCCGAAAGTGAGGACCACGCCTCTCGAAGCGGCGTCGACCACGTAGAAGCCGCTCGCCAGCCAGATCGCGAGCACCAGCGCCACCAGCACGCCGGCGCCGCCGCCCAGCGCGCGCCCGGAGGGCGCCGGCGGCCGCACGTCGCCGCCCCCCCCGCGTCGCCCGCCGAACAGGTCGTTCAGCTTGCGGTTGAAGTTGCGCCAGAGCTCGTCCAGGTCGGGCGGGCCCTGATTGCCGCCGGGGCCGCGGGAGCCGCGCCCCCAGTTCGGGTCGTTCAGAGACATGGCTTTACAGTGAAATCGGTTCCGGAGAAGGGGTGCGGGGCTGCCGCGCTCTGGCGGCCTCGACGATCGCACCC
>Ga0224510_10001897_pt1 | contig 13160 bp, 10 predicted proteins | sample SF_May12_sed_USG_FD_170161 | JGI IMG/M metagenome (GOLD analysis project Ga0224510, IMG submission 170161) | Sediment microbial communities from San Francisco Bay, California, United States - SF_May12_sed_USGS_4_1 | ecosystem: Environmental > Aquatic > Marine > Sediment | place: USA: California... | reverse complement strand
CCCGGGGCTGGAGGGCCTGCAGGTCAACAACGACGAGGAGCTCCCGGATCTCACCGCCCAGTACCGCTTCGGTGGCGACTGGGGCCACCTGCAGTTCGGAGGCATCCTGCGCAAGGTCGGCTACGAGGTCCGCGCGGCCAGCACCGATCCCTGGACCCAGGGCAGCGAGACCGGCTGGGGCATCAACGTCGGCTCCGTGTTCAACGTGCTCGACAAGGACGCAATCCGCCTGCAGGTCGTCTACGGCGAAGGCATCGCCAGTTACATGAACGACGGCGGCATGGACCTTGCGCCGGCAGTCGCCTACCAGGCGGGCGTGGCTACGGACATCGAGGCTGAAGCTGTGCCGCTGACGGGCGTGCTGGCCTATTACGACCACTACTGGAGCGACAAGTGGTCGAGCTCGATCGGCTACAGCTACACGGAAGTCGACAACACCAACTTCCAGGATCCAGGCGCGTTCCAGAAGATCGACTACGCGTCCGGCAACCTGCTGTATTACCCGGCTGAGAACCTCATGCTGGGCGCCGAACTCATGTGGGGCCAGCGCAAGAACAACGACGGTGCGTCGGAAGACGACACGCGCTTCCAGTTCACGGTCAAGTACAACTTCGGCATCAAGCTTTGATGCCGCCGAAAAGAGGGGAAACATTCATGAACGCTTTCGCAACCAAGTCGCTGGCCGCGGGGCTGGTGGCCACGCTGTCTCTCGTCATGGCGACGCCGGCCTATGCGCGCGGACCGATGCCCGATCCCGCGGTGAAGGAGTTCCAGAAACTTGTCGATGCGGCCTATGCCAAGTACAAGGGACTGCAGGAAGGCGAGAACGCGAACTACATCCCGATCCTGACCGAGACGCCAAGCGACCTGTTCGGCGTGGTGATCGTCACCAAGGACGGCAAGGTCTACAGCGCGGGCGACGTCGACTACCAGTTCTCGATCCAGTCCGTGTCGAAGCCGTTCACGGCGGCGCTCGTAATGACGCAGCAGGGTCCCGCGGCACTCAAGGAGAAGATCGGCGTCGAGCCGACCGGCCTGCCGTTCAATTCCAAGCTGGCGCTCGAGATCTACAAGGCGCGTTCAGTCAATCCGCTGGTGAATGCGGGTGCGATCGCGGCCGTCAGTATGGTCAAGGCTACGTCCGAGGCCGATCGCTGGAACCAGGTGTCGCAAAACCTCAGCGATTTCGCGGGTCGGCCGTTGACCGTGCTCGAGAAGGTCTACGAGTCGGAATACACGACGGCCTTTGGCAATCGCGGCATCGCGAACCTGCTCTACAACTGGGGCCGTTTGTACAGCGATCCGGAGGAAGCCCTGCGCGTGTACACGCGTGAATGCTCCGTCGGCGTCAGCGCGAAGGACCTGGGCATGATGGGTGCGACGCTGGCCAATGGTGGCGTCAATCCGCTGACCAGGAAGCAGGTGATGCCGGCGAAGCATGTACCGGAACTGCTGGCGATCATGGCGACGGCCGGGTTCTATGACGAATCGGGTGACTGGATGTTCACTGCCGGCCTGCCGGCGAAGACCGGCGTCGGCGGCGGCATCGTTGCGGTCGTTCCTGGCCGCTTTGCGATCGCGGCGTTCTCGCCACGGTTGAATGAGGCTGGTAACAGCGTGCGTTCGCTGAATGCGATCCGCGACATCGCCGGTGAGCTCGGCGTCGGGGTATTCGGCGCGAATCCGGAATGAGCTGACAGCCGGGCTTGCGAGAACGTCGGTCTCGGTGACGAGGCAGCGGCACGTCCACCCCCGATGCCGCTGCGGGCCGGAGCAGCAGTGCTCCGGCCCGATTGACCGTCCGGACGGCCGCGTCCGTCCGTTTGATTTGAGTTTGATCTCGAGGTCGGCATGAACCTGTTACTGGCTTCGGTCGTGGCGACGCTGGGCCTCGCCGCGTGCATGTCGACCGCGCAGGCGCGCAAGACGCAACCGCCCGCGCCGGCCTGCCTGTTCAGCGACAGCCACTTCCACCTGACCAACTACGTGCAGAAGGGCACGGACATGGGCGCGTACGTCGACGGGATCATGGGCGACAAGGTCTGCCGGTCGACAGTGTTCGGCATTCCGCTGCAGCAGACGTGGTCGTACGGCAACTCGGGTGACTTTGCACCAACGTACTACCTGCAGTCCGACGCGCCGCTGTATTACTACTCGTTCACCGACGCCTACATTGCAAGCGCCTATCTCAAGCTGAGGTCCGGGCAACGCGCGCGTCTCGACCCGATGATCACCGGGTTCAACCCCGCTGACATGTATGCCGCCGACCACATCCGCCGGGTGCTCGAAACGTTCCCCGGGGTGTTCTCGGGCATCGGCGAATTCACGATCCACAAGGAATTCGTGTCGTCGAAGGTGGCGGGGGAGATCGCGAGCCTGACCAACCCGGCGCTCGACCGGATCCTGGACTTTGCCGGGGAGGTTGGTCTCGCAGTCATCCTGCACAGCGACATCGACATGCCGTTCGCCAAGGCGGGCGCGGAGCCGGTGTTCCTCCAGCAGATGAAGGACCTGCTCCGCCGCCATCCGCAGACCACGATCATCTGGGCGCACATCGGGCTCGGTCGCGTGGTGCACCCGGTGCAGGGACAGGCGACCGCGGAGGCGGCTGAACGCAATCCGTCGTATCGCGAGATCGTGCAGGCCTTGCTCGACGATCCGACGCTGAGCCATGTCTACTTTGATATCTCGTGGGACGAGGTGGCGAAGTACGCGGTGGCATCGCCGGAATCGATCAGGAACACGACGGCGATGCTGAACACGTATCCGGATCGCATCCTGTTCGGCACGGACAGCGTGGCGTCGACGGAGCAGGCGAGCCAGCTGCGCGTGTACCACCTGTGGGACCCGATCTGGTCGCAGCTGGCCCCGGAGGCTTTGCGCAAGGTCACGATCGACAACTATGCGCGTATCTTCGACGCCGCACGTGTCCGCGTGCGTGCCTGGGAGAAAGCGAACGTGAAGTAGAGACCGGCATTGTCACGTCGTCGCAGAGGCATCAAGCACGGGAGAATGAAATGAGCTATCGGACTCTGATCTTCGTTGCGGCGGCCGGCGCAGCGCTTGCATTGCCGGCAGCAGCGTATTGCCAGACCGCAACGAAGCCGATTTCCGCCTCGCTCGGCATGGTCGTGTTCCCGGCCAAGGGCCAGACCGCGCAGCAACAGAGCCAGGATGAAGGCGAGTGCTACGCATGGGCCAAAGGCCAGACGGGCGTTGACCCGATGGCGCCCCCGCCGGCAGCGCAGCCGGCGCAGCAGGCCGCCGGTACGTCCACGTCGAAAGCCGACGGTTCGCGTCTGCGTGGCGCCGCGCGCGGCGCCGCCGCGGGTGCGGTGATCGGCGAAGTGGCGAATGGCGATGCCAGCGATGGTGCTGCGATCGGCGCCACCGTCGGTGTGGTGGCCGGCGGCCGGCAAAGTCGCAAGAACCAGCAGCAGGCGGCCGAACAGGCCGCCCAGCAGCAGGAGCAGGCCACGCAGCAGCAGCAGGCGGCGCAGCAGCAACAGCTCGATCTCTTCAAGAAAGGCTTTGCGGCCTGTCTCGAGTCAAAAGGCTACACGGCGAAGTAGAGCGTGATGACCGGCTCAAGCACTGACTTCGGCAAGATCACGCCGTGCGTGCCGTGCGACGGCGTACTCACGACAGTCATCTTCGCGCTCCGCGTTGCGCAGCTCGGGCCCCTCATCGTTTTGCCGACCGGGGCGACCGCGTGGGCCCGCCACAGCCCGGGGGGCGGCTGGGCCGCGGCGGAATCACCACTGCTGACCGCCGTCGACTCTGCCCGACTCACAACATGACAAAGCATCACGAGGCGAGGATTACGATGATTCCATTACCCAATGCAAAGAGAGAGCGCGCGCGCCTCGGCCTGCGGGCCGCATCGCTGGTCGCATTGCTCACTTCGCTGCCGGCGCACGCTTCGTTCCTGCAGGGCGAGACGCTGGCCAAGGCCGCGAACATCCTCGCGCTTGTCGTAATCGTGCTGGTGCCGATCATCGGCATTGTCTTGTTCTGGATGGTGCACGTGCTGCCCGAGAAGATCGCCCACAAGCGCCAGCATCCGCAGCAGGAGGCTATCCAGGTGCTGTGCCTGCTGTCGCTGGTGTTCGGCGGCCTGCTGTGGCCGATCGCCTGGCTCTGGGCCTACAGCAAGCCGGTCCTGTACAAGATGGCGTACGGGACGGACAAGTCTGCCGATCACACGCCCGCGGCGGTCGTGAGTTCTCCTGCCGCCGATGCCCTGCAGGCTGACGTGGCCCGCGTTCGCGCCGATCTCGAGAAACTCGCAGCGCAGGAAGGCGCTCCCCGCGAACTGACGGAGCTGCGCGATCGCCTGGCCGCCCTCGAGCCGCGTCTCGCCGGCACGGTGGAGGAGGCACGCTGATGGAAGTCCTGCTGCTCGGTATCTACAGCTTTTTCGTCTGGCTCATCTTCATCAAGTTCAAGTGGTTACCGTGGAATACGGTGAGCCAGGTCACCGTAGCGATCATCCCGATCGTCGCGCTGACCGTGCTGATCCTGACCTTGAACGTCGTCGCGCCGTCTTCGGCCGACGTGCGCGTGTTCAAGTACACGGTCCCGATCGTTTCCCAGGTGCGCGGGCGTGTCATCGAGGTGCCGGTGGAAGAGGGCAACCGGCTGGTGAAGAAAGGCGATGTGCTGTTCAAGGTCGACCCGACGCCCTACCAGCTGACGGTCAACAGCCTGATGGCGCAGCTCGTCGGTGCCAAGGGCGGCAACGAGCAGTTGCGGGAACAGTTGCGGTCGGCAGAGGGAAACACCGCGGCGATCCGCTCGCGGATCGCCCTGATGCAGACCCGCGTGCAGCAGAACCGCGAGCTGGCGGCCACCGGCGCCGGCAACCGGTTCGACCTCGAGCAGGCAGAAACCGACCTGCGTGACCTTGAATCGCAAATGAGCACGGCCATGGCCAATGAAGCGCAAGTGCGCGTTCAGTTGTCTGCGACTGTTGGCGGTGACATCGCATCGGTGGCCAAGATCAAGGCCGACCTCGCGAATGCGGAGTGGGAGCTGCAGCAGACGACGGTACGGTCGCCCTGTGATTGCTATGTGATCAACCTGGCGTTGCGACCCGGAGCTTTCGTCGCCGGCATGCCATTCAATCCGGTGATGACGCTGGTCGAATCGGAAGGGCAGGTCGTAGCGCTCTTCAACCAGAACGAACTGCACCAGATCAAGCCGGGCAATTACGCCGAGTTTTCGCTCAAGACGAATCCCGGCCGCATCGTGCGCGCCAAGGTCGACTCGATCATCTGGGCGCAGGGCATGGGCCAGATGCAGCAGAGCGGCACGCTGCCGATGACGGGCGTGCTCGCAGCGCCCCCGAATCGGTTCGCGGTCAAGTTCGACATCGAAGAGGCGGATCGCGACCTGCTCGTCGCCGCCGGCGCCGCAGGTCATGCAGCGGTGTATACCGACAGTGCGAAGGCCATCCACATCCTGCGCATGGTGATTCTGCGGGTTGGTGCGTACACCGATTACCTCGTGCTGAAGCTGCATTGACACCATGAGCACACGCAACACCACGTTGGCATTGGCGGTATTCGCCATGCTCTCGGCGTGCGCCTTGCAGGCGCCGCCGAAGCCGGAGGAGTACAAGGCCGAGGCGCTCGCCGGGGTACGCCCCCCTGCGCAATGGACAGCGGCAAGCGATGCAGTGGCGCCGGTGACGGGAGCATGGCTCGCAACCTTCGAGGATCCACGCCTCGATGCGCTGGTCGCCGAGGCGATGACGAACAACCTCGACTTGAGGGTCGCAGCAACGCGCGTACAGGTCGCCTCCGAGTACGTGAAGCTCGCCGATGCAACCCTCTGGCCACAGGTCAACCTGCTGGCCCGCGGGGGCGGCGAGATGGGGGGCGACTCGAGCGGATTGAGCGGCGTCGGTTTGTACGCGAACTGGGAGCTCGATCTGTGGGGCCGGATGCGCTCGGCCCGTGCAGCCTCGGAGGCAACGTACGGCTCGGCGCTGGCGGAAGCGGAATTCGCGCGCCAGTCGGTCGCGGCGATGGTCGCCAAGGCCTATTTCCTGGCCGTCGAGGCGACTTTGCAGTTGCGGCTCGCCGAGGAGACGGTCGCCACCTCGCAGCAGCTCGTGACACTGGCCGAGCAACGCCAGCGCATTGGCAAGGGCGATGGGTACGACACGGCGATAGCACGCGGCACCGTCGAAAGTTACCGCGACACCGTCGAGAAGCTCACGTTGTCGCGCACCCAATCCTTGCGTGCACTCGAGGCCCTCGTCGGACGATACCCGGCGGCAGACGTCGAGGTTGCCACGCAGCTGGCAAAGCCACCCGGGCCCATTCCTGCCGGCCTGCCTTCGGAATTGCTGGAACGACGTCCGGACGTGATCGCGGCCGACCGGCGAGTCGCGGCAGCGTTCTATGGCGTGCAGGAAGCCAAGGCGGCGCGGCTGCCGAGCATCTCGCTGACGGCATCGGTCGATGACATCTCGAGCGACCTCTTCGTCCTGCAGGACCGCAACAATCCGGTCTGGAGCGCGGGCGCCAGCCTGCTGCAGCCTGTCTTCAACGCGGGTGCCCTGCAGACCCAGGTTCGCATCCGCACGGCAGAGCAGAAGCAGGCGATTGCGGAATACGGGCAGATCGGTGCTCGTGCGTTCGGCGAGGTTGAAGACGCGTTGTCGGCCGAATTCGCGGCAGCGCGGCGTGAGGCCGTCCTCGGCCGCGCGGTGGCTGAGAACGAGACCGCCCTGCAATTCGGCCAGCAACGATTCAAGGTGGGTGCGGGCGACCTGCGCGCGGTCTCGCAGCAGCAGATTGCCGTGTTCGGCACGAGGTCGGCGTTGTTGCGAGTCCAGTCCGAGCGGCTGGTCCAGCGCGTCAACCTGTACCTGGCGCTTGGTGGAGGTTTCGAGGCGGCTCCGGCGACGACCCCGCTCGTGCAAACGAAGGAGTGAGTCATGACCTGGCTGCAGGGGATTTTGCAGGCGCACCCGGAAATCGCGTTCTTCCTGGTGCTGGGTCTCGGGTATCTGTTCGGCAAGATCGCGCTCGGCAGCTTCAAGCTGGGCGCGGTGACGGGCACGCTGCTCGCGGGCGTGCTCGTCGGACAACTCGGCATTTCGCTGTCGAACGAAGTCAAGCAGTGCTTCTTCCTGCTGTTCCTGTTCGCGATCGGCTTTCGTACGGGCCCGCAGTTCTTCCGCGGCTTGCGCAGCGACGGATTGGCGCACGCCGCACTGGCTGCCATCGTGGCCACCACTGGTCTGCTCGTCGGCTGGTTCGTCGCAGTCTCGTTCGGCTATGACGCCGGCACGGCGGCGGGCCTGATCGCTGGATCGCTCACTGAATCCGCGACGATCGGTACGGCCATGGACGCGATCGCGCGGCTCAATCTGCCGGACGTCGAGAAGGCGGCGCTCAACAACAGTATCCCGGTGGCGTTCGCCGTCACCTATCTGGTCGGCGTGACCGTCGCAGCGTGGGTGCTGTCGCAACTCGCGCCAAAGCTGATGCGCATCGACCTGGCCGAGGAGTGCCGCAGGCTCGAGAACGAGATGCAGGGGGGTGCCGAGGCCCGGCTCTCGGCGCGTCGCGAACATGAAGTCCGCGCTTATGCCATCGATCCGGGGTCGCGCTTCGTCGGCCGTACCATCGCCGAGCTCGAGGCCAGCGCGGTGGGCGTGCGTGTCTTCGTCGAACAGGTGCGCTGTCGTGGCGAGATCGTCGCGGCCCGCGACGTCGACGTGCTGCGCGTGGGCGACATCGTGGCGGTCGCCGGCCGGCGCACGACGCTGGTCGAGGTGCTCGAGGCCGCCGGCAGCGGCCTGCGCGAAGTCGACGACCGCGAATTGCTCGATGTGCCGGCCGACGTGGTGGACGTCGTTGTCACGAACCGTGACATCGACGGCCGGACGCTCGCCGAACTGGCCGTGGACCCCTTGTCGCGTGGAGTCTTCATGCGACGCATCGCTCGCGGCGGCATGGACCTGGGGTTGCTGCCCGACACGCAGGTGCATCGTGGCGACGTGCTGACGCTGGTGGGCTCCGCCAGCGACACGGCGCGCGTCGTGCAGGTCCTGGGGATTGCGGATCGACCCAGTGACGTGACCGACATGATGGTCGTCGCGGCCGGCATCGTGGCCGGTGCGCTCATCGGGCTGCCTGCGCTGCACATCGCTGGTGTGGAGATCGGCCTGAGCCTGCCTGTTGGCGTCCTGCTGGGCGGTCTCGTATGCGGCTGGCTGCGTTCCGTAAAGCCAGCGCTGTTCGGCCGCGTGCCGGGCCCGACGTTGTGGATCTTCGAATCGATCGGATTGACTGGCTTCGTCGCCGTCGTCGGGCTGAACGCGGGTCCCGATTTCGTCGAGGGACTGAAGACCAGCGGGTTGAGCCTGGTCGTGGCGGGCGTGATCACGATCACGGCAGCGCTGCTCGTTGGCGTGCTGGTCGGCAAGTGGCTGTTCAAGATGCATCCGGGCGTGCTGCTCGGTGTGTGCGCGGGCGGATGCACGGCGACGCCGGCGCTGGCCGCTGTGCAGGAAGCGGCGCGCAGCGCCGTGCCTGCAATGGGATACGGCGTGGCTTACGCGGTTGGCAATGTGCTGCTCGCCATCTGGGGCACAGTGATCGTGGCGTTGATGGCGTGAACGGACGCCAACGCGTCCAGAGGTGAAGCATGGGACTCTGGGACTGGATCGTCGACACGCTGCGTTCGTACCCCGAACTGGCGATATTTCTCGCGCTCGCGCTCGGATTCTTCATCGGGCCGAAGAAGCTGGCGGGCTTCAGCCTCGGTAACGTCACGGCTACGTTGCTCGCGGCCGTTGCGATCGGACAGCTCGGCATTGCAGTGCCCGGGCCCATCAAGTCGACGTTTTTCCTGCTGTTCCTGTTCGCCGTGGGTTACGGCGTGGGTCCGCAGTTCTTCCGCGGGCTGGGCAAGGAGGGACCGAAGCAGATCGGTTTCTCGCTGATCGTGCTCGCGTTGTGCCTCGTGGTGCCCATCGTCTGCGCGAAGATGGCGGGACTGGATCTGGGATACGCGGTCGGCCTGTATTCCGGCTCGCAGACGATCTCGGCCTCGATCGGCGTGGCTTCGGACCAGATCAGCCGACTCGGGTTGCCTGCCGACCAGGCGAAGGCGTTTCTCGACGCGATTCCGGTCGGTTATGCCGTGACGTACATCTTCGGCACCATCGGCTCTGCGATTGTCCTGGCACAACTGGGGCCGCGATTGATCGGCGTCGACCTGCCGGCCGCCTGCGCCGAGTACGAGAAGCAGATGGGTGGCGGCCAGGCGGGCATGGACCCGGGCGTCTTCTCAGCCTATCGGCACGTCGAGGTCCGCTCCTACCGCATCGACGCAGCGAGCGGCCTGACGGGCAAACCCGTGCGCGAACTGTTCCCCGGCCTGCGCATCTTCGTCGAGCGCATCCATCGCGGGGACCAGTTCATTGATGCGGATGCCGCGACCGTGCTCGAGCCAGGCGACGTCGTCTCGATCTCGGGACCGCGTGATGCGCTGGTGGAGAAGGTCGAGTCGGTCGTGCCCGAGGTCAACGACCGGGCATTGCTCGACATGGCCGTCACGCAGGTCGACGTGTTCGTGCGCAGCAAGGCCGTCAATGGCCTGACCCTGCGCGAGATTGCCGACCTGCCGCAGGCCCGCGGCATTTACCTGCGCAAGATCACGCGCAGCATGGTCGAAATCCCGATCCTGCCCGAGACTGAAATCCTGCGTGGCGACATCCTGACGCTCGGCGGCAGCACGAGACACGTCGACGCGGCCGTTGGATTGCTGGGGCACGCTGATCGTCCCGTCGAATCGACCGACCTCGCCGTCGTCGCAGCCGGCATCGTCATCGGTGGGTTGATCGGCGCGCTGACGTACGTCGCAGGCGGCATTCCCATCAGCCTGTCGACGTCGGGTGGCGCGCTGCTTGCGGGCCTCGTGCTCGGTTACCTGCGGACGGTGCATCCCACCTTCGGCAACATTCCCGGACCGTCGCTCTGGCTGATGAACACGCTGGGGCTCAACATCTTCATCGCCATCGTCGGCATCAGCGCAGGACCGGGCTTCGTCTCGGGCCTGCAGCAGGTCGGCCTGAGCCTTTTCCTGTGGGGCATGGTGGCTACGACGATCCCGCTCGTCATCGCCGTGCTGCTCGGCCACTACGTCTTCAAGTTCCATCCCGCGATCCTGTTTGGCGTGTGCGCCGGCGTGCGCACCACGACGGCGGCGCTCGGGATGATCCAGGAAGCGGCAAAGAGCAAGGTACCGGCGCTGGGTTACGGCATGCCTTACGCCATCGGCAATACGTTGCTGACCATTTTCGGCATGGTGATCGTGCTGATCCTGGCTGGCTGATCGGATTCACAGCGGCTGCGGCCGCGAAGGACGTCGCAATGGACATCATGAAACTGCGCGAGTACGAGGGCCTGAGTCCCTTCGAGATCAAGGACTTCCTCGCCAAGGCGGCAAGCAAGGTCGCGGGCACATCGTCCGTCACTTACCTCAATGCGGGCCGCGGCAACCCGAACTGGATCGCGACAGAGCCGCGCGAGGCGTTCTTCCTGCTCGGCCAGTTCGCCATCGTCGAAAGCAAGCGGGTCATGGACCTGCCGCCGGGCGTCGGCGGCATGCCCAAGGCGAAGGGCATCGCCTCGAGACTGACGACCTGGCTTGGCAAGCATGCCGAGATGCCGGGCGCCGGGCTGCTGGCCGCACTCGTGCCATGGGCCGTGCAGAAGTTCGGCTTCGACGCGGACAAGTTCGTGCACGAACTTGTCGACTCGATCATCGGCGACAACTATCCGGTGCCCGACCGCATGCTGGTGCACAACGAGCTGGTGGTGCACGAGTACCTGCAGTGGGCGATGTGCGGGTCGCCACGGCCCAAGGGAACGTTCAAGCTGTACGCCGTCGAAGGTGGCACCGCAGCGATGTGCTACATCTTCAAGTCGATGAAGACGAACCGGCTGCTCAACGCCGGCGATACCATCGCGCTCGCCACGCCGATCTTCACGCCGTACCTCGAGATGCCGCACCTGGAGGATTACGACCTCAAGGTGGTGAACATCCAGAGTACGCAGGAAAACCGCTGGCAGTTTGCCGACGCCGAGCTCAACAAGCTGCTGGACCCGAAGATCAAGGCGTTCTTCGTGGTCAACCCGGGCAACCCCAGCGCCGTGGCGCTCAGCGAGAAGACGCTCGCGAAGATCGGTTCGATACTCAAGAAGCGCCCCGACCTGATCCTGCTCACCGATGACGTGTACGGCACGTTCGTGCCGGGTTTCCGCTCGCTGCTCGGGGCCTATCCGCACAACACCATCGGCGTGTACTCGTACAGCAAGTACTTCGGCTGCACGGGCTGGCGCCTGGGCGTGATCGCCGTGCACGACGACAACCTGTTCGACAAGCTGATCGCGCGGCACCCCGAGCCTGTGCAGAGGAAGATCGACAAGCGCTACAGTGCGCTGACGCTCGAGCCACGCAAGCTGCGGTTCATCGACCGCATCGTCGCCGACAGCCGCGACGTGGCGCTCAACCACACCGCCGGATTGTCGCTGCCACAGCAGGTGATGATGCTGCTGTTCTCTGCCTATGAACTGATGGACACCAAGAAGCAGTATCAGAAGGCCTGCATGGGCATCGTGAAGAAGCGCGTCACGGCCACACTGGAGGGCCTGGGGCTCGATCTTCCGCCCAACGAACTGCACGACAACTACTACGGGCTGATCGATTTCGAATTCTGGGCGCGCAAGAACCTGGGCGAGGACGTCGTCGAGTGGATGAAGGAGAACGTTCACCCGCTCGATATCGTCTTCCGGCTGGCCGAGGACCACGGCATCGTGCTGCTGAACGGCAGCGGCTTCGAAGCCCCGGACTGGTCGGTGCGCGTCTCCTTCGCCAACCTTGACGACCACGTCTACGACGACATCGGCCGGGCGGTGCGCGCAGTGGCGCGCGGGTATCGCCAGGCCTATGAGGCGTCAAAAGCAACAGCCAGACCCGGCAAGGCGGTGGCCAAAGCAAAGCCTGCCGCGCCGAGCAAAGCAAAGAAACCTGCGGCCAAGCCACGTGCGCGCAGCTGATCATCAACCATAAGGACGTGACCGGCGTTGGCCGGCCGCCTGCCCACGGAGAACAGACATGAAGAGAAATTCAAGAATACTGAGCCTCGCCTCGCTGATTGCCTTAGGGCTTATGGCCGCGCCCATGCAGGCGGCGGACCTGCCCAAGATCCGCGTGCTGGCAACGGGCGGCACGATCGCGGGCGCGCAGGCGAGTGCGACGGACTACGGCTACAAGTCCGGCGCGTATGACGTCAATTCGCTGCTCAGCGCAGTGCCGAATCTCGACAAGCTGGCCGTCATCACGGGCGAGCAGGTCGCCAACATCGGCAGCCAGGACATGAACGACGAGGTCTGGCTGAAGCTGGCGAAGCGCGTCAATGCTTCGCTCGCGGAACCTGGCGTCAATGGCATCCTGATCACGCACGGCACCGACACGCTCGAGGAAACCAGCTACTTCCTGTCGCTGGTCACGCAGAGCGACAAGCCGGTGGTGATGGTGGGTTCGATGCGCCCGGCCACGGCGATCAGCGCCGACGGTCCCGGCAACATCTACAACGGCGTGGCCGTCGTCGCCGATCCGCGAGCAACCGGCAAGGGCACGCTGGTCGTGCTGAACGACACGATCCACTACGCGCGTAACGTGATGAAGACCGACACCACGAGCGTGCAGACGTTCCGGAGCCTGAATCGCGGTCCCGCCGGAGTCGTGCACACCGGCAAGATCGAGTGGTTCGAGCCGATGGACAAGAAGGTCGGCAAGGCCACCGGTTTCTCAGTGGAAGGCCTCGACAAGCTGCCGCGCGTGGACATCATCTACGCTCACGCCAACATGAGCGCCGACCTGATCGATGCCGCCATCAGGAATGGCGCCAAGGGCCTCGTGATCGCGGGTGTAGGCGACGGCAACATGACTACGGCAGCCCTGGACGCAGTCACTAAAGCAGCGAAGAACGGCATCGTCGTCGTGCGCAGCACGCGCCTGGCCGAAGGCATCACGCTCCGCAACAACGAAGTGAACGACGATGAGAAAGGATTGGTCGCGTCGGGCGAGCTAAACCCGGCGAAGTCACGCGTGCTGCTGCAGCTGGCGCT
>Ga0224510_10001896_pt1 | contig 13163 bp, 11 predicted proteins | sample SF_May12_sed_USG_FD_170161 | JGI IMG/M metagenome (GOLD analysis project Ga0224510, IMG submission 170161) | Sediment microbial communities from San Francisco Bay, California, United States - SF_May12_sed_USGS_4_1 | ecosystem: Environmental > Aquatic > Marine > Sediment | place: USA: California... | reverse complement strand
CGTGCAGAACCTGCGCCTGCCGCGCGTCGCTCTCGGCGTGGTGGTCGGGGCGGGGCTGGCCGCGAGCGGCACGGCGCTGCAGGCCACGCTCCGCAACCCGCTCGCCGAACCGTACCTGCTCGGCGTCTCCGGCGGCGCGGCCGTCGGCGCGGTGCTCACGGTGATCGTCGGGCTCACGTCGCCGGCGTTGCTCCCCCTCTCGGCATTCGCCGGGGCCGCGCTCGCCGTGGTGCTCGTGCTCCTGGTGGCACGGGCCGCGGGCGGCCGTGCCGACCCGCGGGTGCTGCTCATGGCGGGCGTGGTGATCGGTGCCTTCTGTACGGCGGCGATCATGGTGGCGCTCGCGACGGCGCCCGAGAACACCGTGCGCGGGGCCCTCTGGTGGATGATGGGCTCGCTCGGCGACGCGCAGTGGAGCGGGGTGCGGTGGATCGCCGGGTACGTCGCGTTCGGGATCGTGCTCCTCGTCTGGTGGGGGCGCGACCTCGACGTGCTCTCGCTCGGCGAGGATGCGGCCGCGTCGCTCGGGCTCGACGTGGAGCGCGTGACGCGGCGGATCTACCTCACCGCCTCGCTCCTCGCCGCGGCCACGGTCGCCGGCGCGGGACTCATCGGGTTCGTCGGCCTCGTGGTGCCGGCGATCGCGCGCGCGCTCGGCACGCGCACCTCGCGCGCGACGATCCTCGCGTCCGCACTCGCGGGCGGCACACTGGTGGTCGCGGCCGACCTCGTTGCGCGCACCGCACTCCGGCCCACCGAGCTGCCGCTGGGCGCGGTCACGGCGCTCGTCGGCGTGCCGTTCTTCCTCTGGCAGCTGCGGGTGACTCGGTGATCCGTGCGGACGCGGTCGTGCTCCGCTACCCCAACGCGCCCGCACCGGCCGTGCAGGGCGTCTCCTTCGCCGCGGCAGCCGGGCGGGTCACGGCGATCGTCGGACCGAACGGCTCCGGCAAGAGCACGATCGTGCGCGCGCTGCTCGGGCGCCTCACGCCGGAGGACGGGGCGGTCACGCTCGACGGTCGCGCGCTCACGTCGCTCTCCCGCCGTGAGGTCGCGACCACGATCGCCGTGGTGCCACAGCGGGAGGAGCCGGTCTTCCCGATGCAGGTGCGTGAGTTCGTCGCGCTCGGCCGGTATCCGCACGGCGGCGCCTTCGCCGGACGCACGGACGAGGATCGCGACGCGATCGCGCGCGCCGTCGCACGGGCGGATGTGGCCGAGTTCCTCGACCGGCCCACCGACGCGCTCTCCGGCGGCGAGTGGCAGCGGGTGCGCATCGCGCGCGCTCTCGCGCAGGGGGGCAAGGCGATCGTGCTCGATGAGCCCACCACCTTCCTCGACATCGCGCACGAGATGGCGGTCTTCGAGCTGCTCGACGGGCTTGCCCGCGCGGGACAGGCGGTGCTGCTCGTGAGCCACCAGCTCAATCTCGTGGCCCGCTTCGCGGACCACATCGTGCTCCTCCATCGCGGGCGCGTCGCCGCTGCCGGGTCGCCGGCGGAGGTCATGCAGGGCGAGGTGCTCGAGCGCGTCTACGAATGGCCCCTCGTCGTCGCCCGAGACGCCGCGGTGGGCGCTCCCGTCCTCGTCCCGCTCCGGGGACGCGGCACCCGATGACCCCTCCTCGTCTGGCTCGCCGCCCGACGGCGCACCTCGCACGCGGGGCTTAGCTTGCAGCGGTGATCCAGACCGAGGCGATCGTCCTCCACGGCTTCGACTACCGCGAGACCTCGCGCATCGTCCGCCTGGCGACGCGCGACGCGGGCGTGGTGAGCGCGATCGCCCGCGGCGCCAAGCGGCCGAAGAGCCGCTTTGGGCAGGGGCTCGACCTCTTCACCGGCGGGGTGGCGCACCTGCTCCTCCACCCCTCGCGCGACCTGCACACGCTCGTCGGCTTCGATGCCACGCGCGCACGCCCCGAACTCGCGGGCTCGTTGCAGCGCTTCGCCGCCGCGGCGGCGCTCGCCGAGCTCTGCATCCGCTTCGGGTCCGAGGATGCGCAGGGGGAGATCCTTGGCGTGCTGGAGCAGGGACTCGATGCGATCGGCACCTCGGCCGACCCGGAGGTTTCCACGCGCACCCTCGCCGCGGCCTGGCAGCTCGTGGCCGAACTCGGTTTCGCGCCCACGCTCGAGCACTGCGCCTCCTGCCACCGCCCGATCGGGACGGACGAACAGGTGCCGTTCGGTCACCGTATCGGCGGCGCGCTCTGCCGCACCTGCGCGCCGCTCGCGCCCGGCGCGCGCTCGCTCCCGGCCGAGGCGCGCCGGACGCTGCAGTCCTGGATCAGCGGCGAGGCGGATCGGAACCTCGATTCGGCCTCCGCGCGGGCGCACCAGCGCCTGCTGCGCGAGTTCCTCGAGGAGCACCTCGCCGACGGTCGCGCCCTGCGTGCCTGGGCGAGCTGGGAAGCCGGCTCCCGATGATCCTGGGCACGGCGGGCCACATCGACCATGGCAAGACCGCACTCGTGCGGGCGCTGACCGGCGTGGACACCGACCGCCTGCCGGAGGAGAAGCGGCGCGGCATCACCATCGCGCTCGGCTTCGCCCCGCTCGAACTCCCGGGCGTCGGCACGGTGGGGGTGGTCGATGTGCCGGGGCACGAGGCCTTCGTGCGCACGATGCTCGCCGGCGCGACCGGGATCGACCTCGCGCTCCTCGTGATCGCCGCGGACGAGGGCGTGATGCCGCAGACGCGCGAGCACCTCGCGATCCTCACGCTCCTCGGCGTGCGGGGCGGCGCGGTCGCCCTCAGCAAGGCCGACCTCGTGGACGCGGAACTCCTGGAGCTGCAGGAGGAGGAAGTGCGCGCCGTGCTGGCGGGCTCGCCCCTGGCCGACGCGCCGATCATCCCCGTCTCCGCACACACGGGCGTCGGACTCGACGCGCTGCGCGCGACACTCGCGGAGCTCGCGCGCGCCGTGCCGGCGCGCGAGGCCGACGATCTCTGGCGGATGCCCGTGGACCGCGTCTTCTCCGTCACCGGGGCGGGCACGGTGGTGACCGGCACGGCGTGGAGCGGCACGCTCGAGCGGGACGACGCGCTGCGGGTGCTGCCCGCCGGCCACGCCGCGCGCGTGCGGAGCATCGAGACGCACGGCGCCGCGACGGCCAGCGCGCGACCCGGGAGCCGCACGGCCATCGCGCTCGCCGGCCTCGATCGTGCCGCAGTCGCGCACCAGGCGGTGCTCGTGCGGGAGGGCGATCCGTGGGTGCCGAGCCGAGTGCTGCGTGCCGACCTCGTGCTGCTGGCGGCCGCGCCGACCATCGGACCGAGGCGCCAGTTGCGGTTCCATCTGGGGACCGCCGAGGCGGGCTGCCGTGTGGTGGCGCCGGGTGGGCCGGTCGCGCCGGGCGCCACGCGCGCCGTGCGGCTCCTGCTCGATCGCCCGGTGGTCGCGCGGGCGGGCGACCGGTTCGTGCTCCGCGCCGGTTCGCCCGTGGGGACGCTGGGTGGCGGTGTGATCACCGACCCGGCGCCTCCGGGGGCGCGCGCGAGACCGTTCGCCGAGCCGCACGGCGACGCGGTCGCGCGGCTCGGCTGGATCCTGGATGAGGCCGGCGCGAACGGCGTGGCGGTGGCCTCGCTGCCGGTTCGGGTGGGCGTGCGTCCCGCGCAGGTCGAGCGCCTGCTGCGCGACGTGAAGGGTACCGCGCGCGTCGGCGACCGCCTTGTGCGCTCGCGCGTGCTCGACGTGCAGCGGGCGGCGCTGCTCGCCGCGGTCGCGCGCGCGCATGCGGCGAATCCGCTCGCCCCCGGGCTGGACCGCCAGACCGCGCGCCGCGCACTCGGAGCGCACGAGGCGCTGGCCGACGAGGTGATCCGACGCGCCGAGCGGGCGGGGCTGATCGCCATCGAAGGTGCCTGGATCCGGTCGCCGGGGTTCACCGCGGGTGCGGGCGCCACCGCGTCGGCCGCGAAGGACCGGTTGCTCGATCGCCTGCGAGAGACGGCCACCGAACCGCCGAGCGTCGCCGAACTCGTCGCCGAACTCGGTGACGAGGTGCCGGCCCTGCTCAAGCTCCTCGAGAAGGAGAAGCTCGTCGTCCCGGTCGCGCTCGACCGCTGGTACGCCCGCGAGGCGATCGTGACCCAGCTCGCCCGCCTGCGTGAGCACGTGACGCCCGGCACGGCGTACTCGCCGAGTGAACTGCGCGAGGTGCTCGGCACCACGCGGAAGTTCCTGATCCCCTTCCTGGAGTGGTGCGACCGCCGCGGCATCTCGCACCGGACGCCGACGGGACGCAGGTTTCACGAGGTGCCCGGAGAACCCTGACCGGCCCGACGGAACGGCGGGACCACACGACAGGACGGTCACCAACCCCGCCGATTCGGCGTAGTGCACCCGGTCCATCCCTTGCGAGAGATGAGGGAGGATGGAGAAGGGAGGTGAGCACGCAGGTCCGTGCCGACACGCCCCACCGTCCACCATCCACCGTCCCCCATCTGCCCCAACCATGCTCAGCCCAGACAGACTGACGGTCAAATCCCAGGAAGCCCTCACCGCGGCGATCACCCTCGCCCGGAAGAACGGCAATCCGCAGGCGCACGATACCCACCTCCTCGTCGAGCTCCTCGCGCAGGAGGACGGCATCGTCGTGCCCATCCTCCAGAAGATGGGCGTCTCGATCCCCGCGCTCCGCGAGGCGCTGGAGCGCGAGATCGCGCGCTACCCCAAGCAGTCGGATGCCCAGCCGAACCTCGCGCGTGAACTCACCGCGGTGCTCGACCAGGCGGAGAAGGAGGCGAAGAAGCTCGGCGACGCGTACGTCTCCACCGAGCACCTCCTGCTCGGCCTCGCCGAGGTGAAGGGCGCCGAGACGGCCGCGCTGCTCAAGGCGCAGCGGGTCACGCGGGAGGGACTGCTCGAGGCGCTGCAGGTCGTTCGCGGCGCGCACAAGGTCACCGATCAGACGCCCGAGGACCAGTACCAGGCGCTGCAGCGGTTCACGCGCGACCTCACGGAGGACGCCCGCAAGGGGAAGCTCGACCCGGTGATCGGCCGCGACGAGGAGATCCGCCGCGTGGTGCAGGTGCTCTCGCGCCGCACCAAGAACAATCCCGTGCTCATCGGCGAGCCCGGCGTCGGCAAGACGGCGATCGCCGAGGGCCTCGCCCAGCGCATCGTGAACGGCGATGTGCCGGAGTCGTTGCGCAACAAGAGTCTCGTCTCGCTCGACATGGGGGCGCTCATCGCGGGTGCCAAGTTCCGCGGCGAGTTCGAGGAGCGGCTCAAGGCGGTGCTCAAGGAGATCACCTCGAGCGAAGGGCGCTTCGTGGTGTTCATCGACGAGATGCACACGATCGTTGGGGCGGGGCGCGCGGAGGGCTCGATGGACGCGGGCAACATGCTCAAGCCGCTCCTCGCCAGGGGCGCGCTCCGCGTGGTGGGCGCGACCACGCTGGACGAGTACCGCAAGCACGTGGAGAAGGACCCCGCGCTCGAGCGTCGCTTCCAGCCGGTGTTCGTAGGGGAGCCCACGGTGGAGAGCACCATCGCGATCCTGCGCGGCCTGAAGGAGCGCTACGAGTCGCACCACGGCGTGCGGATCACCGACGGCGCAGTGGTGGCGGCGGCGACGCTCTCCAACCGCTACATCGGTGACCGGTTCCTGCCGGACAAGGCGATCGACCTCGTGGACGAGGCCGCGAGCCGGCTGCGCATCGAGATCGACTCCCTCCCGCAGGAGATCGACGAGGTGGAGCGGCGCATCGTGCAGCTGGAGATCGAGCGGCAGGCGCTGGCGAAGGAGAAGGACAAGGCGACCGTCGAGCGGCGGAAGGGGATCGAGGAGCAGCTCGCCCAGCTGCGCGAGCAAACGGGCGCCATGAAGGCGCAGTGGCAGCTGGAGAAGGACTCGCTGGGGAACGTCGGCAAGCTCAAGCAGCAGATCGAGGAGGCGCGCACGGAGGCGGAGCGCGCCACGCGTGCCGGCGACCTCGGGAAGGCGGCCGAGATCCAGTACGGCCGCGTCCCCCAACTTGAGCAGGAGCTCAAGCAGGTGGAGACCAAGCTCACCGAGCAGCGCGCGGGTGGCGCGCACTTCCTCAAGGAGGAGGTGACGGCGGACGACATCGCGGAGATCGTCGCCAGTTGGACGGGCATCCCGGTGTCGCGGATGCTCGAGTCCGAGCGCGAGCGGCTCACGCACCTGGATCAGGAACTCGCCAAGCGCGTGGTCGGCCAGACGGAGGCCGTGCATGCCGTGGCGAACGCGGTGCGCCGGTCGCGCGCCGGGCTGCAGGATCCGAATCGCCCGATCGGCTCGTTCATCTTCCTCGGCCCCACCGGCGTCGGGAAGACCGAGACCGCCCGGGCGCTCGCGCACTTCCTGTTCGACGACGAGCACGCGATGGTGCGGATCGACATGTCCGAGTACATGGAGAAGCACGCGGTCGCGCGGCTGATCGGCGCGCCGCCGGGGTACGTCGGGTATGAGGAGGGGGGGCAGCTCACGGAGGCCGTGCGCCGCCGTCCGTACTCCGTCGTGCTCTTCGACGAGATCGAGAAGGCGCACCAGGACGTCTTCAACATCCTCCTGCAGATCCTCGACGACGGACGGCTCACCGACTCGCAGGGCCGCACGGTGGACTTCCGGAACGCGGTCATCATCATGACGTCCAACATCGGCTCGTCCTGGATCCTCGAGGAGGGGACGCGGGACTGGGCGCTGGTGGAGTCGCAGGTGACGGCCGCCATGCGCCAGCACTTCAAGCCGGAGTTCCTGAACCGGGTGGACGACATCGTGATCTTCAAGCCGCTGGGTGAGGAACAGCTCGAGCGGATCGTCGACCTCCAACTCGTGCGCCTGGACAAGCTGCTCGCCGACCGCAAGCTGACGCTCACCCTCGACCCGGCCGCGCGGGCGCGGCTCGCCACCGAGGGATACGATCCCGCGTTCGGCGCGCGGCCGCTCAAGCGCGCGATCCAGCGCCTGCTGCAGGATCCGCTGGCCCTTGCGCTGCTCGACGGCACGTTCAAGGACGGCGACACGATCGTGGCGCATGCCGACGGCGACCATATCACCTTCGCCAAGGCGTGACCGGCCCCGTCGCCTTCGCGTCGCGCGCCGAGGAGGACGCGTGGTGGATGGGGCAGGCGCTGCTCGAGGCGGAGCGCGCCGCGACGGCGGGTGAGGTGCCGGTGGGGGCGGTGTTCGTGCACAACGGGGCGGTGGTGGCGCGCGGCGCGAACGCGATGGTGCACGGCAAGGACCCGACGCAGCACGCCGAACTGCGCGTGCTGCGCGCGGCGGCCTATGCCTCCGGCGACACGCGCCTCGCTTCGGGGACGCTGTACGTGACCCTGGAGCCGTGCGCGATGTGCGCCGGCGCGATCGTGCTCGCGCGGGTGGGGCGCGTGGTGTTCGGCGCCTGGGACGACAAGGCCGGGATGGCGGGCTCCGTGCACGACCTGCTCCGGAACCCGCGGCTCAACCACCGGTGCGAGGTGCAGGGGGGCGTGCGCGAGGCGGAATGCGGCGCGCTCCTCACGGAGTTCTTTCGCGCGCGCCGTTGACCCTCTCTGGGCGACCGTCTAATTTCCGCACTCTGTTGGACAGGTGGCCGAGTGGTTGAAGGCACCGGTCTCGAAAACCGGCATACCGGCAACGGTATCGTGAGTTCGAATCTCACCCTGTCCGTGGCGGCACTCGTGGTTGCATGCGACGCGCTGGCGCTGCCGGCGCGTCGTCGTTTGAGGGCCTCGGGCGCGCCGCGGTGCGGCGGGGGCGTGGCATTCGCAGGGACGGGTGGCCGAGTGGTTTAAGGCGCACGCCTGGAAAGTGTGTGTGCGTTCATAGCGTACCGTGGGTTCGAATCCCACCCCGTCCGTCGAGGCGCCGTGACCCACAGGGTCACGGCGCCTCGCTCGCTGCAGTGGTGTCGCGGGCCGCTCCCTCAAGGGAAGGTCAGGTCGAGCACGCCGGGGGTGATCGTCCGCGTCCCGGTCGCCCCGGAGTTGGCATCCGCCATCCACCCACGCGAAGCCGATGGTGCGGCCCGAGGCATTCCCCGCGCCGATCGAGACGATGCCGCTGCTGGAGACGACCGCCGCGGCCGTCGGCGTGAACGTCGCACCGTCGATCTTCGCGCTGAACGAGCCGTTCACGAGCGAACCTCCGCCACCGAGGCCGGTGCTGCCGTCGGAGGATCCGCAGGCGATGGCGACGGCGACGGGGAGGGGGAGAAGGAGGGGGAGCAGGCGGAAGCGGGTCGGCATGGCGGTCTCCTGGGCGCAGGGGAGACCCCCCTCAAGTGCGCCGCAGCACCGCGCACGCCGTCATGCGCCGGATCGATGCGCCGGGCGGCCGCACCCCGCGCGGGAGCCGCGTCCGTGCCGAGTTCGAGACATCTCCGTGACGACGTCGACACACCCCCCGCAAACCTTCCGGCTCCCACCAGTGTCAGATGTGGTGAACACGGAGACCGCTCATGGAAACGACGACAGCCACCACCACCCGGACTCCCGGGCCCGCGACGCAGGTCGAACTGTACGATGGGCGCGGTCGCCTCATCGGCGTGATCACGCGCCCCGCGGTGAGCGAAGTGCTCGGACCCGGCCGCGAGAAGGTCTATCTCTCGCGGCGCGCTCCCGGCCCCGTCGCCCGTGACGACCGCCGCCCGTCGCAGGCCGCCTGACCCGCGGCGCGCACGTCGCGCTCCCGCGAGACTGCGCGCCGTCGCATATTTGGGGGGATGTCCCAGACCCCCACCGTCGTCCTCAACGCCCGCGCCGTCGCGCGCACGATCTCCCGCATGGCGGATGAGATCATCGAGCTCAACGACGGCACCGACCACCTGATCCTCGTTGGGATCCAGCGCCGCGGCGTCCAGATCGCCGATCGCCTCGCCGAGGTCATCCGCGAACGCGAGCAGGTCGACGTCCCGCGTGGCGCCCTCGACATCACGCTGTACCGCGACGACCTCCAGACCGTCGGGCCGCGGCCCGTGGTCGGGAAGACGCACCTCCCGGGGGCGCTCGAGGGGAAGATTGTCGTGATCGTGGACGACGTGCTCTACACGGGCCGCACCATCCGCGCCGCCCTCGACGAGCTCGCCGACTTCGGGCGTCCCGCGCGCATCATGCTCGCCGTGCTCATCGACCGCGGCGGCCGAGAACTGCCGATCCATGCCGACGTGGTCGGCAAGAAGCTCGAGGTCGCCAAGGGTGGGCGGGTCGACGTCCTCGTGCCCGCGCTCGACCAGCGCGACGAGGTGGTGCTCCTCGATCCGCCGGGAGGCGGCTCCGCATGACCATGCTCGGCAAGGATCTCCTGGGGCTCGCCGGGCTCTCCCGCGAGCAGATCACCGGAATCCTCGATGTCGCCGAGCCGTTGAAGGAGATCTCCGAGCGGACCATCAAGAAGGTGCCCACCCTGCGCGGCATGACGGTGGTGAACCTCTTCTTCGAGCCCTCCACCCGCACCCGCATCTCGTTCGAGTTCGCCGAGAAGCGCATGTCGGCCGACACGGTCAACGTCGCCACCGCGGTCTCGAGCGTCTCCAAGGGCGAGACGCTCGTGGACACCGCGCGGAACCTCGAGGCGATGCGCATCGACATGGTCGTGGTGCGCCATCCCGGCTCGGGCGCCGCGCGCTTCCTCGCCGAACGCATCGAATCCAACGTGATCAACGCCGGCGACGGCACCTGCGAGCATCCCACGCAGGGCCTGCTCGACCTGCTCACGCTGCGTGACAAGCTGGGCAGCCTGGAGGGGCGGCGCATCTGCATCGTCGGCGACGTGCTCCACTCGCGCGTCGCACGCTCGAACATCTGGGGGCTCCAGGCGATGGGTGCCGAGGTCGCGGTCTGCGGGCCGCGGTCGCTGCTCCCCGGCGCGATCCGCGAGATGGGCGTGCAGGTGTTCGACCGCATCGAGGCGGCGATCGACTGGGCCGAGGCGCTCAACGTGCTGCGGCTCCAGCTCGAGCGCATGGAGTTCGGCTACATCCCCTCGCTCCGCGAGTACAACCGTGTCTTCGGCGTGACGCGCGCCCGGCTCGAGCGCGCGCCCCGCGACCTCCTCATCCTCCATCCCGGCCCGATGAACCGCGGTGTTGAGATCGATTCCGACGTGGCCGACGGGCCGCACAGCGTGATCCTCCAGCAGGTGACGAACGGCGTCGCCGTGCGCATGGCCGTCCTCTACCTGCTCGCCGGGAACAAGGCGTCGCTCGCCGAGGTCGCGAAGACCGGGGGCGCCACGTGAGCGCGCCGCTGCTCCTCAAGGGTGGGCGCCTCGTGGACCCCTCGCAGGGCATGGATGCCGTGGGCGACCTGCTCCTCGTGGACGGGAAGGTCTCGGCCGTCGGCGGGACCATCGCTGGGCCCGAGGGCGCCCGCACCATCGACTGCGCCGGCCTCGTGGTCGCGCCCGGGATGATCGACGTGCACGTGCACCTGCGCGAACCGGGACGCGAGGACGTCGAGACGGTCGCCTCGGGCGCGCATGCCGCGGCCGCGGGAGGCTTCAGCGCCGTCTGTGCGATGCCCAACACCAAGCCGGTCACTGACAACCAGGCGACCGTCGGCTTCGTGAAGCGGCAGGGCGAGGCCGCCGGGTTCGCACGCGTGTACCCCTACGGCGCGATCTCCGTCGGCCAGCAGGGCGAGATGCTCGCCGAGTTCGGCGAGATGGTCGGGGCCGGAGCGGTGGCCGTGAGCGACGACGGGAAGCCGGTGGAGAACTCACACCTCATGCGCACCGCGCTCGAGTACGCGCAGACCTTCGGCATCCCGGTGGTCGAACATTGCGAGGTGATGGCGCTCGCGCACGGCGGGTCGATGCACGAGGGGCTGATCTCGGCGAAGCTCGGCCTGAAGGGGATCCCCGGCGAGGCCGAGGAGATCGACGTCATCCGCTGCATCCTCCTCGCCAAGCTCACCGGCGGCCACATCCATCTCTGCCACCTCAGCACCAAGGGCTCGGTGGACCTCGTGCGCTGGGGGAAGGACCAGGGCGTGAACGTCACCGCCGAGGTCTGCAGCCATCACATCTCGCTCACCGAAGCGGCGGTGGAGGGCTACAACACCAACGCGAAGATGAACCCGCCCCTCCGCACGCCGCAGGACGTCGCTGCGCTGCAGCAGGGCCTCAAGGACGGCACGATCGACCTCCTCGTGACCGACCACGCCCCGCACCACTACGACGAGAAGGAGCGCGAGTTCGCCGACGCGCCCAATGGCATCGTGGGACTCGAGACTGCGCTCGGCGTGAACGTGACCTGGCTGCTGGAGCCTGGCATCCTCACGCTCGGCCAACTGGTGGACCGCATGGCCTGCCGGCCCGCCAAGGTCTTTCACCTCCCGGGCGGCACCCTGGCCAAGGGCAGCATCGCCGACGTGACGGTGTTCGACGCGACCCGCGAGTGGACGGTGGATCCGGCGCGCTTCAAGTCCAAGGGGCGGAACACGCCGTACGGGGGCCGCACGCTCAAGGGGCGCGCGATCCGTACCATCGTGGGTGGCCGGATCGTCCACGAGCTGGATGGGTGACCCTATTCGAGGCACGGCGGGGATAGCGGCGGCGCGCCGCGACGTGGTGCGCGTCTGCCGCCGGCTGTACGAGCGGGGACTGATCGCCGGACAGGACGGCAATGTCTCCGTCCGATTGGGACCGGACCGCGTGCTCGTCACGCCGGCGGGGCTGTCCAAGTGCGATGTCGTGGAAGCCGACCTGGTCGAGGTCGCGCTCGATGGCACGAAACGGAAGGGTAAGCGATTCGCGTCGTCGGAACTGGCGGTGCACCTCGCGATCTACCGGGGACGTCCGGACGTGAACGCGGTGGTGCATGCGCATCCGCCGACGGCCACCGGATTCGCGGTCGCCGGGGAGACGCTCCCGGCGAACGTGCTTCCCGAACTGGTGTATGGGGTGGGGCCCGTGGCGCTGGTGCCATATGAGACCCCGGGAACGGAGGTGCTCGCCGAGCGGTTCATCCCCTATCTTGAGGGGCATGACGCGTGGCTTCTCGCCAGCCATGGCGCCGTGACCGCGGGTCCATCGCTCTTGCTGGCGCACCAACGGATGGAGAGTATCGAGCACGCCGCTCGCATCGTGCTTGCGGCGCGCGCGGTTGGGCGGGTGCGGGAACTCCCGGCGGCGAGCATCCGGGCTCTGGATGCGGCACGTCGCGAACACCGAATCGGCGACTGAGCGCTTCGGCGCGGTCACCTTCACTGCACGGCGGACGGGAATGGCAGATCACACGAAGCTCGAGGCTCTCGACGCGCTCCTCGCGGAGAAGCGGAAGCACGAGGGATACTTGGAGAAGCTCGAGGACCGGAAGGCCGGCACGCCCGAGCACGTCTACGCTCGCCTGCGTGACGAGTACCTCACCAAGCTCACGGACCTTCAGGTGCGGGCGTCGGCCGAGGCCGAGGCGCTCACGGAGGGCCTGCGCGAGGACGAGGCTGCCGTCCGCGAGATCGAGGCGCGCCTGGCCACCGTGGTCGAGGAGCGGGTGGAAGGCGAGTTGCGCGCGGAGGTCGGGGAGTTCGACCCGAAGGACTGGGCGAAGAAGCTCGCCGCGCTCAACGCGAACGTGAGCAAGATCGAGAAGGAGCGCGACGTGCGCATGGAGAGCTTCGAGCGCACGAAGGCATTGCTCACCGAGGCGAAGGGCGCCGACGCCGTCGCGGCGGTGATCGCGCCGTCCGCGCCGAGCGCGCCGGCTACCGCCGCCACTCCGCCGCGCGCCGCCACACCCACCGCCGGCCCGGCGGTGCGGTCGACGCCCGCGGCCGCGCAAGTCGCCGCGCAAGTCGCCGCGCAGGCAGCGAAGCAGGCCGCCGCGGCCTCGAGGCCGACACCCGCGCCCAGCGCACCGTCACCGCCGCCCGCGGCCCCCACGCCCTCTCGGGGCACTCCGGCCACCCCGCCGACGCCGGCCAAAGGCGCCTCGATGGCGGGCGCGCCGTCGTTCGACGAACTCGCGTTCCTCAATTCCGTGGTCGGCCGGAGTTCCACCCCGATGAAGACCGACGACATGCCGCCCCCTCCGCGGCCATCGCGGCCCATGCAGGAGGTGCGGGATGCCTCGACGACGCCGGCCAAGTCCACGGTGGCGCCGCAGGTGCCACCTTCCCCGGCGCCCGCGCCGAGGACGTCGAAGCCGGTGGGGGCCGAGGAGCAGGACGACGAGCCGAAGTCGGCGCT
>Ga0224510_10001892_pt1 | contig 13183 bp, 12 predicted proteins | sample SF_May12_sed_USG_FD_170161 | JGI IMG/M metagenome (GOLD analysis project Ga0224510, IMG submission 170161) | Sediment microbial communities from San Francisco Bay, California, United States - SF_May12_sed_USGS_4_1 | ecosystem: Environmental > Aquatic > Marine > Sediment | place: USA: California... | reverse complement strand
ATTCACTATATCCACCGTTTTAAAAAAGAATTTAGTAAGGATCGCAATTATAACGCAACTCTTTATAGGTGCCACGCCAGTATCGGTCGGGCCATGATTTATACTTCGGTGACCATTGTGATCGGATTTTCCATATTGGTCCTCTCAAATTTCATTCCCTCGGTTTATTTCGGGCTCTTTACCGGCTTTGCCATGATCATGGCCCTGCTCGCGGCGCTTACCTTGCTTCCGTACTTGATAGTGCTCTGGAAACCCTTTGGCCAGGAAAACACTGCTGAGACGGCATTGAATTGATCAGTGGCCCCTGCACGGGCCACTGTTTCCCTTGCATAGGTTCAGATGCTGCATGGCGGTGAGGTTGCCGGAAATCAAATCGTTGATAACCGTGCCGACATCTCCATGCAGCTCCCTATCCGCCAATAGCACCCGGACCCCAAGGGCGGAACACTTTTCGAACATTCCCCCACCCATACCATAAGCCACCACCGTACCCACTCCTCGTTCCGCCAGGTGAGCGATGAGGTTGGAGCAGGAACCTTCCTGTTCCTCGGGATTGGTAAAGGTTTCAACGTTTGTAATATCCTTTCCGGTAAGATCCACAATGGTAAAAAGTCGGCAATGGCCGAAATGGTCTGAAATTTTAGCGGATAAACCGGAGTTGTCCAAGGTGGGGACGGCAATTTTTATGGAATTCATGGAAGTTCTTTATAAAGAATAATGAGTTGAGCCGTTTAGCATCTCCCGGCAGGAAGATGGCATGGTTGTCCGGTACTGGGCTCGCACTGTTCCAGTGCACAGTATATAGCACTTCTAAACCGCGTCAGTACGCTATATATTGCGCCTTTTTGTTGCCTTGGAATAGTGCGAGCCCAGTGTCCACTATCACTATAGATAGATATCAGGTGGCCGGGGAGGTGTCAATGCAATGATTATCTTGATATTGAATATTAATAGCGTTAGAATGGAGTGCGAGCCTACTCAATGACTGTCTCTTGCAGGGCAGTGGCCCAAACATTTTTCCGTAAAGTTCAGCGGTTGCTTTGTTGATTGCAATTTTTGGTAAGCACTATAATATCTTTTTGTAAACATGATAATAAATAAAAACGTTTTCTGAGCGGACTCGGAATAATCGTGGTATTAATTCTTGTTTTTTTGTTAGCTTTACGCCGAATAAATCAGCCGGTATTTGCTCCTTTATTCTTACCTTATGAATCAGTTGAACTGATTTTCTTTTTTTATTGAGATGGATTTCTACATCGTGTTGGCGAAAGTATAATGGCCCATCAAGAACTTCATGCGGTGATTCTTCCCGAAGGTGCGGTTCAGCTTGAATGGCGAGAGACCGCAGGAGAACGGCTGGGAAAGAATAGCGAACTCTTGCAGAGCCAACTCTTCAATGCCTTTACCGGGGAGCCCAACAGCGACTGGCTGTTGCTGCTTGGATTTTCCGATAAGGCTGTTTCCCTTTCTGCTTCACTCTCTTTTTTTAGACACTTCGCGGGATTGTTCATTCGTAAGCTAGGTTTGACCCCGGATCTGGAGCAGGTCCGACAAAACATTGAGTTTTCTTTGACGAGCGATGAAGCGAGGGATCTGCTCGACGCGTTACCGCCCATGGTGGGAGCGGAATATATCACCAGGGATTTCACTCACATCCTATGGCAACGTCTCCATGAAACATTTTCCCGCAAGATCGAGACATATGAAGGTACGGTTGCCGATTTTATCCGTGGATACGCTCCAGAGGCCCACTTGGTTGGCAGGGTTTATTTTCATCTGGTGGAAAATAAAAAGGGCCCCGATCCTTTCGCTTTTCTTGCCACCTATTCCAGTGGGCTCAATACCAGCGGGCGCGCCAAACACCTCCCACTGAAACACGCTCTGATGGAGTATGGCGACGATAACGAGAAACTTCTCGAACTCCTGGTTACCGTGCACACAGCAGCCAAGGAGAGCGAGTTACTCAGTGATTTGTTGGAAAGCGGCGAACTTTTTCATCCCCTCTCCTGGAGTGCCGCTGAAGCCTATGCATTTTTAAGGGAAATCCCCTTGTATGAAAATTCCGGGATCCTGTGCCGAATACCCGACTGGTGGAAGGCCGGCTCCTCGAGCTTGCGCTTGAATATCAGCCTGGGTGACCGGACTCCATCCATGTTGGGACTTGGCGCGCTGCTCGATTTTCGGCCCCGCTTGTTGCTTGATGACGTCGAGATGAGCGCGGAAGAGGCGCGGCGACTCCTAGATGAAGCCGAGGGATTGGCCTTTATTAAAAACAAGTGGGTGGCCATTGATTCGGAAAAATTAGAACAGACCCTCCTGGCCTATGACAAGGCCAGATCGCTTTATTATGAGCAAGGCATTTCCATGATGGATGCCATGAGACTGCAGATCAATCCGCAAAAAATGCTTGGGGTGGAGGATGGCGGATCGATAACCGGGGTATCCCACGGAGAATGGATGCAATCGGTTTTCGAGCGTATGGCCCATCCGGAAGTTGTCCCGGCGGTGGGCACCGGACGGGATTTTATCGCTAAGCTTCGACCGTACCAGAAACAGGGGCTGCAATGGCTTTATCATATGCATGGCTTGCGATTCGGAGCATGCCTTGCCGACGATATGGGTTTGGGGAAGACAGTCCAAATTTTGGCATTTTTAAACCTGATTCATCATCAAGCCGTGAAAAAAAAAGAAACCTTGCCAGTTTCGCTATTGATCGTGCCCGCCTCCTTGCTCTCCAACTGGGTGAGCGAGATCGCCAAGTTTTATCCCCGGTTGGATTATGTGGTGGCCCACCCCGAAATGTATGAAGGAGATTCTCCGGTAAAATTCGAACCAGCGAGTCGAAAAGGACTACATTTGGTCATCACCACCTATGCTTTGGTTCAGCGTTATCAATGGATCGGTGAATATGAGTGGAATTACGTAATTCTGGATGAGGCCCAGGCCATTAAAAATCCTGCGACCAAGCAGGCCCGGGCAGTGAAAAAGCTACGCTCCCGCAATAGAATCACCATGACCGGCACCCCGATCGAAAATCGACTCTCCGATCTCTGGTCACTTTTTGATTTCTTAAATCCGGGTCTGCTCGGCAATTCCAAGGAGTTTAAAGAAATTGCCAAAAGTCTGGCGCAAAACCCCGAAGGTTACGTCGGATTGCGCAAGGTGGTCAATCCCTTTATCCTGCGCCGCTTGAAAACCGATAAAACCATTATTTCCGATCTACCTGATAAGGTGGAAGTGAAGACTTGGGCATCGCTTGCCAGAAAACAGGCCTTGCTCTATGAGCAAATTCTGGAAAACATCAAACAACTGCTTGATGATAATAAACAAGATTCCATCAAGAGAAAGGGGCTCATTCTCTCTGCCCTGATGAAGTGTAAACAACTGTGTAATCATCCGGCCCAGTATTTGGGCAGTGGGGACTATACGGAAAAGGAAAGCGGGAAGTTCTCCAGATTGCGGGAAATTTGCGAAACCATATATGAGAAGCGCGAGCGGGTGCTGGTATTTACTCAGTTCAAGGAGATGACTGGACCGCTCAGCGAGTTTCTGGAGACCATTTTTCAACGTCCAGGCTTGGTACTGCACGGGAGCGTGGCGGTTAGCAAGAGGAAGAAAATAGTCGAACAATTTCAAGGTAAGGAGTATGTTCCCTTTCTGGTACTCTCTTTGAAAGCAGGTGGGGTCGGCCTTAATTTAACCGCGGCCAACCACGTTGTCCATTTTGATCGTTGGTGGAATCCGGCGGTGGAAAATCAGGCCACGGACCGGGCCTTTCGTATTGGTCAAAAGAAAAATGTCATGGTCCATAAGTTTATAACCAAGGGTACGATTGAAGAAAAAATCAATGGGATGCTTGAGGAAAAAGCCAAGTTGTCGGATGAAATTATCGCCTCCTCTGGTGAAAATTGGATTACCGAGATGAATAATGAGGAATTAATCAATCTCTTTTCATTAACCATCTGAGTAAACAAATAATTAGCATCACAAACCGTTTATTATGCAAGGCGAGAAGATTCGATGAGTTGGTACAGATACCCCCGTTATGTATCGGTGGCGGAAATAAAAGAAAAGGCGATGAAAAAGATCGCCCAGTTAATTAAAAAAAATCCGGATATTAATCCGGTGGTTACAAACGGCAATGATCTGGCCAAGACATGGTGGGGGCAGTCCTGGAATACCAATTTGGAAAGCTATGCCGATTTCTCTAATCGAATAGGGCGGGGAAGAAGCTATGTGCGGCACGGGGCGGTGCTGGATTTGCAAATCACCGAGGGGAGGGTAGAGGCGCTTGTGCAAGGTTCCTCCCTCAAGCCCTATGAGGTGTTGGTTACCATCAAAAAACTATCCCGAGAAACAACAGAGGTCATCAAAAGCGGTTGTCGTGGGAAATTGAGTTCCCTGCAGGACCTGCTCGGCGGTACATTTCCGAAAGAACTCAATGAACTTTTTCTGGCCAGGGGCACCGGTTTGTTTCCAATACCCAAGGAAATATACTTCAGTTGCAACTGTAAGGATATGGCGGTGATGTGCAAACATGTGGCCGCAACTCTCTATGGGATTGGTGTAAGATTTGATGAAGATCCTTTGCTTTTTTTCAAGCTCCGTTCCATTGAAGTCGGCGAGTTAGTCGCTCAGGCGGTTCGGGAGCGAACCGGGGACTTGCTCTCCAAAATCGAAGTCAAGAGCGACAAGATCATCAAAGGTGGAGATCTTTCAGATCTCTTCGGCATTGAGCTCGATGATCCATTCAGCGAGTTGAATCCACAAAAGATGAGAAAAAGTGAAGGTTCATCCGAAACGACGGCTGAATGTGATAAAAATGACAATGGGGCTAAATCTACACCGGATAATAAAACCAAATCCACGCGACAAGCCGGTACCAAGAAGGAAACAAATACTAGGGGAAATAATAAGGGTCGGTACGAGCTCCCGGAAAATTTGAGAAAGGCTATAGATGCACGGATAAAGGCAAGAGCCCAATCAAAGGAGACTGGAGCGCAAAAGGTGCAAGCAGGTGAAAAGAAAAAGAAGAAAGATGAGGTACGACTTCCTGGAAATTTGAGAAAAGCGATCGAGACCCGGCAAAAGACAATGGAGCAGGCCAAGGAGAGCGTAGAGCCATTAACACCGAAAGTTGAAGAAGGTGATCGAAAGCGAGCCGCCTTGGTGGTGAGTGAGGACGTCGAACAATCAACTCCGCAAAAAAAGAAAAAAGACTGGATACATTCTGAGAGGGTGCTAAGGGCACTGAAGGAGAGAGAAGCCATGCCGGAGCAGGAGGAGGCGGATACAAAGAAACTGACCATAAAAAAGGGCTCCTCCCCGTCAATCACAAATTCAACTCCATTAAACAACGCCACGAAACCACCAGCGGATGTTACCGCGATTATTGAACAGTGGAAGCAAACATTGAGAGAGTGAACGAAGGATTCCGCTCCCCGTCCATTGAGAAAATGTGGTTGGTTTTAAATTGACTGACATGGAACAAGCCGGTCGGGTACTGGGCTCTCACTGTTACCGTACACAATGTGTAGTGCCTATAAAAGGCACAAATACGCTACAGGTTGTGCTTTTTTATTGTTTTGAAGTAGTGCGAGCCCAGTACCTGAAAGGGGCGGGACTGAGTATTCAATAAGGCCCGGGTCGTTGCTCATCACGCAGAGCCAATGGCGGACCGAGCAACTCCGACCAAATAATCGCTTCCCGCAAACGTTTGCGGTCAATTTTGGGCTTGGTTGACGAGAGATGTGGTGCGCTTGGGGGGACCGGAGTTCCCGCCAGCTGCCGGCAGTTCTTCTGCCCTTGTTTTTCTTTTTCTATCCTAGTGGAACGGCGTTTGATGTCTGTTGCGTGCTTTTTGGCTGGTGGGATCGGTTTTTCGTCCAGAAAAAACTCCAATGGATCATCGGTATTGAGTATTTTTTGGAGAAAATCCGGTGGAACGGCATTTTGTTCTTCGTCTCCCATTTTTTGTTTGGCCTCGCGTATGCTCTTCCAGACAAAATATATGACCACCAGGATAACCATTATTGAGTCGAAGTTCATTATTGACCTTTTTCGGAATCGGATTCAGGCTTTGTCGAACCGATGGAGCTACGCATTTCGGTATCGGCAACGATGTTTTTCATTTTGTAATAATCCATGATACCTAGATGCCCTTTGCGGAAGGCCTCCGCCATGGCCAAGGGAACCTCGGCTTCCGCCGCCACCACCGTGGCCCTCATCTGTTCGACCTTGGCTCGCATTTCCTGCTCGGCGGCAAGGCCATGGCGCGCCGCTCCTCGGCTTTGGCCTGGGCGATTTTTTTATCCGCCTCGGCCCGGTCGGTTTCCAGTTCGGCCCCGATGTTTTTGCCGACATCTACATCCGCCACGTCGATGGAGAGGATTTCATAGGCGGTTCCGGCATCCAAACCTTTTTCCAAAACTCTTTTGGAGATCATATCGGGATTTTCCAAAACCGATTTATGGGAATCAGCCGAACCAATGGTGGTAACGATTCCCTCTCCGACCCTGGCTAAAATGGTTTCCTCGCCCGCTCCGCCGACCAGCCGATCAAGATTGGCACGGACGGTCACCCGGGCAATCGCCTTGAGCTGAATGCCGTCCTTAGCCATGGCCGCGACCATGGGAGTCTCGATAACCTTGGGGTTTACGCTCATCTGGACCGCTTCCAGGACGTTACGCCCCGCCAGATCAATGGCCACGGCGCGATTAAAGGTAAGCGGAATATTGGCCTTGTCGGCGGCGATCAGCGCCTGGACCACCCGCATAACGTTACCGCCCGCCAAATAATGGGACTCGAAATTGTTGGTGGAAATATCCAGACCGGACTTCACCGCCATGATCTTGGCTTCCACTATCATTTTTGGCGGAACTTTTCGAAAACGCATGAAAACGATATTGAGAAGGCCCACTCCGGCCCCTGATACCAGTGCCTGAATCCACAGGGTGATGGATGATCCCACGAAAAGTAGCACCACGATAGTCGCAATAACCATTGCGACGACGATAAACTGTTCAATATTCATGCTGTGTTCTCTCCTCTCTGCTTCGTTGTTGTGTAAGCGTTGCAATCACCGAACTCAAGATCCGGTCGCTTCCTGGGCCTCGTTTTTGGCCACGATAATCTGGTTGCCAGTAACTTCGATAACTATAATTGGAGTACTTTTATCGATAAACTCCCCTCGACTCACGACGTCCACCCGTTTATTTTCGATGCGGGCCGTGCCGGCGGGACGAAGGTGACTCAGAGCCGTCCCCGTTTTGTTGAGATACTCCATGAGATGGGAAGATTGAGAGCTGACGCCTTCATCCTTGCCGAGCTGGGTGCGAAGGGTGAGGGGCGACTTTGCCAACATTTTGAGACCGAACACGATCAACAACGGAATGATGATCAGATCCGCTACCAGAAAGGTTATTGCCACCGCTGTGGGGAGAGTCTCAAAGACCAGATAAAGTGAATAGCCGAAAACTCCAACCGCGATCACCGAGAGCAGGCCTCCGGAAGGGAGTATAATCTCGGCAATGATAACCAAAATCCCGAGCAGTTGAAGAATAATAGGTACAGTCAGTTCTTTCACTCGCCACGCCTCCGGACAATAACTCTGTTTCCTTGAATATCGTTGATCACAACATCGACATTTTTTTCAATGAATTCCGATTCGCTGACCACATCGATCACCTGACGCCCCATGGCCATTTTACCCGCCGGTCGCAGGGGGGTAATGGTCCGACCCGAGTCCCCGATTCGGACTTTTTGCACTTCCGAAGAATCGGCGTGGGAGCCCACGAGAGAGGTGTGGAGGTAGGGGCCGTCGGTGACCCTCCCCAGGCTGGGGATGAGATAACGGACCATGGCAAGGGACATTGCAAAGGCCAGCAGGGCGGAGCCCAACACCTTGGTCAGGTTATCGATAAAAAGTTCTTTTTGCCAGGGCATATCCGGGGAGGGCAGAACGAAATCCTGAAAAGCCAGAATCATACCGAAGGCGATACAGCAAATACCGGTGATACCCGCCAGGCCGAAACCGGGGAGTACGAAAACTTCGACTCCCAGCAGCGCCACCCCCAGACCGATGAGGAGCAGTTCGGTGTGGTTGGCGAGGCCCATGGTGTATTGGTTGAAAAAAACCAGGGCCAGGCACACAACGCCGACTGTGCCGGGGATTCCGAAACCGGGTGATTTGAGTTCGGTATAGAGTCCGGCCAGGCCGATCATTAAAAGAATGGGGGCCAGCGAGCCAATGAAGGATCCGAGGTTTTCCGACCAGTTGGGCTCGATTCGGGTGATTCGGTAATTGGTAATATTCATCGCCGCGAGCATCTCCTCGATGCTCCCGGCGCTCATCCGGGAAAATCCCAAATCACGGGCTTCGGCATCATCCATGGTCAAGAGCTCACCCTCGGCGACCACGACTTTTTTGTCGGTAATCAGATCTTTCTCACTCTGCTTGAGATCCTCGAAGCTTTGCGCATCAATAAATTCGCGCTGGCCATCCCGGATAATCTCGTAAACCTCCATCTCCGCGCTCACCATGGATTCGGCAAGGGTGGCCGGATAATTATTGCGCCGGGCAAGGCTTCGGAATTTTGCCCGCAAAGGTGACTGAAATTTTTCGCCCAGCATCTTAGGGCCTTCCTGTGAGAAACTAATAGGGGCGCAATCACCAATAGTGGTGTTGGGGCGCATCACCAAATCATTGCATGCCAGGGCGATAAGGGAGCCCGCGGAAATGGCTTTTTTGGTGACAAAGGCCACGGTCTTGGAGGGTGCCTCATGGATCAGGCTATCAACGATGTGCAGGGCGCTGTCCACCCGTCCGCCGAAGGTATCTATCTCCAGGATGATCAGGCTGTCTTTTTGAGAACCGGTATCCCGAAGAGCTCGAGCGATAAAGGCGGCCATGCCCGGCTCCACATCACCTTTTACCGGGATGACGAACACCGGGCGAGGGGCGGTCGAAGCGACCGGTCCGGGGATGGAGTTTTTATTGTCAATATTATCGGCCAGGCATGCCGAAGCGAGTGTGGCGAACCAGCAAAGAATAATCAATATGATTCCCGCCGGGTTATTTGTTAATTTGTTGTGCATGGTCCTCCTATTACAGCATGACATTTCCATTCTGTCAAAATAAAAAGATTGCGGTATAATAAACAAGGAAAAAAGAAGTTGATATTGCCTTGGCCTCCAGGAAGAATCCTTTTTCTTCCTGGTTGCAAAATACAATGGCGGTGATTATTGTTGCCGCCTTAAACCGTGAATGCCATGCATGCCCGGTATCCCGGCCGGTTGTCAGTGTTTCGGGTATGGGTTGCAGGTGACACTCGTTGTCTTTTTTTTGGGGCCGCAAAATTATCATACCTCGGACTCATTGAGGAGTTAAATTGAATGTCTTAATAGTTAGCGATGATTTGGTACAAGCGGCGCGCTTGCAGCTTTTATTGAGCAGCATTACGAAAAATATTGTTCTTCTTTCCTACGATGAGGCAAATGTTTCCCACCTGCGGGAACAGTTGCGGTGTTGCACGGAGATCGATATTCTTTTCATGGAACTTTCGTTGCTCACCAGAGAAATTGTTGCGCAAGCCATTTCCGAGGCAGACAAAAATAATGCCCACCCCCCGAAGCTTATCGCCCTGACCCATGATTTGCCGGCGAAACATTCACCCTCCGAGCTGCCCATTCCCGGTTTTTTCTTGGAAAAGCCGGTCGATTTCAATCGATTGAGAAAACTATTACATCATATTGATTTTAGTCTTAATAAGCTGAACTGTTGGCAATATAAACAGTGTGGCCGGGAACCGGGAGGTTTGAACTGCATGTCCATGGGGGTGTGCCCGGCGGCGAGAAAGGCGGAAAATGACGGGATTCACGGCGGACAAAATGGCGGCAGATCGTGCTGGGTGGTCTCCGGTACCCTGTGTGACGGCTATATGCAGGGTTCTTTCGCCTCCAAGGTGAAAAGTTGTTTGGATTGTGATTTTTATCGACTGGTGGCCTCCGAGGAGAGTGATGATTTCGAAAGTATCGAAAAGGCCCTGTTGAAGCGGCAGCAGGAACTAACCCGCAGTTCGGTGAGCGAAGGAATTTTCGGAGTCGATTCCGGCGGGTTGATTACCTCTTTTAATTTCGCGGCGCAGAAAATCACCGGCTTTCAAAGTAAAGATGTATTGGGGAAGCACTATCGGCTCTTTTTCAAAGATCGGGAAAATGGAACGGCTTTCGAAAGCGAACATTGTCCCATCCTAAATTGCATGGTGCGGGGCAATAGCTATCGCAGTGACGAATATTTTTTCGTGCGAAACGATGGTTCCGAGTTTCCGGTTCATCTGACCTGTGCGCCGATTGTGGAAGATGAGGTCATAACAGGTGGGGTCGTTCTGTTTAAGGACGTAACCGATGAACTGCGTACTCGGCGGGAAAAAGAAAGGGCTGAACAGCAACTGCGGGAGTTGACCGATAATCTAGAGGAACGGGTTCGACAGCGGACCGCCGAACTGGAAAGGGCCAATTCGGATCTCATTCAGACTCTGGAACAGCTGCGCGAAACCCAATCGCAGTTGGTGCAGTCGGAAAAGATGGCCTCCCTGGGGGGCTTGGTTGCAGGGGTGGCTCATGAGATCAATACTCCGATAGGAATAGCCTACACCGCGTCCACCCATCTTGAAAAGGAAACCGGCAAGGTTGTGTCCCATTATCGTGACGGCACCATGAAGCGCAAGGATTTTGAGGATTATCTGGCAATCTGCTCGGAATCCACCCGATTGCTCAACTCCAATCTCAACCGGGCCGGGCAGCTCATTCGCAGCTTTAAGCAGGTGGCCATTGACCAGTCGGTTGAGGAGAAACGGCGCTTCAATTTTCGGGAATATCTTGATGAGATTCTCCTGAGCCTCCGCCCCATGCTTAAAAAAACCCGTCACTCTGTAGAAATCGATTGTGATGAAAAAATTGAATTGTACGGTTATGCCGGAGCCTATTCCCAGATATTGACCAATCTCATAACCAACTCGGTGATTCACGCCTTCACCCCGGATGATGCCGGCAGGATCTCCATTGCTTTTTCCCTGGACGGCAACGATTGGTTGTTGCACTATGAGGATAACGGCAGGGGAGTCGCAAGCGAAGACCTCGCTCGTATCTATGATCCTTTTTTCACCACCAATAGAGAAAATGGCGGGAGTGGGTTGGGCATGCATGTTGTTTTTAATTTAATCACCCAAAAACTCAAAGGCACCATCAGGTGCGAAAGCGAACCAGGCCGCGGAACGGCATTTATTATCAGGATTCCCCGGGAAGAGCTGAATGAAGCCGGGCAGAGTGCAAACGGAGCGGAGCAATGAACCAACAGAGCGATGAATTAATGTTTTTTGAGGAAGCCGGGTCCGCATCCGAGCAGGAAAGAGAGGATCTTTCCAAGAATGCAGTCAAACCTTGGAAGGTATTGATCGTTGATGACGAAGAGGAAGTGCATTCCATCACCACTCTGGTCTTGAAAAATTTCACCTATGACGGAAAAGGTCTCCATTTTCTCCACGCCTATAGTGGCGAGGAGGCCAAGGATGTTATTACAAAACATCCGGATACCGCGGTGATCCTGCTCGACGTGGTGATGGAGAGCAATAATTCCGGCCTGGAATTCGTAGAGTATGTGCGCAAGGTCATCAATAATCCCTTTGTCAGGATTATTCTGCGGACCGGGCAGCCGGGACAGGCGCCGGAAGAGCGAGTGATCGTCGAATACGACATCAATGATTACAAGGAAAAAACCGAGCTTTCTTCCCAAAAACTCTTCACGGTTATGGTTTCCTCTCTCAGAACATATCGTGATATTCTGGTTATCGAGGCTAATCGGCAGGGGTTGAAAAGGATTATCGATGCTTCAGCCAATCTGTTTGAACTTCGTTCCCTCAAACAACTCGCTTCCGGTGTTTTGACTCAATTGGTTTCCATTCTGCATTTCGATCAGGACGCCTTTGTGTTGAACAGCGCCGGATTCGCTGCAACGGGCTGCAATGGATGTATCCGGGTCCTCGCCGCAACCGGTCGCTTTGAGAAGATGATGGGGGAAAACGGGGAGATGGAGTTGCCGCAAAACGTGCGAGATGATCTCGAAAGAGCGGTCGCTGAGCGGAGATCTCTTTATCTTCCCAATCGTTATGTCGGATACTTTGAGAGCGATGTGGGAGAAGAAGTGGTGATTTATTGTGAGGGCTGGAGCGAGTTGAGCGAGCTCAATAAATCCCTCATCGAAATTTTTTGCACCAATGTTCACGTTGCCTTTGAAAACAGCTACCTTAACGCCGAGCTGGAAGATACCCAAAAGGAGGTCATCTACACCCTCGGGAAGATTGCCGATGGACGCTCCCATGAAACCGGCCTGCATGTCAAGAGGGTTTCGGAGTATTGCCTGCTGCTCGGCGAAAAATATGGCCTCAAGCCGGCACAGTTGGAGATTCTACGACTGGCCGCCCCCATGCACGATGTCGGCAAGGTGGCGATTCCTGATAATATTTTAAATAATCCCGGTCCACTTTCCGATAATGAGTTTGAAGCCATGAAGAATCATGCCGAGCTGGGACACGACATGCTCGGGGCATCGAGTCGCAAAATTATGCGGGCAGCAGCCATTATTGCGGTTCAACATCATGAACGCTATGACGGCACCGGTTATCCCAATGGCCTGAAAGGGGATGAGATCCACGTATTTGCCAGGATTACCGCCGTTGCCGATGTTTTTGATGCCCTGTGCAGCGACAGGGTTTATCGAAAAGCTTACGATATGAGGGAGGTTCTAAAGTTTTTCAAGGGCGAGCGGGGGAAACATTTCGATCCCGGGTTGGTTGACATCTTTCTTGAAAATATAGAAGAATTTATAAAAATCAAAGAGCTGCTTGAAAATGGTTCCTGACTGACACGTTCCACATTCATCTAATACCCTGAGTGTAACTTCCAGGTCTTGCCCATGACTTCTGGTAGAGGGGCAAGACCTTTCTCTTTTCCTTTTCTGATTTTTTTTGACTATTAAATCAGCCTTTAGCAAATTCACCCAGCGTGGTATGAGTTACTGGAGTTTGGAGTTTCAGCTCACTCGGGTTTTGTGGTAACCGTGATGCGTGCAACGGTTCAGCCCGATGCAAATAATAATAAAAAATTGCTTTTTTTTAAACAAAATGCT
>Ga0224510_10001891_pt1 | contig 13188 bp, 14 predicted proteins | sample SF_May12_sed_USG_FD_170161 | JGI IMG/M metagenome (GOLD analysis project Ga0224510, IMG submission 170161) | Sediment microbial communities from San Francisco Bay, California, United States - SF_May12_sed_USGS_4_1 | ecosystem: Environmental > Aquatic > Marine > Sediment | place: USA: California... | reverse complement strand
TGTCCGCGAGGTGCTTCCAGTGCTTTCCGGCGTCCTCCCACCAGCCCGCGACCTCGGAGGCGTCGAGTCTGCCCGCAAGCGCGTAATGACGGTTCACGTCGGTGATCTCGAGCTCGCCTCGGGTGGAAGGGGCCAGCTGCTCGATCACGTCGAAGACATCTGGCGGATAGCAATAGAGACCCACGACGGCATGTGCTGAGGGAGGCTCGTCAAACCGCATGTCGACCACGCCCGCCTTCTCGACGATGTCCGCGACGCCGCCTTGCTCGTCGTAGACGACGACGCCGAAGTTCTCGGGATCGTCGACCTCCTTGACGAAGATCCGGGCACGGCCCGGCTTCGCGGCCCAGTCGTGCAGCGCGCCCGACTGCGCGAACTCGAAGATGTTGTCGCCGAGCACGACCACGAGCGGCGCGCCGGCGGCGAAGTCTCTCGCCATGCCGACCACCTGTGCGATGCCGCCCGGCTCGGTCTGCACCTTGTACGTGAGATCGAGCTCGAGGATCGGGTCACCGCCACCGCGTGGCGCGAGCCGACCGTCGCCGAGCAGGTCGATCATCTGGCCTGCATGGCCCTTGCCCGTCACGAGCAGGACGTCACGTATCCCCGCGAGCTGCAGGAGCTGCAGCGGGTAGTAGATCATCGGCCAGCTCCCAACCGGAAGCAGGTGCTTGTTCGCAACCCGCGTCAGCTCGCCGAGGCGGGTTGCCTCGCCCCCAGCGCAGATCAAGCCCCTCGGAACCACACGGAGATGCTAGGCGACCCGCTCGTGCGCCGCTCGTCTACGACGAGCCGGGCCTCGTTCGATCCCGCGTTCGCCATGCTTTGCGAGCAGCCGACTTGCGGCGCCGAACGCCCGGGGCGGAACGAACCGCCGCGAACCAGACGTACAGCGCGCCGGCAAACAACGCTGCAATCAAGCCGAGCAAGCGCTTCGGATGGAGAGCAAAGAACAGAACCCCCCGCACCTGGGCGATCGTAGCCGACATACTTCAGGTCGAGTCGAAGAAAGGTGGTACCCGAATGGGAAAGACCAAGCAGAAGCCGGCGCTGACCACGGACGCGCTGCGGCCCTACGTCCAACGGGCGATGACTGACCCGGATCTCCGCGACGATCTCCTCGCAGCCTTTGTCGCTGCACGCGGCCTCTATGGGCAGATGGCGAAGGGACGCGGTGTCAAGGGCAAGGCAGAGAAGGTCTCGGAGAAGGACTTCCAGGAGCAGCTCCAGGGCCTCGTCACCGAGCTCACGGACGCTTCGGAGCGCCTTCAGGGCAAGGCCAAGCGCAAGAGCCACAAGGCGCGCAACCGCGTGATCCTGCTCACCGGCGTGACGCTCGGCGTCCTGTACAACCCGTGGACGGGCGAGTCGACGCGTGAGTGGATTATGGAGCGCGTGGCGGGGGGTGACGGCGAGGGGCTGGACGAGCTCGAAGCCGAGCTCGACGCAGCCGAGGCCGCCACGGTCGGCAACGGCGGCGAGCCGGCTGCCTAACCCGACGGGCTGAGAGCCCGCTCGAGCGCACCGGGCACGAGCCCGCTCGTCGAACCGATGTCATCGGCTTGGAGGAGTACCGCCCCAGGGGGCGGGAGCGTTGCGCTGCCCGGTCCCGAGGGTATGTAGACCCGTCCGGCTGCAAAGGAGACGTCGTCCGCTCGCCGCCAGGCGAGCAGGATCGGGTAGGGAGCAACGACTCCGTCGTACCCCAGCCCTGCCATTGCAGCCGGATGGATCTCGAAGTGGAGGTGCGGCGCACCGCCGTCGGCGTCGCCCGTGTCCCCCACGAAGCCGATCACGTCGCCCGCCTCGACGCGCCTCCCTTCGACGGCGAGGGGTGAGTAGGCGGAGAGGTGTGCGTAGTAGAACTCGTTACCGGCGGTGTCGCGCAACCAGAGTCGATAGCCGCCAATCTTGTTGAACCCGATCGTGTGCAGGGTGCCATCCGCAACCGCCAGCAACGGTGTGCCAGCGGCCGCGAAGATGTCCTCACCGTGGTGCCAGCCACCCGGAACATTTGGCCTCGGCCCGCCGAAGCTGTCTCCGAACGAGGCCGTTCCGTATACCGGGAACACGTAGCCGCCACCTGTGAACCGCGCGGAGACCTCCGGTGCCACGAGGACCGGGCCGCCGGGAATGTCATCCCCCACATCGGGCTCTGGCGCCGCCGGTCGCGTCGGCCGGACCACAGGCGGACGGGGGTTCGTCGTGCTCGCGGGCGGCGCTGCCGACAATTTGGCGACGGCAGTGGCTTGAACACTCCCGACGAGGATCTCGCTGCCGGCAGGAAGGCCACCATGATCGGCCGTCAACCGAACACGGAGGCCATCGACCGATCCTTGTGCGCCGGGGGGGCCTGACTTGCGCGTACCGCTGCTGACGGACAAGACGGAGAGCGACCCCCAGTCCTCGAGGGAAGCGGTCGAGCCGGGAGCGGTCGAGACGTCCCGCCCGAGAGCACCCAATCCCTGCACTTCCGATGCTGACACGTCCGCTCCGACCGAGCGCGCACTCGCGCCCGCGGACGCCGATGCCGTCACTCGCGCCGCGACCACCTCGCCGCCGAACAGCGAGAGCACGATCACCTCGGCGAACGACTGAGCGGCTGCCGCGTCCCCAGGTTGCGCGAAAACGCTTCCGCGCGACCGGCCGAGGCTGATGATCGAGCCGTCGTCCGGGTACTGGAACGACTGCACGTCCGAAGTGGTGCTCGTCGGCCACTGCAACTCGCCTAGCGAGACCGTGTCCTGCCCGGGAACGGTGAGCCGGACGAGAACCGCGGTCGATTCCGTGTCGGCACTTTTGGGCGGTGGAGCAGCCGACGCCAGTGTTGCGGACACGACGAGGGCCACGGCCGCGGTGGCAACGAGGCGGATCACTTCGAATCAGGGTAGCTCCGGGTTGCGCGACGCGCCCGCCATACGAGCTGCGCCGCCACGGCAAACAGGAGGACGGCGAACAGTCGCCGCAAGGCGTTCTCAGGTAATGCGACGACGATCCTCGCGCCGACCTCGACGCCGACGATCGATGCGAGCCCGACCACGAGCGCGGTACGAACGTGAAGATTCCCGTACCGACGTTGGTTCCAGGTACCTGCGGCAACCGTCGGGAGGATTGCGAGGAGAGACGTTCCCTGGGCGTCGAGCTGGCCGAGCCCGAGCGCAACGAGTGCCGGCACGAACAAGATTCCTCCACCGACACCGAAAAGGCCGGCCATGACGCCAGCCGCGAGCCCGAGAGAAATGCCGAGCATGATCGTCGTGGAGCTCACGAGACGAGAAGCCACACGCCGACGCTCGTCAAGAGCACAGCGAATCCATAGGTCAGCGTGCTCGTCCGAACGCGCTGCTGAAGCGTTGTTCCTGCTAGCGCACCAACCGCAGCGGGCAGGCCGACGAGCGCCGCATACTCGACCTCCACGTGGCCTCTGAGCGAGAACGCGATGACTCCGGCCGCCGCCGTGATCGCGATCGCAAGAAGAGACGTGGCCGATGCGGCACGCTCCGGCATGTGGGCGAGGAGGATGAGCAGCGGAACAGCCAGAATGCCGCCGCCGACCCCGAAGAACGCGGAGAAGACCCCCGCCGCGAGCCCGATGGCGACGAGGCGCACAGGCGTATCGTACGAGTGTGATCAGTCGAGGCGCGGTCGTGTTGCTATCGGCGGTCGCCGTCGTGCTCGGCTGCGCCGTAGTCGCGAGGAGCGGTGCACCTCCTGTGGGATCGGCGGTCTACGTCGTTCGGCCTGATCTCCGACTCTGTCCGTCTCCGATGTGCGGCGGCTACTGGGTCGCGCTCGCGAATCATGCCCGGACCAAATGTGCTGACGGGTTGCGGCGGCCAGCTTGCTACGTCGCCAAGGTCGTCGACGAAGATCGGCGTCCACTGGAGACAGGGATTCCGAGCGGCGCTCTCGCGCGGGCGGACGTCGAGGAGACGACGTACCAAGGCATCGGCAAGCTCGGAGTCCTGGTCGCCGCAGACGTCTTCTCCTCTGCCGGTCGAGGAGCGCGGTCGGGACGATTCTTCCGGCTTGTCGATACGGGAGTCCGATGCATTCGAGCTCCGTGCTTCTCCATCCGCGCCTCACTGATCAATCGTTCGTCGCGAACGACCGTTTCGGGGATTCAAAGCGTAGGCGGCGTCGTTCCGGAGCGGCTCGTCAAACGAGTCGAGACGGCTCTCGACACCAAGAGCGGCATTCTGGCGCAAGGACGCATGGCGCCGAGCATTGACGGCGGTCGCGAGTTTCTTGCGACGCGTTTCTTTCTCAGGTCAGAGCGCTGACGCCTCGCGCCTGAGCACATCCCAGGCGGTGCGCACGTCGTCCTCGCTTGTACGGAAGTTGCCGACCGCGAGGCGCAGCGCATAGCGATCGCCGAGCCGCGCATGGGAGATGAAGACCTCGCCGGAGTCGTTGACGCGCTCGAGTAGCCGCTCGTTCTCCGCGTCCGATCCCTCCCTGCGGAAGCACACGAGTGAGAAGTGGCGTGGAGCCACGATCTCCCAGGCGGGTTCACCGCGCACCCACTCCTCGAAGAGCGCGGCAAGGCGGACGTGCTCACGGATCCGCTCCTGCAGCCCCGCACGGCCGTAGCAGCGCAGCACCGCCCACAGCTTGAGCGCACGGAATCGACGCCCGAGCGGGATCGAGACCTCGCTCAAGTTCACGGCGTCGTCGGAGGACTGGAGAAACTCCGGCACGAGGCTGAACGCGCGTCGGAAGTCCTCCGGACGCCGTGTCCAGAGTGCGGAACAGTCCATCGGGACGCCGAGCCACTTGTGTGGGTTGACGGTTATCGAGTCGGCTCTATCCCAGCCTGCGAAGTGGTGCCGAAGCTCCGGACAAACGGCCGCTGCCCCCGCATACGCGGCGTCGACGTGAAGCCAGGCGCCTGTTGTCTGGCACCTATCCGCGATCGCGGGCACCGGATCGATCGCAGCGGCTCCCGTCGTCCCGATGGTCGCCACGACCGCACACGCGTCGTTGAGCTCGAGCAGCTCGGGTCGTAAACGGAACTGGTCGTCGACGGGGACTTTCCTCAGCTCGAGCTCGAGAAGTCTCGCCGCCTTGTCGGCCAGTGAGTGCACGTGCTCCGAGCAGACGACGACGCGTCGGTCGGGATGCAGCATCCGCGCTACCGCTAGCGAGGCGAGGACACCCGTCGAGGCCGTGTCCTCGATATGGCCGTGAAACCCCGCGGGAAGGCCGACCAGCTGGCGAAGCCAGTCGAGCGTCAGCTCCTCGAGCTCCTGCAACGCGGGAGACGAGCGCCAAAGGATCCCGACCTGGTTCAAACCCGCGATCAGGAGCTCCGCGAGAATGCCCGGCTCCGAGCCGGTCGTCGCGAAGTACGCGAAGAAGCGTGGACTCTGCCAGTGGGTGACTCCTGGGAGAAGAACGTCGTCGAGATCGCGGAGAACCGCCTCGAACGGCTCCGGCTCCTCGGGCGGCGAAGCGGGAAGCGCAGCCCGAATCTGACCGGGCTCGACCTGGGAAAGCACCGGAAGCTCGCCTGCTCGCTCGAGATACGACGCGACCCAGTCCAGCGCCAGTGCGCCGTCGTCGCGGAAGGAGCTCACGCGCGAAGCTTCTCGATCTCGCGCCACAGACGCGTATTCAACACCTGCTCCTTCGTCAGCCAGGCGCGGCGAGCCTGGGCGATGCCGAGCTCCGAGTAATCGAGCGCGCCGAGCGAGTGGGCGTCGGTAGTGATCGGAATCCGAACGCCGGCTTCGCCCGCGAGCCTCGCGTGCGTGTCGCGCATGTCGAGCCGGTCGGCCTGTGAGTTGATCTCGAGCGCAGTTCCGGTCTCTGCGGCTCGCTCCACGACTCGCTCGACGTCGACGGCAGCGCCTTCCCGCTTTAGTAATCGGCGCCCGGTGAGATGGCCGATGCAGTCGACGTGCGGGTTGTCGATCGCGCCCAGAATCCGCTCGGTGGGGCTGCGATCGAACGACGTGTGGAGCGAGGCAACGACCCAGTCGAGCTGCACGAGGAGGTCGTCGGAGACGTCGAGCGACCCGTCCGCGCGGATGTTCGCCTCGATTCCGCGCAGCACGCGAAACGGCTTGACGAGGGCGTTGACTGCAGCAATCTCCTCCCACTGCGCCTCCAGGCGGCCGTCGCGGAGGTAATGAGAGTGGTCGGTCAGGCACATGAACCTGTAGCCGCGGGCTTTCGCGGCCCTCGCCATCTCCTCGATCGTGTTCTTCCCGTCCGCGGACCAGGTCGAGTGGCAGTGCATCTCTCCGCGGAGATCCGCCAGCTCGACGAGCTCGGGCAGAGCGCGCTCCCGTGCCGCCGCGATCTCGTGAGTCCCCTCGCGGAGCTCCGCCGCGATCGGTCCATAGCCGAGGTACGCGTAGAGCTCGTCCTCGCTTTCGTGTGTGACGACCTCGCCGGTCTCGACCGTCGTCACTCCGTACTCCGAGATCGAGAGCCCGCGACGCTGAGCCTCTTCGCGCAGAGCGATGTTGTGGTCCTTCGATCCGGTGAAGTGCTGAAGCACGTTGCCGTAGCACTCGGGCGGCACGACTCGCAGGTCGAAGCGCAGGCCGTCGTGCCCGACGACTGTCGCCTTCGTGTCGCCGCGCGCAATGACCTCAGCGACCCACTTCCCGTCACAGAAGGCGGCGATCAGCGCGGCCGCGTCACTCGAGGTCGCGATCAGATCGAGGTCGCGCACGGTCTCTCGGCGGCGGCGAGCGCTCCCCGCCTCGGAGACGGCGGTCGAGGCGGGATGCGCCTCGAGCTCCGCGGCGACCCGGCGAACAGCAGGTAGCGCCGTACCGAGAAGCCGGCGCGGTTCGTCCTGCTCGCCGACGCCGGCTTCGAGCGCCTTCAGGATCTTCTCCTCGCTGCGTGCGCCCATCCCCGGAAGCTCCCGGAGCCGGCCGTCGTCGGCCGCTGCCTTCAGGCTCGGGAGCGACGTGATACCGAGCTGGGTCCAGAACCTCGCAGCCGTCTTCGGCCCGACCCCGGGAAGCCGGAGGAAATCCACCACGCCGGCGGGCACGCGCTGCCTTCGCCGAGTTAGCGCTTCCATCTCTCCGACGTTGACGACCTCGACTACCTTGTTCTCGATCGTCCGGCCGATCCCAGGGAGTTCCTTCGCCTTGCCTTCGAGCGCGAGCTCGGCAACCGGAAGCGGCGACTCTCGGATCCTCGCCGCGGCGCGCCGGTACGCGATTACCTTGAACGACTCCTCGTCGAGGATCTCCGAGAGGTCGGCGAGGAGGTCGAGCTGGTCGGCGAGCTCGGCGTTCCGGGGCAGCGGCTTGGCCATCCCGCGATGATACGGCGATGCCTCGCGCCGTCCTCTGCCTCCCCACCTACAACGAACGCGAGAACCTCGAGTCGATGATCCGCGAGCTCAGCGCCGTCCTGGACACGTCGACGGACCGCGTCCTCGTCGTCGACGACGCGTCGCCGGACGGCACGGGCGAGATCGCAGACCGGCTTGCGGCCAAGTTTTCGTGGGTCTCGGTGCTCCACCGCGAGCGCAAGGAGGGGATAGGGCCCGCGTACATCGCGGGCTTCCGGTGGGCTCTTGCTGAAGGCGCGGCGCTTGTTCTCGAGATGGACTGCGACTTCTCCCACAGACCTGCCGACGTGCCTCGGTTGATCGAGGCGACTGCGGACGCCGACCTCGTGCTCGGCTCCCGATACGCGCCCGGGGGTGGAACCGAGAACTGGGGGCTCGTGCGACGGTTCGTGTCACGCGGCGGCTGCCTCTACGCGCAGATCCTGCTCGGAATGCGGGTGCGCGACCTCACGGGCGGGTTCAAGTGCTTCCGTCGTGCGGCGCTGGAGGCGATCGACCTCGGCGCTCTCTCCGCGCACGGATACGCGTTCCAGATCGAGGCGACGTACCGCGTGCGGCGGGCTGGACTCCGGATCACAGAAGTCCCGATCACCTTCGTCGAGCGACGAGCGGGCGCCTCGAAGATGACCGGCTCGATCGTCGCCGAGGCGATCTGGAAGGTGCCCCTGCTTCGGCTTCGAGCGCTGAGCGGGCGGCTCTAGTGGACGAGGTGACAGACGCAAGCTTTGCGGACGAGGTGCTCGCCTCCCCGACTCCTGTGATCGTCGACTTCTGGGCGCCGTGGTGCAAGCCCTGCGAGGCGATCGAGCCGCACCTTCTTGCCCTCGCGACCGAATGGGCCGGCCGCGTTCGTCTGGTGCGGGTGAACGTCGACGAGAACCTCGCGTTGTCCGGCCGCTACGGGGTGCTCTCGCTGCCGACCGTCGTCCTGTTCGCCGCCGGTGAGGCGAAGGCCACGGTCTACGGAGCCCAGCCGCGCGCGCGGTTCGAGCGCGACTTCGGCCCGTTCGTGTGAGAGCCGTATGCGTGCTACCTTCGCCGCGGTGACCACCGTTCACGCGCAGGACGTCGCGAGCCGCTTCCTCGAGGCATTCTCCCGTCGAGACTTTGCCGGAATCGCGGCGACGTTCAGCGAGGACGGCCGCCTGCGAGGGCTCGTGCCTCCTGGACTTCGGGAGGCGGACGGACGCGAGGCGATCGCCGAGCGCTTCCGCATCTGGAACGACGACGTAGAGGACTGGGAGCTCCTTGAGGCCGAGGCCGAGGACTTCGCGGACGTCGTGAAGCTCCGCTGGAGCGTCGCGTCCACCGATCCGGAGATCGGGCGCACGATCTACGAGCAGACCGCCTACGCCGAGATCGGCGAGGGCGGCATCACGTGGATGAACCTCGTCTGCTCGGGCGACCGACGAGCGGACTGACCACCACCCTCGCGGCGAGCTGGGGCGACCTCCTCGAGGGCGAGGAGATCGCGTACGTCGGGACCGAGCCGGCACGCGAGGCTCGGGTCGAGCAACTTCCCGACGATCTCGACCCGCGTGTCACCTCGGCGCTCCTGGGGACGGGCGTCACCTCGCTCTACCGCCACCAGGCCGAGGCCTGGGAGGCAGCGCAGCGAGGCGAGAACGTCATCGTCACCACCGGAACCGCGTCCGGGAAGTCGCTCGCCTTCAACCTCCCCGTCCTCGACGCGATCGCACGCGACCCGAAGACCCGGGCGCTCTACCTCTACCCGACGAAGGCGCTCTCGCAGGATCAGGCCCGCGCGCTCACCGAGCTCCGGCTGAAGGGGCTACGGGCGGCGATCTATGACGGCGACACGCCGAGCGAGCGGCGCTGGCAGATCCGCAAGTGGTCGAACGTCATCCTCACGAACCCCGACATGCTCCACGTCGGCGTCCTGCCCCACCACGAGCGCTGGGGAGACGTGCTCTCGAACCTTCGCTACGTGATCGTCGACGAGGCGCACGTCTATCGCGGCATCTTCGGCTCGCACGTCGCCAACGTCCTGCGCCGGCTGCGAAGGCTCGCCGGGATCTACGACGCCGAGCCGCAGTTCCTGCTCGCGTCGGCGACCATCGCAAACCCTGGTGAGCTGGCGGAAACACTGACCGGTGTGACGGCCACGGTCATCGATCGCGACACGTCGCCAAGAGCGGAGCGTGATGTCGTCATCTGGAACCCGCCGCTCCTCGACACGGATCTCGGCCTGCGCGCGAGCCCGCTCGGCGACGCCTCACGCCTGCTCGCACAGCTCACCTCGCGTGGCCTCCGCACGATCTGCTTCGCCAAGAGCCGCAAGGGCGCGGAGCTGATCCACCGATTTGCCGCAGAGCGCGTCGACATCGCCACGGCTGCCCGCCTCGCGCCGTACAGAGCCGGCTATACGCCCGAGCAGCGCCGCGAGATCGAGCGTCGCCTCGTCGAGGGAGAGCTGCTCGGCGTCACGGCGACCGACGCGCTCGAGCTCGGGATCGACATCGGCCTCCTCGACTGCGCGATCTCGGTCGGGTTTCCCGGCACCATCGCGTCGCTCCGTCAGCAGTGGGGACGGGCGGGCCGCCGCGGTCATGGGCTGGCGATCATGGTCGCGAGCGACGACGCGCTCGACCAGTTCTTCGCCCGGGAGCCCGAGGCGCTGCTCTCACGCCATGTCGAGGCGGCCATCCTCGACCACGCCAACTCCCGCATCCTCGATCCGCACGTCCTCGCGGCAGCCTACGAGGCGCCACTCGATGAGAAGGACGTGACCACTCTCGGTAGCGAGGCACTTCGTCGCGCCGCGGAGCTCCCAGAGCTCGAGCGCACTTCGGCCGGCTTCGTCTGGAAAGGCCGCGACTATCCGGCGGCGCGCATCTCGCTCCGCTCGGGAGACGGCGAGGCGTTCACCGTGGTCGACGCCGCGACAGGCTCGCTGCTGGGCCTCGTCGAACGCGAGCGCGCGTACTCGACCGTCCACGAAGGTGCGGTCTACCTCCACCTCGGCGAGCAGTACTTGGTGGAGACGCTCGATCTCGAAGCGGGCGTCGCCGTCGTCGTACCGACGCGCGTCGACTGGTACACACAGGTGAAGAAAGAGACGGAGACGACGATCGAGGCCGCAGAGCGCGTCGAGAGCCGCCTCGGAGTCGCGCTCCATTTCGGGCGGGTCTCTGTCTCCGAGCAGGTGGTGGCTTTCGCGCGGAAGGCCGTCCGCGACGGCTCGACGATCGACGTCGTGGGAATGCTCATGCCCGAGATGACCTTTGAGACGGAGGCGATCTGGTTCTCCCCCACCGCCCGCCAGCTCGAGGGTTTCGAGGAGATGCCGAAGCTGTTGGGGACGCTGCACGCCGCGGAGCACACGCTGATCGCACTGCTTCCGCTGTGGGCGATGTGCGACCGCTGGGACATCGGCGGTCTCTCCACGAACATCCACTACCAGACCGGTCTCCCAACGATCTTCGTCTACGACGGTCACGCGGGCGGTGTCGGGATCACCGCACGTGGCTTCGACCGCTTCGAGGACTGGGTCGAGGACACGACGCGTCTGTTGCAGCGCTGCCCGTGTGCCGCGGGCTGCCCTTCGTGCGTTCAGAGCCCGAAATGCGGCAACCTCAATGAGCCGCTCGACAAGGCCGGCGCCCGGGCGCTACTCGAGCGAATGCTCGCGTAGCGTGTCGATTTCGCGGCGGTTCGCTCGTCGTTGTTGTGAAATCGGACAGAGGAGGCGAAGTGCAGTACATGGCGTTGATCTACTCCGACGAGACAGAGTGGGCGAGCCTCTCGCCCGAGCAGCGAGAAGAGATCTACGGCCGCTATGGCGCGCTCTCCCGCGCAGCTGAGGAAGCCGGGGTCATGGCAGGCGGCAACGAGCTCGCGCCGACGCGCGACGCGACGACCGTGCGCGTCCGCGCTGACGAGACGTTGGTGACGGACGGCCCGTACGCCGAGGTCAAAGAGGCCCTCGGCGGCTACTTCCTCTTCGAGTGCGGCACCATCCACGAAGCGCTCGATTGGGCCGCCCGCATACCGGCGGCTGAGCACGGGGCGATCGAGGTTCGGCCGGTGCACGTCAATCCCGCGGAGGTGCAGCTGTGAAGTACGCGCTGCTCATCTACGGCGACGACTCGGCCTGGGTCGACCTTCCCGACGAGGAGAGGGCAGCGTTGCGCGCGGCGGAGATGCCGAAGTGGGTTGCCCTCTTCGAGGAGCTCCGCAAGGCCGACCCGAGCGTCTCGGGAAGCGAGCTCAGCGGGCGTAACACTGCAAAGGTCGTGCGCGTTCGAGACGGAGAGCGCATCGTCACCGACGGCCCGTTCGCAGAGACGAAGGAAATCGTCGGGGGTGTCTTCCGCATCGAGCTGCCGGACCTCGATGAGGCGATCCGGCTGGCTGCCCTGATCCCGGCCGCACACGGCAGCGGAGCCATCGAGATCCGCCCCGTCGTGCAATAACGGGGGCATGCAGCGAGACGTCGAGCAGGTCTTCCGCGAGGAGTGGAGCCATGCTGTCGCGATCCTCACCCGCGTCCTCGGAGATCTCGAGCTGGCCGAGGACGCGGTGCAGGACGCGTTCGCCACGGCACTCGAGCGCTGGCCTCGCGACGGCTTTCCGCGCAACCCGGGAGCCTGGATCGTCACAACCGCACGCAACCGGGCCATCGACAGGATCCGACGCGATCGGGTCTTCCAGCAGAAGGCCGAGCTGCTCGCTCGGCTTCAGGAGCTCCCGGCCGACGAGGGCGACGTGAGCGCAATCCCGGACGACCGCTTGGCGCTCGTCTTCACCTGCTGCCACCCCGCGCTCGCCGCAGAGAGTCGGGTGGCGCTCACACTCCGCGAGGTCGGTGGTCTGTCCACGCCCGAGATCGCGCGTGCCTTTCTCGTCGCCGAGCCGGCGATGGCACAGCGCCTCGTGCGCGCGAAGCGGAAGATCCGCGCCGCAGGGATTCCGTTCCGCGTGCCGCCCGAACACCTTCTGCCGGAGCGCCTTCGATCCGTTCTCGCGGTGCTGTACCTGGTCTTCAACGAAGGCTACGCGGCCACTGCCGGAGCGGACCACGTGCGAGCCGAGATGTGCGATGAGGCGATCCGCCTCGGGAAGCTCCTCGCGGTGCTCATGCCCGACGAACCGGAGGCGTTCGGGCTGTTGGCGCTGATGCTTCTCCAGGACTCGCGCCGCGCCGCGCGGGTTGATGCCGATGGCGAGCTCGTTCTTCTCGAGGATCAGGACCGCTCGCTCTGGGATCGGAGCCGCATCGACGAGGGTCTGCGGATGCTCGAGCGGGCCGTGTCGCTTCGCCGTACCGGGCCGTATCAGCTTCAGGCAGCAATCGCCGCGGCACATGCGCAGGGTCGGCCCTGGAACGAGATTACCCTGCTCTACGACCGGCTCGCAGAGCTCGATCCCTCCCCCGTGGTACAACTGAATCGAGCCGTTGCCGTGGCGCTCTCGGGCCATGTGGATGAAGGCCTCAACCTGCTCGACCAGATCGAGGGCCTCGACGGCTACCACCTCCTCCACGCAGCGCGCGGCGATCTCTATCGCCGCCTCGACCAGCGTGCAGATGCCGCCGTCGAGTATCGGCTGGCGCTCGAGCTCACCGCGAGCGAGCCCGAGACGCGCTACCTCGAGCGACGTCTAGCCGAGGTCTCGTAGCGCGAGCTCGACCGCCTCGCCGGGCGTCTGGGCGCAGACCGTGCCTTCGACGTCCGGTGCACCTGCGAGCGCGACGACGACGCGGCCGAGTCGAAGAGCAAGCGCCATCTCGGCGATCGTGCCGTAGCTTCCACCGATCGCGATCACCGCGTCGCCCGACGCTGCCACCACGAGATTCCGCGCATGGCCGACCCCCGTGACCACCACGTGATCGGCCCAGGGGT
>Ga0224510_10001888_pt1 | contig 13197 bp, 4 predicted proteins | sample SF_May12_sed_USG_FD_170161 | JGI IMG/M metagenome (GOLD analysis project Ga0224510, IMG submission 170161) | Sediment microbial communities from San Francisco Bay, California, United States - SF_May12_sed_USGS_4_1 | ecosystem: Environmental > Aquatic > Marine > Sediment | place: USA: California... | reverse complement strand
CCGAACACGGTCGGCCGCTACCGCAACACGGACCCGGTGCTCGGGAGTTACCTCGTGCGCCTGGCGGTGGAGCGTCGCGGCGAGGACTACCACGCGTTCCCGCAGCGCGCGCTCTTCGACAAGCTCGGGATCCGCACGGCCATCATCGAGACGGACCCGTACGGGAACTTCCTCGGCCAGGGCTACGAGATGGTGTCGGCACGCGACTGGGCGCGCCTCGCGAACCTCTACCTGCAGGACGGCGTGTGGGACGGCGAGCGCCTGCTCCCCGAGGGGTACGTGGACTACGTGCGGACGCTCGCGCCGGCGTGGGTCGCGGACGGCCGCCCGGTGTACGGCGGCGGGTTCTTCTGGGTGAACGGCGACGGGGCGACGCCCGTGCCGCGCAGCGCCTTCTCCATGCAGGGCGCCGGCGGCCAGAGCGCCACGATCATCCCCACGCACGGGCTCGTGGTGGTGCGGATCGGGAAGTACCGGGGCGCGCCCGCGGGCGAGCGCGCGCTCGATCAGGCGTTCACGATGCTCATGCGCGCGGTGCCGCCGCTGCCCTGACGTTCAGTAGCCGCGCTCGCGGTCCACCGTCCAGCGCGGCAACCGGCCGGCCTCGAGCTCGGCGAGGCACTCGAGGAAGCCGCTCCCCGCGCCCTCGACGGTGGTGATGCCGGAGATGTGCGGCGAGATCATCACGCGCGGGTCGCTCCAGAGCGGGGAGTCCCCCGGCAGCGGCTCGGTGGCGAAGACGTCGAGGGCGGCGCCGCGCAGCCAGCCGGCATCGAGCGCAGCGGGCAGGGCCGCTTCCTCGAGCACCATCCCGCGCCCGGCGTTGAGGAGCACGGCGCCGCGGCACCGCGAGAGCAGGTCGCGCGAGAAGAGGCCGCGCGACGCGGGCGTGTCGGGCACGGCGAGGACGATCCAGTCCGCGTCGCCGACCAGCGTGGGCAGCGCCGAGACGGGATGCACCGTCGCGAACGCGGGGTGGACGCTCGTCCCGGTGCGCGAGACGCCGGTGACCACGCACCCCAGCGCATGGAGCGCCGTCGCGACCGCGCGCCCGATGTCGCCCGTGCCGACGACGAGCGCCCGCGTGCCCGCGACCCGCGCGATGTCGCGCGGCGCCCACCGTCCCTCGCGCTGGGCCGCGGCGAGCTCCGTGAGCTGCTGCTGGAACGCGAGGATCCGCGCGACCGCCCATTCGGCGATCATCGGGCCGAACGACTCGGGCGGGCGCGTGAGGAGCAGTCGCGGGTCGAGCCCGTCGGGGAGGAGGAAGCCGTCCACGCCGGCGCCGGTGCTGTGCACCCATCGCACGCTGCCGAGCGTCGGGTCGGCGGGCGGACGCTTGAAGCCCAGATAGACCTCGGCCCAGGCGAGGTCGCCGGCGCTGATGTCGGTGTACTTCGCGCCGCGCACCTCGAGGTCCGGCCGCCGATCACGGATCCAGGCGGCGAGCGCGGCGTGCAGGTTCGACCCGAGCACGATGCGGCGCGGGGCGAAGGGGAGGGGGAACGCGGGGGCGGCGGTCATCGCGCGCCAAAGGTGGCGGAGCGCGCGGGCGGTCGCAATGCGACGGCTCCATCGCCGGGCGCGCGGCACCGCCCCACCACGCTTGCGAGGCGGTGACGCGGGGCCGCAGCTTCCCAAGGCCGCGCGCGGCCGTGCGTCCTCGACGCGAGCGTCCCCCTCTCTCGATCGAACCGACTCGTGAAACGCCTCTTCCAGTCCATCTTCGTCGCGATCCTCGCGCTCTTCATCGTCCTCGTGGTGCGCACGCTGGGCGTGCCGAAGCCGGCGGAGCCCGCCGCCGCGAGTGGCGCCGTCACCGTCGACACCGCGCTCGCCGCGGAACGACTCGGCGAGGCGGTGCGCTTCGCCACGGTGTCGTACGCCTCGGGCGCGCCGATCGACACGGCGGCGTTCCGGGGCTTCCACGCCTTCCTCGAGCGCGCCTTCCCGCGCGTGCACCAGGCGGCACGGCGCGAGGTGATCGGCGGGCTCAGCCTGCTCTACACCTGGCCCGGCGCCGACCCCACGCTCGCGCCGGTGGTGCTGATGGGGCACATGGACGTGGTGCCCGTGCCGGAACCGAACCTCAAGGACTGGACACACCCGCCCTTCTCCGGCGCCGTCGCGGACGGCTACGTCTGGGGGCGCGGCACGCTCGACGACAAGACCACCGTGCTCTCGATCCTCGAGGCCATCGAAGGGCTCCTCGCCGAGGGGATCACGCCGGCGCGCACCATCCACCTCACCTTCGGGCACGATGAGGAGGTGGGCGGCCGGTACGGCGCGCGGGTGATGGTGGACACCCTCGTGAGCCGCGGCGTGAAGCCGGCGCTCGTGCTCGACGAAGGCGGCTTCCTCGCGCAGGACCTGATCCCCGGCGTGAAGGGACGCGCGGCGATCATCGGCATCGCCGAGAAGGGCTACCTCTCGCTCCGATTGCGCGCGATCGCCAGCGGCGGGCACTCGTCGATGCCCTCGGGCCGCACGGCCGTGGGCGCGCTGAGCCGCGCCATCTCGACGCTCGAGGCCGATCCGTTCCCCTCGTCGATCGACGGGCCCACGCGTGGGATGCTCCAGGCGATGGCGCCCTACTCGCCCTTCGACACGCGGCTCGTGCTGGCCAACCTCTGGCTCACGGCTCCGGTGGTGAAGCGACTGCTCGCCAGCACGCCGCTCGGCGCGGCCCTGCTCCATACCACCACCTCGCCCACGATGCTCAGTGCAGGGATCAAGGACAACGTGCTGCCGCCCGAGGCGACCGCCGTCGTGAACTTCCGGATCCGGCCGGGCGAGACGCAGGCGACGGTGATGGAGCGCGTGCGGCGGGTGATCGCCGACACGATGATCGCGGTGGAGCCGACCGACAGCGCGCGCACCGATCCCTCGCCGGTCTCGGACGTGGGATCGCCGGCGTACGCCCTGCTCGCCAACACCGTGCGCGCGATGGCGCCGGGGGAGCGGCTCCCCGTGCTGCCCTATCTCGTGATGGGCGGCACCGACGCCAAGTACTGGGGCCCGCACTCGGACAAGGTGTTCCGGTTCCTCGCCGTGCCGCTCGGCGCGGGCGACGAGGCGCGCATCCACGGCGTGAACGAACGCCTCGCGGTGAAGGACTTCGGCACCGCGGTCGGGTTCTACACCCGGTTGATCAAGGGCCTGGGGACGCTGCCATGAAGCGGCGCACCTTCCTGCAGCATGCGGCGGCGGTGGCGGCGGTGCCGCTGGGGCGATTCGCCTCCAGCACGCCGTTCGCGCGCGGCGCCGGCGTGAACGCCAGCGCACCGCTGCACGTGAACGGCGCGCGCCTCAACGCGTCGCTCACCGCCCTCGGCGAGATCGGGCGCACGGCGGGCGGAATCAACCGCTACGCGTACTCCGACGCCGACCTCGCGGGGCGCGCCTATGCCATCGGGCTGATGGGGGACGCGGGCCTCGCGCCGCGCACCGATGTCGCGGGGAACATCCGCGGCCGCGTGCCCGGCACCGACGCGTCGCTCCCGCCGATCCTCATCGGCTCGCACGTGGACTCGGTGACCGACGGCGGCAACTTCGACGGCCCGGTGGGTGCGCTCTCGGCGATCGAGGTGGCGCGGAGCGTGCGCGAGCAGGGCGTGCGGCTCCGGCACCCGCTGGACGTGGTGATCTGGCAGAACGAGGAGGGCGGCACGATCGGCAGCAAGATGGCGATCGGGGCGCTCACCGAGGCCGACCTCGACAAGGTGGCGCGGTCGGGGAGGACGATCCGCGAAGGCACCGCGCTCGTCGGCGGCGATCCCGCGCGGTGGCGCGAGGCGGTGCTCAAGCGTGGGGACATCGCCTGCTACCTCGAGCTCCACATCGAGCAGGGCGGACTGCTCGAGAAGGCGGGCCTGCAGATCGGGGTGGTGCAGGGGATCGTCGGGCTGCGGTGGTTCGAGGTGACGATCACGGGGTTCGCGAACCACGCCGGCGCCACGCCGATGGACCAGCGGCAGGACGCCGTGCTCGCCGCCGCGAAGTTCACGGTGGCGGTGAACGACGCGATCCGCGCCGAGCCGGGCCGTCAGGTCGCGACGGTGGGCCGGATGGTCGTCACGCCCAACACCACGAACGTGATCGCGTCGCAGGTGGTGCTCACGGTGGACCTGCGCGACCTCGACGAGGCGAAGCTCGCGCGCTTCACCGCCGTCCTCGAGCAGCTCGGGGCGGGCATCGGCAGGGCGACGGACACGACGTTCAAGTTCGCGCGGCTCGTGGACAGCGAGCCCGCGATGGCCGACCCGCGGGTGCAGGACTGGATCGACGCCAGCGCCGCGGCGCTCGGCCTCACGCGCCAGCGGATGCCGAGCGGGGCGGGGCACGACGCGCAGGAGATCGCGCGCATCGCGCCGATGGGGATGATCTTCGTGCCGAGCGTGGGCGGGATCAGCCACTCGCCGAAGGAGTTCACGCGGCCGGAGGACGTGGTGCACGGGGCGGAGGTGCTGCTCAACACGGTGGTCGCCGCCGACGGCGGCTTTCCGGGCGTCTGATCCGCGGGCGCCGGTCCCTCGGGCGCCGGCTCAGCCCCGCGGCGTGATCCGCACCCTGTGCGTCGCGGCGTCGTCGCGGAGCGGGATGCCGTCGCCGTCGAGCACCTTCCCGTCCAGCTCGACGCGTGCGCCGCGTGTGCGCAGCGTGCCCGGCCGCTCCACCTCGATCGCGTACGTCGCCCCGCCGAACCGGTAGGTCACCGTGAGCGCGGGCCAGGACTCGGGCACGCAGGGCGTGAGGGTGAGCGTGTCGCCCCGCTTGCGGAAGCCGATGATCTCCTCGAGGCCCACGCGGTACATCCAGCTCGCCGAGCCCGTGTACCACGTCCACCCGCCGCGCCCGGTGTGGAGGGCGGCGGTGTAGACGTCGGCCGCGACGACGTACGGTTCGGTGCGGTAGCGCGCGACACCTTCCGGCGTGTCGGTGTGCGTGAGCGGGTTCAGCATCTGGAACCAGCCGAAGGCGCGTGCGGGTTCTCCTGCGCGGGCGGCGGCCATCACCGCCCAGAGCGCGGCGTGCGTGTACTGCGCCCCGTTCTCCCGCACGCCCGGCACGTACCCCTTGATGTAGCCGGGGTCGTGGCGGCCCTTGTCGAAGGGGGGGGTGAGGAGCCGGATCAGGCGGTCGTCGGGGTCCACGAGGCGCGACTCGAGCGCGTCCATCGCCTGCGCCTGCCGCGTGGGGCTGCCCGCGCCGGAGATCACGCTCCAGCTCTGGGCGATGGAGTCGATCTGGCACTCCGGTTCCGACGCGGTGCCGAGTGGCGTGCCGTCGTCGTAGAAGGCGCGGCGGTACCAGGCGCCGTCCCAGGCGTGCTCCTCCGCGGCGCGGGCGTACGCATCGGCGCGCGCGCGGAAGTCGGCGGCCGATGCGGCATCGCCGTGCGCCTCGGCGACCGGCGCGAAGTCGCGCAGCGTGGTGATCAGGAACCAGGCGAGCCAGACGCTCTCGCCGCGGCCCGCCGCACCCACGCGGTTCATGCCGTCGTTCCAGTCGCCCGTGCCGATCAGGGGGAGGCCGTGCGCACCGCTGGTGGCGGCGCGGACGAGGGCGCGCCGGCAGTGCTCGTACACCGTGCCGGTCTCCTTGCTCACCTGCGGCAGGTCGTACGCCTCGTGCTCGTCGGCGGCGAGGGAGCGCATCGTGAGGAAGGTCACCTCCTCGTCGAGCACGGACCGGTCGCCGGTGACGCGGACGTACTGCTCCACGACGTGGGGGAGCCAGGCGAGGTCGTCGGAGAACCGCGTGCGCACGCCGCGGCCCGACTCCGGGTGCCACCAGTGCTGCACGTCCCCCTCGACGAACTGGCGCGCCGCCGCGCGCACGATGTGGGCGCGGGCCACGCCCGGCTCCGCGTACACGAAGCCCATCACGTCCTGCAGTTGGTCGCGGAAGCCGAAGGCCCCGCTGCTCTGGTAGGTCCCCGAGCGGGCCCACATGCGGCAGGAGAGCGACTGGTAGAGCGACCAGCGGTTCACCATCGCGTCGAAGGCGGGGTCCGGCGTCGCCACGGTGACGGTGCCGAGCCGGCGCTCCCAGGCGGCCGTGCCGGCGTCGAGGGCCTCCATGGCGCGCGGCACGTCGCGGTACCGGTCGAGGAGCTGCCGCGCCTCGGCCGCGTTCGCCGCCGCGCCGAGCGTCACCACGATCGTGCGGCTCTCGCCCGGCGCGAGGTCGACGGCGCACCGCAGCGCGGCGCAGGGATCGACCCCCGCGCCCGTGCGCCCGTCCAGCTGCGCCGCCCGCAGGCCGTCCGGCTCGGCGGGGGTCCCGTTGCGGCCGAGGAAGGCGCGCCGGTCGCCGGTGTGCGAGGTGACGGGCGCGCTGAGCGAGGAGAAGGCCACCCAGGTGGCGAACTGCGAGTCGAAGGGATTCTGCGCGAGGATGGCGCCGCGCTCGGCGTCGAAGCTCGTCTGGATCCGGTGGAGCGTCTGTTCGCGCAGCACGCCCAGCGTCCACTCCACGTAGGAGGTGAGCGTGAGCCGCCGCGCATGCGCGCCGCGGTTCGTGAGGCGCAGCACCGCGAGCTTCACGGGGTCCTCGCCCGCCATCGCCAGCGTGAGGTGCGACGCGATCCCCTCGTGCTCGTGGCGGAAGTGGGTCGCGCCCGGTGCGTGCTCCACGTCGTAGGTCGCGTCGGTGCGCACCGGGGCGGGCGTCATGGACCAGCTCGCGCCGCTCTCCTCGTCCCGGAGGAACAGGGCGTCGCCCACCGGGTCGCTCACGGGATCATTGAACCACGGCGTGAGGCGGAAGAAGTAGCTGCTCTGGGCCCAGGTGCAGCCGCCGCCGCGCTCGGTGACGACGAACCCGCCGTGCGCGTTCGCGATCACGTTCGCCCACGGCGCGGGCGGCAGGTGGGTGTCGCGCACCCGCATGCGGTAGTTGCCCTCCGCCGTGAGTCCGCCGATGCCGTTGTCGAAGCGCAGCGGTCCGGTCGGGGGCGGTGGAACGGGCGCGCCCGTCGCGCGAGGCGCCACGGCCGCGGACCCCGGTGCGGGGATGCGCGTGGAGATCGGCGTCGGCGTCCGTGCCGCCGCCTCGCTGCGCGCCGCGCGCGCGGCGCGGTCGCGCGCCACGTCGCTCGCGATCCGCTCGAGCCCGCGTCCATCGCAGGCCACCACGAGCCGCGCCACGGCGGAGATCGTGGCCAGGTCCGCGGCGCCGAGCGCCGTGCGGTTGCGGATGTGCACGCCACCGGACGTGTCCATCACCGACGCGCCGCCGGTCGCGAGCACGAGCTCCGTGATCCGCGCGGCGATGTCCTGCACGTAGCCCTGCGGCTCCTCGCTCACGATCACGAGGTCGACACTCATGCCGCGGAGCCGCCAGTAGCGGTGCGCGGTGAGGAGGGGTTGCAGCGAGGAGAGCCCCTGCGCGGACGCGATCGTCGCCATCACCACGGGCCAGTCGCCGGAGATGCCGTGCGCCCAGAGGGTCTGCTGCCAGCCGTCATTGCGGGCGGCACCGGGGACGATCGCGCGCACGGCGCTGTCGGGGAAGAGGATGAAGCTGGCGAGGTCCTGGCAGGCCCCCGCGTCGGCGGCCGAGATGCCGAGTTCGCGCAACTCCACCTGCGTGGAGGTCCAGGCGAGGTCGAGGGCGCGTTGCGCCGCGTGCGGGTGGTGATAGCGGTCGGTGAGGGCGAAGAGTTCCTCGCGCGACGACGCCACGAGGGTGGTGAAGGCGACGGCCTCCGACTGGCCGGGACCGAGCTCCACGCGCGTGCGGATCGCGAAGATCGGGTCCAGCACCGCGCCCGTGGTGCCGGAGAGCGCCCCGTCCTCGGTGAGCGCCACGGGGATGCGGGTGGAGCGCCCGCGGCCGAGGAAACGGGCGCGGTCCGTCTCGTAGCTCACCTCCCCCGCGCGGCGGCGCCCGAGGTCCAGCACGTGGGCGCACCAGACGGGCGGCTCGTCGGGCGCGCGCGGCCGGCGCGCCGCCGTGAGCGCGTGGCACCACTCGTGCCACTCCGTCTCGACGAAGAGGTTGCTGAAGGCGGGATGCACGCGATCGGTGGACTGCGGCGCGAGCACGACCTCGCCGTAGCTCGTCAGTTCCACCTGGCGCGTCTCGCTGCTGTTGTTGGTGACGGTCACGCGCCGCACCTCGGCCGCGTCCTTCGGCACCACCACGATCTCGGTGCGGGTCTCGAGGTCGCCGTCGGTGCGGACGAACGTGACGCGGTCGGTGGCGAGGTAGGCGAGGTAGCGGTCGGCGATCACGCCGGTGGGCTGGTGCGCCGCCGACCAGCTGCGGCCGGTGGCGAGGTCCTTGATGTAGCAGAACTGCCCCGAGTCGTCCCGCGTGCCGTCCGGCCGCCAGCGCGTGACGGCGAGCGCGCCGTGCCGGCTGTAGCCGCCGCCGGCGTGCGTGACCATCACGGTGCGCGGCGCGTGCCCCAGCAGCGCCACCTGCGGCCGCGCGGTGTCGACCCGCGTGTACTCCCGCACGAGGGGGCCGGCGACGGGCTTCCGTTCCTCTTCCTCCGCCCGTCGCGGCTGCGGGCGCTGGTACTCGAGCCGGCTCGGCACGCGCTCGTCGAGGAGGAGCGCCGCGGCGCAGACCATCGGGTCGGCGTGGAAGCGCTCCTGCCACCGCCGCTGGCGCAGCACGTTGGTGAGCGCCACCAGCGTCATGCCCACGTGGTGGGCCATGTGGCTGCGGACGATCGCGAACCCGGGCCCGTTCTCCGGCCGCGTGTAGTCGAGCGCGTCGTAGAAGCCGCACGGCCCGAGCGCGCCGAGCGCCTCGAGCGCGCGGAGGTTCTGGAGTGCGCGCACGGGGTCCACCATCATCGCGAGGCTCGTGGCATAGGGCGCGATGACGAGATCCTTGCCAAGGCCGCGCTTGAGCGCGAGGTCGGGCACGCCGAAGGCGCGGTACTGGTACGTGAAGTGCCGGTCGCGAACGTTGTACGCGCTCTCGCTGACGCCCCAGGGCACGCCGCGTTCCGCGCCGTAGTGCACCTGCCGCGCGATCGCGCCGTCGTAGGTGTGCCCGAGCAGCGTCTCCGGGAAGGCGCGCATCACGAGGATCGGCATCAGGTACTCGAACATCGAGCCGCTCCACGACACGAGCGCCGCGTGCCCGTGCGCGAAGGTCAGCGCGCGGCCGAGGTGGAACCAGTGCTCGGTGGGGATCTCGTTCTTGGCGATCGCGACGAAGCTCGCCAGCCGGGCCTCGGAGGCGAGGAGGTCGTACGACGCGTGGTCGAGCTGGTGCGTGCTCGCGTTGAAGCCGATGGCGAAGAGCTTGGTCGCCGGGTCGTAGAGGAACCGGAAGTCCATCTCCTGCACGTAGCGGTCGCAGGCGTCGGCGATCCGCTCGAGGCGCGCGGCGATCCCCGCGCCGTTCCCGGCCCCCTCGCCCAAGCCGCCGCCGTGCGCCGCCGCCAGTTCGTGGCATGCCTGGCGGAGGGCGATGAGATGTCCCGCGAGGTTGCCGCTGTCCACCGTGGAGACGTAGGACGGTTCGAGCACCCCGAGGTCGGGGAGGGAGTACCAGTTGAGGAAGTGGCCGCGGTGCCGCCGCATGCGCGCCATCGAGGCGAAGGCGCGCTCCAGCCGTTCGGTGGCCTCGGGGAGCGCGAGGAAGCCGAGGTCGTGTGCGCTCACCGTCGCCAGCAGCTGGAGGCCGATGTTGGTCGGCGAGGTGCGCAGCGCGACGACGGGCTCGGGGTCCTCCTGGAAGTTGTCCGGTGCGAGCCAGGCGCTCGCCGCGTTCACGAAGCGCTCGAAGAACGCCCAGTGGGCGCGGGCGTACCGCAGGGTCGTCGCCTGCTGCTCGTCGTCGAGCGCGACCACCTCGCGCACCACCGGCTGGCTCATCGCGTGCGCGATCAGCGGCGCGCTCACCCAGGCGCCGAGGAGCGGGACGATCGGGATGAGCACCGGCCAGATCGCGGCGTCCGCGGGTCCGGCGACCATCACGGCGCGCCAGAGGGCGACCTCGGCGAGGACCCACGGGGCCACCACGGCGGGCCACATGGCGCGCACGAGCTGGCTGAGCGACCCGGAGGTGTGGCGCTCCGTGAGCGCGGCCGACTGCCACTCGAGGAGCCTCCGATGCGAGACGAGGAGGCGCCAGAGCGTGCGCAAGATGGCGTCGGCGGACACCCACGCATTCTGCGCGAGGAAGATCAGTGCGAGGGCGACCTGCCGGGCGCTCGTGAGCGCATCGCGGCCCACCGCGGCGTAGTAGGCGCGCAGCGACTTGTCCGCGGAGGGGCCCACGAGCGCGAGCAGCAGCGCGACGACCCAGGGCGCCGCCACGGCGAGCACGCCGAGCACGGTCCAGCGCAGCGGCGACCCGGGGAGCACCGTCCACCCCGCGGCGATGAAGAGGAATTGCGCGATCTCCACGGTGCTGCGGCGCAGGTTGTCGAGGATCTTCCAGCGCGCGAGCTTGCCGAGCCGGTTGCGCTCCGGCCCGCTCGGCCCCGGCACCCAGCGCGTGAGCCAGCGGAGCAGCTGCCAGTCGCCGCGGATCCAGCGGTGCTTCCGGCGCGAGAACGAGAGGTAGCGCGCCGGGTAGTCGTCGAACACCGCGATGTCCGTCACCAGCCCGGCGCGCGCGAAGTTCCCCTCGATCAGGTCGTGCGAGAGCAGCGTGTTCTCCGGGAAGCGTCCGCGCGTCGCCCTCTCGAACGCGTCCACGTCGTAGATGCCCTTGCCGGTGAAGCTCCCTTCGCCGTACAGGTCCTGGTAGACGTCGGAGACGGCGGTGGTGTAGGGGTCCACGCCGGGGTGTCCCGAGTGCACGGCGGCGAAGCGCGTCTTGTGCGCGCTGGCGAGCGAGACCCCCACCCGCGGCTGGAGGATGCCATATCCCTCGACCACCCGGCTCCGCGTCGTCGAGTACTGGGCGCGGTTGAGTGGGTGCGAGATCGCGCCGATCAGCGCCGGCGCCGCGTCGGGCGGGAGGACGGTGTCGGAGTCCAGCGTGATCACGTAGCGCACGCCGCCGAGCGTCTCCGGGCGCCCCTCGACCACCGAGAACGCGTCGCGCGCACCGCCACGCAGGTAGTGGTTGAACTCGGAGAGCTTGCCGCGCTTCCGCTCCCACCCCATCCAGACGCCCTGCTGCGCGTTCCACCGCCGCGGACGGTGGAAGACGTAGAACGCGTCTCCCGTCAGCGGCGCGTGCCGCGCGTTGAGCGCGCGGACGCCCTCCCGCGCGGCGGCGACGATCGCGTCGTCTCCCTCGCGCTGCTCAGTGTCCGCGTCGGTGAAGTCGCTGAGCACGGCGAAATGGAGGTTGCGCTCGCGGTTGGCGAGGTACTGCACCTCGAGGTTCGCCAGCGCATCCTCCACCGCGGCGACGTCGGCGAAGAGGGTCGGGATCACGACCGCGGTGCGGCACCCCTCGGGCACCCCGTTCGCGTGGAAGTCGAGCTTGGGCAGGATACGGGGCGGGATGAAGGCGGTGATGAGCTGGCTCATCACGTTCACGGCGATGTCGAAGGCGGGGAGCAGCGACACGAGGAGCACGGCGAGCCACGCACCGCGCGCCGCCGGGCCCATCACGAGGAAGACCGGGGCGAGCGCGGCGACGGTGCCGGCCGTGATGCCGCCCACGTACACGAGGTTCGGGTGGCGCCGGATCCACCGGTGCACGCGGAGCGCCACGGGCGGCTCGTAGTGCACGGCGTGCTCGAGCTCCTCCACCCCGCGGTCCACGAGCCAGAAGCCGACGTGCGCGCGCCGGTCGTTCCGCGGGTGCCCGGCGGCCAGCGTCACCGCGCGTTCCGCCACTTCCACCTCGGTGGCGTCCGAGTGCTTGGCGATCCGCTCGGCCGCGTGCCGGTAGTCGTCGCGCGTGGCGAAGGTCATCCGCGCGTAGTCGCCCGAGGGGTCGTCGTGGAGGCGCGCCTCCACGGCGCTCTGGTGCTCGACGAACTGCCGCCAGTCGCGCGGGGCGATGCCGCGCAGGCTCATGATGCTGTTCGACATCATGTGCGCGGTGAGCGCGAGCCGTTCCGCCGCGCGCGTCGTCGCGTCGGTGGGTCCGAGTCCCTCCTCGGCGAACCAGTGCTCGATGTCGGCGAGCGGCGGGATCGGGCCCTCGGCGGTGCGCAGCTGCTGCATGAGGCGCGAGACGAAGGTCGGCGTGATCTCCCGGCGCTCGGCGACGAAGCCGGCGAGCGTCGCGCGCAGCTCGGCGGGGCCGCGATCCACGTCGCGCGCGATCCGCTCCGACCAGCGGTCCGCGGCCTCGACCTCCTCGAGCCGCTGCACCGTGCGCAGCGTCATGCGCCGCACGCTCTCGAGGAGGCCGAGCCGGAGCATCGCCGGCACGGCCCAGAGCTCGCCGAGCGAGAGGGTGGCGACCTCCTGGTACGCGCCGACGAAGTGGTCGACGTTCTCGAGGTCCACCCGGCCCTCCGTGTGCGAGATCAGCGTGATCGCGATCTCGTAGACACGCGGATACTCGGCGAGCGGCCCGTCGACCAGGAGCGGGAGTTCCCGGAAGTAGTCCACCGGGAGGCTCTCATGCACCTGGCTCGCGTGCTCACGGATGACGTGGAAGTTGTCGAGCAGCCATTCCCCCGCGGGCCCGACGTCCACCGCCGCGGCGGCGGCCAGCGAGAGCCGCTCGTACGCGTCCTCGAGGATCTCGCGCGTCTGTCCCAGCCGGATGAGGAGCCGCGCCGGCTTGACGCGGAGCCGCCGGCGCCGGCGCTCCCGCACCACGTGCTGCTCGCGCGCGAGCGTGCGGGCGCGCTCGGCGAGCCGCTCGGCGCCGAGGAGCTCGCCGCGGATCGGGCCCGCGAAGAGGTCCTCCGCGGCGTCAGCCGGCCGACGGGATGTCAGCCAGCGCGAGAACGGGATCTTCACCGACACCAGTGCCGAATGGGAGGCAGAGGGGACATCCGCGCCTCGTGCAGCGCCTGGCGCGCGGTCAGCTGCGCTTCACGGGCTCGAGCCGCACCAGCGCCGACGGACCACCGGAGGGATCCTCGAACGCGATGTAGAGGTAGCCGTCCGGCCCCTGCCGGATCGCGCGGACGCGCCCGTGGTCCTGCACCATCGTCTCCACGGTCTTCACCGTGTGGCCGTCCATCGTGAGGCGCTGGAGCCGCTGGCCCACCATGCCGCCCACGAAGAAGTCGCCCTTCCACTCGGGGAACCGGTCGCCCGTGTAGATCACGAGCCCGGAGACGGCGATCGACGGCACCCA
>Ga0224510_10001887_pt1 | contig 13215 bp, 12 predicted proteins | sample SF_May12_sed_USG_FD_170161 | JGI IMG/M metagenome (GOLD analysis project Ga0224510, IMG submission 170161) | Sediment microbial communities from San Francisco Bay, California, United States - SF_May12_sed_USGS_4_1 | ecosystem: Environmental > Aquatic > Marine > Sediment | place: USA: California... | reverse complement strand
AAGCGGCCGGCCGCTGCACCTGCCGGCGTGTACGCAGTGATGTCGATGTCAGGCAGTGCCTCATCGGCATCATCGACCACCTGCCCGACGAGCGGGCTGTAGGTCGGCGTCGCGCCGCCGTCGGACACGTAGATGTCGAGATACATGTAGTTTCCGCTGACGGAGTCCTCGACGAACACGGGGTGATACAGCTCCGCCGCCACGTCACTCGGGTCCAGACCGGCAATCTCTACATTCGACGGGACGTCGCCGATCATGCGGTCGATCGAGAACGTCAGCCGGTACCAGCCCGGGCCGGGCGCCTTGAGTTGCTTGCCGTAGACCACCTTGCCGGATTGGTTCACCTCGGCGCCGAACGCACCCTCGCCCGGCGTGGTTCCCCAGATCGTCTCGTCGCTGATTGTCTGCGCCACCCAGTCTGCGTATGCATCGTCCAGCGAATCCGGAATCCGCCCTGAAGGCGTTCCTTCCATCGCCCAGGCCAAACGATCGATCGTCAGGTGGGCTGCCCGTGTGTAGATCGCGGCGTAGTCGGCTGGGGTCTGTACACCGGCGCCTCCGGATGATGCCGTACCCCAGATTTCGAGCGGCATGCCTCCACCGGCACCCGCCGGCATGCCGTCGGCTACGGGCGGCGGCCACAGGGAGGTCATTGGGAATCCTGACATCGGGATGCCGTCCTGGAACACCCCGGGAGTCGTTGCGTCCTGGAACAGGCCCACCTCTACTCGAATAGGCACGCCCACTCGCCACCCGACGCTCACGATGTTGTCGCCCCAGTCGGCCCTGGTGGCTTCCACCGGTCCGGCAAAGTCGGTTCCATCCGCCCAGTCCGCCTGCCAGCACGTGTCGGCACCGTCGGCGTTGCTGCCGACGAGAGGGGACTTGGGTGGCTGCAAGAAGTAGGGACCCTCGTCTGGCAGAGGCTGGACGGTTCCCGTGGTCACCTCGGTCGACGCGGCAGGCGCCAAAGAGTCGTTCAAGAAGATCTCGTACACAGGTTCCACGACCTCGTAGGAGACTGCGTCGTCATCCCCCCAGGTCTCGACCCCGCCACAAGCCGGCTTCAGCAGACCGCCTAGTCCCGTACTCGTCACATCGGTTTCATCGACGGCGAGCCCGCCGAGACCGAGACCTTCGGAGAAGATCAAAGGCACCGACAGGTTGTGGGCGCCTTCGCTCGGCTCCTCATCGGCCGTCGCTGCGAGCGGGGCCATCGCCGCGAGCACCACTGTCGCGAGCATCACGAAAGGTACGCGACGCCACCGTTGTGGTCGCGTATGCCACATGACATCCTCCCATCTGGGGGATGCCGGAGCCAGGCCCGAACTCCCCCCACATCAGACGCCACACCATCCCCACCAAGCCCCTGACTCCCCTCATCCTCACACATATGCACAAACCCGAATAGAGGTCGGATTCCCCTTCCGATCAAAGAAATCGGGTGGATAGGTCCGCCGCAGCTGGGCACGTACCGCGGCGCCCGGTGCACGGCCCGGGTCGCGACGCTCGCTGCGAAGCCCGCTGGCGAGTGCCAGATCCGCTTCATGGAGACCGGAGTTGCCGACGTGCGTCGGTGGAGGCCTGGCTGTGGACGTGTCCCACCGCGACGGCTTTCCTGACGCCCCAAGGGTGCTGCTCGAGGCGTATGGGCGCGGTCGTCTCCGGGCGAGGCGATGGCCGCAGCGGCAGGTACCCTCGAATCCGTGAAGACGTGGACCCGGATCCCTGAGCGCGGCTTGGCGGTACTGAGAGACAGGGAGACCGCCGGGTTCCTCGGTATCTCGCTTCTCGTCGGGGTGGGCGTGGGCCTGGGCGCCGCGTTGCTCGTGGTGGTCGCCGAGGGTGTCGACGCCGCCTTCGAGTGGCTCGACGAGACGTTGTTCTCCGGAGCCGCCTGGTTCGTGCTCGTATCCGTGCCGCTCGGGGTCACGCTCGCCTGGTGGATCGCCCGGCGATTCGCCCCCGAGGTGGCGGGGGATGGCGTCCCCGAGGCGGCAGCTGCCCTCGCCGTGCACGGCGGCTACATGTCGACGAAGTCCATCCCGTTGAAGATCCTCGTGACCGCTCTCACGCTGGGCGGCGGCGGCTCGGCAGGACGGGAAGGCCCGATCGTGCAGATCGGCAGCGCCATCGGATCTTCCGTATCGCGACGCTTCCACGTCGGGGAGGACCAGCTGCGCAGCCTGGTGGCGGCCGGTGCCGCCGCCGGCATCGGAGCCTCCTTCAACGCCCCGATCGCCGGCATGCTGTTTGCACTCGAGGTGATCCTCGGTTCGTTTGCCGTCAGACACATGTCGTCGGTGGTGCTCGCCAGCATCTCGGCAGCCGTCACGTTCCGAAGCCTGCTCCCGGCGGAGGCGGTGCTGAGTGCAGGTAGCTATGAGATGGGCGACCCTCGCGAACTGATCCTGTACGCCGGGCTGGCCGTGGTGGCGGTCGTGGCCGCCTACGCCTTCCTGCGGCTGCTCGACGTGGTCGAAAGGTTCTCGCATCAGACGGCTCGCCCCGCCTGGCTCCGGCCCGTGGTGCTCGGGCTGGCGGTGGGTGGCATCGGGATGATGGACGGGCGCCTGCTCGGGACCGGTCAGGACTTCGTGCGTCAGCTACTCACGATCGACATCAAGTTCGAAGAAGGCACCGGCGTTGAGACCATCGCGGCGGGGGTGCTCATCGCGCTGGCGGTGGGGAAGATCGTTGCCACGGCGCTCACCGTCGCCACCGGGGGATCTGGTGGGGCGTTCATGCCGAGTCTGTTCATCGGGGCTGCTCTCGGCGCCGGCTACGCCAAGATCGTTGCAGCGTTCTGGCCTTCGTCGGTGTCGGAGATCTTCCCGGGAGCCTTCTCAGTCGTTGGTATGGCGACCGTCTTTGCGGCCGTGGCCCGAGCCCCGTTGACAGCGATCCTCATTGTGTTCGAGGTGACCGGTGCGAACGACTACCGGCTCGTCCTGCCGCTCATGTTGTCGGCCGCGTTTGCGACCTTTGTCGCCGATCGGGTCCACCCTGAGAGCGTCTACACGTTGCCTCTGAAACGCCGTGGGATCTCGCTTGCCAAGGCGGGTGAGATCGATCTGCTCGACACGGTGACCGTGGGTGAGGTGATGCAACTCCCCAAAGCCGAGGTATCTCCCGACACTCCGCTGTCGGAGGTGGCCGATACCTTCGACCGGTTGCGGTCGCATGGCCTGCCCGTCACCGCCGAAGGCGCCCTGGTCGGGATCGTGACGGTGACCGATGTGCAGCGCGCCGGCGGCCCCGACTCCGGCCGGTTCGTCCGAGATGCAATGACCTCGAGACCCGTGACGGTGGGTCCGATGACTCCCGTCTCCTACGCCCTGGAGCGGATGGCCGTGCTCGGGGTGGGGAGGCTTCCGGTGGTGTCGGAAGAGCATTCGGCGCGCCTCGTCGGCATGTTCCGGCGCGAGGATGCGATCAGCGCCTACCACCTGGCGCTGGGGGCGGCCACCGGCGTCAACCTCGACCGGCAACGTCTCCGGCAGAGAACCGATCCCGGATCGGCCTACTTCGACTTCCGAGTGCCGCCGGGTTCGATGGCGGACACCGCCGAGGTCCGTCAGGTCGACTGGCAGGGATGCACGCTCATTTCCGTCCGACGCGGCACCGAGGTTGTCGTGCCCACCGGTCCGACGGTGCTCCTCAACGGCGACGTCGTGACCGCGTTCGGAACCGAAGCCTCCAAGCGCCTCCTCATCGACACTCTGAACGAGTCTGCCGACGAACCCACGGCCGAGATCACGATCGAGGACCTGTTACTCGAAGACGAGTGACTGTCGGTTTTGAGGGTTTCTTGATAGATCCATGAGGGACTTTCGGTCCCCACCTGGGACGCTCGTCCCTCGTGAAGACCCGATCAAACCGTGAGAGTCGGCCTATGCGAATACGGTCGATCCTCCCCGCCATATCACGAGCGCTCGGTCCGGCACTGTTGGCGGTGGCGCTCGTCGTCGTTCCCCTGCTGCCGGCGCTGGCCGCCGACGCCACCATCACCATCACGAGCGCCGTCTCGCCTGCGTCTCTGACGGTGACGCCCGGGACAACCGTGATATTCCAGAACTCCGACGGCGAGCGTCATCGGATGAGGACGGTGAGCGGCCCGGAGGAGTTCGACACGGGCAACATCGAGCCCGGCGCCTCGGCGTCGGTGACCCTCGACGCCGAGGGCACCTACTCGTACCAGGACGAACGCAACGATGACGTCTCCGGATACAACGGAACCATCACGGTCTCGGCGGGTGGCGGAGGAGGTGGAGGCGGCGAGCAGCCCCCACCTGCGGCCACCGGGGACGTGTCGATGGCCGGGCGCCGGTTCAGCCCATCAAACGTCACCATCAGCGCCGGTGGATCGGTGAAGTTCGTGAACGACGACGACCGTGACCACACCGTGACGGCCAACGACGGGAGTTTTGACTCCGGCATCATGGGAACGAACGCCACCTATACCCGTACCTTCGCCGCGGCCGGAACGTACCCCTACTTCTGTGCGCTCCACCCCGACATGACCGGCACCGTGACGGTGACGGGCTCCCAAGGTGAGCCGCCCCCGCCGCCTGCGCCTACGACGACGACCACGGCACCGCCGGGAGGCGGTGGCGGCGCACCCGGCGACGTCGACGTCTTCGACTACGGGTACACCCCCGGCTCGCTCCAGATATCTGTGGGCTCCCGGGTGACCTTTGCGAACACGGGTCGTGCCCTCCACACCGTGACCGATCGGGCCGGCCGGTTCGACTCTGGTCTCATCTCCGCCGGTGCGTCGTATTCGCGGACTTTCAACGAGGCGGGCACCTTCGAGTACTACTGCACGCTCCACCCAGAGATGGTGGCAACCCTGGTGGTCTCGGCCGGAGGCAGCGAACCTCCGCCGCCACCTCCACCGACCACCACCACGACCGCGCCACCCGGAGGGGGAGGAGGTGGTTCCGGTGACGTGTCCATGTTCGACTATGGCTACCGGCCCGCCTCGCTTCAGGTGACCACGGGTTCGCGGGTGACGTTCGCCAACACCGGCCAGGCCCCTCACACGGTGACCGACAAGGCCGGCCGGTTCGACTCGGGACTGGTGGCGGCCGGGGCATCGTATTCGAGGACGTTCAACGAGGCCGGGACGTTCAACTACTACTGCACCCTCCATCCGCAGATGGTTGCGACCCTGGTGGTGGCGGACCCGGGTGGCGAACCGCCGCCTCCGCCGCCGCCGGATGAGGAGCCGGGCCCGACCGCCACTGCCCGAGCGGGCGAGGTGGCGATGCGCGACTTCTCCTACTCACCGGGCAGGGTCACCATTCGTGCTGGCGGGAGTGTGACCTGGGTGAACACGGGACAGGCGCCTCACACCGTGACCGCACGAAACGGTTCGTTCGACTCGGGAATCAAGAACGCCGGGGTGAGGTACACGCGCACGTTCTCCGAGCCGGGCACCTTCAGCTACTACTGCATCCTTCATCCGCAGATGACGGGCACGGTGGTGGTGACCGACGCCAGCGGCGTGGCGCCCCCCGAAGAGGAGTTGCCCACCGACACGACCATCGCCCCGACGGCGGGTGGCGTGGCGACACCGACGGGCCCCGTGAGCGTGGATGTCATCGACATCGACTATTCGCCTCGCCGGGTGGAGATCGCCCAGGGCCAGGAGGTCGTGTGGACGAACATCGGAGTGGCCCCGCACACGGTAACGGCTCGAGACAACTCGTGGACGTCCGAACTCATGCAGACCGGTGACGTGTATCGCAAGACCTTCGACCAGATCGGTTCGTTCGAGTACTACTGCACCCTCCACCCGACGATGGTGGGAACGGTGGTCGTGAACGCGGCCCCCGAAGGGGTGGCCGGTTCGACCGACGGAGCCGAGGCTCAGGCCGCTGGGATCCTGCCGGAGACACCATCGGATGTGGGTGAGTCCTCAGGATTCGCGTCGGCGATCGTGTTGACGGTGGCGGCCCTCATCGCCGCCGGCGTGGTGGCCTGCGTGATCGTCATCTGGTCTGCCCTCCGCCCCGAACAACGAACGGCCTGAGGCAGTCGCCAGTCGCCAGTCCCCAGTCCCCAGCAGGGGAAGGTGCCGAGGGTGTTTCCTCCCCCAGCGGGGGAGGTGTCCCCGGAGGGGACGGAGGGGGAGAGCGAGGCCCCCAGTCCCCAGTCACCAGCAGGGGAAGGTGCCGAAGGTGTTTCCTCCCCCAGCGGGGGAGGTGTCCCCGGAGGGGACGGAGGGGGAGAAGGCACACCGCCGCCACCGAATCTCCCCCCTCCCGGAAGCAGAGCCCGCAACACCGCGCCGCCTGTCACGGGTTTCCTCCCCCGGCGGGGGAGGTGTCCCCGGAGGGGACGGAGGGGGAGAGCGAGGCCGCCACCGAATCTCCCCCCTCCCCGGCTGCGCCGGCTCTCCCCCCGCTGGGGGGAGAAACAGAGCCCGCAACACCGTGCCGCCTGTCACGGGTTTCCTCCCCCAGCGGGGGAGGTGTCCCCGGAGGGGACGGAGGGGGAGAAAGCGCACCGCGCACGGCGCACGGCGGCCCGGGGCGCAGCCCCGGGCCTACAAGTAGAGGCCCGTGGGCTCGTTACCCGGTTCGGTGCCGGGGGGTATGGCCTTCCTCTGCATCTCGGCGAGTTGGGCTTGAGCGGCCATCTGCTGGCTGAAGAGCGAAGCCTGGATCCCGTGGAAGAGCCCTTCGAGCCATCCGATGAGCTGGGCTTGTGCCACACGCAGCTCTGACTCCGAGGGGATTCCTTCGGAGCGGAGCGGTTCGAAGATCTCGTTGAACTCCTCCTGGAGGTCCTTGGACAACACCTCTCGCAACTCGTCCAGAGATCGCTCATGGACGCGCATCAGTCGTTGACGTCCGGCCTCGTCCAGTGGCGCCTGACGCACCTCTTCGAGCATTGCCCGGGTCATGGAGGCGATACGGATGAGTTTGGTGGGCTGCAGGATGGCGGGACCCTCGTCTTCGTCCGATTCCGACGTGGTGGGGTCCGGGGCCTGGATTGCGTCCGGTCGAATGGCGTCTTCGCTCATGTATCCAGACTACCGTCGTCGGCCCCGCTGCCCTTGCCGTCTGTCATCCATGTTCGACGCTCGTATGGTATCGTTATCAAACGAGACTCAAGGAGGCTGTGATGTCGGATCTCGAGGACCTTCCTCCGATTCTGGACGCCGCTCAGGTTGCGGACCTTCTGGGAATGAACATCCAGATGGTTCGTCGCTACGCCCGGGAGGGGAGGATCCCCGCATACAAGCTGCCCGGAGGGAGAACCTTCAAGTTCTTCCGAGACGAGGTGTTCGACTTCGTTCGTGCGCATCCGGTCGTCGCCGAGGACATCGAGGACGAAGAGGTCACGGTTGGCGAGGACGGCTCCTGACCACCACGTCGACCATGCCGGTCGGGAGTACGGTGTCGATCCCGTCGATGTCGCGGACGATCACGTGGTCGCCGGCCACGACGCGTATTCGCCCACAGACTGCGTGACCGAGGTCGGGAGCCACGAGTTCCACCGCCTCGCTCGTGTGTTCGAATTCGGCGAGTCGAGCCTGGAAGGTGATCGAACCTCCCTTGGGAACCAGGCCGCCGCGATGGGCGGGGGTGATGGTGATGGCGATTCGGGACAGCCGAGCGTCGATCCACTCGCTCGGAGTCTCGACCGACACGTAGTCCTTGCCGGCCCCGACGATGTGACCGGTGACGGTGCGATCCCGCAGGACGACGGAAATGAGATCGCCGCGATCGGCCGACTGACGGGCGACGTCGGCGAGCGATCGGCGGCGCAGACGCCCGATCTCGGATTCGGTTTCGACCGCTTCGGCCTCGGCCCGAAACTCGGCGCCGACCGTCTGGCGGAGCTCCCGGGCGAGGTTCTCGAGGGGGTCGTCGGGTTCAACTCGCTCTTCCGTCATGTGGAACTCATGGATAGCATGCTCGGTCGGGGAGGGGTCGGATGCTGACAGACAATCGAGGGGATGCCGTCCGTTCGGACGTACCCGGGCCGGCCCGCCGGCCGTTCTGGTCGCGAATGTCGGTGGGTCAGATCGTGATGGTGGTCGCAGCCCTGGCGGCGTTCGTTCTGAACGTGAACGCCATCCGTTCGCAAGAAGCCGTCACCATGGTCGCCGTCGCCGGCGACGACCTGACCCCCGGTGTCGTCTTTGATGCGTCGATGGTGGAGTTCGTTTCGATCGATGCCGAGAACCCCGTCGTTGCGCGGCTCGTCACCGACAACACGGTCGATGCGCTCGCCGGCAAGATCGTCACCAGCCGGATCCTCCAGGGCGAGTTCGTAGCGGTTGCGGATCTCGCAGACGAAGCAGCCGACGAGGAGCTTCGCGCCTTCACGGTTCCCGTCGACGCATCCCACGCCGGAGGCGGCGGACTCATCGGTCGGGGGGATCTCGTCGACATCATCTCGGTGTCCGACGGTGTTGCCACCTACGTGGTTACCGGCGCTCAGGTGCTCGCCGTTCCCGAGTCGGAGACCGGTGGGCTCGTGGCGGTGAACGACTACTTCGTGGTGGTGGCGGTGGACGCCGACACCGCCCTCTCCATCGCAGAAGCGCTGCAGGCAGACTCGATCGAGGTGGTGCTCGCCACCGGTGCGTCGACCCCCGAACGGCTCACGCTGCCCCGCCCGGAGACCGCCGAGACGACCGTCGCCGAGGAAGATGGTTGATGGAAGCCGAGCTTGCCATCGCTCTCTCCGCTCGGGAGTGGCCCGACCGGCTGCGCAGGTTCCTGGCAGACCACGGAGGGGCGCGGGTGAGGGTGGCTGCGATGGGTCCGGAGGACCTGCTCGCCGAGGTCTACGACGTTCTCGTCATCGACGACATCTGTTCGTTTCTCACACCGCGCCTCGTGGATCTCGTCACCCAACAGAACCGGCTGGTGCTCGGTGTCTACGACCCGGTCGAGTTCGCCGATGGCAAAGATCGGCTCCTCGAGTGTGGAGTGGCCGACGTCGTCGAATCGGACGCCGACCCCGAGGAGTTTCTGAAGGTCATCGCCCGCGTCATCGCATCTCGGCCCACGATCGAGCTTCCTGCAGATCCGGGACCGGTACCGGACGAGCCCGAGGCAGAACCCGTTTCCACCCCGGCCATCGTGGTGGTGGGGGGCCCCAGTGGTGGCGTGGGTGCTACCGAGGTCGGCATCGCCCTCGCGGCCAGATTGTCACGGCGCGCGAGCACCGTGCTCGTCGAGGTCGACGAGTCGGCTCCATCGCTGGCGCAGCGGCTTGGGCTTCCCCTGTATCCGAATCTTCGAACGGCCATCGACATCCTCGACCATCGCTCCGGTTCGCTGGAACGGGCGTTGCACCGCGTTCCCGGGCAGTCCTTTGTGGCCCTCCCCGGTCTTGCCACACCCCGGGATTGGGCCGAGGTCCGGGCGCGCCAGGTGCTCGATCTGATCCGAGAGCTCTCGCTCCATCACGTACATGTGGTGGTCAACGTGGGGAGCCGGATCGAGGGTGAAGTTTTTGGCGAGAGCCTTCCTCGATACGGGGTCAGCCGGGCGGTCATTTCTTCTGGAGACCGGCTGGTGGCTGTTGGGTTGGGGTCGCCGGTTGGAGTGGCCCGACTGCTCGAATGGCTGGCGACGGCGACGTCGGCCGGCGAAACCCCGCGAGCGGACATTCTGGTCAACCGGGCGCCGTCGGACCAGTTCCGGCGCGGAGAGCTGATCCAGGAGATCACCCGTACCTATGCACCGGCGAGCTTCGGCTTTCTCCCCGATGATCCCCGGCTCGGTTCATACATCTGGGACGGTTCGGTCGCGGCCAAGGGGCGGTTCAAGAAAGCCATCGACCGGTGGGTAGACCGCTTCATCGGGGACCCGGCATGACCGATCGCTCTCATGCCTACGGCGAGATCAGGAGGCGAGCCCTCGAGCTGGTCGAGGAGGCGCACATCAATACCGACGCCGATCGCGACGTCGTGCGGAGTCTGGTGTCGAGGGCGGTCGAGGAGTACCAACGACGATCCAACCTGGGTGAGAGCAGGGCGCTGAGATATCCGACCGACATGGTCGAGCGTGTGGTGAGATCGCTTGCCGACTACGGACCGCTGACCGAACTGCTCGCCCGAACCGACGTGGAGGAGATCTTCATCGAGGGGTCGAGGGTCACCTACATCGATTCGTCGGGTCGATTGCGCGGCATGGAGGAAGTCACCACAGCCGAGGAGAACCGGCAGGTGATCGACCGTCTCCTCGCCGCCACCGATCGGCGTCTCGATGCATCCAGCCCGATCGTGCAGGGCCGCGTTCTCAACGGCACGGCGCGGCTGACCGTCGTGATCCCGCCGATCGCCGACCAGATGTCGGCGACGATCAGGCGGTACGCGCTGCGGAAAGAAACGCTTGCCTCACTGGTGGAGCTGGACTCGCTCAACAGCCCGGCCGCCGGTTTCCTGTGGGCGGTGATGCAGACCAACTCGTCCGTCGTGATCTCGGGGCCGCCGGGTGCCGGCAAGACATCTCTGCTGTCGGCGATGTTGAACGCCGCGCCGTCATCGCATTGCCTCCGGTGTTGTGAGGAGGTCCGGGAGCTCCACTTCCCCCTCGTCCACGGCTCGTTCTACGAGGCTCGGCCGGCCGGGCTCGACGGATCGGGTGAGGTTTCGCTGCGGGATCTGGTGAAAGTGGTGCTCGCGATGCGGCCGGACCGGATCGTCGTCGGCGAGGTCCGCGGCGCCGAGGCTTTCGAGTTGACCAGAGCCGTGAATGCAGGGACTGGTTTCAGTTGCACGATCCACGCCAACTCGGCAGCGGATGCGCTGGCGGCGCTCGTGAACGCCGCATTGATGGCCGGGGAGAACGTACCCGAGGCGGTGGTGCGCAACGTCTTCTCCGCGTCGCTCGATCTGGTGGTGCATTGCGAGCGCGAGTCCACCGGTTGCGAGGATGGCTCTCTCCGTCGCCAGGTGAGCGAGGTCCTCGCCGTGGTTCCGTCGTTGCACGATGACTTCACCACGGAGCCGATCTTCGTCCGTGAGAGGGTGGGGGCGCCACTCCGATGGACCGGCGCGCTGCCACCCGACCGCCTGTTGCGTCAGTTGGATCGAGTGGTGCCCTCGGGTGTGGCCCCCGTCCTCGAGGGAAGGGTGTCCTTGCCATGATCGTCTTGGCGGCGCTCGCGTCGGCGGTTGCGGTCGGCCTGGGAGTGGGCTTGATCCTCGGGGTGGTTCCTCGGGAACGGACTGTGGTCGAGGCGGACCCGCAGGTCGATCCCCGCCAACAGTGGCTGATCCAGGCCGGCCTGGGCATCACCCCCCGGCAATTCCGGGTGGCATCGTTGGGGGTTGGGGTCCTGGCATTCGCTTTCATGCTGCTGTTGACCGGTCTGGCGGCGGTGGCGTTGGTGGCGGCGGCGTTGGTGGCCGTGTTGCCCCGAGCCTTCTACTCGCGTCGCCGTGCCCTCCGGATGTCCGAAGTCCAGAAGTCGTGGCCAGACGGGCTGCGCGATCTGATTGCGTCGGTGACCGCCGGGATGTCGTTGCAGCGGGCGGTCGAGAATCTGGCGCTCACCGGTCCGGCTCCGATCCGTGAAGCCTTCGCCCGCTTCCAGTATCTGGCCCGGACGTTGGGGATGGTGCCGGCCCTGGAGGTCGTGAAAGAGGAACTCGCAGACCCCACCAGCGATCGGGTCATCGAGATTCTGATTCTCGCCCACCAGCGGGGCGGGGCGATCGTCCCGGAGATCCTGCGGGACCTCGCCGATGCGACGGTCCGGGATGTCTGGACGCTGGAGGAGATCGAGACCCAGTCGCTCGAGCAGAAGATCAACGCCCGGGCCGTGTTCATCCTCCCATGGTTCGTGCTCGTGGCGATCACCGCCCGCCCCGGTCCGTTCCGAGATTTCTACGCGAGCGGTGGAGGACTGCTGGTTGTCGTGTTCTGTGGGGTGCTTTCCGGTTTCGGTATGTGGCTCGTGTCGAGGCTCGGAGCGGAACCGGACGAGCCCCGGGTGCTGGGCGGGGCGGCCCGGGTCGGAGGTGACCTGTGAGGGATCCGATGGTTGTGCTGGCGGCACTGGCCTCGGCAGTGGCGGTGGCCGCATTCGTGTCGCTGGTGTTGCCTGCCACCCGCCGGCTCGGTCCGCGAGTGCGGCCCTATTCGATCGGAGCCAGGACTGCCCTGGGCGGGAGTGCCGATGTGGGTGCGGTCGCCGACGGGGGCGCCGGATCGGTGATTCGTGGCGTGTTCGGGCCGTTGCTTGCGGGCCTGGCCCGCCGCCTTAGCCGGATCATCGACCAGGGTGGGGACGAGACACTCGGCTTGAAGCTCCGGCAGGCGGGGTTGTTCCCCGACCTGGCGGACGGCGATCGTCTGGGTGCCTATCGCATGCGGCAGTTGACCGTACTCGTCGGATGGATCGGTGGCTCGATCGTCTTGTCCCTGCTCCTCTCCTTGTCGACGAACCGAGCGGTCCTGCTGGTGCTGCTGGCCGCAGTGGTCGGCGGGACCCGGGTACGCGGCAGGTTGGAGCGTGCGATCGAGGACCGTCAGAACCGGATGCGCATCGAGATCTACACCATCAATCAGTTGCTCGCAGTCCGTGCCCGGGCCGGTGGCGGGGTGGTCCAGGCGGTGTCGGCGCTCAGCGCCCGGGGCCGGGGTGAAGTGGTGACCGAGCTTCGGGAAGCACTCCGTCTCCTCCGAGCCGGTATGCGGGCATCGGAGGCTTTCCAACGTATCGCCTCGGTCACTCCCGAACCGTTCTGCGCTCGCACCTATTCGTTGTTGTCGGTCGCCGAGGACCGGGGAGTAGATCTGGCGGAGGGTCTGCTCTCGCTGTCCGAGGACGTGCGTGAGGCGCGGCGGTCTTCGATCAGGCGGAGCGCAACGAAGCGGAGGGCGGCGATGCTCATTCCCACCATCGCCATCCTGGCGCCGGTGATGCTGATCTTCGTGGCCGCTCCGCTTCCGCGATTGGTTTTGGGTTGGCAATGAGAGAGCGCGAGCAAGGAGGAAGCATGGAGGAGAAACAGTCATTGCTTCGCCGCCTTCACGAGGACGAGCGGGGCTTGAATACGGCCGAGTTGCTCGGCAACGCGGCGTTGGCGATCGCCGCTCTCGTGGTGATCTGGGCGGCGCTGCAGGCGTTGGGTGTGGACGTCGTGGCGTGGATTCGGGGCCAGATAGGCGTGTGAGCAGCGAGGAGGGTCTGGCCACCATCGAGACCGTGGTGGCGATCGGTCTGTCCTTGTTG
>Ga0224510_10001885_pt1 | contig 13217 bp, 12 predicted proteins | sample SF_May12_sed_USG_FD_170161 | JGI IMG/M metagenome (GOLD analysis project Ga0224510, IMG submission 170161) | Sediment microbial communities from San Francisco Bay, California, United States - SF_May12_sed_USGS_4_1 | ecosystem: Environmental > Aquatic > Marine > Sediment | place: USA: California... | reverse complement strand
AGCTGAGCGCGCGAAAAACCAGCGTGCCGTTGGTTCCGCCGAAGCCGAAGGAATTGCTCACGATCGTGGTGATCTTCATGCGCCTGGCGGTGTTCGGCACGTAGTCGAGATCGCAGCCCTCGCCGGGATTGTCGAGATTGATGGTCGGCGGAGCGACCTGGTCGCGTATCGCGAGGATGCCGAAAATTGCTTCGACCGCGCCCGCTGCGCCCAGCAGGTGCCCGGTCATCGATTTCGTCGAGCTGACCGCAAGCCGCGCGGCATGCGCGCCAAATGCATCCTTGATCGCGGTCGTCTCGGCGATATCGCCGAGCAATGTCGAGGTCGCGTGCGCATTGACGTACTGCACCGCGTCGGCGTTGACGCGGGCATCACGCAGCGCGTTGACCATCGACAGGCACGCGCCGGCGCCATTTTCCGGCGGCGCGGTGATGTGAAATGCATCCCCGCTCATGCCGAAGCCGATGAGCTCGGCATGGATAGTGGCCCGACGCGCCATTGCGTGCCCGTATTCCTCGAGCACGACAGCTCCCGCCCCGTCACCCATCACGAAGCCATCGCGATCGCGATCCCAGGGCCGGCTGGCTCGCTGCGGGTCATCATTGCGGGTCGACAGCGCGCGCGCCTGGCAGAAACCGCCGACCGCCGTCGGCGTCTGCGCCATCTCGGCGCCTCCTGCGACGATGACGTCTGCGTCGCCATACTGGATCGTGCGCATGCCGATGCCGATGCTGTGCGTCGAAGTCGTGCAAGCCGTGACCAGCGCGAGATTCGGTCCGGTCACGCCATACATGATCGACAAGTGACCCGAAATCATGTTCACGATGCTGGCCGGAATATAGAACGGTGAAATCTTCTTCGATGTCCTGGTCTCGAGATAACGACTGTGATTCTCTTCGATGGTCGCGAGCCCGCCGATACCCGCACCGAAAACAAGACCGATGCGGGCACGATTCGCGTCCGTAACCTCAAGACCCGAATCGGCAATCGCCTGCACGCCGGCAGCCACACCGTATTGCATGAACAGGTCCATGCGCCGCGCTTCCTTGGCAGCCATGAATCTTGATGCATCGAAGTCCGGGATACTGCCGGCGAAGTTCGCAGGAAAACCGGTCGTGTCGAAACGCGTGATCGGGCCGATCCCGCTCTTGCCGGCAAGGCAGGCCGTCCAGCTTTCTGCAACGGAACAGCCGAGCGGCGACACCATGCCGAGCCCGGTGACGACCACGCGACGCTTGCTCAAGAGATTTCCCCTGCCTGCCGGTGCTGGCCAGACGCAATGGACCCCGGCCGTGGGGCCGGGGCTGGAGCAGGCATGGCCTCAGGTCTTGGACTGGTGCTGGACGATGTAGTCGATCGCCTGCTGCACCGTGGTGATCTTCTCGGCATCCTCGTCTGGTATCTCGGTCTCGAACTCTTCCTCGAGCGCCATCACGAGCTCGACCGTGTCCAGGGAATCGGCACCCAGATCGTCGACGAATGACGCATCGCTCGTCACTTCCTCGTCTTTCACGCCGAGCTGCTCGGCGACGATCTTCTTCACCCGTTCTTCGACTGTGCTCATCGTTTTCTTTTCCCTTGGCTAGTGGTGCCCTTGGCGGCGTTCGGGCCGGCCGGGGGTCGCCATTCTATGCCACGGACCCCCCACTGGCTACCAGAAACCTTTCTTGTGCGCTGTTTCTGAACGCCTTTTTTGCGAACGTAAGCGCCGGAAATCATTCAGGACATGTACATCCCGCCATTGACGTGGATGGTCTCCCCGGTGATCCATGCGGCCGCCGGCGAAGCCAGGAAGCAGACCGCCGCGGCGATGTCGGAAGCCTGGCCGAGGCGGCCAAGGGGAATCTGGGCCGCCAGCGACGCGCGCTGCTCTTCGCTCAGGGCACGGGTCATGTCGGTATCGACGAAGCCCGGCGCCACGACATTCACGGTGATGCCGCGCGAGGCGACTTCGCGCGCCATCGAGCGCGTGAACCCACCGATGCCGGCCTTTGAGGCGCAGTAGTTTGCCTGGCCCGGATTGCCGATCATCGCCACCACCGAGGCGATGTTGACGATGCGCCCCTTGCGCGCCTTCATCATGCCACGCAGTACCGCCTTGCTGAGACGGAACACCGAACCGAGATTGGTGTCGATCACGGTGTCCCAGTCCTCCGATTTCATGCGCAGCAGCAGCGTATCGCGCGTGATGCCAGCATTGTTTACCAGGATGGTGATCGCACCCTCACGACCCTCGATGTCCGCAATTGCGGCATCGGTGCCAGCGCCGTCTGCAACGTCGAGCGCGATGCCGCGCCCGCTGATGCCAGCGTCGGCCAGCATCGAGTCGATTGCCGCGACCCCGGTAGCGCCAGTCGCCGTACCGATGACTTTCGCACCCTGCGCGCCGAGGCCGAGCGCGATCGCTTGGCCAATGCCGCGCGAGGCGCCCGTCACCAGTGCGATTTCGCCCGCGAGTGTCTGTGTCGTCATCGGTTGCCGCTCCCGCTGGCCGCAGTCAATGCGACCTGCAATGAATCCGCTCCGTCGATCGCGTTGATCGCAAGATCGCGACCGCCCGGCGCGCGTCGCGCGAGCCCGGCAAGCACCTTTCCCGGCCCGCATTCGATCAGCTGCCGTGCACCGGCAGCAATCATCGCGCCGACAATAGCCGACCAGCGGACCGGATTGAACAACTGGCGGTACAAGCCGTCCCGGATCGCGGCCGGCGAGTCATACAGGCCGCCGTCGAATGCATAGACACGAAATCCTGGCGTCTGCACGGCGAGGACCTGCAACCGCCCGCGCATCTCTTCTGCCGCGGGTTTCATCAGCGCACTGTGCGAAGGGACGGAAACCGGCAGCAGGACAGCTCGTTTGGCCCCACGCGACTTGCAGTTCTCGATGGCCCGCGCGACCGCCGTGGCATTGCCCGCGATGACCAGCTGGCCGGGCGAATTGTAGTTGACCGGCTGGACGACTTCGCCCTGCGCCGATTCGACGCAGACCGCCTCGATCACGGCGTCGTCCAGGCCGAGAATCGCCGCCATCGCGCCGCTGCCCGCGGGCACCGCGCGTTGCATGGCCTGTCCGCGCAGGCGCACGAGTTCCGTCGCATCGCGGAAATCGATAGCGCCGGCACAGACCAGTGCGCTGTACTCGCCCAGGCTGTGCCCGGCCATCATTTCGGGCGTCCGACCGCCATGCTGTTTCCAGGCCCGCCAGACCGCAACGCCTGCCGCAAGCATCGCGGGCTGCGTACGTTCCGTCTCGGAAAGCCGCTCTTCCGGGCCCTGCTGGCAAAGCCGCCACAGGTCATATCCGAGGACTTCTGACGCTTCCGCAAAGGTGGCGCCAACCACTGGCTCGACATCGCCCAATGCCGCGAGCATGCCGACCGACTGGGATCCCTGCCCCGGAAACATCATCCCCAGTTTCAAGACTTGCTCTCCCGGCCTCCCCGACCTGCAGATTATAGGTTGAGCGCGGCATCACAAGGCGGCCCTCGCCGCCGGGTGCCGGGGGGTCGCTCTGTTATCATTGATTGCTTTCCAGGTCGCGCCTCGCGCCCGGGGCAGGAGTAATCAGTGCGCCAGGTTTTCCGTCGCGAATCAGGATTCACGCTGATCGAGATCATGGTCGTGCTCGTGATCATTGCGATCCTTGGCGCCCTGATCGCACCCCAGATTCTAGGCCAAGTGGACGAAGCGCGGATCAAGGCAACGAAACTCGATATCCGTTCGCTTGGCACTGCGCTCGACATGTACCAGATGGATAACTTCCGTTACCCGTCAACCGAACAGGGCCTCGAGGCGCTGGTCAAAAAGCCGGATGACCCCTCGGTTCGCAACTGGAGGCCACAGGGCTATCTGCGGTCGAAGACCGTGCCGAAGGATCAATGGGGCAATGAGTATGTCTATCTGCAGCCGGGGACCAGGGGCGGCACCTATGACCTCTACACACTCGGCGCGGACGGCCAGCCCGGTGGCGAAGGCGCGGATGCGGATCTCGGCAACTGGAATATCGATTGACGGCCTGAGCCGGTCGTGACGATCGCAGCAATCCGCCGCCGCGGCGACCAGCGCGGATTCACGCTGATCGAGATACTGGTCGTCGTCGTCATCATCGCGATCCTCGCTGCCGTCGCGACATTGTCGATTGGCGTGCTCGGCGACGACCGCGAGATGGAGCTCGAGACCGAACGCCTGACCGATACGATAGCGTTGCTGCAGGAGCAGGCCCAGCTTGAAGGACGCGACTATGGCCTGCGGATCGAGGGCGCGGGCTACGAGTTCCTGCGCTTCGACGGCTTCGAGCAGCGCTGGACCGATGTCGGCGATGATCAGTGGCTGCGCCCGCGGGAATTGCCGCCCGGCCTCGCATTCGAGCTCGAAATAGAAGGCAGGCTCGTCCTGTTGCGCAAGCCGGCAAACCTCGAGGCGCGAATGCCCCAGCTAATGGCCTATGGCAGCGGGGACGTCACCCCCTACCGCCTGACACTCGCGCGTCCGGACACCGGGCGGCGTGTCACGCTGATCGGCGGCGTCGATGGCTTGATCGAAATCGAGCGTCATGAACCCGAGTAGCAGGCCAGGCGGCTTCACGCTGATCGAAGTCGTCGTCGCGCTCGCGATCGTCGCGCTGGGCATGTTCGCCGTCTTCAAGGCGATTGGCGACACCGCCGCGAACATCGGCTACCTGCGCGACCGCAGCCTGGCGTCCTGGATCGCGGACAACAAGATCACCGAAATCCGCCTCTCCGGGGAGTACCCCTCGGTGGACAAGACCGAGGGTGATGTCGACTACGCCGGCCGGCGCTGGCACTGGATCGCGACTGTTTCGCAGACGCCGGTAGAGGGACTCAGGCGCATCGACATGCAGGTGCGCCGCGATGGCGATGCCGAGGATTCCGCGCTTGTCAGCCTCGCCGGCTTCGTCGGCGCTACCGCGACCGCTGCCGGGCCTTCCTCGACACCCTGGAACAGGGGCGCTCCGGCTCCTGACGACGGGGAAGAGCCATGAATCGCAACCGGGGATTCACTCTGCTCGAAATCCTGGTTGCCATCGCCATTCTCGCGATCATCAGCGTAATGGCCTATCGCTCGGTCAGCGAGGCGCGGGTTTCAGTCGAGAATGCCGGCGGCCACATGGACCGCCTGAAAGAGGTCCAGCTCGCGATGAATCTCCTGACCGGTGATTTCCGCACATTGGCGCCGCGACCGATTCGCGAGCCGATCGGCGACGGCTTCCGCGCCGCGCTCCGGCGCGACCCGAATGCAGTGACGCTGGTCGAGCTCTCACGCGCGGGCTGGCCGAATGGCGCCGGCGCGCCCCGCGGCACGGTGCAGCGGGTCAGCTACCGCCTCGAGGAACGCACGCTGATTCGTGATTACTGGAATGTCACCGACCCGACACTTGCCAATGTTCCGGTCACGCGCCGGCTGCTGAACCAGGTGGAACGCATCGAGATCCGTTACATGAATTCGGGCCGCGAATGGGTCACCCAGTGGCCGCCGCTCGGGAGCCCGGGCGACACCGGATTCAGGTCGCGCCCTATGGCCGTCGAGATCACGATCGTTCTGACCGACTATGGCGAACTGAAACGCCTCATTGAGGTCCCCGGATGAAGCAGCGAGGCGTTGCCTTGATCATGGCGATCGTGATGGTCGCGATCGCAACCGTGCTCGCGGTGCGCATCGGCACGCGCGCGTCACTCGACCAGCGGCGAACCGCGGGGCTGATCGCGCTGGACCAGGCCTGGAATGTCGCGCTCGGCGCCGAGGCCTGGGCGATCGAGGTGCTGCGCAAGGACCGCGAGGACACACAGACAGATCATCTCGGCGAGAACTGGGCGCAGCCTATTCCTCCGCTGCCGGTGGACGGCGGCGCGGTGCGCGGTGCGCTGGAGGACATGCAGGGGCGATTCAACCTCAACAGCCTGCTCACCGACGATGGCAAGGTCAGCGAGGTCGCGGTCGCGCGCTTCGAACGGCTGCTCCAGAATTCTGGCGCGGACAGGCGCTGGGCGCGGATTGCGGCAGACTGGCTGGATTCCGACACGGTGCCGGGATTTCCCGATGGCGCGGAGGATGGCAACTATCTTTCGCAGAATCCGCCCTACCTGGCAGCCAACGGCCCGGTGACGTCGATCAGCGAACTGATGGCGCTACCCGGCATGACACTGGAGGAATATCTGCGCATCCGTCCCTATGTGGCTGCATTGCCGCTCGGAACGAACATCAATATCTGCACGGCATCGGCTCCAGTGCTTGCGGCACTGGTCGAAGGCCGGACCGATTTCGGCGACGCTGATTCGCTGCTTGCCAACCGGCGAAGCGGCTGCTTTCCGACCATCGAGGACCTGCGTGCGACGCTCGGCGCGGACGAGTTCCACGCCCTGGAACCGACAATTTCCGAATCTTCGAACTGGTTCCGCGCCATAACAGCCGTCAGTATTGGCACCTCTGAACTCACGCTGTACAGTCTGATCGAGCGAAACAGCGCGGGCGGCGGCCGGACCGTCCTGCGTTCAACTGGCGCCGAGTGAGGCAATGAGTCAATTTCTCGTGCTGCGGATGGCGAACCCCGTGTCCTGGATCATCACGGATACCGATGGCGGACGCGTCGGTCCGGTGTCCGTCGGAGGGCTCGCGGACGCGGCACCGATCGCGGCTGAACGCAGACTCGTGGTCATAGCGCCGGGTGCCAGCGTGACTTTCGCGCAGCCCGAGTTGCCCGTGAAAGGCGGCGCGCGCATTGCGCAGGTCGTGCCTTATGCCATGGAAGAACTGCTGGCCGGAGAAGTCGAGCAGTTTCACTTCGCCGTCGGTCGCACCGACGCTGGCGGCCGCACATTGGTCGCCGCGGTGCGGCGCGACGAGTTGCGCGGCTGGATGGCCGCGCTCAAGGCGGCCGGGCTCGATCCGGAGGCCCTCATTCCCGAACCGCTTTGCGTTCCGGACAACCCCGGCAAGATGGTCGCCGTCATCGATTCCGGCCAGCTGCTGGTGCGCGCGCCCGGCATGTTGCCGGTGGCGCTCGACGCCGAGCCGCTGACCGAGGCATTCACGCTCGCGGGCCTGGAAGGCGAGGACCGCCATGTCCAGCTCTATGTGTCGCAGCAAGACTGGCAGCATTCGCGTGAAATGATCGAAGCGCTGCGCGAAGTGACCGGCAGCCTCGACCTGCAGCTCCTGCCCGACGGCGCGTTGCCGTTGCTTGCCTCGGGCAGCGTGCGCGGCGACGCCTTGTCACTGCTGCAAGGCGACTTTGCCCGGCGCTCCGGCTGGGGCGCGGAATGGCAGCGCTGGCGCATCGCCGCATTTCTTGCGCTTGCAGCACTCGGCCTTCACATCGGCGTGAACGGATTCGACCTGCTGCGCCTGCGCGCCGATGAGAAGCGCCTTGATGCGGCGATCGAGCAGGCCGTCCACATCGCAATGCCCGACGTCGAGCGCATCGTCGATGCGCGAGCGCAGATTGAGCAGAGGCTGGCCGGTGGCGGCACTGCCGATCCGGCGGGGCTTCTCGCGCGCCTCGCTGCTGTCGGCGGCGCAATGAGCGGCGCCGGCGGTCCTACGCTCGAATCGCTGGGCTGGCGCAATGGATCGCTGCAGCTGCAGATGGTCGCGGCGGACACGGATGCGCTCGCACGATTCGCGCAGGCGCTCGTGGCACGGGGCCTGACCGCCGACGTCGAGTCGACGACACCGGGCGAAAAAGGCGTGTCGGCACAGATCAGCGTCACGACGGGACCCGCGTCATGATTTTTCGCAAGTGGCATTCGTCGCTGGCTGAGCGCGATCAGCGCATGGTGACCTGGGGCGCCGCGGCGGCGGCCGTGCTGCTACTGGTCGGCGGAACCTGGAAGCTCGGCAGCGCAGCCGACGCGGCCGCACGGCGGGTTGAAGGCAAGCGGGAGCAACTGGCGTGGATCGAGGCCGTCACTCCGCGCCTGCAGGCGATGCCGGCGGCACGCGCCGGGGAATCGCTGGCGATTGCCGTCGATCGCGCCGCGCGCGAATCCGGTCTTGGTGAAGCCCTCGAGGGCGTCGAGCCCGCCGGGCCCGGATCGATACGCGTACGCTTCAAGAATGCTTCCTTCGACGCGCTTGCCTTGTGCCTTGCGCGCCTGCAGCAGGAACGTGGTGTGGTGACTGAAACCGCAAGCGTCAACGCAAGCGGTGAACCGGGCCGCGTCGACGCGACCTTCGTACTGCGCGGTCACTAGGGAATGGCACGCAAGGGCCTGCTGGTCGCGGCGGGCGGCGCCGCATTCCTGGCTTTCCTGATCGCCCTGGTGCCCGCCAGCCTGCTTGCGCGCTGGGTGCCGCAGGGGGTCGCCGTCGCGGGACTCGAAGGCACGATCTGGTCCGGACGCGCATCCACCGTGAATGTGCAGGGCCTCGATCTTGGTGCCGCAAGCTGGACCTGCAGCCCCTGGCCGCTGCTGGTCCTCGAATGGGCCTGCCACGTGGCCGTGAAACCCGCCGGTGGGCAGCTCGCGGGCTCGCTGCAGGGCGGCTTCGGTACCGATCAGATCGAGGCCCACGACCTCACGGGCAATCTGCCGATCGCATACCTCGAAGGCATCGCGACGCCCAGGGGATGGACCGGCGAGCTGGAACTCGAGGTCGCGGCAGTGCGTATCGCCGCCGGAATGCCGCAGGATGCGGAAGGCAGGCTGCTTGTCCGCGATCTCAAGGCTCCCGGTCCTGGTGGCGCGATGCTCGGCGATTTTGAGCTGACGATCGGCGAAGGCGCCGTAGGCACAGGCGCCCTGACCGGCAGGCTGACCGACCTCGGTGGCCCTTTGCGGGTGCGCGGCACGATCGAACTCAAGCGTGACCGAAGTTACTTCGCCAGCGGTGAAGTCGCGCCGGGTCCGGGTGCGGGCCCCGCTGTCTTCGACAGCCTATCGACCCTCGGACCGCCCGACAGCACTGGCCGCCGACCCTTCTCGGTCGAGGGGACCTTGTAGAGCGAGCTCTCGCCAGGCATCGAGCAGCGGAAAATAAAGGCCGACACGCTGGGGACGGCCGTCGTAGCGTTTCATCACCATGGCGTAGCGGCGCAACTGATCCGTATAGCGCGCAAGCTCATTGTCCAGAAACGCCTCGATGTCGCCGCCCTCGTGGGAACTCGTCTTCCAGTCGACGATCCAGCGCCGGCCTTCAGGGTCCACGTAGCTGCGATCGATGCGCAGGCTCTGCACGATACCGTCGATGTAAGTGGTGAGCGCCAGTTCGCTCGTGCCTTCCGCTGCCGCCGGATCGAGCAGGCGGCCGGCGAATTCACTGCGGGAAATATTGATGATCGCGCCTTCGATACGCGCCAGCGCTTCTGGCAGGTGGGCGTCGTCGATGCCGAGTTCGCGCAGGAGGCGTCGCCATGCGGCCCGTTCCGGCTTCAGCGCGCCGGGCGCACGCCCCGCCTGCACCAGCCGATGCAGCTCGACATGCACGACCTGGCCGACCGCCTGGGCAATCGCCCCGGCCCAGTCGAACTCCGGGCGAATCGAGCCCTCCGTCTCGCCGGCAATCCGCAGCCCGGCCGTTTGCGGTGGAGCGGCCGGCGCCGGCGCGACAAAATCGGCCGGCAATCGCAGCAAGGGTGGTGCCGTCAGCCTGCGCCTGCCGCTCGTCCTGCTTGTCGCGCCCTCGCCGCCCGCGGTGCAGGCCGCCAATGCCCGCTCGAAATGCTGGCGCAGAGCCGGCCAGAAGAATCCGAGCAGGCTGCTCCCGGGTGCCTTACGCAGCTGCGGCTCGCCATCCTTCCACTTGACCTTCATTGAACCGACCAGGTGCAGCTTGTGCTTTGCGCGTGTCGCCGCGACGTATGCGACGCGGCCCAGTTCGAGCGACTCGCGCTCATCCGCCAAGTGGCGCATCCATTGCTCGAGCGGATCTGCGGCGCCGTCGAAATCGCCGGGCTCCGCCCGGCTCGCGAGCACGATGCCGCGCCGGTCCGCGCCGGTTGCAACCTGGGTCCAGTACAGGAGAGGTCGTTCCCTGTGGCGCACGCCGCGCTGCAGGTCGGGAACGATGACGACATCGAACTCGAGGCCCTTGGCACGGTGGATCGTCATGACCTGCAGTTGTGCCGAATCGCTGCCGACCGGCGAAGCCATGACGCCTTCGACTGCCGCGTCGATCGTCGAGGCCTCCGGACTGCCGCCGGTTTCAAGTTCCAGACGGTCGAGCGCGGCGAACAAAAGCCCGGCATTGGCAAGATCGGATAGATCGCCGACGGTAGCCGGACCGGCGAGCGCGAGCCAGGCGGATTTCACCCAGCTGCCCAGTGATCGCTGACCACGACCGGCCAATGCGGTCTCGAGACGCTGCTGCAGGCACGCCAGCCGGGCGGCGCCATCGCGGGAGAGCCTTGCCAGCACTGCAGGGTCCCCGATCCGCAGCGGAACCAGGGCGCGGCTGTCGTCGCCAACCAGGGCCAGCAGGTCGGCGAGCGTCAGGCCGCACCAGGGCGCCCGCAGCACGGCTAGCCACGAGGTTCGATCGCCGGGATGCAGCATCGCCTTCGCGAGCGCAACCAGGTCGCGTATTGCGGGACGATCGGGCAGCGACTCCAGTTCGACGCCGCGATATTCGACGCCGGCCTTGCGCAATGCCGCGAGCAATGGCGGCAGAGAACTGCGCCCGCGGACGAGGACGGCAACGGTCGGTCGAGCGGCGCCAGGCTCTGCCTGCAGCGCAGCCGCAGCGATATTCGAAACTGCAGCCGCCATCGCGTGTTCGTCGGCATCGAGCAGCGCATGCACGGTCACGCCGTCCATCGCAGCGTCCTCATGCACGGCGGTGGCCGCGGAATAGCGCACGGCGCCCCGCTCGAAATCATCCGCGGCAGGCATCCGCGCCGCAAACGTTTCGTTGACCCAGCGGACGATTGCGCGGCAGGACCGGAAGTTCTGGCCAAGCAGCTCGGACGCGAGCTGCACGCCGCCGATGCCCTGACGCTGCGCCTGCAGGAACAACGTGACATCCGCCTCGCGAAACGCGTAGATCGACTGCATCGGATCGCCGACGCAGAACAGGCTGCGGCCGTCGCCCGGCTGCCAGCCCGCGACCAGCAGTTCGAGCAGTCTCTCCTGCGACGGCGAAGTGTCCTGATACTCGTCCACCAGCAGGTGGCGGATGCGGTAGTCGAGCGCGAGCGCCAGTTCCGTAGGTGATGACTCGTGGCCAAGCGCATCGCGCGCCGCCGCGGCGACCGCAGGATGGTCGAGGCTGTCGCGCTCGTAGAAGAGTGCGAGCAGTTCGGCAACGGCGTATGGGAGCACCTCGGTGAGTGCGTCGATGCGTTCCCACTGGCGATCGGTCAGTGAGGCCGGCGGCAGGAACCGCAGTGCCGCCAGTGCGGCGGCAAACCCTTCCTGCGCCGCGAATGCGGCGAGCAATGCCTTCATGCGCTGCTTGCGCGCTGCCCAGCCGGCGCCCTCGCCCGCAGCCAGGAATCCCTGCCTGCGGTCGACGGTCTTGCGCAATTCGCCGCTTGGCGGGGCTTTCAGCAGCAGGTTGGCGAGGGCGCACCATTGTGAGACCGCGGCGACCGCCAGTGCCGGCAATCCTTCGATCCCTGCAAGTGCTGCCAGCGGTCCATCACCTGGACCCGCCGCGGCCACCTCGCGGATCAATTCGATGAGGGGTTGCGCGCCGGCCGCAGCGACGATCTGACTGACGCGGCCGAGTTCGGCCTCAATCGCAGATTCGAGCAATCGATCGATCGAAGCGCGCAGCGCCGGGCCGTCCCCGGATGTGAGCAGCTTGGGCAGCCACAGTTCACGCGCACCGAGCATTTCCTCGATCAGGCGCGCCAGTAATTGCGGCTCGTGATTCAGGGCCCGCACCAGGCGGTCGAGGCGCGGCGCAACCGGATCCTCATTATCGAGTCGTGCAACCGTGCGGCGGGCTGCCTCGGCATACAACGATCGTGCATCGTCGATCAGCGTCGCGGACGTGCCGATACGCGCTGCGAGTGGCAGCCGGCGCGCCAGCCAGTGATTGAGGCCGTCGATGGTCTGCACGTGCAGGCGCGCCGGATTGTGTTCGAGTCCCCAGCCTCGGTCCCGGCTGCGTGCGAGTGCCAGGCTCGCATTCCGGTGAATTTCCAGTTCGTGCGGCTTGGCCTCCGGCGTCGGCGGTTTTGCGGCCGCGGCCAGTGCCGCCAGTATGCGATGCCGCATTTCCGTCGCCGCCTTGCGCGTGAACGTGATTGCGACGATCTGCTCGGGGCAATCCACAGTCGCGAGCAGTCGCAGATATCGAAGCGTCAGGAGCGTCGTCTTGCCGGACCCGGCCGGCGCCTGGACGATGAAGGAGCACTCCGGATCGACGGCGCGCCGGCGCATTTCGGCGTCCAAATGCGCTGCGTCAGTCGTCACTGCCGCCCTCCTCCGCGCCAGCCTCGTCCGGCGCGGCGGGTTCAACGCGGCACAGCGCACCCAGGTGGCAATAGCGGCAGGTATCCGCCCCGAGTTTCGGATCGACGATGGCATGCCCGGACGCGTGGTCGCGCGCGAGTCGTTCGAGCCACGCGTACCAGCGCTGCTTGATCACGGGCCATTCGAATCCGCTTTCACGATCCTCCGTCAACTCGAAGTCGCGGGCGGCCTGCATGCCCGATATGAGCCCCGGGTCGCTGCCGACACCCATGAAGGCCGCTCCTGTCGCGCCGAGTTCTGCAATCGCGATGCCTTCCGGGTGCTCAGGATGAAGCACGGCGTACAACGGCAGCTGCGGCGCCTCCATGCGCGCGCCGCGCCATTGCGTCTTCTTGGCCGCGCCGCTTTTGTAATCGATGACGACGCATTCGCTTCCAACACGGTCCATGCGATCCACGCGCAGGCGCAGGTCGAGCCCGCCGATGCGGCCATTCAGGGCACGCTCCGTTTCGAGGACCGTAAATGCCGGTCGCGTGCGCTCGAGGGCCAGCAGGTGGCCGATGGCGCGCCGCTGCCAGTCCCGTTCGAGCGCCAGGCTGCGCTGACCTGTCTGAGCCGGCAGCACCTCTGCCATCGCTTGATCGATCAGGACAGTGATTCTCCGGTCGCAATCCAGAGCGCTGAGCTGCAGCAGCGCCTGCTGCGATTCCAGTTCCGCCCAGAGCCGCTGCAGCGCGCGATGCAGGACGATGCCACGCAGGCGCCGGTCGATCCCGAGCTGCGGCTCCTCGAGCGGCTCGGCGCGGAGGCGCAGTTGCGCGAACGCGCGGAACGGGCAAAG
>Ga0224510_10001884_pt1 | contig 13218 bp, 13 predicted proteins | sample SF_May12_sed_USG_FD_170161 | JGI IMG/M metagenome (GOLD analysis project Ga0224510, IMG submission 170161) | Sediment microbial communities from San Francisco Bay, California, United States - SF_May12_sed_USGS_4_1 | ecosystem: Environmental > Aquatic > Marine > Sediment | place: USA: California... | reverse complement strand
CGCCCACAGGTTGCCGCGGCGCGTGCCGACTGGCTCCTGCTTCATCGTCTCGTTCGTGAGGGCGGTGATCACCACGGGATCGTCGCCGAACAGCTCGTCGGTCTGCAGGCAGATCAACGTGCCGGGCTTCCCGGCCGGGAAGACGACCTGATCGCGTCCGGCGACCTCGCGGTCGACGAAGGTCGGCATCAACAGGAACAGCCCCAGCGGCGGCCACGATTCGGGATCGAACTCGGGAACCTTCTCGGTGAGCTCCTCACGCGTCGCCAGCCGGGCATCGGGGTCGTTCATCGCCCTGCGAGCGAGACCGATGTCGAGCCGGCGATCCCAGGGCACCACCATGAGGGCGAATCCGAACCTGTTGGAGACGATCTCGGTGCGAACCAGCTCGTCGACGTCGACGCCGTGTCGCTCCGCCGCCTGCTCGGAGAGCTCTGCCTCCGGATCGGGGAACACCACGAACGGCACCGCTCGCCCGCGCAGGTAGTCGAGCACAGCCGTCACCGTGTGGCCCCCAGTCGTCGCCCCCGCATCTGCGTCGGGATCGCATCCTACCTGGCGCACACCCGCGAGCGGAACCCCTCACGAACAAGCCACGGCCGCACCCCCGGCTAGAAGCCGGGCAGCCGATCGCGGAACGCGATGTAGCCCAGTCCGGCAGCCGCATCGAGGAGGAAGTGCGCGACGACGAACGGCCAGGTCCGGCGCCACCGAAGGAACAACACGGAGAAGAGCACACCCATCGCGAGGTTTCCGAGGAATCCACCCCATCCCTGGTACAGGTGGTAGGAGGCCCGAAGAGCCGAGCTTCCCGCCACGGTCGCGACCGGTGACCACGAGAGTTGCCGCAGTCGGGTCGCGAGGTAGCCGAGCACGATCACTTCCTCGACGAGCGCCGCCTCGAGGGCCGAGAGCAGCAGCACCGGGACGGTCCACCAGTGGCCGAGCGGCGGCGCGGGGATCACGAACCGGTTCAGACCGAGCTCGACCGCACCCAGGTAGAGACCCACCCCGACGAGACCCACGATCGCGAACAGCCCGAGCCCCCGGACGAGATCGGGGGCCGGCCGGTCGATCGCGAGGCCGATGCCACCAGGCCCTTCGCCCGAGCGACGAACGAGGTGGAGCACCAGGAACACGGGCGCGAGCCCGAAGACGAACGCCGCGAGCTGACGCGCGAGCTGGGTGCTCTGATTCGCCGACGCGACCACCGTGCCCGCGAGCGGGGCCTCGAGCAGGCTCAAGACGGCGTAGACCGCGCTCGCGAACAGAGACAGCATGAGGACGACGACGACCTCTTCGCTGAGCGTGCGCCGGTCGCCCGGCGGCGGCGGGGTCGGCGCCATGCGACGGCCAGGCGGGCGGGCGCCATCGGATCGCTCGGCCGGCTCCATCGGGGTGACTGTACGCATGACCGGCTTCCTCGGTGTTCGGGGGCTCCTCTAGACTTCGGCGGCGACCGCACCCGGGTTCGGTGCGCCCGGGTTCGGTGGACCCGGTTCGCGCGGACGGGTTCCGAGCGGGAGGAGGACACCACCGATGGCGAAGCGCGAGTCGGCCGACCTGGTGATCGTCGGTGCCGGCACGATCGGTGGATGGGCGTCGGTGTTCGCACGGGCGGCCGGCGTCGACCGCGTGATCGTGATCGAGCGCGATCTCGTCGGGCTGGGCGCATCGAGTCGGGCCGCCGGCATGGTGCGGGCCCAGGGCGGATCGCCCGACACGGTACGACTCGGGTCGTGGTCGATCGCGTTCTACCAGGGGCAAGCCGAGCGCTACGGCACCGACTCAGGGTTCGTCGCGCGGGGGTACGTGATCCTGGCCGCGACGGCGGCCGATGAGCGAGCTGCGCTCGAGCGCATCGAGATGCAGCGGGCGACCGGACTCGACGCGAGGTGGGTCGACGCCGACGAGGTGCGTCGCCTGATCCCGTCGATGGCCGGCGGCGCGGCGTTCCGCGGCGGATCGTTCGTGCCGAGCGACGGATGGGTCGACCCTCCCCGGAACGTGCGCGCCTACTCGCTCGCGATGCAGGGCCACGGAGTGCACGTGCGGGAAGGCGTCACCTTCACGGGCTTGCGCACGCGTGCCGGCAGGACCGGACGCCGCGTCGTCACCGGGGTCGAAACGACCGCAGGCACGATCGCGACGCCGCGAGTACTGCTGACCGGCGGGCCGGCGTTGCAGGCGGTCGCCAAGGTGGCGGGGGCTCGTGCCTGGGTGGGCTACGCCCGGCATCAGGTCGTCGTCACCGAGCCGAGCGAGGCGCTTCACGTCAGTACCACCGCCATGGCCTTCGACATCGGCGCGGGCATCTACTGGCGCCCCGAGGAGGGCGGCTTCCTCTGGGGCATGTCGAACCCCGACGAGGAACCCGGGCCGGGGCGTGCCATCGACTGGCCGTATCTCCGGACGATGGAACGTCGGCTGCATCGGCTCGTGCCCGCAACGGTGGGACTCGGCATCAAGAAGGCGTGGGCCGCCACCATCGAGTACACGCCCGACCACCTGCCCCTGTCGGGGCCCCTCGTGATGCGCGACGGCACGGAGGTCGATGGCGCCTCGATCGCGAGCGCGTGCGGCCACGGCATGATGTGGGGTCCGGCGGTGTCCCGCATCGCCATCGACCTCATGCTCGACGGGCGCACCGAGGTCGTCGAGCACGCCGAGCGGTTGCGCATGGATCGGTTCGACACCGAGGGCCGCTCGCCGTACGTGGACCCCGTCGCCCTTCCGTTCCCGGTGAAGGTCGACGAATAGACCGACTTACAGGAGGAGCACTGGGCAGGTGAGTGTTCGGGTGATGCCTTCCAGCTCCTGCATGGGCATCACGGTGGCCTTGGCCAACTGGTCCAAGTCGACGGCCTCGGCGCGCGCGACCACGTCGTAGGGTCCCGTGACCGGATCGACCGCGACGACCCCGTCGATGCCCCGGATCTGCTCGGTCACCTGACCGGCCTTCCCCACCTCTGTTTGGATCAGGATGTACGCGTTGACCACGACGCCTCCCTCGATCGCCCTTCGTCCGTCGTGCTGGGCCTAGCTTCCCGTGTCGCCGTCGCCGGCGCCATCGTCCTTCGCGGGCTCGTCTTTCGGGCCGTCCTTGCTCAGGAACCCCTTGGCCTTGTCGATCAGATCGCCGCCGGTCTCCACGGCCTTGTCGACGACGGGCTGGGCCTTCTCGACGAGGCCGCCGGCCGCCTCTCTGGCCTTGTCGAGCACGGGTTCGGCCTTCGCGGACAGGTCGCCGGTCGCCTCCTTGGCCTTCCCAACGAGTGGCTCGGCCTTGTCGACGAGACCGCTGGCCGTTTCGGCCGCCTTGCCGGCAAGGTCGCTTGCGGTGCCGGCCGCCTTCCCGGCGAGGTCGCTCGCACTCCCCTTGGCCTTGTCGAACATGCCCGGTTCCTTGCCCGCATCCTTGCCTGTGCCCTTGCCTGAGTCCTCACCCATGGGTCCTCCTCGGCGCGTCGATGGCCTTTCATCGTCCCGGCGAGCGCGCCGACCTGCAAACGCGCAGGTCAGGCCGCATACGTCCGCCGATCAGCCCAGCGGCTCCGGCGGTGCGATCGACGGGTCGGCCGGAAGGTCGTCGGCGTCGGTGAGAGGGCGGTCGAGCTCAGGGGTGCGCAGGGCGAACCACGCCACCACGGCGCCCGAGAGCGCCAGCGCCGAGGCTCCCGCATACAGGGTCATCGGCCCTGCGGTCTCGTAGACGAATCCGCCGATCCCGGCACCGAGGATCGGGCCAAGCCCGAATCCGACCATCTGCGCCACGGAGTTGCCCGTCGAGTACAGCGACGACGGCAGCAAGCGCCCGACCACGACGACGCCCGTGGTGAACAGCATGCTGAAGGCCACGCCTTCCAGCACGGTGAGCAGCGACACGATCGTTGGGTTCGAGATCGACCCCCACAGCAGGAATCCGATCGCGTAGACGACGCACCCCAGCACGTAGACGCGCCGCAGACCGAGCCGCGCCTGCAACCGGGAGCTCGACCGCATCATCGGCACCTCGATCAACCCGCCGACCGCGGTGCCGATGCCGACGAGCAGCGGCCCGCCGCCCTCGCTGACGATCTTCAACGCGATGAAGTTCCACGCGGCGTTGAACCCTGTCCACACGAGGAACACCGCCGCGAGGAACCCCCAGAAGCGGGGGGCATGTCGGAACATCGCACCCACGGTGCCCAGCCTGCCTCCGCCACTGGCGGCCTCGTGTCGGGCGGTGTCGCGGACAAGCGTGAACGACCACACGAACACCGTCAGGCTGGCGAGCGCGTAGAACGGCATCTCCCACCCGATGCCGACCGTCTCGAAGGTCCAGCCCAGCGTCAGACACCCGATCGCATACGTGACGCTTTCCCACGACCGGACCTTGCCGTAATCGCTCATGCGGTCGGCGCCGAGATGCTCGAGCGTGATGGCATCGATGTTGGGACCGGTGCTCACCATCGCCCCGGCGAGCAGGAACGAGGCCACGGCGATCGCCACGACGCCGTCGACCCCCGCGAGCACCAAGCCGAAGCATGCCGACAGGAACGCCCCGATCTGCAGCGACGTTCGGCGCCCGAGCGTCGCGTCGGCGAGGTGTCCCCACAGCGGATTCAGCACGACGCGAGCAACGGCCATGGCCGCGATCACGAGTCCGATGTCGCTGCCGGAGAGCCCCTTGTCGTCGAGGTAGAGGGCGAGGAACGGGAAGAACGCCGCGATCACGAACCCGAACGTGAGGAAGAGGCCTCGCACGGCGGCGTCGGGTCGGATCTCGGGCGTGCGCTGACCCACCACGATGAAGCCTCCCCACGGACGCGTGCTCCAGCCCGACAGTATGCGGCGCGCTAGGCCTGTCGCACCTCGGCCTGGCCGGCGAGCTCGGCCGCGCGGGCGGGGTCGAGCCGGCCCGCCCCCGGCATCTCGGCGTTGGCGGTCGCCGCGCCGAGCCCGAGCCGGAGGGCGGCTTCCCAGTCGTCACCGCGGTCGAGCGCCGTGACGAGCCCGGCCAGGAACGAGTCGCCGCTGCCGACCGGATACCGACCCCGTACGTACAGCCTGCCCTCGTACAGCGTGCCGTCGGGAGTGGCGAGCACGACCCCTTCGGCGCCTCTCGTCACCACGCCCGCGTGGCCGTCTCCCCCCGCGAGATCGCGGAGCTTCGCGGCCGAGGCCAGCGCATCGTCCCGTCGCGAGGTGGGCACGCCGAGCAGATCGCCGGCCTCCGACGAGTTCACCTTCACGACCTCAGGATGCGATTCGAGGCCGAGCCGCAGGCGTTCGCCCTCGGCATCGAGCGCCACGCGCACCCCCTCGATCCTGGCATCGCGGACGAGGTCGCGATAGCCGCTGTCGGGGGCGCCGACCGGAGTGGAGCCGCTGATCGTGAGCCATCCCCCGGGTGTCCACGTCGATTCCACGGCGTGCAGCAGATCGGCCCACGACGCCAGCGGCACATCGGACCCGTGCTCGTAGAACTCAGTCATGCCCCCCGTCTCGCCATCGGCCACGGACAACGAGGAGCGATTCTCACCGTGCGTCCACACTCCCCGCACCGTGACGCCTTCGGCGGTGAGCGCCTCCTCGATCCACTTCCCCGTGTGCCCGCGGAACAAGGCGACCGCGACCGCCTTGGCACCCAACGCGTGGGCCGCGCGTGCGGCGTTGAGCCCCTTGCCCCCGGCGACCTGCACGAACCCGCTGGGACGATGGATGTCGCCGCGCACGAGGCGATGGATCTCGAAGAGTTTGTCGACCGAAGGGTTCGCGGCCAGGCAGGTGATCATGCCGCGCTCCCACGCTCGATCGCCTCGAGCGCCTCCTGCATCGTCGGCTGGGCATCGGTGCCCCCCACGGCCCGAGTCGACAACGCTCCGCACGCGTTCGCGATCGCGAGGCAACGTTCGAGGGGCTCGCCTCCGAGCATCGCTGCGACGAACCCGGCATCGAAGGAATCGCCGGCGCCCGTGGTGTCGACGGCATCGACCGGCACCGCCGTCAACGACACACGCTCGCCGGGCCCGAGCGCGATCGCGCCGTCGGCGCCCGCCTTCACGACGACCAACGGACCTCGGTCGCGCAGCGCCGCCATGGCGGCGTCGAGATCCGAGATGTGCGCGAGCTGCCGAGCCTCGACCTCGTTGGGCAGGAGCACGTCGACCGAAGGCATGAGGGCTCGGAGGCCGCCGTCCCACTCGCCATCCGGATCCCAGTTGGGGTCGACCGAGGTCGATGCGCCGGCCCTCTGCGCCGCGGCGAGAAGGTCGGGCAGGTCCGGCCGGAGCCCTCGCTGAAGGAAATACGAGCTCACATGCACGTGCCGAGCCGACCGAAGCAGGTCGAGGTCGACGAGCGAACCGTTGAGGACGCCCGTCGTACCGGGAGCGGTGAGCATCGCGCGATCGTCGGAGCTCGCGAGAACCACCGTGACCCCGGTCGCGCGATCGGCATCGACCGTGAGACCGCGCACGTCGACCCCACGCGCGACCAGCCGGTCCCGCATGTAGGCGCCGAACAGGTCGTCGCCCACGACTCCGGCGACGGCCACGTGCAGCCCGAGCCGGGCCGCCCCGCACGCCATGATCGCGCCCGAGCCCCCGACGGTGAGACGAGCTTCCTCGACGAGCCGCTCCGCCTGGCCGAAGGCGGGCACGACCTCGCCGCCACGGAGCACGAGGTCGGGGTTCACATCGCCCAGCACCAGCAGATCGAGGTCCACGTCGTGGAGCCTACCCAGGGCGACCGCCGGCCGCTTCGTACGATGGTCTGGTGTCGATGCGCATCCAGCTGATCCTCGGCGACATCACGCAGGAATCGGTCGACGCGATCGTGAACGCGGCGAACTCGGCCCTACTGCCCGGTGGAGGCGTCGATGATGCGATCACGCGAGCCGCTGGCCGCGACGCCTTCGCCGACCGCGAACGGGTGATCGCGGAGCGAGGAGAGCCCCCGCTCCCGACGGGAGACGCGGTCGCGACGATCGCCGGGGATCTCGACGCCCGGTGGATCATCCACACGGCCGGTCCGGTGTACTCGGCTCATGAGCGCGCCTCCGACCTGCTCGCGTCGTGCCACCGCTCGGTGCTTCGGGTCGCCGACGAGCTCGGGGCCCGAAGCGTGGCCTTCCCGGCGATCTCGACGGGCTCCTACGGCTACCCGATTGCGCTGGCGGCCCCGATCGCGATCACCTCGGTGATGCGCGCGGAGACCGATGTCGAGCAGGTGCGCTTCGTGCTGTTCGGGGAAGATGCGCTCGCCGCGTTCCGAGCCGCGGTCGACGCCGGCGCCTGAGGAAACGGCGACCGGCGAACCCAACCCCACTGGTAGGATTTCGCACTTGCGATGAGCGACCAGACCACCAACGAGGGACTCACCGCCGTCCGCACCGTGCACGAGCGGCTCGCAGAGATCCAGCTCGTCGACTGCCGCGAGCTCTACGAATGGGAAGCCGGCCGCGTCGAGGGCGCCGTGTACCTGCCGTTGAACTCGATCATGGCGGGCGCCGGTTCCGAGCTGGACCAGTCCATCCCGATCGCTGTGATCTGTCGCAGCGGCAACCGCAGCGAGCTCGCCACGATGATGTTGCAGGCGCGGGGGTTCGAGGCCTACAACGTCGCCGGCGGCATGGAGGCCTGGGCCGCCGAGGGATTGCCGTTCACCGCGGCTGACGGCTCGCCCGGCCGCGTCGCCTGACGGCGCGCCCTTTACCCCTTCCAGCGTCGATACACCGGACGATCGCCGTCGTAGGTGGTCCCCACGGCTTCCTCGATCGAACAGGCGTAGATCGCCAGCTCGTAGTCGACCTCGTACGGCACAGCGATCGCCCCCGGGTGGTCGGACGAGACCTGTTCCATCCAGCCGCGCACGAGGAACTCGCCGCCTGCTCCCTCATGATCGCCGGCCTCCATCACCGAGTGCATCGCGTACCGACTGTCGATCGAAACCTCCCGGTTCTTGGGGCTGTGGCCGCGGAACCCGACGAGCAGCAGCCCCGCGCTGAACCACGGCGAGACCGGGTGCAGGCGGGGGGCACCGTCGGATCTGAGCGTCGCGTGGAACACGACCTTGCCCTCGAACCGTCGCCGCCCGAACGCGGCGAGCGAGGGGTCCGCCACCTCGAGCTCGGCCCAGGCACCCACGCGCGAACGGTAGCCTGCCGTCATGGCCGACGTCGACGCCGCCCGCCGAGAGCTGGAAGCCGCCCTCGGCCCGGACGCCGTGATCGCCGACCCACTGGGCCGCCGGCTGTACGCGCGCGATGCCTCGATGGTCGAGGGCGGGTGCGCGCTCGTCGCCCTGCCGACCACGGCCGAACAGGTGCAAGCGTGCGTCCGTGCCGCCGCAACGTACGGCCTGCCGGTCGTGCCGCGCGGCAGTGGCACCGGGCTCGCCGGTGGGGCGACCCCGATCGGTGACTCGCTCGTCGTCGCGACCGCGCGCATGACGCGGATCGTGGAGGTCCGTCCCGAGGATCGACTCGCGTGGGTCGAACCCGGCGTCCCCAACCTCGATCTCGCGAACCACCTTCGGACACGGGGCTGGACCTTCGCCCCCGACCCGTCGAGCCAACAGACCTCTTCGATCGGAGGCAACGTCAACACGAACGCAGGCGGCCCGCACTGCCTGGCTTACGGCGTGACGAGCGCGCACGTGCTCGCGGTCGACATGGTGATGGCCGACGGATCGCTCGAGCGATTCGGAGCCGAAGGGCCCGAGGCCCCCGGCTACGACCTGCGTGGCGTGATCGTCGGCAGCGAGGGCACGCTCGGCGTCGTGACCCGGGTGTGCGTGCGCATCCTGCCGGTCCCACCCGCGGTGCGCACGATGCTCTTCGGGTTCGACTCCGTCGATGCCTGCGCCGCTACGGTCTCGGCGATCATCGCCGGCGGCGTGGTGCCCGCGGCGCTCGAGATGATGGATCGGGGAATCGTGCGCGCCGTGGAGAACTTCGCTCATGCCGGGTATCCGGTCGACGCGGCGGCCGTCCTGCTCGTCGAGGTCGACGGCACCGAGGCGGGCGTCACCGAGCAGACGCGGCGCGTCGAGGAAGCGGCGGCGGACCACGGTGTCTCCAGCGTGCGCATCGCCGCCGACGAGACCGAGCGCGCCGGGCTATGGAAGGGCAGGAAGTCCGCGTTCGGAGCGATCGCGCAGATCGCACCCCACTACCACTTGCACGACTGCGTCGTCCCGCGCACGAAGCTCGTCGAAGTGATGCGCGGGGTCTACGCGATCGCCGAACATCACGGTCTGATCGTCACGAACGTGTTCCATGCCGGAGACGGCAACCTGCACCCGCTGTTCTCGTTCGATCGCTCGGTGCCCGGCACGCTCGAGCGGGTCCTGCGGGCCAGCGACGAGGTCGTGCGGCTGTGCGTCGACGCAGGCGGCGCGTTGAGCGGCGAGCACGGCATCGGGCTCGAGAAACGCGACTTCATGCCGCTTGTGTTCACGGACGAGGACCTCGAGGCGCAAGCCTGCCTGCGATCGTCGTTCGACCCCGACGGCCGCATGAACCCTCGCAAGGTGCTGCCCGACGGCGCGCGCTGCGGGGAGTTCGCGGTCGCCGCCGCCGGCTCCGGTGTCGCCGCGGCCGACGCCGCCGATCTGCCGGAGGGCTCGTGGATCTGATCCACCCACGCACGGCGGCCGACGTGGCCGACGCGCTCCGCGAGGCGAGTACGTCCGGGCGCCGAGTGCTCGTCGTCGGCGGGCGCCGGCACATCGACAAGGGCAACCCGAGCGGCGTCGACGCCGAGCTCTGGACCACCCAGCTCGACGGAGTGGTCGCCTACGAGCCCGCCGAGATGCTCACGGTCGTGCAGGCCGGCATGCGGTGCGACGCGCTGGGCGCGATGCTCGCCGAGCACGGCCAGGAATGGCCGGCCGACGCACCGCCCGAGGCGACGGTCGGCGGCGTGATCGCGTCGGGTTCGTCGTCTGCCCGGCGCATGCGGGTGGGTCCGTTGCGCGACACCGTCGTCGAGATGGAGTTCGTGACCGGTGACGGCCGCCTCGTTCGCAGCGGCGCACGAACGGTGAAGAACGTGACCGGCTACGACCTGCACCGCCTCGCGGCCGGATCGCTCGGAACGCTGGGGGTGATCACGCAGGTGGCGTTGAAGGTGCGGCCGCTGCCCGAACGTCGCCTGACGCTCACCGCCCCGGGCGATCTCCCCCTCGCCACGGCGATCGCCTCCGAGGTCACGCTCGCGGCAGGAGTCGTCGCAACCACCGACGCGGTCGAGGTGCGTCTGGAGGGGTGGGCCGGCGAGGTCGACGAACTCGCAGCGGCGGTCACACGACTCGCTCCCGCCTCGACCCCCGAGGACCTTCCCTCCTTCCCCCGGGCGCCGTGGTGGACATGGCCCGGCGACGCAACGATCGCAGAGGTCGCGGTGGCTCCGTCGCGCCTGGTCGGCGTCGTCTCCGCGACGACGACCTACGCCGCGCTCGCCGGGGTCGGGCTGGCATGGGTCGTCGCCGCGAACGAGGACGAGCTCGGGGAACTGCGTCGACGGGCCGAGCGCGCCGGCGGCATCGCCCCCGTGGTTCGGGGTCCTGGCGGGCTGGGAAGCGCGGACGTCCGGGGCGCCGACGTGCTCCGTCGACTCAAGCGATCGTTCGACCCGGCCCACGTGCTCGCCCCCGGTCGATCGCTCGCCGACCTCCCGCAGACCCGCTAGCGGCAGGCGGTCCGATGGTCCTGGCCACCCCGGGACCTCCAGCCTCACCCGATCGCTGCCTCGAGCGCTACGTTCGCCACGTCTAACAGAGTGAACTGGTCCGTTGAGGCCAGCCCGAGCAAGGGGGTTCACGATGGGTGAGGACGGAGAGCGGTTCGACAGCACCGACGAGCAGACCGAACTCCCGCCTCCCGGCGAGCGGCCGATCAGGCGTCGAGGACCGACGGTCTCGCGCCGAGCCGCGCTCGGCATGATGGTCGGCGGGGCCGCGGTCGGAGTGGTCGGCGCCCGCGTCGGTTTCGGTTCCTCGAGCGGCGGCGACCTCAGCGGCATCGCGGGCGACCGCGGCCTCGACGGCGCGCAAGCGGAAGCTGCGCTCAAGACCTACGTGCCCGGCGGTGTCTTCGACGAGTACTTCATCATCTCCTCGGGCGGTCACTCCGGGAACCTGTACGTGATCGGCGTGCCCTCGATGCGCATGCTCAAGGAGATCCCCGTGTTCACGCCGAACGCATGGCAGGGATACGGCTACGGCACCGATCAAGGAGACAAGGTGCTCACCGAGGGCGCCGACGCCGCCAAGAGCGAGAGGCTCCGCTGGGGCGACACCCACCACCCCGCGATCTCGGAGACCGACGGCATGTACGACGGCCGGTTCGTCTACATCAACGACCGGGCCAACGGCCGCATCGGCATGGTCGACCTGCGCGACTTCAAGACGAAGCAGATCCTCGACATCCCCAACCTGCAGACGTCGCACGGCGGCTGCTTCGTGACGCCCAACAGCGAGTACGTGCACATTTCGTCGATGACTCCCTGCCCGGTGACCGAGAGCGGGTACGCCCCGCTGTCCCGGTACAAGGAGGACTTCCGAGGATTCTCGACGTGGCTTCGCATCGATCAGGAAACCGGCCGGTTCGTGATGGACGAGAGCTTCCAGATCGAGCTGCCCCCGTACACGCAGGACCTCGCCGACGCCGGGAAGCTCGCGAGCTTCGGGCTCGGGTTCATCAACACGTACAACACCGAGATGGCGACCGGCGGCAACCTGCACGATGGACATTCCGACCCTGCGGCGTCGCTGGAGTCGAGCGCCACGAAGAACGACTACGACCTGCTGAACATCATCGACTGGCAACAGGCGGAGGCGTTCGTCAAGGCGGGCACCGGATTGAAGACGCTCAACGGCATGACGGTCATCCCGCTCGAGGCGGCAGCGTCCGAAGGCATCCTGCACTTCGCCCCCGAGCCGCGGAACCCGCACGGCGTCGACGTGAGCCCGACCGGCGACTACATCGTCGTGAGCGGCAAGCTCGATCCGAACGGCAACGTGTACTCGACCGAGCGCATCAAGGAGGCGATCGCCAACCAGGACTACGAGGGCACCGACCCGTTCGGGGTGCCGATCCTCACGCTCGACTCGGTGCTCGAGGCGCAGGTCGAGCTCGGCGCCGGGCCGCTGCACAGCCAGTTCGACGACCAGGGCTACGCCTACACGTCCCTGTTCATCGACACGGCGGTTGCGAAATGGTCGCTGGGGCCGAAGGCCGGCCACGAGGGCGACGACGCCTTCAAGCTCGTCGAGACCCTTCCGGTCCAGTACAACATCGGACACCTCGTCACTGCCGAGGGCGACACGGTGCAACCCGCCGGCAAGTACTTGGTCGCGCTGAACAAGTGGTCGATCGACCGGTTCGCACCGGTCGGCACGCTGCACCCGCAGAACTTCCAATTGGTGGATCTGTCCGGAGAGAAGATGACTGTGCTCCTCGACATGCCGATCGGCATGGGGGAGCCGCACTACGTGCAGATGATCCATCGCGACAAGCTCACGGGCGTGATCCAGACCTACGAGCCGGGCACCGACCCCTTGACGTGGTCGAAGTCCGACTTCGCGATCGTGGCCGGTGAGGAGCGGGTAGAGCGAAAGGGCACCGACCTGCACGTGTACATGAGCGCGCTTCGCTCGCACTTCACGCCCGACGTGATCGAGGCCAAGCAGGGCGACACGCTTCGGCTGCACCTGACGAACGTCGAGCAAACGCCGGATGCCACCCACGGCTTCGCGATCCCCGCATACAACATCGAGGCCTCGATCGACCCTGGCGAGGTCGTGAACATCGACCTACCCCTGACGAGGCCCGGCACCTTCGCGATGTACTGCTCGGAATTCTGCTCCGCGCTGCACCTGGAGATGCAGGGATGGCTCGAGGTCGCGCCGTGAGCGGCGCCGCGATCGCGGCACCCGACAAGCCTCTGGGAAGACACGGACGAGCGAGCGAACGAAAGGGAGCGACGATGAAAGCGAAGTGGATGACCCTGATCTTCGCGGTGGTGTTGGCGATGACCCTCGCTGCCTGCGGCGGAAGTGACGACGCAGGGACCGGCGACACGGGAACCGACACCTCGACCGAAACGGAGAGTGCGCCCCCCGACGACACGGGCGGCAGCAGCGAGCTCACGATCACCGCGCCCGTCGACGCAGCGAATGCGGGCTTCACCGAGACGACGTTGAGTGCCCCGGCTGACACGCCGTTCACGA
>Ga0224510_10001883_pt1 | contig 13219 bp, 16 predicted proteins | sample SF_May12_sed_USG_FD_170161 | JGI IMG/M metagenome (GOLD analysis project Ga0224510, IMG submission 170161) | Sediment microbial communities from San Francisco Bay, California, United States - SF_May12_sed_USGS_4_1 | ecosystem: Environmental > Aquatic > Marine > Sediment | place: USA: California... | reverse complement strand
GTCCCTCCACACCATTCCCTTTACACAGTTTCACAGTCAATCACTCACCGGCTTGGCAGCCGATTCTCAAGGCCGGCTATACGTCTCTGATTCCAATTCCAATACCATTTATCAGATTGACCCCAATCACGATCATGCCGTGACGATATTTGCCCAGCATGCCGGCTTGTCTCATCCGCACGGGCTGGCCGTTCATCCCAGAAATGGCCATGTGGTCGGTGTGGGTTGGGAGGATGGAAAAATTTTCGAGATTGATGAAACCGGAACCATTAAGGAGCTGTTTGCCAACTCATTTTTTACGGGCGGGTTCTATAATTTAGACGGTGTTGATTTCGACAAATATGGCACCATGTATGTGTCTGATTTCACGGCAGGGAAAGTCTGGCGCATTCGGACCAATCACAAAAAAGAGGTAATCGCCGAGTTTTTGTTGTCGCCTTCGGGGATCGGAGTCGACCGGGTGAATCATGTCATCATGGTCCCCTATCTATATGCAAACGGAGCGGAGATTAATGGCCTGGAACGACCATCGAATGATAACCCAAACAAAAAAAAGCGGACCTGGTCTGACTATGGCATGAACTTGTTTAAGAAAGAGGGGACGAATGAGTAAGTGCCTTTACTGTCATCAACGAAAAGGCAAACGGGCTTGTCCCGCACTCGGAGGAATGATTTGCAGCCAGTGTTGCGGCACCAATCGCATCACGAATATCAGTTGTCCCACGTCCTGCGTCTTTCTCGAAGCCAATGATGACTACCAGCAAAAACGCGTGGGGAGCCAGTTTGAACTTGAGCGCCGAGCGTTCTATCGGCAATTGTTGGATCTCGGTGGGGAACGGGCAACGGAAATATTTTATGTGTTTGAGGCCCTGGCCTATCGATTTTTTCAAGATCGACGGGATGCCCAAGACGCCGAGGTGTTGGAAGGGATCCAAAGCCTTCGTCGCAGTTTTAGCATGATCCACATACCCGACTCAGGATTACCAGCGTTTGGAGAAGAATTACGGAAGGAATTTAAGGTCTTTGGAGAGCGCCAACCATTAGACCCCTCTTTGGTCACCACTGTGTTGGACCGGGCCCACGCCTTTGTTCAAGAATTTAGCGGCTCAGGCCTTCGCTCCCATCGATTTTTACATGGATTACTCGGCTATATCAGGGAACGCCATCCCGATGTGGCAGAACAACTGGCCCGCCAAACCGGGGCTGGCGGGCGCATCATCATTCCCAGTGGGTTTGATTACGCACCCGAACACCCCTCACCCGAACAGGTCGGCTGACCTAAGGCCTTGGCCAACCCAACATTCCCGGCAAATTTTTGCCAGGCTATTGAATGACCTCTATCGTCATTTCAATACGCTCCATGGGATTATCCTTTAGGTCGCGAGGCTGACTCACAATCGTCTCGGCCACATCTACGCCTTTCACAATTTCACCAAAGACGGTGTACTGTCCATCCAGATGAGGAGCCTTATCCACCATGATAAAAAACTGCGACCCGGCGCTATTGGGATCTGCAGTCCGCGCTGCGGAAAGAATGCCTTTTTCGTGAGCGACCTTGTTAAATTCTGCGGGCACAGTATATCCAGGGCCACCGGTTCCGTAGCGGCTTCTGTTGGCCGGGTCTTTGGTCAACGGATCTCCTCCTTGAATCATGAATCCAGGAATGATCCGATGGAAGATGGTCCCGTTATAAAATCCCGACTTGGCTAATTTGAGAAAACTTTCGACATGCTTGGGTGCTAAGTCTGGAAATAACACGATATCCATATCTCCAAACTTCGTTTTGATAAGAACGTGAGGAGCTTTGGCTTCGCCATTCGATGGTTCAGCCGCAACCGCCCGCGTGGCCACTAGATGACCACTTACGCTGACAAGGGTGAATATCCCGATCGCGAACATGAGCTGACGCAGGACGCTTGCTAAAGTCAGTGGCTGCAACACTACCCTCATAATTTTTCCTCCATGGCTAATCTGTTGATTTCTTGGTTGGATGTCTTGGCTCGCCTGAACCCTCAAGGCTTGTCTGTTCAATCGCTTGCGCGGCCGCTCGTTGTTCGGCTTCTTTTTTCGTTCGACCTTCTCCCTGTCCCATGATTTTCCCTTGAATTTCCACGGTTACAGCAAATACCTTTTGATGATCCGGGCCTGATTCCTGAAAAAGTCGATACTGTGGGCTTGTTCCAAATTGTTTATGCGCCCATTCCTGCAAGCGGCTTTTAGAATCCCATCCCACGGATGACACAGGACTGTTCCGCAACACCGAAAATTCCGTGGCCAGGACTTTCTGAATGAACGACCTGACTGCAGTTAACCCTCCATCAAGATACACCGCGCCAATGATCGCTTCAAGGGCATTCGCCAACAGGGAACTTTTTTCCCGTCCTTTGGTGACTTCCTCACCCCGACCGAGTCGCAACCACTGCCCTAACCTTAGTCGGCCAGCCGCCTTCGCAAGGGTGGTTCGGCTAATCAATCCAGACTTGATTTTGGATAGCTCCCCCTCTGTACAAGACGGGAAGATGGCCGCAATACTTTCGCTCACAACCAGTCCCAACACCGCATCTCCTAAAAATTCCAATCGCTCATTGTGAGGACTAGGCGCCTGAGGTTGAGTTTGGGAATATGAACGATGGGTCAGCGCCTCACAGAGCAACCCTTGTTCCTTAAATACATACCCCAACGTTGCTTGGAGGTCTTCAAGCGCAAGAGTAATCACGAGGCCTACGGAGTGGTTGAATTCTCGAAAGTCATGTTGGTCGTTCTCTGATCTTTTTTTTCTAAAACGTTTGATTGTATCATATTTTTCCCAGACGAGGTCTGAGCAACCTCTTCTGATATCTGGGGAAGAACATATCCGGGAATGATTGAACAGGGTAGGGAAAATGCTGTCTATTCGCCTCTCCAACGTCGAAACACTAAACAGGCATTGACACCGCCAAATCCAAACGCATTGGAAATGGCCACATCCACGGAACAGGATCTGGCATGGGCCGGAATATAATCTAAATCGCACTCAGGATCCGGAGTATCCAAATTAATCGTCGGAGGGATGACCCCGTGATGCAAAGTCAGAATGGAAAACACCGCTTCAATTCCCCCAGCAGCCCCCAATAAATGGCCCGTCATGGATTTGGTGGAGCCCACAGGGATGGAATAGGCTTGGGCTCCAAACACTTTTTTGATCACAAGCGTTTCGATCCGATCCGCAAATGTGGATGTCGCATGTGCATTGATGTACCCCACCGATTCTTTGGCGACCCCCGCGTCCTGAATCGCGCGCTCCATGCAGGTCACCGCTCCTGCACCATCATCCGGCGGAGCGGTAATATGATAGGCATCGCTATTCATGGCATAGCCAAGCAATTCGGTATAAATTCGCGCCCCGCGAGATTTGGCGTGTTCGAATTCCTCTAAGACCAATACGCCGGCACCTTCTCCAATGACGAATCCGTCCCGGTCCTTATCGAAAGGCCGACTGGCGCGTTGCGGTTCATCATTTCTCCTGGACAACGCCTTAGCTGCTGCAAATCCCGCAACGGCTGTGGGGCAAATAGTTGACTCCGCTCCTCCCGCGATCATGACGTCGGCCTCTCCCCGTTGAATCAGTCGAAACGCATCCCCGATGCAATGGTTCCCAGTGGCGCAGGCTGTGACGGTACAGGCATTCGGTCCCTTGGCGCCAAACCTGATCGCCACCTGCCCTGAGGCCAAATTAATAATGACCATCGGAATAAAAAATGGCGAAACCCGGTCCGGCCCTCGCTCCAGCAATACTTTATGATAATGCTCGATGGCCGGAAGGCCTCCAATGCCTGCGCCGATATATACCCCCACACGATCCGCCTCGTCCGGGGTGACCACGAGCTTCGCATCATCCACCGCCTCCTGACTGGCTGCAATGGCATAATGGATAAACGTATCCATTTTTTTGATTTCTTTTTTTTCAATAACCGTCGAGGGATCAAAATTTTTGACCTCTCCCGCAATCTGCACCGAATACTGGCTGGCATCAAATCGGGTAATGGGTCCAATTCCAGACTGGCCATTACATAATTTATCCCACGTTTTGGACACACCAATATCTAGCGGGGTGACCAAGCCTAATCCCGTCACGACCACTCGTCGTGGCAACCATTCAGTCATTGAAAGAACTCCGTGCTCATAACGCTTGGAAAACCCTCAGGCTAAATCAAAGGATTTCCCCCTCGATGTCCACGATCAATCATAGAAGAACCAGCAGACACAATGATTGATGACCTTATCAGACTTTTTCCTTGATGAAATCGATAGCGGCGGAGACAGTTTGAATCTTTTCCGCATCTTCATCCGGAATTTCAATTTCAAATTCCTCCTCTAAGGCCATCACCAATTCCACCGTATCCAAGGAATCAGCGCCGAGATCTTCTACAAACTTGGCCTCAGGGACCACGTCATCTTCTTCCACTCCTAATTGTTCGACAATAATTTTTTTGACCCGCTCTTCAACTGCCATTGTTGGCTCCTCCTCCTTGCAATGTTTATCGAGTGACACAATCTGGTGCGCATGGGTTATGACGCCATATGCATTCCACCATTCACATGTAAGACATGGCCGGTAATATACCCGGCCTTCTCCGAAGACAGAAAGCACACGGCATCGGCAACATCAGAGGGTTGCCCTAACCGCTTTAATGGAATTTGATTCAGTAACGCCTCTTTGATGTCTGGCGAAAGGTGTCGGGTCATGGCCGTATCGATAAATCCAGGAGCCACCGCATTGACGGTAATATTTCGACTGGCATACTCCCGGGCAATCGTTTTGGTCAGCCCTATCACACCGGCTTTTGAGGCCGCATAGTTGGCCTGGCCGATGTTCCCGATCGCTCCGACAATAGACGCAATATTCACAATACGGCCACTTCGCTGCTTACTCATGGAAGGCAGAATCGCCTTCGCACAGAAAAATGTGCCGGTCAAATTGACTTGCAAAACGGCATGCCAATCCTCTTCCTTCATCCTCATCAACAACCCGTCTCGAGTAATCCCTGCGTTGTTCACCAGAATATCCACCCGCCCCCATTCCTTGAGGACGCCATCAATCATACCTTTGGCCTGGTCCCAATCGCCAACATTGACAGAAACCGCCATCGCTTTTCGGCCCAATTGCTGAACAAGAGCCACGGTTTCTTGACATCGTTCGGCATCCAGATCGGCCACCACTACATCTGCGCCTTCTTTGGCCAAGCTTGTCGCTATGGCCTGGCCAATGCCTTGAGCGCCACCCGTCACAACTGCAATTTTTTCCGTCAACGACATTGTCAATTCCTTATCAATAAAATCTGAAATTCTTCTTCTTTAGGAACAGTGGGAAAGAACGTGTGCATAGGATTCCTGATCCATCACATTCCACGTGATAGCCTCCGGAACAATGCGCTTCACTAACCCGGTCAAGACTTTCCCGGGACCGATTTCAACGAAATGGGTAATTCCCATCTGAGACATGGCCTGGATGGTTTCCTGCCAACGCACCGGGGAAGGTAATTGTCGAACAAGAGATCCCCGAACCTCCTCCGCTGAGTATAAGATTTTCGCATCCACGTTATTGACCAGGGGTACCTTTAAATCAGACCACTGGAGAGAATCAATATCTTTTTTCAGTCTGTCTGCGGCAACCTGCATTAACGGGGTATGAACGGGAACGCTGACCGGAAGCGATTTCACCTTTTTGGCTCCACGAATTTTGGCCAGCTCCGCCGCACGTTCCACTGCCGCTTTTTCTCCAGCAATCACGGTTTGGCCGGGAGAATTAAAATTGGCCGGGGCCACAATTCCCACAGTCGCCGCCTCTTGACACGCACTTCGAACATCCGCTTCCGAAAGACCCAATATGGCCGCAACCAACCCACTCCCGGGAACCACAGCTTCGGCCATATAATTCCCGCGCTTCTGCACAAGATTGACGGCTTCACGGAATCCCAATGCCCCCGCCGCGACTAAAGCGGTATATTCCCCCAAACTATGACCGGCAACCGCGGCAGGTTTAAGGGGACCATCGTTGACAAGTTGAAAAGCCGCCAGACTGGTGACCAGCAATGCCGGTTGCGTATATTCCGTTCGATTCAGTTGCTCCAGGGGTCCATCAAAACACAACCCTCCGACATCATACCCCAAAATATCCGTAGCTTCCTTGTAGAGAGCCTGTATCGCTGAACTGCTGTCAAAGAGGGGCTTGCCCATGCCAACAGACTGCGATCCTTGCCCGGGAAACAAAAAACCGAAAATTGGAGTCATCCTTTTCGCTCACCATCTGAGATATGAAATAATTCCCTAACAGTCAACAACATACTAATCTCGCTTTCACGAACTAATCGACGATAAACTCTCCACCATCGACACAGATCACATTTCCGGTGATCCAATGGGCCTTAGGATGACTTAACAGTCCTAGCGCATCGGCGACATCTTGTGTGGTGGTCAATCGGTTTGAAGGATTTTTTCGTTTGGCTAGGGTCAGCATTTCGTCAGAACCGGGAATTTTACGCAAAGCCGGGGTATCCGTCACGCCTGCCATCAGAGAGTTCACGGTAATACCCAAAGGAGCCAGTTCCAGGGCTAATTGCCGGGTATGAGACTCCAGAGCCGACTTGGCAGCGGAAACCGCTCCATAGGTTCGCCAGACTCTTGCTCCCCCTGCGCTGGTCATCGAGAAGATCCGACTCCCTGACCCCAAAAATTTCTGAGCCACTAAATCCTGCGTCCAATACACAAGACTATTGGCCATCACGTCTAACGTCATGTCCATCTGAGCTTTATTGATGGCTTCTGCATGTGATTCCGCAATATACGGTTTCAGGGTCCCAAAAGCTAACGAATGCAAAAACACCCGCACGCAAACCGGCTTCCCTGATTCTTCCGCGCGTTGCTTCATCGCGTTCAATATGTCAGCACGTTTTTCAGGATCAGCCGCGTTAGCATTAAAAAACAGGACCTCACGCCCGAGGGAGCGAATCTGCGCGGCAATCCGTTCGGCATTCGGCAAGGTTGATTTCCGATCAAGGTGCACTCCGCAGATATTCAAACCTAGATTGGCCAACTCCAAAGCCGCCGCCTCTCCAAACCCGCTGGAGGCTCCCAGAATCAGCGCCCAATCACCTTCACCCCATGAGTTCGTTACAGACATAATTCCCCTCTCTTCCGTCCTCTCAATACATTCGGTTTTCTTTTGTTAGATAATTCTGATTCCCAGCTTGCTCACGTTTCGATTATCCTCAATCAGGAACGGGAGATTTGCTGGCCATCGAATTACCAACGAACCACAGCAGAAGCCCAGGTAAGACCCGCACCAAAGGCTGCCAAAAGCACCACACTCCCTGTTTGAATTCTTCCCTCCTGGACAGCCTGATCGAGCGCCAAGGGAATCGATGCTGCAGAGGTATTACCAAATCGGTCTAAATTTATCATCAACTTTTCTCGAGCAAGGCCCAATCGCTGACTCACGGCATTCAAGATCCGCATATTGGCCTGATGGGGTATAAACAGATCCACATCATCCATGGTTAATTTATTCGCGTCTAACGCCTCTTTGGTGGCCTCTTCCATTGATTTGACAGCAATTTTAAAGGTTTCATTGCCCTTCATTTTTATAAAACACCGTTTTTCTTGAATGATCTGCTCGGAAGCCGGTTCCCGCGACCCGCCCCCAGGAACCTGGATCATATCAGAGAGGCCGCCATTGGCATGCAAATGAGTTGAGAGGATCCCTGAACCTTCATGGCCTTGACCCACCACAACAGCCCCTGCCCCGTCACCAAACAAAACACAGGTATTGCGATCGGTCCAATCCGTAATGGCCGACATGACTTCGGAGCCAATGACCAACACATGCCGCATACCATTTTTGACATAGGCATCGGCGATGGCTAACGCATAAACAAACCCGCAACATGCCGCGGAAATATCACAGGCCGCCGCTCGCTTAGCCCCTAACCGGTGTTGGATGAGACAGGCTGTGGAAGGAAGTGGTGAATCCCCGGTGCAGGTGGCTAAAAGGATCAGGTCTATTTCCGAGGGAGCCACATCAGCAGCCATGAGGGCGCGCTGAGCTGCCTCGACGGCCAAGTCAGAACAGGCCTGCCCCGGTTCGACCACACGACGTTCCCGGATCCCCGTTCGTTCGACAATCCACGTATCTGAAGTTTCAACCATGCGTTCCAGATCCGCATTGGTCAAGACCCGATTGGGAACGTAGGCCCCTGTCCCAAGAATCAGACTATTCATTCCTGAGACACAGCATAAAATCAACTGCACCCTTGCGCAATGTCACCTCGAATTTCCTCAATCAACCCGCCTTCTGCCAAGGCCTGGGCCCGAAGAATAGCATTTTTGATCGCTTTTGAGGAGGAGCGGCCATGACAAATCATACTGATTCCCTCGACCCCCAAAAGAGGAGCCCCGCCAAATTCGGCATAATCAGTCTTTCGCCGCAACCGCAGGAGAGGCCCTGCCACAAAAAGGTACGAAAGCCGCCCAAGAGCCGACTGGGCAATTTCTTTCATCAGCATTTTTTTTATCGCATCCGCCAACCCTTCAGAAATTTTTAAGGCGACATTCCCAATAAACCCATCCGTGACAATGACATCGGCATTCCCGCTATACACATCACGCCCCTCAACATTGCCAATGAAATTGATAGGGCTGCCTTTTAACAATTTGAATGTTTCTTTTGTAACTTCATTCCCCTTCGTATCTTCTTCCCCAATACTCAACAGCCCCACTCTGGGCCGCTCAACTCCCAATAAATGCCGGCCGTATTCATGACCCATAATCCCAAACTGGAAGAGCTGTCGAGCCGTACAATCCACGGTTGCTCCGACATCCAACATGATCGCTTTGCCCTGGCGAGTCGGCAACGTCGCGGCAATAGCCGGTCGTTCAACTCCCTGAATCAACCCTAACAGGAAAAATGCCGACACCATCGTGGCACCGGTATTCCCGGCACTCACCAATGCATCGGCCTGTTTATTTTTAACTAACTCCGTGGCTCTCCATATTGAAGAATCTCGTTTTTTTCTGGCAATCAACGCTGGAGATTCATGCATATCCACAACTTGCGGCGCATGAAAAATTTCAATGTTTGGCTTTTTACCGCCCAACTGGTCCAGGTGGGATTGGAGAGAGGGTTCGTCTCCGACCAATATAACCGAGAGGGAGGATTCTCTTGTAGCCTGTATGGCTCCTTCGACGTTGGGAGATAAACCATGATCCCCCCCCATCGCGTCCACGGCTATTTTCATGGGATTGGTATTAAAAAGATGACAGACTCGGGAAGAAAGCCTCGCTTACCCCTCTTCAACCCCAATAATGGCTTTCCCTTTATATGTCCCACAATTCAAGCAGGTCATATGAGACGGCTTGGGCTCATGGCATTGAGGGCAAGTCGATAAATTGGGAGGAGTGAGCTTGAGATGAGATCGCCGTTTGTCTCTTCGAGCTTTGGAAATCTTGTGTTTAGGATTTGCCATAATATTCCAACTTGTGAATTAAGAGGTGACTGTTGCCTCACGATCCCCTTGGAACAGTAACCGAGGAACGTTTGGGTTGGTTTTGCCTGGATAACACTTGCTTAAAAGGAGAAGCGGGCGATGCGGCAGTAACCGGCGTATAACACCCACACACGCCTTCATTTAAATTGGCCCCACATTCTTGACACAACCCAAGACAATCCTCCTTACACAAGGATTGAAGCGGGGTAGCAAGAATGACTTGCTCTCGAATAGGAGGGAGAAGGTCTATGTCGTTTCCTGAAATAGGGTAAACATCCTCATCGGGCTCATTCTCCTGCAATGATACATCATGCCTTTTGACGCCTTTACCTTTAGCGATTTTCGGTATAATAGCATTGGAGGATTTTTGAAATTCCGCCTCACAAGGCAAAGAAAGGGATTCCTCAAATATCGCTAGACAGCGGACACACTCTCTGGCAACCCTCCCCGAGAGCACCCCTTGAAAATGTGCTGAATGCTCGTCTATCAGGAAGAGATTTCCGCTACAACTTAAGTTCCCAATAACAGTCCCCTCATCATGAGATAGCGATAGAGCTGAAGGCTCCACTTCATGATGAATTTCCAGTCCACTTGGAGGAACATCGAGTAGGTTGATAGTTAAAGACATAGAAAATATCCAACCCTAATTATTCTGCCCAGAGTATACGAAGACGCACTTCATTACGAAGGGAAAAGCACCTTCAGTGTTCTTCTGAAAATGAAAGAATCGCAACATGCCTGGCACGCTTAATCGCTTGAGTTAATTTTCGTTGATGCCGCAAGCAATTCCCAGAGGTACGACGAGGGATAATCCGTCCACGTTCCGTGAGGAAATTTCGCAATAGATTGGCATCCTTGTAATCCAATGGTGTCTTATCGATGCAAAAGCGGCACACTCTCTTCCGCTGAAACAATCGTCCTTTTTCCACAGAAACCTCTCCTAGGCTAAAAATTAGGGCATGGGGTCAGGATAATACTCTTCCGAATCATCGTGGGATTCATCAGCCATTCCTGCCCCAGGGCTTCCCGAGGAGGACTTTTTTGGCAAAAACGTCACTGTTTGAGCGACCACTTCATGTTTGCTTCGTTTCTGCCCGTCGTCCGTTTCCCAACGCCTTTGCTGTAGACGACCATCAACGATGGCCCCATCTCCTTTATTGAGGTATTGTCCACAATGTTCGGCTTGTCGACCAAACACGACAATATCAACGTAACATACCTCTTCTTTTTGATCATCGGCCTGACGGTATCGTCGATTCACCGCTAATGGAAAATTGACCACGGGAGTTCCGCTTGGCGTATACCGAAGTTCAGGATTTCTGGTCAGATTACCAATCAAAATGACTTTATTGAATCCCGTCATCTCCAGCATCCTCTCCACTCGCTTCGCTGACAGCAGCCAAGTCACTTGGGTTCAACCGAACCGTCATGAACTTCATCACCTGGTCTTCCATTCGCTGAAAGCGTTCCAACTCAAAAACAACAGTCGGAGGGCCTTCAAATTGAACCGTCACATAGGTTCCCTTCCGCTCGTGTTGAATATCATATGCTAATTTCTTTTTCCCGCTATTATCGAGCTTTAAAATATTCGCTCCGGCCTGAGTCAGGACTTCCTTCATTTTTTCGATCACCCGCTCATTTTCTGTTTCTGCTTGAACGGGACGAAGAATGCACAGCGATTCATACAGTTTCATAACAACCTTTCCCTCTGAAGGATTTTTCTAGTTTTCAGGCAGAGCAATCGTCTTTTATCACAAAAGGGATCACAAGCTACCATAGGGTAAAATAGAGTGTCAAACTCGTTTCAGTGCAAGCGCCTGATAGATTCAGAAAGTGAAAATTAGGCGCATTTTATTAAGCGGGAATCCGGCTCTTCAGACATTAAAAATGTAGCAGCTCATCGAACTCAAAAATATCTACCAAAAATTGATTCCAAAAACCCTATCCAAAGCTTATCACTTCGGCAAGCTACCAATATCATTGGGTTTTTATCGACCTGGTGTACTTTCTCCGAACATGTCAACAAGGTCGCTCAATCCCACCTCTGGAGCTTTTATGTCACAACCAATATGAGTTTCGAATCTGGGGAAACAGAAAATGCGCCATCTCACATCAGGCCACAAATTAGAAAAAATAGATTGTGACATTTCCCCTCAATGGGAAAACCGGTCAGTCCACGACTCAGCTGCAGACTCATTGAATTTCTCATGGCGAAGAACGCACATGAAACCGATTCATAGCCACGGGGCCCCCTTCACAAATGAGACATTCCAAGACATCAACTGTTTTCGGGAGAGTTAGAACAACCTGATCCCACTCCACAGGTGGAAATGGAGAAAGCACAAACTTCGCAAGGTCTTCATTTTCCAAAGGACGTCCGATTCCAACTTTGACACGGGAAAATTCTTCCGTCCCCAAACACGACAAGACTGAACGCAACCCATTATGTCCACCAGCTCCGCCACGGGCTTTTATCTTGATCGCCCCAAGAGGAAGGTCCAGATCATCATGTACAACAATGAGATCCGACGATGCGAGAGACAAATCCTGCAGAACAGCGCGAACAACAATCCCAGTTTGATTCATCCAAGTCAGCGGAAGAACCAGCAGAACCGGATGGCCCCTAACTTCACCCCGACCTTGAATCGCTTGCCCATGTTGGGCTAAGGCAATACCCCAACGATCTGCAGCCTGTTCAAGAACCATCCATCCCAGATTGTGTCGAGTACGTTCGTACGATCGTCCAGGATTCCCAAGCCCCACCACCACATGCAAGGATTATTTCTTGCTTTCTTTCGCTTTACTTTCTGGGGCTGCCTTCGCTTTACTGTCCGCCGCCGCTGGAGCGGCCGCTCCCTCAACTGGAGCTTTTTCCGCGGTGGCAACTGGAGCCACTCCTTCACCCGCCTCCCGAGCCAGCAGGGACTCTAGCTTCGCTTCAGACATCTTAGTAGCAACATGCACGACCATGAGATCCTCGTCATCCAAAATCTTAACGCCTGTCGGTGCCTCGACTTCCTTGACATGCACACCCTGCCCTACCCCAAATTCTGAAGCATTGATTTCAATATGATCAGGAATCTGAGCCGGCAAGCACTCGATATGTAATTCGCGCATAGGCTGATGCAAAATACCGCCCTCTTTCACACCAAGAGGAACTTCTCCGATAACCGTCACAGGAACCCTGACGCGAATGGGTTTCTTCATCGAGACCTCATAAAGGTCCACATGCAGAATTGCCCCGGTGATAGGATCGATTTGATGGTCCTGGAGAACCGCGATCCGTTCTTGTGCCCCAGAGATCCGAACCGTCAACAGGCCGGTATGACCAACCTGAGAAATCACCAGATTTCTTGCAATCTTATGGTCCATGGCCACAAATTCAGATTTGCCCCCTCCATAGAGGACTCCAGGAATTTTTCCCTGTCGCCGAAGCTGTCGCGCCACGCCTTTTCCAGCCCGATCCCGTTTTTCTACATCAAGTTCATATTTCATCGTCTTGACCTCTTCTTAATGAGAGTGAATGAACAATACGTTAGCTCGCTTATACAAACAAGGACGTCACCGATTCCTCCCGATGAATCCTCAAAATCGCCTCACCCAACAGAGGCGCAACTGTTAGAGCTTTGAGTTTTGAGCATTGCTGCTCCTTCCCATTCAAAGGAATGGTGTTGGTCACCACCACCTCTCGGAGACAG
>Ga0224510_10001881_pt1 | contig 13233 bp, 9 predicted proteins | sample SF_May12_sed_USG_FD_170161 | JGI IMG/M metagenome (GOLD analysis project Ga0224510, IMG submission 170161) | Sediment microbial communities from San Francisco Bay, California, United States - SF_May12_sed_USGS_4_1 | ecosystem: Environmental > Aquatic > Marine > Sediment | place: USA: California... | reverse complement strand
CCGCGAGCGACACGAGATTGATGAGCGCAAACCAGGCGATCGCCGGCAGGTTCGGGGATGTTGGGAGCGCGAAGTTGCCGAGGATGTGCAGCTCGCGCAGCCGATCGAACGCCTCGCTCCCGGCGCCCCCCACGAAGGAGATGGCCAGGATGGTGAGCAGCGCCGGAAAGACGCGCACGGTGCTGACGGCGCGGCGCACCGTGTCACCCATGGCGCGAACCGTTGATCGGCCATCGCGCGGCGCCGGCAACCAGTGGCGCTCCGGCATCCAGATGGCCAGGGCCACGGCCATCAGCAGGTAGCCGGCACCGCCCGCCACGATCGGCGCTTGCAGGCCCCACAGTGCGGTGAGCGGCACGCTGGCCACGATCCCAACCCCACCGGCTGCCCAGGCCAGCTGTGCGCCACGCAGGTAGATCTTCCCGGTCTCCTGGTTGCCCGTCTCATCGCTGATCCAGGCCTGCGTGGCACCCGAGGTGAACGTGAACCCGATCCCCCACAGCACCTGTGCCAGCAGGATGGTGGGAAACAGCGCCCACGCGCCCCAGACGACCAGTCCGATCCCGATGAGCGCGGTGCCGATGATCACCGACAGTCGACGGCTGACCGTATCGGCCAGCACCCCGGTCGGCACCTCGAAGATGAACGCCGAGGCCTCCAGGGTCGTGCCGACCAACACCAGCTGCAGCGCGTCGAACTTCGCCACCTGGATCATGAAGAGGCCCGAGGCGGTGATGACCATCATGAACAGGAACGTCCCCGCCGCCTCCTGCGCAAGGTAGACGCGATAGGCGAAGCGCGCGCCGGAAAGCGTCACGCGGGGTCGTCGCGCAGGCGGCTGTAGAGCACCAGGTCGTGATAGGCGCCGGCCCGGAACTGCGCTCCACGCATGATCCCTTCGCGTCTGAATCCCGCCTTCTCGAGGGAACGCTGCTCGGCGCCGTTCGCGACATCGGTCGAGGCCTCGACCCGGTTGACCCCAGTCGTCTCAAAGAGGTACGCGGCAAGCAGTCGCTGGGCCTCGGTGCCGTACCCGTGACCGCGCGCCTCCGGGATCAGCGTGATCCCGATGTTCCAGGCGATCGACTCGACCGGGCCATTGACGACCTGGTGCCACCCAACGGTGCCGATGGGCGTCCCGTCGGCGACGAGCTCCACGATCAGCTGGCCGTTGTGGTCGTTGCGCAGCGGACCCTTCGCCATCGCCTCGCGGGGCGCGGGACTCGGGGGCAAGCCGAAGTCGTTGAATTCTCCCCTGATCGCGGGGGTATCCCACGCCTCGAGCAGGTCAGCGTCCGCGAGGGTGATGTCGCGCAGGCGGACATGCGGATCATTCATGCGACGGCAAGTATTGCAGTCCCCGAAATCAGCCTCATGGGACCGCCGGCCGTGAAGATCAGCATGTAGCACCGGAACTCGGCGGCCTCGAGCCACGGGTAGACCATGTAGATACGCCGCGCTGAGCCCGCGCGGCCCCGGTTCACCCGGCAGCGGTCAAGAACCAGTCCAACCCGAGCTCGAGGAACCGTCGACGAGCCTGCTCGAGCAAGGCATCGTCGTGGCGGACGGTTCCGAGGGCGCGCAGGGCGAACGGCTCGATGCAGGTCCCTGGCACGGCGAGCGCTGGGGCGTCCCGCTCCACGTCGTCTGCGCGGTCGAGGGCGGCCGCGGCGTCCAGCCAGGCCGCGGCGCCAGCCATGTCGAACATGAACCGCATCGTCGGCCGGCCGTAGGCATCGAACAGCCGCGTGACCTGGGCGCGGTCGCCGCGGAGCAGCGCCATCCGAAGCGTGGGTGCGGTTAGCTCGCGTGCGTAGCCCTCGATCCCGAGCGCGGATGCCTGGCGCTCGAACCGGCGTGCCGCCTCGTTATCACCCAGCGCCGCCTCGGCCAGCGCGCAGACCAGCAGCGACCGCGCGTTGCGGACGCACGGTGTGGCGCGATTCTCCTCGACGGCCTGCTCGACGCGCCGCTCGGCCTCACGGATGCGAGCCCAACCCGCGGCGAGCTCCTCGATCTCGAGCGCATACGCGACGCCGTGGACCCGGTTGTGGGGTGTGAGGTCCGCGACGAGCTCGGAAACCAGCCCACTGAACCGCCTGGCGTCGCCGAAGCGGCCAGTGGCGGCGGCCACCCGGAGGGCGGTGTTTTCGACCAACGTCTCACGGTCCCCCGGATCGGCGATCCGGTCGAGGAGCGCGAGCACGCGCTCCGAGCCGGCGGCCGCCTCGTCGTACCGGCCAGCTTGCATGGCCGCGATCGTCCACACGCGCAGTGACCAGGCGGTGAGCTCGGGGTCATCGATGCGCTCCGCGATCGACAGCGCCTCGCTTGCCGTGTCGATGGCGTGGTCGGTGTGCCAGGCCTGGGCCACGAGGGCCATCCCCCGTTCGCGGCTGTCAGGCCCGGAACCGGCCAGGACGCGATCGATCCAGCCCTCGACCTGTTTGCGCGCCAGTGGCGGGCTCCAGGCCAGCCACGCCGTGCAGGAGCGCAGCGCCAGCTCGGCATAGAGGGCGGTCACCGTGCGTTGGTCGGGCGCCAGGGCGATTGCGTGCTCGCTGGCGGACACGAAACCGCGCGCGTCGTAGCGCTGTGATTGGACCCCGGCAAGCGCCCGCCACAGCTCGAACCGGGTCGGGTCGTCCGGGGCGAGCTCGAGCGCCCGCGCATACAGGGCGACCGCCGCCTCCATCTCGTAGCGCGAGGCCGCCCGCTGCGCGGCGATACGCAACCAGTGGAGCGCCCGCTCCCGGAGTCGGTTGAACTCGCCGGGCGCATCGACCCAGGCCAGCGCCGCATAGTCGTCACGGACGGCCTGCTCGTAATGGTGTGCCAGGAACGGCACCGTTGCCTCGCCGGCATCGCGCTCCAGGTAGCCCGCCAAGGTCGCGTGGAGCCGGCCACGCTCGGCTTTGGGCAGGCTGTCGTACGCCACCTCGCGGGTCAGCTGGTGTTTGAACGCGTACTCGGTCGGACCGGTGGGTGACGACTCCACCGTCCGGCTGACGAAGCTCCGGCGCTCCAACAGACCCAGGTCGGGCTGGGTGCCGGCGACGAGCTCGTGGACAGGCGCGTCCCAGAAGACGCGCCCCATCACTGCCGCGGCCTGAAGCGCCCGCTTTTCGACCGCGGGCAGCAGGTCGATGCGGGCGGCCAGCACCGCCTGGACGGTGTCGGGAAGCTCCCGGTCCTCGACGGCCCGTTGCAGCACCCAGCCGTCCGTTGATCGCGCGATCGCCCCGCGGTCGATGAGGGTCGCGAGCAGCTCCTCGATGTAGAACGGGTTGCCCTCGGCGCGTCGGACCACCAGGTCGCGCACCTCGACCGGCAGATCGCCACCCATGAGTTCGGTGACCAGGTCGTCCGCGTCGCCGGTCGCTAGCGCGTCCAGCTCGATCCGGAGGTCCGCGGGCAGCTCCTCGCGCCCCTCCGGACGCGACGTCGCGACGATCAGGAGAGGCCCGGTGACCCGCTGGTGCAGAGCCCGCAGCAGCTCGATCAGCGGCTCCTCCGCCCAGTGGGTATCCTCGATAACCAGCACGAGCGGCCGCCTCGTCGCGCGGTCGTCGAGAAACTCGATCCAGCCCTGGGTGAACCGTTCACGGACCACGAGCGGATGGAGGTCGTCGGCCACCGAGAGACCAAGCGCCAGCCCGAGGATCGCGCGGTCGCCGAGCTGCTCGAGGGCCGCCTCAGGTGGATCGGTGTCCTGCAGCCCGAGCTCCAGGCGAAGGATGTCCGCCATCGGCCGGTAGGTCAGGCCGCGCCCATAGGAGAGGCACCGCCCGGTGCGCACCAACGGGGCGGGTGTCCGACGTTCCAACTGCCGCGCGAACTCGTCGAGGAGCCGGCTCTTGCCGACGCCAGGCTCTCCAACGACGGCGACGCTCTTCGGGACGCGGTCCCGGAGCACCTGCTCGTAGGCGCCGGCGAGTGCCTCGAGCTCGTGCTCGCGGCCGACAAATGCCCGGCCGAGACCGCCACGCGGTCGAGAAAGCGCGAGCGCCCCAACCAGCCGACGAGCTCGGACGCCACCCTCCTTGCCCTTGGCCTCGATGACGAACGGCTCGGACATCGCGAAGGCGGCCCCGACGAGCACGGCCGTCCGATCGCCGACGAGGATCTCGTCCGGCGCTGCTCCCTGCTCGAGGCGGGCGGCGACGTTGACGGCATCACCGGAGGCGAAGGAGCTTCCAGCGCGCGCCGTGCCGGCCATGATCTCCCCCGTGTTGACGCCGATCCGGAGGTGGAGCCGCCCGCCGAACAGCTGCTCCATGCGAGCGCGCATCGCCAGCGCGCTGTGGAGCGCCCGCTCCGCGTGGTCCTCGTGGGCGACCGGGACGCCGAACACGGCCATGACGGCATCGCCGGCGAACTTTTCGATCGTCCCGCCGCTGGCCTCGATCTCGTCCGCCATGGCGTCGTAGAAGCGGTCGAGCAGAGCCCGGATGTGTTCCGGATCATCGGAGGCCGCCAGCGCCGTCGAGCCGACCAAGTCGGCGAACAGCATCGTGGCGACCTTGCGCTCGCTGGTGGGCACGGCTCCAGTCTACGAGCTGCGCGGGCGCATTTCGGCCACGAGCCGGCCGCGTCGGCGTGCGGCCTCTTCGCAGTGGGTTCGGGACGCTCAGGTGGTGAGCAAGGTGGCCAGCGCGCGTAGCGCGGTGTCGATCGGGTCCCGCCCCGCGGACACGGGGATGCGGACCTGGTTCGAGGCCGCCACGGGGCGGAATCCGGCAACTGTCAGCGCTCGCGTGACGCTCGCACGGTCGAACCGCGGCCACTTGAGGGTGACCTGCCCCGGCTGCGCCCGCACCTCGGGCACGCCGGCCGCCTCCGCGGCCATGCGCACCGATACGGCGCGGAAGAGCCCCTCCACCGGGTCCGGGACCGGCCCGAACCGGTCACGCAGCTCGCCGCGCAGCGCCTCCACGTCCCCCGCCGACCGGATGCCCGCGAATCGGCGATAGGCCTCCAGCTTGGCGCCGGCATCGGCGATGTACTCGTCGGGCAGGAAGGCAGATCCGGGAAGGTCCAGTCGCACGGCACCCGGTTCGGCGACGGGGATCCGTCCGCGCCGCAACTCGACCGCCTCGGCCAGCATGCGGGTGTACAGCTCGAAGCCGACGGCCGCCATATGGCCGTGCTGCTCGGCGCCGAGGATGTTGCCCGCCCCGCGGATCTCCAGGTCGGAGAGCGCGATCTGGTAGCCGGCACCGAGGTCCGACGCCGAGAAGATCGCGTGCAGGCGCTTGCGCGCGACCGGGGTGAGCGGGGCGCCGCGCCGGTGGAGCAGGTACGCATACGCCCGGCGGTCGGAGCGTCCCACCCGTCCGCGCAGCTGGTAGAGCTGCGCCAGGCCCAGCGCGTCGGCCCGCGCGATGACGATGGTGTTGGCGTTGGGGATGTCGAGCCCGGACTCGATGATGGTGGTGCAGACGAGCACGTCGAATCGGCCGGCGTCGTAGTCGAGCATCACCCGCTCGAGCATCCCCTCGGCCATCTGGCCATGCCCGATGGCCACCTTGGCCCGCGGGACGAGCCGGCGGATCCGCTCTGCGGCCGACTCGATCGTTTCGACCCGGTTGTGCACGTAGAAGGCCTGGCCGCCGCGATCCAGCTCCCGGTTGATCGCGTCGCGTACCAGGCCGTCGTCGTCCTCGGCGATGCGGGTCAGGATCGGCAGGCGCGCCTCAGGCGGCGTCTCGATCACAGAGAGATCCCGAATGCCGACCAGCGAGAGATGGAGCGTCCGCGGAATGGGCGTGGCGGACAGCGTCAGGACGTCCACCTCGCGGCGCATCGCCTTGATCTGCTCCTTGTGACCGACCCCGAAGCGCTGCTCCTCGTCCACCACCAGCAGCCCAAGGTCAGCGAAGACGATGTCCCTGCTCAGGATCCGATGCGTCCCGATCAGGATGTCCACCTCACCGGCCGCAACCGCCGCCACGGTCCGTTGCTGCTCGGCCTTGCCGACGAATCGGCTCAGCATCGCAACCCGCACCGGGAACGGGGCCAGGCGGCGCTGGAAGGTACCCAGGTGCTGCTGCGCCAGGACGGTGGTCGGCACCAGCACCGCGACCTGCTTGCCGTCCTGGACAGCCTTGAAGGCGGCGCGCAGCGCAACCTCGGTCTTCCCGTAGCCGACGTCGCCGCAGACGAGGCGGTCCATCGAGCGTCGCCGCAGCATGTCCGCCTTGACCTCCTCGATGGTGCGCGACTGGTCGGGCGTCTCGGTGTACGGGAACGCCTCCTCCAGCTCCCGCTGCCAGGTCGTGTCGGGGCTGAACGAGAAGCCCGGGGCCGTCTCGCGCGCCGCGTAGACGTCAAGCAGGTCCTCGGCGAGCTCCAGGACCGCGCGCCGCACCCGCTGCTTGGTGCGCTCCCAGTCGGTCCCGCCGAGCTTGCTCAGGGTCGGCGCCGGTCCGCCGCTGTAGCGGGTGATCCGCCCGATCTGGTCGGCCGGCAGAAAGATCTTGTCGTCGCCGGCGAAGTCGAGCTGGAGATACTCCTTGGTCGCGCCGCCGTACTGGCGCTGGGTCATCCCTGCGTAGCGAGCCACCCCGTGGTCGATGTGGACGACCGCATCGCCGATCTCGAGCTTCCCGATCAGGTCACGCGTCACCACCCGCTTTGCCGGGGTCAGCCGCCGGACCCGCGTGGCGCCGAACAACTCCCAGTCGGTGAGCAGCAGGAGCCCGGAAGCGGCGTGGGCGAATCCTCCCGACAGCGAGCCATGCACCAGCGCGATCCCGCCGACCGCGGGGATCTCGTGCAGCTCGGCGGCGATGGCGACCGAGCGTCCCGACTCCTCCAGCAACTCGCCGATGCGACTCGCCTGGTCGGTCGTCACCACGAGACGCCGCCCCGCCGCTGCCTGGCCGGTGAGCCACTCGCCGAGGCGCTCGGCGCGGCCCGGCAGGATCGGCGCCGCGGCGTAGCCGGCGTCGGTCTCCGACCCGTCATCGAGCGCTTCGGCGGCCCGAGCCTCGAGCGCGCCAAGCGTGGCGGCGCCCTCGTACGGGAGCGCCCAGCCAGCGGGGAGCTCCGCGGACGCCACGAGACCCGCGCGGCGGTCGAGCGCCTGCTTGTCCAGTTCGGTGGCGATGGCGCGCAGCTCATCGGAATCGGTGAGAACCACGTGCGCCGAGGGCGGCAGGTGATCCGCGGCCGGGCCAGCGGTGAGCAGTGCCGCCCAGGTCTCGGCGGCCTCCGCGACATCGCCCTGTTCCAGGCGCGCCAGGTCCTCGCGCAGCGCGTCGGAGGTGAGCGGGCCGGCCGAGGCGGCGAGGCTCTCCCATCCCGCGGCGGGCAGGAACTCGCTGGCGGGGAGCAGGGTGGCGTGATCGTGGCGGCGGCGACTCGCCTGGGTCATCGGGTCGAATCCGCGAATCGATTCCACCTCGTCGCCGAACAGTTCGATGCGCAGCGGCTCGGTGGCGCCCGGCGGCCAGGCGTCGACGATGCCGCCACGGCCGGCGAACTCTCCAACGCCGCTCACCTCCACGGCCGCCTCGTAGCCGCCGCGAACAAGGGCAGTAAGGAGTGCGCGCTGGTCGAGCCGCTCTCCCACCTTCACCGACACCTTCGAATGAGCCAGTTGCTCCACCGAGAGCGTGCGCTGGACGAGGGCGAGCAGCGGCGCCACGATCACCAGGCCGTGGTGGCGGCCACCAAGCAGATCGAGCACCTCGAGTCGTTCCGCCGACTCGTCGTGCTCGGCGAGCGCCCGTTCGAGCGGCAGCGCGGCACGCTCCGGCAGCACGCGGACACGGCCGGAGGGGAGCCACGCAGCCAGGTCATCGGCGAGGCGATGAGCCTCCTCGTCATTCCGCCCGACCACGACCAGCGGCGATACCTCCGGGACGACCGCGCGCCGCGCGGCGACGTGTGCGGCCCGCGCAGCCGCGGGCACGCGCAGCACGCCCGCCCGGGCAGGAGCGATGTCACGCGCCAGCTCCGCGGTGAGAGCGGACACGCGCCGGTCGGCGCCGCCCCGGGTGGAGGTCGGCCGTGCCGCGACGGCCATCAGCAGCGCCTCACTCCGTCACTCGGGCGGCTCGGCCAGGTCGATGCCGTTGAACTCGTTCATTGCCTCCTCGATGCCGTCACGCAGCCAGCGCTCGGCTGCATCGGTGGCGGTGGCCACCGCCTCGGCGGCCAGCTCACGCTCCCCCGGCTTGAAGATGGCCAGCACGTGCTCCACCGCGTGTCCGCTGCGCCCGATCCCGACCCGCAGCCGGTTGAACTCGTCGCTTCCAAGCGTCGCGATGATGTCGCGCAGCCCGTTATGACCGCCCGCCGATCCGGAGCGCCGAAGGCGAACTCGACCGAGCGGCAGGTCAATGTCGTCGGCCACGACCAGCAGGTCGACGGCGGCGTCCGCATCGGTCTGCCGCATGGCTGCACGCAGTCCGCTGCCGGAGTTGTTCATGTAGCGCATCGGCTTGACCAGCAGCACGCGGCCGATCGGGCCGGGAAGGGTGGCATCCAACACGGCAGCGCCTTCCCGGACGCGCCCAGCACCGGCCAGCCCCCAGCGATCGGCAAGCAGGTCGACCACCCGGAAGCCGACGTTATGGCGCGAATACCGATAGCGCTCGCCTGGATTGCCCAGGCCGCAGATCACCTTCATCGCGGCCGATGGTAGCCGCCCCGGCTGCGTGCGGGATCAGGTCCCGGCGGAGACGGCGTGGCCGGCTCGATCGAACAGCGATCCGGGTTGCCAGGGAACGTCGTGGTGACGTCGGTGCAGTGAGCTCAGCACGGAACTCTCGAGGCGTCGCATGACGAGCTCGTCATCGGCCTCAGCGTGGTCGTGCCCGAGCAGATGGAGCGTGCCGTGGACGGCGAGCAGGATGATCTCCTCGGCGACCCCCCAGCCACCATTGCGCGCCTGGCGTTCCGCCTGATCGAGATCCACCACGACGTCCCCGAGCAGCATGGCGCCCGGCGGGGAGATGCCGTCATCGTCACCGAGGTGGGAGTGGCCGGCGTCGATCAGCCATTGGTGCAGAGGGAAGGCCAGCACGTCGGTCGGGCCGCGCTCGCCCATGTGGTCGAAGTTGAGGTGCGTCATCTCCGCGTCGCCGGCAATCGTCAACTCAACCTCGACGTCGAGATCGCCCAACGCCGCGCGGGCGGTCACGGCAACCGCGGATTCGAGCAGTTCGTGCAGGCGCGCGCTATCGACCGGCGCGATGGCGGCAGCCAGCCGCTCGTGCCCTACCCGATCGTGGAAGGTAACGGCCGTCTCCATGACGAGATCATGGTAGGCCGGTCAGCGCCAAGGCTCAACCGGGCGGCGGTTCCGAAGTTGGCACCTGGTCGGGGTACTTGATCCGGCTGTGGTACATGCCGAGCAGTTGCTGGACGAACGCCTCCTTGATCTGGGCGATGTTCTTGAGTGTCAGGTCGGCATCGTCGAGCTGGCCATCCTCGACCCGCGCATCGACGATGCGATTCACCATGCCCCGGATCGCGGGCTCATCCTTCTCGTCCAGCGAGCGGACCGATGCCTCGACCCCATCGGAAAGCATCAGGATCGCCGCTTCGCGACTCTGCGGCTTGGGGCCCGGATATCGGTACTGGTCGCTCGTGGCAACATCCCCACTGGCGCCGAGCTCGCGCAGCGCCTTGCCATAGAAATAGGTCATGACCGCGGTGCCGTGGTGCTGTGGGATGAAGCCGATGATCTTGACCGGCAGCCCGTGCTCGTAGCCGAGATCGATCCCGTCGCGGATGTGGCTGGCGATGATACGCGCGCTCGTCTCGGGGTCCAGCTCGTCGTGGAGGTTGCGCGAGCCTGCCTGGTTCTCGATGAATGCAAGCGGATTCTTCATCTTGCCGATGTCGTGGTAGTAGGCCCCGACTCGAGCGAGCAGCGGGTCGGCACCGATCGTCTCCGCGGCACGTTCGGCGAGGTTACCGACCATCACGCTGTGGTGGTAGGTGCCCGGCGTCTCGAGCAGGAGGCGCCGCAGCAGGCGAGACGACGGGTTGGCCAGCTCGAGCAGCTGGAAGACGGTCATGATCCCGAAGACGTGTCCGAGGACGGTGAACGAGCCGACCGCCAGCAGGACCGAAAGCCCGGCATTCACGGCTCCGGCCGCGATCCCCTGCAGGATTCCCGGCAGGTCGTTCTGACCGATCAGGCCGGTGGCGGTCAGGATCGCCGCGTTGCTCACCGCGATCGCGACCCCGGCTCGCACGAACATGTTCAGCCGCTCGGCATGGGCGATGGTCACCAGCGCGGCGATCCCGCCGGTCAGGGCGTAGGCCGCGGGCCCGAATGCGTCTCGGTTCATGACGCCCGCAAGCAACGCCAGCGTGACCGCCATCGCGGCGGCGGCGCCGGCGTCGAGCAGGACCGCGATGACGAGCACGGTGGCCGCCGTCGGAACGACGTAGGCCCACAGCGTTCGGTCGGCGGCGATGCGGACCGCGACGGCACTCACCACCAGCGCGAGCACAAACAGCAGGAGCGAACGGTTGCGGAACCACACGTCCGGCTTGAACCGCCACAGGAATCCCACCAGCAGCCCCGACAGCAGCAGGGCGATCAGGCCGTGACCGGCGATGGTGGTCGCCTCCATGAGCGGGCGGGTGAGACCCAACTCGTCGAGCTTCTCCAGGTCGAGCACGGTGATCGGGTCACCCTGGCGTACCACCGTCTGACCCTGCCGAACCTCCACTGCCACCGGCTCGACCAGCGCGCGGGCGTCCTGGCGCGCCGCCTCGGTCAGTTCGTCGGAGATCTGCGTGTTGGCGACCAGCTGTCCCGCGGCGAGGTCGCCGGCCAGTTCGCGTTCCGGCTGCGCCAGCGAAGCGGTGACGTTCGCCCGAATCTCCTGGCGCGCTTCGGAGATGGCATCCTCGCGGACCTCGCCGGAGAGTGCCGCCTCGAGCGCCGTACGGCCGGCTGCCGAGACACTGGTCCAGTGGCTGACCGTCATCGGCGCAACCAGGGCCACCTGCTCATCACTGAACGTGGGCGCCACCTCGTTCAGGCGGGTGACCACTGCCTCGGGCGAGATCGTGCCAGCGTTTCGCTGGGTAAGGATGTTGGTGATCGAGCGTGCCAGCGCGTCATAGAAACGCAACTGGCGTGCGCGGATGTCGGCCCGCGGTGCGATCTGCTCGTAGACCGACGCCACCGCGTCGGCAGCAGCCTGTCGCGCCGCCTCGGTCTGTGACTCGCTGATGAAGTTGACCGTCTGGGCGGCGCGAATGTCGGTCTGTGCCACATCGCCGACCGACAGGTCCACCTGCCCGCCGCCGAGGCTCACCGAAAGCGTGGCGAAGATGGCCAGCGTCAGGAATGTGCCGACGATCAGGGCACGGGCCCAGGCGCCCCGTCCGGGCCCCTCGGTCTCGGCCAGCGTGCGCGGGATGAACATGATCAGCCGCCCAGCAGCCGCCGCACCAGGTCCGAGACGGCCTTGCCGTCGGCCCGGCCGCGGGTCTGGGGAACGACCCGACCCATCACCCTGCCCAGGTCGGCGGGCGTGGTGGCGCCGGTCTCGACAATGGCATCGCGCACGATCCGCTCCAGGTCGTCGTCGCGGAGCCGCTCGGGCAGGTACTCGCTGAGGATCGCGGCCTCGGCCTCTTCGGCATCGGCCATCGCCTCGCGGGCCCCGGCACGGAACGCCTCGACGCTCTCGCGACGCTGCTTGACCTGCCTGGCCAGCACATCGGTGTAGTCGTCATCGGTCAGCGGACGGCCGAGCTCGATCTGGCGATTGTGGGCAGCGGCCATGGCCATGCGCAGCGTCTGCGTGCGCCGCTCGTCGCGGGCGCGCATCGCGTCGCGCATGGCGGATTCGATCCGTTCCTGAAGAGTCATCGCTTGATTCGGCGGACCGGGGTCCGCCGCGGTGGAAGGGAGCGTCTGGCGACTATTCGCGGGTGGTCTTGCGCTTCTTTGCTTCCTTGCGCTTCCGCTTCACGCTGGGCTTCTCGTAGTGCTCGCGTCGCCGTGCCTCAGCCAGGATCCCGGATTGCTGGATCTTCTTGTTGAAGCGGCGCAGCGCGCTCTCGAACGACTCGTTCTCGCCCACGCGGACCTCTGCCAAACGTCTCGCCTCCTCTCTGCCATGGTGTTGCGCCTGGACCGATGAGCGCCGTATGGCGCCTGCGCCGGTCCTGCGCACAAGCCTGCGGAGTCTATCAGCGAGGGTGGAGAGGGTCAATCAGCCCGGAGTTGCCGCGCGACAAACTCTTGACACGAGTCGTATATTCACTACGTGACTCATATCGCTAATGATGTGGGGCGCGCGTACCGAAGCGAGCTCCGTGCGCACCAGGCCGAGGAGACACGGGTGCGTATCCTGGACGCCACCATTCGCGTCATGGCCGGCGGACTCGCCTTCCTGTCCATTCCGGCAGTGGCACACGAGGCCGGCGTATCGGTGCCGACGATCTACCGCCACTTCGGAAGCAAGGGTGCTCTCATCGCGGCGGTCTACCCACACATCGTGCGGCACCTCGGCCGGGAAGACGTGGTCCTCCCACGCTCTACGGACGAATTTCGAGGTTGGGCCCGCGCGATGTTCGCCCGCATGGATTCGGTCGGCGACATCGCACGCGTGGCGATGGCAAGCCCCGCGGCCGACGAGACACGACGAGTCACCATGCCACAGCGGTTCGCAAGGATCCGAGAGTTGGCGGATGCCCTGGCTCCGAATCTGACGAGTGTCGACCGAGACCGGTTCGCCCGCCTGCTCGTGATCCTCACATCGTCGTCTGCTCAGCGGATGTGGCGCGATCCCCTCGGCTCACCGGTTGACGAGGCCATTGACGATTTGGACTGGGTGGTGCGCGCGATGATCGCGTCAGCGTCGGGGCACGGGCGATGAGTTCGGGATCGATTCGGCGACTGGCCGACGTGGGTCTTGGCGATGCCGCCGACGTGGGCGGCAAGGCCGCGAGTCTGGGGGAATTGATCGCGGCAGGGGCCCGCGTCCCCGAGGGCGTTGTGCTGACGGCCGACGGCGCCGCCCTGGCGACCGATGACCGTCGATCGCTGCTGTTCGGGGCGGCGAAAGAGCTCGGCACCGGTACGTTTGCCGTCCGATCGAGCGGGGTCCCCGAGGATGGTGACGACCACTCGTTCGCAGGCATCTACGAATCCGTCCTGGACGTGTCAGCCGAGGAGATACCCGCGGCTGCAGAGCGCGTCCTGGCCAGCGCCAACGCAGAGCGCGTCTCCGAGTACGAACACGTGAG
>Ga0224510_10001880_pt1 | contig 13236 bp, 11 predicted proteins | sample SF_May12_sed_USG_FD_170161 | JGI IMG/M metagenome (GOLD analysis project Ga0224510, IMG submission 170161) | Sediment microbial communities from San Francisco Bay, California, United States - SF_May12_sed_USGS_4_1 | ecosystem: Environmental > Aquatic > Marine > Sediment | place: USA: California... | reverse complement strand
CGGGTGCGCGACCTCGCCGTTGGCGCGCAACAGCGGCTCGAGATCGTCAAGGCGCTCGCGCACGAGGCGCGGATCCTGATCCTCGACGAACCGACGGCGGTACTGGCTCCCACCGAGAGCGACGACCTCCTGCGCTGGCTCAGGCGGTTCGCGGAGGGAGGTGGCACGGCGGTGCTGATCACGCACAAGCTGCGCGAGGCGCTCGCCGTCGCCGACGATCTCACCGTCCTGCGGCGGGGCCGCACGGTGCTGGCGGCATCGCGAGCGTCCGTGGACGAGGCGGCGGTGGTCGCGGCCCTGGTCGGCGACACTTCGGATGCCGACACGCGGCTCGCCGCGCCGTCGCCGGCGAGGCGCTCTGCGGCACCGAGCGCGCCGGACACGGTACTCGCCGTGGAGGACGTGAGCTACGTGGACGCGCAAGGCGTGACCCGTCTCGACGGCGCATCGCTCGCCGTGCGCGCAGGCGAGGTGGTGGGAGTGCTGGGCGTGGAGGGCGCGGGCCAGCGCGAGTTGCTGCGGATCCTCGCTGGACGGCTCGCACCGACGCGCGGCACGGTGAGGCGTCCCGCGCGCGTGGGCTTCATCCCGGAGGACCGGCTGCACGACGCCCTCATTCCATCACTCTCGCTGACGGAGAACCTCGCGCTGGCGGAGGCCGGGCAGTTGCGCGGACTGATCCGGTGGCGGGCGATCGCCGAGCGAACGGCGGTGCTGCTCGCCCGGTTCGAGGTACGTGCGCCCGGCCCGGCGACGCCAGCGCACACGCTCTCAGGCGGGAACCAGCAGAAGTTCGTCGTCGGGCGCGAGCGCGAGCTCGCCCGTCGCGAGCGCGCCGGCCGCGCGCTCGTGGCGGAGAATCCGACGCGCGGGCTCGACCTCCGCGCGGCGGCTCGCGTGCGTGATGAAGTTGGCGGGCGCAGTGCCGACACGGCGGTCGTGTTCTATTCCGCCGACATCGACGAGGTGCTCGCGGTGGCGGACAGGGTGGTGGTCCTCTTCGGCGGGCGCCTTCGCGAGGTGGCGCGCCCCAGCGACCCCGACGACCGCACGCCGTATGCGCGCGCGATGACCGGAGCGACCGGCTGATGGATGCGCTGCTCGCCCTCTGGGACGGCGCCTTCGGGTCATCGTACGCCTTCTGGTCCGCGACGCTCGTGCGCGCAACGCCGCTGCTCTTCGTCGGCCTCGCTGTTGCCGTGGCGTTCCGTGCCGGCGTGCTGAATATCGGTGCGGAGGGACAGTTGCTGGTGGGCGCGATCGTCGCGTCGAGCATCGCACTGCACAACGCGGGCGCGCCACGGGCCGTGGTGATCGTCGCCATGATCGTGGGAGGGGCTGCGGGCGGAGCTGCGTGGGCAGGGATCGCGGAGTGGCTACGCCGGCGCTTCGGCGTGCTCGAAGTGATCAGCACCATCATGCTCAACTTCGTCGCGCTCGCGCTGCTCAGCTGGGTGGTGCGCGGCCCGCTGCAGGAACCCAGCGGCATCTATCCGCAGTCCGCGGCGTTCCCCGAGGCGAGCCACTGGCCATTCCTGATCCCGGGGCAGCGGCTGCACCTCGGGTTCCTGCTCGGCGCCGCCCTCGCGCTCGGCGCCTGGTTCCTTCTTGCGCGCAGCGCCGCCGGGTTCCGTGTGCGTGTGGTGGGCGCCGGTGCACGGGCCGCCGTGAGCGCCGGCGGCGTGGACGCACAGCGCACCATCACCACAGTGTTCCTCCTCAGCGGTGCGTGCGCGGGATTGGCGGGCGCGTCCGAGGTGGGCGGCGTGACGTGGGCACTCTACGAGGGGCTCTCACCAGGATACGGCTACACCGCGATCGCAGTGGCGCTGCTCGCCCGACTCGACCCGCGCTGGGTGGTGCTGAGCGCCGTGTTCTTCGGCGCGCTCGACGCGGGCGCCGCCGCGATGCAGCGCGATGCCGGCGTTCCCTCCGTGGTAGGGCAGGTGGTGGTCGCGGCCGTGGTGCTGCTCGTGCTCGCGAGTGGTGCGGTGCGGGACCGGATCCCCCGTGCGCGCGCCGCCGCACCTGAGGCGCTCGGCTGATGGACGCACTCCTGACGCCCTTCCTCGAGGCGACGTTGCGCACGGCGACACCGCTGGCCTTCGCCGCGCTGGGCGAGCTGGTGACCGAGCGCTCGGGCGTGATCAACCTCGGGCTTGAGGGATCGATCGTCGCTGGATGCCTGGGTGCACTGGTCGTGGCCGGCGCCGCGGGACCCGCTGCCGGATTCCTGGGAGGTGCGGCGGCCGGCGTGCTGCTCGCATCCCTGCTGGCCCTCTTCGTCATCACCCTGCGCACGGACCAGATCATCGCGGGCACCGCGGTGACGATGCTCGGCCTCGGCCTCACCGGCACTCTCTATCGCGTCCTCTACGGTGTCGGCGGCGCGGGGCTCTCGACGCCCACCGTCGCACCGTACACGATCCCGCTGCTCGCCGACATCCCGGTGCTGGGCCCGGCCCTCTTCCGGCAGACCGCGCCGACGTACGCGCTCTACGTGGCGCTGCCCCTCATCGCCTGGTGGCTACATCGCACGCACGGCGGGCTCGCGCTGCGCGCGACGGGCGAGCGCGCGGAATCGGCGGTCGCGGCCGGTGTACCCGTGGCGCGCATGCGCTGGGCGGCGATCCTCTTCGGCGGCGCGATGGGCGGACTTGGCGGCGCCACACTCGTGCTCGCGCAGGTGGGGTCGTTCAATGAGGGGATGAGCGCGGGCCGCGGCTTCATCGCGATCGCCATCGTCGTGCTCGGACGTTGGTCGGCGTGGGGCACCGCCGCCGCGTCGCTGGTGTTCGGCGGCGCGTTCGCGCTGCAATACCTCTTCCAGTCGACCGGCTTGGACGTGCCCTACTCGCTGTTCCTCGCGTTCCCGTACGTGCTCACGCTGGCGCTCCTCGCGCTCCTGCGCGGCCGGTCGGCGGCACCGGCGGGGCTCGCACAGGGCTGACGGCGATGCGGCGACCCGTGCCGCGCGCGTCGCGCGCGCGTGCGGCGCCCGCGATCGAACGTGTCACCCGCAGCGCGCAATGGGACCGCTCCACTCGAGCGTCCAAACGCCGTCGGCACGAGTGACGATCTCGAGGGTCATCCCGCTGGCGCGATCCCGCACGAAGAGCAGGGACGCGCGCGCATCGGGCCGCGCGACGGCGGCCACGAGATCGCGCGGGTCCAGCATCTCCTCACGGCCCACCTCCCGCACATACCACTGCTCGATCAGCGGGTCGCGCACGCCCTGTCGCACGCCGGGCACGGCGACAACGACGAACGCCTCCTCGAGTGGGTTCGATTCCATCGGCAGCCGCCGTTCGACGAACGCGACCACGGCGGTGTCGCCCGCGGAGAGCGTGACGGACCAGGCATCGCGCACCACGACCGGCAGGCCACGGAAGTCCGCGACACCGGTGTCGCTGGGCAAGGCGTCCACCGCGCGCGCGAGGCGCACCGCGAGGCGAGCCGAGTCGCGCGCCGCCATCTCGCCGAGAGGGCGCGCGTCGAGGCGCACGAGGCCTTCATCGAGCGGCGTGAGGCTCCATCCCGCACCGGCGGCGGACGCGTCGCGCACGCAGGCGTGCAGGAGGATCGGCCTCGGCGTGGCGACCTCCGACGACTCCCCGGGTCGCACGGCGAGTGGCGGCGTCGAGTCGCGCAGGGTTGCCGTACTGGCGGTCGATCCCGCGGGCATGCGGGGCTCCGGTGCGCCACAGGCGATCGGCGAGAGGAGCGCTGCGCACGCCGCCGCCATGCGCGCGATCCGCATGGTGCGCATGATGCGCAGCCTGCCCACGATGTGTGTCCGGGTCATCGCTTCGGCGGCAGGTAGGGGCCGCCGAGGTCCCAGTGCCACGCGTCACGCCGGACGCCGTCGCGTGGATCCTTGAGCGGATGGAACTGCAGGCGCCCTTCCGGGATGCCGACGCGCCGGCCCCACGTGAGGAGCCGTTCGCGGTCGGTGGAGACGAGGTGCGCGAGGCGGCGTCCGAACCAGAGGTGGCGATGCAGCCAGAGCCCGCCGTCCATCGCGTGGATCATGCCCGCACGACGGTCACGGAACTCCTGCCATTCAAGGGAGAGCGCGGCCGGGTCCTGCGGTGGCGCCATCTGCGGGCGCGGCGGATCCGCCGCGCCGTTCACTGACAGGCCACCTGCCCTTCGGAGGTGGCGGGCGCCGGCGCCGTTACCAGCCCGGAGAAGTAGGCGCACGTCAGCGGATACGAGAGCGGGTGCGTGGCGATCGCGGCGAAGCCGCCCGCTGTCGCCGTGACGATCTGCAACTGCGTCCCGTTCGTCGTCTTGTAGTTCAGGACCATCGTGTCGGCGCTGTACGTCTGCCACACGAAGAAGTACGCCTCCTCGGCGGTAGCGAGGTTGCGCAGGTCGGCCTTGAGCGACGCCGCGTAGGCGCGCCCCTTCGTGGACGCGAACTTCGGCACCGCGATGGCCGCCAGGATGCCGATGATCACCACCACGATCAACAACTCGATCAGCGTAAAACCACGCCGCTTGGCTCGCGCCATCTGGTGTCCTGAGAAGGAGGCCTGCGGTCCCGCGTGCGGGTGAGAGTAGTTACGCCGCAGGACGAATGGTGTCGCACCCGATCACGCGATACCAGCCGCCTAGGGAGCAATCCCCAAGCCACAATTCCACGAAGGCTCCTAACACATTGCCCCACAACCGTTTGTGGCGCAAGCCCTCGCGCCAGTCCCGGCCTGGCAACGGGCATCCCCCGTCGGTTCTCGCAGGATGCAAGTGCTACGACCGTCGCGATTTGCCCGGTCAGGCCTTCGCTTCGAGCCAGTTGGGGCCTGAGCCGATGTCCACCACGAGCGGTACGTCGAGGGCGATCGCGGTGGTCATCTCGCGCTCGACGACTGCGCGGAGTGCCTTCTCCTCTCCCGGGGGACACTCGAACACGAGTTCGTCGTGCACCTGGAGCAGCATGCGCGATTCCATCGCGGTGCGTTGAAGCTCGGCGTGGATGCGGATCATCGCGACCTTGATGAGGTCGGCGGCCGAACCCTGGATGGGGCTGTTCTGCGCGAGCCGCTCGCCGAACGACCGCGTGTTGAAGTTGCGGTCCATGATCTCCGGGATGTAGCGGCGGCGGCGGAAGATCGTCTCGACGTACCCCTTCACGCGCGCCTGCTCCACCGACGCGTCGAGCCACTTCCGCACGCCCGCGAAGCGCTCGAAGTAGGTCTCGATGAAGACCTTGGCCTCGGCGTGTTCCACGTGCAGTTGCCGCGAGAGTGCGTGGGCACCCTGGCCGTAGATCGTGGCAAAGTTGATCGTCTTCGCGCGCGCGCGCATCTCGGCGGTCACCGCGTCGAGCGGCACGCCGAAGATCACGCTGGCCGTCTGCCGGTGGATGTCGCCACCGGCACGGAACGCCTCGACGAAGGCCGCGTCGTGCGAGAGGTGCGCGAGGAGGCGCAGCTCGATCTGCGAGTAGTCGGCGGCCACGAGACGCCAGCCCGTTCTCGGAATGAAGCCGCGGCGGATGTCCTTCCCGAGTTCCCGGCGGATGGGGATGTTCTGGAGGTTCGGGTCGCTCGAGGAGAGGCGGCCGGTGCTCGCCACCGTCTGATTGAACGATGTGTGCAGGCGCCCCGTGTGCGGGTTGACCAGGCCGGGCAGCGTGTCGAGATAGGTGTTCTCGAGCTTCGCGAGTTCACGGTACTCCATCAGGAGTTCCGGCAACACGTGCCCTTCGTCCGCGAGTTCCTGCAGCACGCCTGCATCGGTACTCGGTCCGGTGGCCGTCTTCTTCTTCACCGGGAGGCCCATCTTCTCGAAGAGGATCGTCCGCAGCTGGGGATTGGACGCGATGTTGAACTCCTCGCCGGCCTCCGCGTAGATCTGCTGCTCGATCTCACCACGCGCGCCCTCGAAGCGCGCCTTGAGCGAATGGAACCAGGGAACGTCGATCGTGATGCCCGTCCACTCCATCTCGGCGAGCACCTCCACCAGCGGCAGCTCGAGTTCGTGCAGCAGGCGCTCGGCCTCGTGCTCCTTGAGTCGCGGCTCGAGCATGTGCCGGAGCCGCAGGGCGATGTCGCTGTCGGCACTCGAGTACTCGCAGGCTGCGGAGATCGGCACCTCGTCGAAGGGGATCTGCTGTTTTCCCTTGCCGCAGAGCTCGTCGTAGCCGGTCATCGCGACGCCGAGGTTCTCGACCGCCAGCGCGTCGATCGCGTTGGAGCGCCGGCTCGGGTCGAGCACGTAGCTCGCGAGCATCGAGTCGAAGTCAAGGCCGCGGAGCGTGACGCCCGCGCGGCGGAGCACGAGCACGTCGTACTTCGCGTTGTGCGCCGTCTTCCGGACGGCGGGGTCCTCGAGGAGCGCGCGCAGGTCGGCCACCTCGTCGGAGAGGAGCGGCGGGAGGTTCACCACCGGGTGCTCGCCCTCCGCGAGCAGGCGTGCCGCGATGGAGCCGTCGACGTTGGTCTTTCGCGGCTTCTTCGGCTTCCCCGCCGGCACGTCGCCCAGGGCGAGGCCGCCCTGCGCGTCGCGCGGGAGCGCGTGCGCGAAGGGGAGGTACCAGGCCTTGCCCGGCGCGGTCGCGACCGAGATCGCGACGAGGTTCGCGCGCAGTGGCGTGATGATCGGGGGCGCGTCGGCGTCGAGCACCGTCTCCGTGTCCACGGCGATCATGCCCGCCTTGCGTGCATCGGCGATCATCTCGGCCACGAGCGCCGGTGTGTCGGCCACGCGGTAGTCGGTGGCGACGGCGGCCGGCGTGCCGGGCACGTGCGTCGCGGCGTCGCTGGCCGTGCCGGCGCTGGGCGACGACTCGCCGTCGCCCTCGGTCGCGTCCGCGCCCTTCTTGCTGCGCTTGCCTCCACTCGCCGCCGGTGGCGCGCCGCCCTCGGCCTGCACCGCCGCCGCGCGCGCCGCGCTGTTGAACTCGAGCTCGACGAAGAGGTCGCGGAGCGCCGCCCAGTCCGGCGGATCGAGCGTGAGTGCGGCGGGGTCGAGCGTGACCGGCAGGTCGTGGTGCAGCGTGACCAGCTGCTTCGAGAGCTTCGCGGCGTCCACCTGCGTGGCCAGCGCGTTGCGCGTGCGGGTGGGCTCGATCTCGTCGACGTGGGCGATCATCTCCTCCACCGTGCCCCACTGCTCGACGAGCGCGAGGGCGCCCTTGGCACCGATCCCCTTCACGCCGGGCACGTTGTCCGCCGTGTCGCCGACGAGCGCGAGGTAGTCCACCACGCGTTCGGCCGGAACGCCGAGTCGCTCGTGCGCGTTCTCCACTCCGTACCACTTTTCGACCGTGCGTCCCGGCGGGCCGTGCCATGGATTCAGGATCCAGATGCGCGGCCGGACGAGCTGCATCAGGTCCTTGTCCCCCGAGACGACGCAGACCTCGAACTCCTGCGCTGCACCCTGCAGCGCGAGCGTCGCGATCACGTCGTCGGCCTCGTAGCCCTCGAGCTCGAGGGTGGGGATCCGGTAGCCCGCGAGGATCTGGTGCACGCGCTCGACGCCGGTGTCGAAGTCCTGCTGCTCCTCCTCCGGGAGGGCGACGCGGTTGGCCTTGTACTCCTCGAGCAGTTCCTCGCGCCCGGACGATCCCGCGTCATTCACCCAACCGAGGTAGTCCGGCTTGTGTTTCTCGATGAGCCGGCGGATGAAGTCGCTCACACCCTTCGCCATGCCGGTGTTCTCGCCGCGCGCGTTGCGGAGCGGGGTCCCGCCGCCGAGAGCATGGAAGGCGCGGTAGATCAGCGCATAGCCATCGATCAGATAGAGCCGGGGCCGGCCGGGCATCGTCATGCGGGTAACCTACGCGACCACGAGCACCCACGCCGCGAGCCCCGCGGCTGCCGCGACGCGCACGTTGTCGTCGAGCGCGAGGCGCGGGCGCTCGGTGGCGGCGGTGATGGCGCCGACGACGAGCGCGGCAACCGGCGGGGCGGCGACGAGCCACCACGCGCCGAGCGCCGTCGCGAGCGCGCAGGTGATCGTTCCGGTCCAGGTCTTCGGCCCGCCTTCGCGCGCGACGAGCCGGCCGGTGATGGACGCGAGGCCATCGCCCACCGCGGCCGCCCAGAGCGCGACGATCGCCGCGGCGGCCGGAAGCAGCAGTGTGGCGCCGAGCATGGCGAGCACCAGCCACGTGGCACCGGTGAGTGCGGCACGCTCGTGCGGGCGGAGCAGCGCCCCGACCGTGGCCACGAAGCGTCGTTGCACGGCGGGCGACCGGCGCCGGGCGGTCTCCACCAGCAGCGCGACGGAGGCGGCCGCGAGCAGGAGCGCGCGGACCTCGGGCGCGGTGAGGGCGCCAGCGCTCCATGCGACCGGAAGAGCGGCGAACGTGAGGTGCAGCGCCTTGCGCGCGAGTTCGGCGCGGACCGGCGCCGGGCCCGGCCGTGCGCGCGCACTCACTTCAGCTTGCGACGATACTCCTGCTCGAATCGCGCGTCGCTCGACTGCGTGAGGCGCCACCGCCCGGTCCCGGTCTGGTCGTAGAAGACGAGCTGCAGGTTCATCCCCTGGTATTCCCAGACCTGCTGGCGTCCGCGTTGGAAGTCCGCGCCCGGCGGCTCCATCAGCACGTCGGGTTCGCCGAGCGTGATGTACACGCGCCCGCGGTCGGTCATCCAGCCGGGGGTGGTCTCCTCGCGATAGCGCGCGTTCGCGACCACGAGCTTGGCGAAGTACGCGCGCAGGTCCTCGTGGATCGCGGTGTTGGGATCGCTGTCGGTCTCCCGCACGAACTCGGCCCATGCCTCGGGGCGCCGTTCGGGCGTCGCCTCGCGCAGCCGCGAGATGCGGTACGGCTGCGCGAAGCTCCGCAGATAGCTGAGCATGTCGTCGTACGAGGCGATCGGCAGGTCGTCACCGAAACCGACGAACACGTACGTGCTCGACGAGTCCGCGGTGCCCGGGTTCACGAACGTGAGCTCGGCGACGCCGATCCCGATCCGCGAGAGCGGGACCTGCACCACGCCCGAGACCATCGCGCCGGCGCGGGCGGGGAGGGTGACCGGTTCGCTCCAGAGTACGCGGCCTCCCTCGTTCCGCACCAGCAGCTCGAGGGGCGCGGCGGGGGCGCCGTAGCTCTCGACGTAGATGAGCATGGTGGTGTCGCGCGCGGCCGTGGCGGTCCCCCGCGGGCTCATCAGGATGTTCGGCAGGGAATCGCGCGCGGCGCGCGGCACGACACGCTGGATCGGGATCGGCGAGGAGATGCTCCCCGTCGCGAGCGCCGGGACGGTGATGTCGATCCGCTCGTCGGCATCGCGCCCGCTCTCCTCGTCGCGCAGGGAGACGGCGAGCGAGTAGCGCCCGGGCGTGAGGTCGATGATCTGCTGGAAGAGCACGCTCTCGTCGCTGCGGCTGGTCTCGCGGAACGACCCGACGATGACCTCCTCGCTCGCCTCGTGGCGCGCGACGAGCTGGCCGTCGCGATTGACCACGATGATGACCGAGTAGCGCGCGCGGAACCGGTTGTCGGCCTCGCGCGCGAAACTGAGCACGTTGTTCGAGAGCGAGAGTCCCACCACCGCGTGCGTGGTATCCGGGACGCTGCTCGCGAGGAAGGCGACGCGGCCGAGCATCGCCAGCGGGAAGCCGTGCGCGATCATCCCCATCTGGCGGTAGAGGGGCGTCGCGTCGAACGTCGGCGTCGAGGAGGCGCGGGCCACCGATGGGGCGGGCGCGCGTCCCGCCGGCGCGGACGACGCCGACGGCCCGCCGCAGGCGAGTGGCGCCAGGGCGAGGAGGGCGCCGGCGATGCGAACGCGCAGGACGGGATATCGAACGGTGGTCGGTCGCGGCATCGAGTCGGTGAGGAGGGTCGCGCGCGGTGGCACGGCAACGACTAATCTACCCCGCAGGACGGCAGCCGGTCATCATCACGCGGGCGCGGTGCTGCGGCGATGATGAGCCCCCGCGTGCGCGAGGCGCCTTCGCTTGCCTCCCCCGGATCCGCCGGGTAGCTTCGCCCCGTGTCTCGCGATCCCCTCGTCGGAACGACGCTGTCCGGTTACACCCTCCTCGACCGGGTCGGCGAGGGCGGCACGGCCACCGTGTACCGCGCCCGCCATGAGACCCACGGCGACGTCGCCTTGAAGGTGCTGCGGGAGAAGTTGCGCCAGGACCGCACCGCGGTGGCGCGCTTCGTGCGGGAGGCGAGCTTCGGCACGCGCGTCACGCACCCGAACGTGATCCGCACCATCCAGACGGGGGAGGAGAACGGCCTCCCGTTCCTCTGCATCGAGTGGGCGGAGGGCGAGCTCCTCGAGAGCTACGCCAAGCGCAACGCGCCCTTCCCGCCCGACGAGGTGGCCACGGTCATCACGCAGATCGCCGGCGCGGTGTACGCGGCGCACGCGGTGGGGATCGTGCATCGCGACCTGAAGCCCGACAACCTGATGTACGACCACGATTCGCGCACGGTGAAGCTGCTCGACTTCGGGATCGCCACGGCCACCGACGTCACGCCGGACCAGCGGCTCACGCGCGCGGGGTTCTTCGTCGGCACGCTGATGTACGTCGCGCCCGAGGCGCTCTCCGGCGAGGTCGTCTCGCCGGCGGCGGACCAGTACTCCCTCGCGACGATGGCCTACCTCTTCCTCACCGGCACGCTGCCGTACACGGCGAAGAGCCCGCGCGAGATGTTCACACAGCTCCTCTCGCAGCCGCCGATCCCACTCAACAAGGCGAAGCCGGACATTCAGTACGCCGAGGCAGTGGAGGCCGTCGTGATGAAGGGGCTCGCGAAGGAACCCACGGCACGCTACGCGGACGTGAATGCCTTCGCGGCCGCGCTCGCTGAGGCGCTCAAGGAGCCGTTCGCCGGGGAGCAGCCCGTGAGCGGGTTCATGTCGAAGATGAAGGGGCTCTTCGGCCGCTAGTCGGCGCGGCGCGCCCTACGGGCGCGCGGGATCCGCCGGTAGCCAACAGGTGAAGGTGGCGCCCTCTCCCGCCGCACTCTCGAGTGTGATGTCGCCGTCGAGGAGCCGCGCCAGGCGCCGCGTGATCGAGAGCCCAAGCCCCGTGCCGCGCCGCTCGCTGTCCCCGCGCGAGCCCGCATCCACCTGCTCGAACTCTTCGAAGATGCGGGTGTGGTCCTTCGCCGCGATGCCGATGCCCGTGTCCACCACCTGCAGCGCGATCCAGGCGCCGCCCGAGGCGAGGAGCGGGCGGTCGGCCGCCGTGCGGACGAAGCCGGTCACGGCGCCGTCCGGCACGTAACTCGCGCGCACCGTTATCGCGCCGGCCGGCGTGAACTTGATCGCGTTGCCGAGCAGGTTCACCAGGATCTGCCGCAGGTGCGTGGGATCGGTGCTCACGCGCGGCAACGTGGCCGGCACCTGCAGCGAGAGCGCGAGTCCCTTCTCGATGATGAGTGGCTCCACCTCACTCGCCACGTCGATCACGAAGGCGCGGAGCGAGAGCGGCTCGCGGTGCACGTCCAGCCGCCCGGCGGAGAGCCGCGCGAGGTCGAGAATCTGGTCCACCAGCGCCTGAAGGTGGCCCGCGGACGCCTGGATGTGTCCCACCGGTCCCACCATGCGCGGCCCGAGCTCGCCGTACGAGCCGTCCTGCAGGAGGTCGATGAAGCCGACGATCGCCGCCAGCGGCGTGCGCAACTCATGCGAGACGTTGGCAAGGAACTCCGACTTCGCGCGGTTCGCCCGCGCCAACTCGAAGGAGAGGTGCTCGAGTTCCGCACTCCGGTCCTTCAGCCGCCGCCGCTGCGCGCGTTCGTACAGCAGGAATGCGGAGAGCCCCGACGCGACCACGATCCCGATCACCCAGAGCAGCATCGCCGCCTCATTGACCCGTCTGAGATGGGGAGATAGCCTCCCCGGCATGGAACCGCACTCGCGCCTCCTCGACCTCCTCGCCCAGCGCAGCGCGACGCGCGGGACCTTCACCCTCGCCTCTGGCCGGCAGTCCGACCTCTACATCGACTGCCGGCCGACCACGATGCATCCCGAAGGGCTCTCCCTCATCGGACCGCTGGGGCTCCACGCCATCGGCGCCCGCGGCTGGCGTCCCGACGCGATCGGCGGCCTCACGCTCGGCGCCGATCCCGTGAGCTACGCCATCGCCTACGCGAGCCAGCTCGCCGGGATCCCCGTCCGCGCCTTCACCGTGCGGAAGGAAGCGAAAGTGCACGGCACCGGCAAGGTGATCGAGGGCGCGTTCGAGTCCGGCGACCGGGTGGTGGTGGTGGAGGACGTGATCACCACGGGCGGCTCAGCGCTCCGCGCGGTGGACGCGGTGCGCGCCGCCGGCGGCACCGTGGTGGGCGTCCTCGCGGTGGTGGACCGAGAGGAGGGCGGCCGCGAGGCGATCGAGGCCGCAGGCCTCGAGGTGCTCACGCTCACGCGCGCTTCGGAGATCGTGCCGCGCATGTGAGCGGTGCGTGGGCGCGGCGGGGCGCATCATCAGGACCGGACCCTCGCGCCCCACCATGGCGCCCACCGACGTGCCCGGCTCCCCTCCTCGTTCAGCTCGGCCGCGTGAAATGGGCGGGACGCCGGACCTGCGTGGACGGCGGCGCCTTCATGCCTGGACGCACGGCGAGCGGCGAGAGCGTGCCGAGCGCACGGCGATGCGGCCGTACGAGCTCCGCGAGCAGGTGTTCCAGCATGCGGTCGGCGGCATACGTGCGGCGGAACTCGCCCGCCGTGATGCCGAGGACGGTCTGCACGTGGCGGCCGAAGCTCTGCGGCGACGAGTACTCGAGTGCGTTCGCGACGTCCGCGATGGAGTGCCCGGAATCCGCGAAGAGGTGGCTCGCGCGCAGCAGGCGCGCAAAGGCCAGGTACCGCTTCGGCGAGGGGAGTCGCGCGCGGAAGAACCGGCTCATCAGCGTGCTCGGCAGCACGCCCATGCGGCAGGCGAGCTCCCGCACGGTGCCCACGCGGTCGCTCGAGACGAAGAGTGCCTCGAAGAAGCGCCACCCGTCAGCCGTGACATCGCCCAGCTCCGCGCGGATCGCGGCGAGCGCACGGCGGTCGACCTCGAGCCGTGCCTCGCTCCCCAGGAGTTCGCGGAGGCGGTGCCACCCCGCCGGCGAGCGCACGTCCACGATCCGTGTGACGCCCGCGTTGCCGAGGTGAAGCAGCGACTCCGCGGTCGCCGGCTCATTGCCGAGCAGCGCGACCGTGGGAACCGTGGGGAACTCGCGCACGACCGCGGCCATGCGCCGGTCCGCCTGTCGCCCGCAGCGCACCACCGAGAGGAGCACGGCACTCACGCGCCGGTGCTTCAGGT
>Ga0224510_10001879_pt1 | contig 13237 bp, 7 predicted proteins | sample SF_May12_sed_USG_FD_170161 | JGI IMG/M metagenome (GOLD analysis project Ga0224510, IMG submission 170161) | Sediment microbial communities from San Francisco Bay, California, United States - SF_May12_sed_USGS_4_1 | ecosystem: Environmental > Aquatic > Marine > Sediment | place: USA: California... | reverse complement strand
CTCATAGAAGGTCGTCACCTCTTCAGGCTTCCCGACAATCGCCCAAATCAAAGCGAACCACCAGCCCACAAACGTCCAGCCGAAGAAGATATCGACAAGAAGGATCGACCCCCTGCGCTCGTGCCGCCGGAAGTAGGCAATCATGGTGGGCAGGAAGTAGATCACCACCACCGCTACGAGGACTGCGGCAAGTAAAAGGAGACTTGGGTCGTCCATGATCGCTTGGGCGCGCCCGAGAATGTCCTTTACCTTCGGCATCATTGCGCTGCTGGTGAACGGCGAGCCGTCATCTATCGTCCCCGCCTCGATTGCCGCCACTCCCACGGCGGCACTGGCGTTGAATCCTGCCTTAGCTTACGCCCAGCGGCCCGCCCTCCGCTACAATCCGCGCCGGGTTGCGTGGCGCAACCTACTTACCGAAATGGGGATGACGATGAAAGCGGTTCTAGTCGCTGTTTCGCTAGCGGTGTTTTCGGCCCAGGGTTGGGCGGCGAGTTGCGCTGATACGGCCAAGGAGAAGAAGCTGGCCGGTGCAGCAGAAAAGAGCTTCATGACAAAGTGCAAGAAGGACGCCGCTGCGAGCTGTGCGGCTGCGGCCCAGGAGAAGAAGCTCGCTGGCTCCGCCCAGAGTAGCTTCACGAAGAAGTGCGTAGCGGACGCAACGGGCAGCTAATCGCTGAGGTCACAGCCGCGCCGGGGATAGCACTCAGTTACCGGCGCGGCGGCCCGCGTATCTTTCCGCGCTGCAGAGCGCCAATCGGCTCGTTACATGGCGACGCCGAGGTAGAACGATAGCCACGGTTTGTTTACGTTCGGATCCAAGGCTCGGTCCGACTTGCTCAACACATCCCGTCCAAGTATTAGGCCAGCGCTGAATTGGTCATTCTTACTGCTCGTCATGACAAAACCGACGCCGAAGGACATTGCGGATCTTGTTTCGGCGGTGCCGGAGGCGGGGTTGAAAACCGGAACAAAACCCACCCCGCCAGTGATTACCGGATTTAGAGACACGCCAAAGAACTGAAGATACCGGCTCGAGAAGCCAACGTACGGTGCAATGGTAGATGAACTGCTAAGTGCCTTGTCACCCCCTAAGCGAAACTTGAAGGGAATCACAAGCCCGCCAAACGTAACGCCACTTCGCTTGTAATCGAAGGTCGCTAGCTTATTCTTAGAAATCGTATATGACGAATCGAGGTTGACCAACCCTGCTGCTAGGCAATCCTGGCCCAGCCCAGTCTTCTTTAATTCCGCTTCCGCAATATTCGGGATGTCATAAAAACGAACAGTATAGATTCCGTCGGCTTCATGACGAATGGCCACGCCTGAGTCGCGCGGTGCGCACCATTCTTTTTCTGATAGAGAGGTACGCCCGCTCTCTTTGAAGCCGATCACATGCGTTTGCACTCTCACATGATCGCCCACCAGGCTGGTGCCAGCACTTGCAACATTTGATGCCTGAGATTGCGCTAGCGCGCATGTGCTTATCAATGCGGCAAACACAAGAACTACGCTGCGAGACGTCGCGAGAAGGCCAAGCTTGATTGTCATTGTTAGCTCCCATTGTTCCGGAATTTGTCCGGAGCGCGAAATGGCACGTACGGCTACAGCTGCACCCAGGCGCTACCGTTCCACATTTCAATGTTGGTAACTGGGTGTAACTCCCAAAGAGTGCCGCGCGTTTTCCCGATGTGGTCCGGGTGTTCAGGGTCATACATGACCCATCCGGATAAGCGAACGCGAACGCGATCCCTTGCGAGTTGCTCAAACCTCGTGTGCGTCCAAGTCGGGTGATTGTCCAGCCAACTTGGCGTAACTTCGGTGACGACCGCGTATCCGCGGAGTCTTGTACGCTCGTCTTTCTGTTCATTGGTCCAGTAGTAGTACCAGACATGAATGTCCGAACGCGTCCTGCTTCCGCAATTCGCCGACAGTGTGAGGGCCAAGCAGCAGGGAGCCAGGCGCGGCGTTGGCCTACATCCAGTTTCCCATCAGGATGAATGGGGCCCAGTAGTATGGATGGCGAAGATCGATCTGCGGATTGCGCGCCTTCACCTGACCTTCGAGAAGCTTGCGCTGGGCTGCCTGCAGTGCTTCGGCTTTGCCCATCTTTCGATCGGAGCCGCGCGCCTCGTAGAACGCCCGCATCAGCGATGAGGATCCTTCATCCTGGACAGGCCATAGCGTGCCGATCACCGCACGCGCGCCGGTCCTGAGCAACAACGCTCCGAGCCCCTCGACTTCCGCGCCCTTCCCTTGCGGCGCCATCTCGGTCGCGCAAGCGGACAACGTTATGAGCTCGACGTGCTCGAGCCGTGCACTGAGCGCGCGATCAAATTCCGACACGAAGACACGGCCACCATCGCCCAGCAAGAGGTACGAGTTCCTCCAGTCGCCGGTCTGCACCTTGAAATGAGTCGCCACATGCAGAACGCTCGTCGGGGCGCCGCCGTCGGCCGCGCGTCCGTTCATTACGTGCTGCCACGCTGTCCGGCTGAACTTCTCGTCCAGCAATGCCTGTCCAGGAAGGAGCCCTTCGGGCTTCCCGGCAATCGCGTTCACCTCCTCCTCTACCGCGGGAAGCGCGGAAAAGTCGCCGTGGGGCCGAGTGGTTCCGAACGCAGTAGCGGACCAGCCCCTGACTGGTACCATGGTCGCCGAGTCGCGCGCGGCTGCGGTAAAGATCGCAATTCGATACTTTTGTACGAGATGACGGTCGTCGACGTCGACCAGCGCCGCAAACGGTATGTAGCGCAGTAGGTCCGTCAAATATAGCATCAGCACTTTCGGCCGCCGCCCCTGGCGAAGCAGATGGTCCTCAACCGGGCTGATCAGCTGGCTGTACAAGGCACGCGCCTCGGTCCGATAGGCGCCGCGAGTCTGGATCTTGGCTCTCAATTGAACAGCGAGCTGTCGAAGCTCTTGAAGGCCGACGGACAAGCGCAACACCACCGGCCCTTCGGGACCGTATACAAAGACGGTCGTGGCTCGCTCGTCGGGGATAAACATGACCAATGCGGTAGTTCCGCCAAACGAGCTGGTCTCGAGATCGCGAACCAGCCTTGTGACCTGCGTTAGCGGTTGTGCCCTCGAGTGAGGTTGCACGCCTACGGCTGCTGTCGTAGCCGGAGTGGGCCCGGAGCCAAGGACAGCGAGCATGCGCTGATGCAGCAAGTCGCGCTGCTCCTCCACCTGGACGCGGTCGGTTGGACCAAGCGGCGCCATGCCGGGCCGATCGGCGTAGAGCTGCCGGTACACCTTCGCAAGGCGCCCCGCAACTTCGTTCAGGTCATCAGCAAACGTCCGTTCTTCAGCCGTTAGATCGACGGGCGTGGTCGACGCTGCCCGGCCATCGCGTCGCACGAACTCGAGGAGTTCGGCTTCCTTGAGAGCGAGCAATGCCTGCTCCGCCTCCGCGAGGCGCCCCTGATCCACCAAGAGTTGTGCCAGCGCGAGGTATGGGCCCTGCAGCGTTACCGTGAGCGACTCCCGGATGTGTCGATCCAAACCGACAGCTCCCGCTCTGATCTGCTGACTCGCATTGACCGAAAGCTTGCAATAGAAGATCGCTTCGTCGACTCTCCTTGCAGGCATTGGCTCCGACGCGCGCCAACAAAGATTGTCGGCAACCTCCGCCAAAAACTCTGCGTTTCCACCGCGCGCGTGAACAAGCGCGGTGGCCAGGGCTTCCATGTACAGCGGCGAAGCGTCCTGCCACTGTCCGAGCCCGTCGTAGGCTCCGGCGAGGTTGTTTCGAGTCAACGCAGTGTCGATGTGTTCGTGGCCGAGCGCCCGACGGCGAGTGGAGAGCGCTGCACTAAGGGGCGGAATGGCTTCCCGGTAGCGACCAAGTCCGACATACGCCGACCCCAGCGCATGCTGGCTGTCAGCAGTGCGTCGCTCATCGGGCGGCAGCTTGCTGTCGATTCGGTGTGCCCGCTCCGCCAAGGAAAGCGCCTCGTCATATTGCTTGACGCTCACATAGAGTGCCGCAACATTTCTGAGAATCGTAGCTGTTTCGTCGCTTTCCGGTCCGAATCGCGCCGAGATGACGCGGAACGCGTCTTGAAAATGGCGAAGTGCCTCCTCATGCTGCCCGAGCTGATGCAGTAGCACAGCCAGGTCGTGCGTGGTAATGGCTGTCTTGGAGGGGTCCGCACCGAGTGTTTGCTGCTGGATTGCGAGCGCGCGGCGAAAGGCAAGCATCGCTTTGTCGTACTTCCCCAATTGCTGATACGTCTTGGCAAGCCCGAGAGACGCATCGCCAATCCACGGATGCCCGGGCGGTAACTGTTTCTCGAATACCGATAGCGCGCGCTCATAGAGCGGCACCGCCTCCTCGTGGTGCTCCATCATGGTGAGCAGCCGGGCAAGATTGTGGACGGCGACGGCGGTTCGGAGATGCTCGCGGCCATACGCCTTCTCGTCGATCTGCAGCGCGCGTTTGAGCAGCGGTAGCGCCTCCTCGTATCGCCTCAGATTGCGCAGGGCACCGGCCAGGTTCACCAGGCTGGTCCCGGTTCTTCCATCCTCCGCGCCAAGCGCCGCCTCGCTGCGGGTGAGCGCCATGCGCCCCACCTGCAAGGCCTCTTCATACTTGCCTTCGGAAAGCAGCTGGACAGTGCGCTCGTTGAGAGCTCTGATCTCGGCCTCCGCGGCAACGCGGGCTTCAGCTGCAGCTGGAGGCAACTGCGCCCGAGCGGGTGGCGCGGAAGGAAGCAAGCCAAGTGGGAGCGCTACAAGCAACGCCGAAGTTCGCAGTGCGCGCTGAAGCCTACCCAGGCGATGACCTCCCTCCATTGCGCGCGACCTAGCCGTCACTGCCTCACTCAGCGCTTTGGGGGTTTGAACTCCCAGTAGGCACCCTCGGCAGACTGCGCCGCCCTGAGTGCGAATCGATCGGTCGGCTTGGCGCCATTGCGGATGAGGTAAAAGAGATCCGACATCACCGAGGCGCTGTCGCCGAAGTACGAGTGGCCGAGAAAATCGGTCTTCACGCGGGAAGCGTCTACCGTGTCCATGCCCCGCAGAACCGCAATCGTCGGTCCCGCTTCGCCGAGACGGCGGTATCCGCCACGCAGCATTCGCGACGCGGCGAGCGCGACATCGTTGTCTGAGGCGTATAGCGTAACGCGCGGACCGACGCCGAGGATGTGGGGTGCAATGCGCCTCTTGAACACCTCTGCGTCGATGTCCGGCGCCGCCAAAACGAGCTCCTTGAATGCGCGCCGGCTCCCGGCGCTACGTTCCAGCAAGTCTCTGAATGCCTCGGTGAATACACGATTGCCCATGCTGTGCGCAATGACATAGACCGGGGCACCGCGCGCAAGGGTGGCGAGGTCGGCGAGCACGCTGTGCATGTCGTCGACCGCCCAGCGCGCGTTCTCTTCATCCACCGTGTAGGGAATTGTCTGCCCGCGCGACGGCCAGGAGAAAAAGACCGTAGGCCCTGGGAAAGCCAGGTCGTGAGCGAGCTGACCAGTTCGAATGGCGGCGTCATAGAAGCTGACGTTGTAGCCGTGAATGAAGAGCAACACGCCGGGAGCACCCAAGGCGTTGGCGCGCAGCTCCAAGTCCCGGTGCCACGCCTGCCGGTCGAGGTCTTGAAGCGCGTGCACCGTGATGTGCTTTGCGGGATCCGCACTGAATTCGAGCCGCAGAATCGACGGAGTCTCCAATTCGCCCATCTCATGAGTTTTCGGGATCGTGACATCCGCCGCGCCGAACGAAATGGCTTTTCCACGCGCGCTGCCGAAGCGAGTTTCAACGCTCGTAGACGCCGCTCGATCGCGATTGGTCGCGTAATGGACCCGGATGATGTAGTACTGCTGCGCACCTGGAACTGCCGGTCCCTCAATTGCCGATGTCAGAGCAGCGCGTTCATTGAGTGCAATAGCGGTGGGCGACGGTTCGCTCGCCGAGCGCGCTCTATCGGCAGCGAGCTTGCCAAGGTCAGCCAGGTCCAGCGAAAGAGTGAACTCCTGCTGCTTTCCAAGCGCCGCGCTGCAGCGTTGAGGATCGAAATCTTCGATGAAGACGGCTTGTGCGCGACCGTTCCATACGCGGCGCTTGATGATCTCTCCGGCCACCGTATCAAGATGGTCGCCCAGATCCGGTCCATCGACCGTAAGGCGTACGCGCACGGTGCTTGTTAGCCTCTCGCCCACACCGCGCGCACAAAGGTCGTATTGCGCCGCTAGCGCGTGGTTTGCGAGCGGCGCCGCACCGATGTATAGGAGGAATCCGGCGATGCGACCCGCAATGCGTCTGCCCACGATGGCTCTCACCCAAGAGCGACGACGGTACTCGATCATCCACGCGGGCAGCGAATCTTGCAAGAGCTTGGGCCCTACGGACCGCTGCTTGTCGCTCTGCTGTCGGACGGAAGGATAAGCTCGTAGGAGAGCACGGGCGTAGCATTGGTCGCTTCTCGGCCGTTAGGAGCCGGGCGTCTCTAGGGGGCACGTATGAGATCGTATCGCGTGAGTCTTCGTATCGGGGATGCCGCTGCGTTGAGCCTCGCCATCATCATCTTTGCTGGCTTGCCCTGGGAGCACGGCGCGGCGCAAACAAAACCCAGGGCACGCGCAAGCTGCACTTCTGCGACAGAGTGCCTGAACAGAGCGAAGGAGGCGGCCGCAAGGAAAGTAGCCGCGCAGCGGAAACTTGCGGAGGCCGAGAAGCGGCTCAAGAACCCCCCTCCCCCAAAGCAGGTGTGCATGCAAACTTCGGCCGGCACGGTTTGCAGCACCTCGTCGCCGATGATCACAGACGATCGGCCCTCGATTCGGGAGGAGATCACCTGGTATTCGGATGAAGAGAGCCAGTACTATGCGCTCGCGAACCAGTACCAATCCCAGGGGCAAACAACGACTGCGCCGAGCTCGTCAGATCGTCGGGCTTCCTCGTCTGCTTCCCAAGGTGCCGCCAAGAGCTGCTTCATAGCTACCGCTGCCTATGGAACGTCACTTGCCGAGGAAGTCCTGGTCCTCCGCGACTTTCGCGACAGGCGCCTGCTCTCGCATCCCGCAGGCCGCCGCTTTGTCGAGCTCTACGAAACCTATTCGCCGCCGCTTGCGGAGTACATCGCAAAGAGCGACTCGGCGCGCGCTGCGACGCGGGCCGCCTTGTGGCCGATCGCGAAAGCCGTTAGATACCCGCTGTCCGCGGTCCTCTGCCTTCTTAGTGTGACGTTCGGCGCGGTAATGCTGCGACGCGCGCTGAAACCAAGAGGCGCGCAAGTGCTAACCTGAAGTCGCGAGATGCTGCGCCCGCTCGTCTTGTCGAGCTGGATCGTCGCGTCGATTGCCGGCTACGCGAGCGATGACGGCCCGCGTGTCGAGCCGAATGCCCGTGGCCTGGTGGCGCGCGCGGAACGCCTCTACGAGGATGAGGCGTACGCCGAAGCACTTGATCTACTGCGGGCAGCGCTCCGACAGACGACAGACGAACGAGCGCGCGGAGACATCCATACCAGAATCGCGCGCACCCAGCTCCTTCTTCATCGCTATCCCGAGGCCATCGCCTCGTTTGATCGCGCCTTGGAAGCGGCGCGGCAGCTGCGCGACACGCGTATCGAAGCCGCGTTGCTGCATGCACTCGGACAGGCTTACCGCGAAAGCGGCGATCCGGCGCAGGCCATGGCGCTGTTCAAGCAGGCGCTGGACTTGCGCGCTAAAACCGGCGACAAGCGCAGCACGGCCATCACGTTGATTGAAATCGCCTCGACCTTGTTCGATGCTGCGCACTATGAGGAAGCGCTCGCAAAGTATGAGCGGGCACGGGAGCTGGCCGAGTCCGCACCGAACTCGGCAGGAGTAAGAGCGGCGGCTTTCACGCACTTGGGGTCTCTATACACTGCACTGGGCCAGTACGAAAAGGCCTTGCAGTATCAGGAGAAGGCGCTCCAAGCCTACGGCGATGCGGGCAGCCCGATGCAGGAGCTGGCGTCCGTGTACCACAATATCGGCTTCGTTCTTGCCGAGAAAGGGCTGCATCGAGACGCGGCGCGCGCGTTCGAGCGTGCTCTCGCCCTTCACGGCCGGGGCCAGCCGCTTCGCAGAGCAAAAACCCTCAATAGTCTCGGACTCACGCGCGTCGAGCTGAAGGAAGTGATAGAGGGTTTGGCATCGTTAAAGGAATCCCTCCGGATCTTCCAGGACCTCAACGCCGCCAAGTATGTGGCCGCAACGTTGGACAGCATAGGGACAGCGCAACGAGCGCTCGGCGAATTCAAGGAAGCCAGCATCTACTACCGGCGTGCTTTGTTCGTCGCCGATCGGCTGGGAGACAAGGAAGCTCAGCGCGTAATCTTTGCGAACCTGGGAGCGTTGTACAAGGATCAGCACTACGACACGGTTGCCATCTTCTTTCTCAAACTCGCGGTAAACACCTCCCAGGATCTGCGGTCAAGCTCGCAAGCACTGGATGCAGAGCTGCGTGCTTCGCAGACGCGCCGGTTCGAGCCGAGCTACCGGATGCTCGCCGGGTTGCTTATTGCACAGGGTCGCTTGCCCGAAGCGGAACGGGTGCTCGGAATGCTGAAGGAGCACGAGCACTTCGAATTCATCCGCCGCGATGCTGACGCGGACTTCGCCAAGAGTCGTGTGGAACTCCTGCCGTTCGAGGCGCCCCTCGCGGAGCGGTTGTCCAACAACGCTGAAAGGCTGCATTTCGTCCAGCGCAGGCTCGAGACGCTCACAGCCCTGGAGAGTCCCTCGCCGAAAGAGCAGCAGGAACTCAATGAGCTGCGCCAAGCGCTCGCCCTGGAGAGCGACCGCCTTGACAACCTGATGGACGAGCTCCAGGCACGGCTCGGCGAAAGCCAGAAAGCACGGCTTGAGAAAGCGCGCGGAAATGCGGGCTTGTTGAGCGCGCTGCTGGCCGAGTTACACACCGGCACGGGTCTGCGTCCGGCTGTGGTCCATTTCCTTCCGGGGCCGCAAGCCACAACCTTCCTCCTGGTAACCAAAGACGGTTACTCCGCCTTCGAAGGCGGCTTGGGCCAGGCTGCCATAAACGAGTTGATTGTTCGCCTGAGGAGCGACATCGATCGGCGTGACGGCAGCTACCTCAAGTCCGCTGCGCAGCTTTACTCCGCATTGATCGCGCCTGCGCAGCCACGGCTCCGAGCCGCGTCGGTTGACACTCTCATGCTCTACCTGCTCGATAGCCTCAGATATGTGCCATTTGCCGCTCTTTTCGACTCAGGCAGCGACCAGCACCTGGCTCAGCAGTACGGGCTCGCAGTCTATACCGCGAGCACCATGCTATACGCTCGGGACGTCCCGCGGACCGAATGGTCAGTGGCCGCGCTGGGCGTGAGCAAAGCGAAACCCCCTCTCCCCGCCCTGCCGTCGGTACCGCAAGAGCTGCGCCGCATAGTGCGCGATCCAGCGGATGAAGCACCCACCGGAATACTGCCCGGCAAGAGGTACATGGACGAGCAGTTCACACGGGAGCGGCTCATCGGTCTTATGAAGGGTCCGCCCAGGCATTCCGTAATGCACATTGCGACACACTTCTCCTTGCAGCCGGGAAGCGAAGAGCGCTCGCATTTGCTGCTCGGCGACGGCCAGGAATTCAAGCTGCATGAGTTCCGTACGGATCTAGGCATCCAGTTGTGGGGGTACGACCTGGTCACGCTCTCGGGCTGCCAAACCGCGGTGCATAGCGGGGCCAATGGCGTTGAAGTGGAAAGCCTCGCTGTTATCTTGCAGAACAAAGGCGCGAAGTCCGTTCTTGCAACCCTATGGAACGTCCAGGACGCAGGCACTGCGCAGTTCATGGTCGACTTCTATCTCGCCCGAGGTGAGAAGCAGATTCTTACGAAGGTGCAAGCGCTGCGCGAGGCGCAGAAGCGCTTCCTGGAGGGGAATGCGCAAACGGAGGGGAGTGCGAAACTCGACCTGCGCCATCCGTACTATTGGGCTGCCTTTGTGCTGCTAGGCAACTGGAGATAGAGTCACCTCACAGCTCCGACTTTCCCGGCAAGCCGCTCGCCGAAGCCCGGCGGCGTAACAGCCCAGCTCGTAGCAATCCATTCCGTACGCAATCGGGGAGTACCTCATGCGGGGTTAGACAAATCCGCGGTCCCCGCGCAGATTCGCGTTCAACGGAGTCCCGCTGAGGCGGACCGCGACTGTTAATCCGCAGGTCCCAGGTTCGAGCCCTGGTCGGGGAGCCACCTCGCGCAACGCGCGACGCAACGCGGCGCCCGGCTCAATCTCGGGCTCCGCGCTAGGGAAGCAATGCGGAGGATTGGGTCACGAGTATCTGGCCACCGTTGTTCCGGAAAGCCAGGCCCCTGGTCCCCCAACGCAGCAGGTTTCCGTGATCGCCTGATGTCCCCGCTACGACTTCGCTTCCAAGCAAGGTCAGCGATGTCGAGTCGTATGCGCGAACGACCCACGAGCTGACGGCACTGTCGAACGCCAGGGTAAACACCCGGCCATTCGCCGTATCGGGTTCGACCAGGACCCCGATCCCGGGCAGGGGATTCAACGTACCCACCAGGGTTCGCGCGACCGGATCGATCACCCGTCCGGATGTAGCGTAGATCAGTCCGGCGTGGAACTTGATATCCACGCTGAACCCGCTGATGAGCGCACCGCTTGCGTGGAACGAGTCGTGTACGTCGAGGACTGTCACGCCGGACGCATCGACAGCCATCCTGCGAAAGCCAAATTCTGTCGTCTCGTTGTTGTACCCATAAAGCGTGCCCGCGGACGCGGAGAACTCGATGGCGTTGCTGCCCGTGTGGCCAGGCGTCACCGTGGCACGTCGCACCGCATCGTCGAAGACGGCGACGCCTTGATGCCGAGGACTGAATCCCTGATACCGCAATGACACGGCAATGGATTGCGGACTTCCCGGCAGCACCGCCAGGTCTTCCGCAAAGAGCGGCCCAAGTGACCCATTACCCAGCGGAATCGTAAGATCCACCGCAGGCGTCGGCAGCGTAAGGTCTATGCGTTGAATGGCAGATTCGCCATCGAGGCCGACGTACAGATATTGCCCGTTGTCCGAGCGTGCGAGCCTGATCGGATTGATTCCAACCGCGATTGAGGTTCCCAATGCCCCCGTCGCCGGGTCAATGGGAACGACCGCCCCGGGGTTCCCACGCACGGCTGCATAGAGTTTCTGGGTGACCGGATCGTAAATCAGCGCGCTGTTGTCGGGCAGACTGACAACTTGAGCAGGAAATGCACCCGGCGGCGGCGGCGGTGGCGGCGGGGGTGCCGGGTCGGCGACGTTGGGGTTGGTGCCGGCCTTGTATTCCTCGAGATTTGTTCTGCCATCAGAGTCTGCGTCCATGCCTGCGTCGGCCGCATTGTTTGGATTCAAGCCATTGGCCGTTTCCCAGCTGTTGTGCATGCCATCGCCGTCGTCATCGCCCAGGTCAGCACCTACCGGACCAGACAGATCGGACCATTTCAAGGTTGCCGCGTGCTCGAACAGGCTGTCGCCATCGAGATCAAGCTCCAGCTTGGCCAGGAGCGCGGATAACGCCGTTGCGCGGACTCGTCGACTTCCCTCCCCGACGAGCGTGAACTGGCCGCCTTCCGGGAATATCTGATTCAGCGTGCCGAAAAACAGCGGGGCATTCGTCACGACGTCAATGAAACCGTGTACCGGATCGAAGACCCGGCCCAGCACGGTTATGGTGGACGACGTCGGCGAGAAGATGTTGTCGTAGGTGTATTGGAAGCTGAGGTTCTCGGATTTCGTCGTCAGTCCGGTGTTGTTGTCGAGCGAAACGAGGCTTTCGGTATCCGTCTCTCTGTTCGCCGGAATGTTCAGTTGCATGCGCAGGGAACCGGTCGCATCGACGCTGATGCCGGTTCCGCGCAACGTCAGCCTGGTGAAGCTAAGCGTGGAATCCACCGGTACGAAATAGCCGAAGTCGAACAGATCCACGCGCTGTGTCGCATTGCCATTCAGAACCACGCCGTTCGAAAGGCAATTGTTGAACGCGACGTTCAGCGTTCCGGTCAGCGTGGCGTCATTCAGGGTGCCGGAGGTACGCACCGAGCCGCTGCCCGCCTCGCAGGGGTCCGTCTGGTCGATTTGCACGCCGCCGATCACGCGCCCCGATGCGTCTGTACCCAGCACGGCGTTGCGCAAGACTCGGCTCAGGCGCCTGGCAAGGTCGACCTGACCGGTGGACGGCCCCGCGTCGTCTGCGTCTCCCCGTGCCGCCAGGCCACCGATCACATTGGCGCTCGCGTCACTGCTGATGATATCGGCGGTCAGCTTGGAGGCGTTGGTCGGCGAGATGACCGCGGCATTGGTAATGCCGGCGTAAACGACGGGCGTGTCGGGACTGCCGCCGCCGCCCCCGCCTCCGCCGCCGCAGGCGGCCAGCAGGACTGCCGCGCAAAGAGACAAACCCAAGCTTCGATACGAGTAGCGGCCCGAGCTATGCATGACGCGCCCTCCAGCGATTACTCCGTCGCCCACCGGGGACTGCCTTGGAAATCATCCTACTCCTACTCTGGCGGCGTTTGAATCCCATCTGCACGGGAGACAAGGAGCGCACATTCTGATGGGGCGCGAACTGATGCGCGGCCACTACGCCGCGGCGCCCCACCGGCACTAGCGCCGGAATCTCGCCGCCAGCCAGTCCTCGATCGCCGCCCGCATCGCATCGGGCTGCTCGGTCGGAATCCAGTGCTCGGCCTCCAGGACCTTGAATTCCACATCGGGCAGCTGCTGCAGGATGGCGCGCGTGCGCGCCAGGTCGGTCATGGTGCTGTTGCGCGAGAGCAGCACCAGCGCCGGCGCGCGGATACCGGCGAGCGGCGGCAGGGGCGCGCCCACCGCGGCCAGGCTCTGCAGGTAGGCCGCGATCGGCGCGAGTTTCAGGTCCGAAAGCGGCGAGGCGTAGCGTGCGAGGTCGACCTCGCCCTTCGCCAGCGCGCGGTCCCATTGCTCGAGATCGAGCGGCTCGAATCCGCGCCGGCGAATGCCGAGCGCGTTCAGCATTCGCACTGCCGCAGCCAGCACAAGGAGCAGCCGCCTGAAAACGAGAATGCGCCGCATGCGCCCGGCCAATGCCTGCGGCGGCATCGGCTCGATCAGCACCAGGCCGGCGGTGCGCTGGGGATGCCGCGCGGCGAAATGCAGCGCGAGATTGGCGCCGAGGCAGTGCCCTCCGATCACGGCTCGCCCGCAGCCTTCCGCATCCAGCAGCCGCGCGAGGTCCTCGCACCACACCTGCATGTCGATGCGCCCC